>Ga0335069_10014683_pt1 | contig 10959 bp, 19 predicted proteins | sample Lox_Sample_11_FD_206714 | JGI IMG/M metagenome (GOLD analysis project Ga0335069, IMG submission 206714) | Soil microbial communities from Loxahatchee National Wildlife Refuge, Florida, United States - Lox_Sample_1.1 | ecosystem: Environmental > Terrestrial > Soil > Wetlands | place: USA... | reverse complement strand
GAAAAAAGGTTTTTATGAAGAACATAGGCAAATTGGAACATTACTTATGCTTATTGTAAGTGAATTGGGAGAAGCTCTAGAAGCTGAAAGAAGGAATAAAAAATGTCCAGGCTTTAATTTAATAGAAACTTTAGAAAAAATAGATGATTCATGGGAAGCTAAAGAATATATTTCGGGGACAGGAACACCCGCAGTAAATCTAAAAAATGCATTTGAAACTACAGTTAAAGATACATTTGAAGATGAAATTGCAGATGCTCTTATTAGGCTATTGGACTTGGTTGGCTATTTAAACATTGATATAGAAAAACATGCCTACTATAAAATGAAATATAATGATACAAGGCCTTATAAGCATGGAAAGAAATTTTAAAAATAAATTGTATGAAAAATAAAACTAATTTATCAAAAACTGTTAAAAAATTTAATAAATCAAAATGTGTTAGAACATTGGGAAAACACTTAAAAAAAGATGAAGAACTTTTTTATGGTTATCAATCTAATATTGCTATGGCTTTTTATGATGAATATAGCAGAATAGCAAAGGAAAAAAATTATTTAAATAAAAATGATATTTATAAAATTTCCAATGCTGCAGCAATTAATTTTTTAAATTTATTTATTAATCACTAATGCAAACAATAAAAGATATAAGAAATAAATTTGCAGAACTCTATAAAAATCAAGATTTTATAGTTGATAAAAATGGTGGAAAAGTTATAGAACTTATAGGAGAATCATTTCTTTGTGATGAAGATTTTATATTTGGAAAACCAAATGAAGATTATATAAAAAGAGAAATCGAATGGTATGAATCTCAATCACTTAATGTAAATGATATTCCTGGAGGTCCACCTAAAATTTGGCAGCAGGTAGCAGATAAAGATGGCAATATAAATTCCAACTATGGTTGGATGATATTTTCAGAGGAAAATGGCTACCAATATAAAAATGTTTTAGATGAATTATGCATACACCCCAATTCCAGGAGAGCTACCATGATTTATCAAAGGCCTTCCATGTGGAAGGAATATAATAAAAATGGCATGAGTGATTTTTGTTGTACCTTTGCTACACAACATTTTATTAGAAATTCGGAATTAATAACTTATGTTATAATGAGATCCAACGACGCGTGGGCAGGATTTAGAAATGATTTGGCTTGGCACAGATATGTTTCAAATAATCTATTTCAAGATATTAATAATGAAAAATATGAAAATGAAAATAAAAAAGAATTTTTAAAAACAATAAAAATTATTTGGACTTCTGGAAGTTTACATTTATATGATAGGCAGTTTTATCTTGTAGAACATTATATAAAAACAAATGAGCCCTATAAGTAAACAAATTGTTGATAACCTCATTAATAAAATGAGTCACGATGACGGGTGTATAACAGAATTAAAATCTTTTAAACAATTGAATCTTGATATAATTAAAGATTTATATTTTGATATAATTCAAGGTTTAGCTTTTAAAATATCTAATGAAGATATAATAATAAATAAAGAAATGGATGAGTTTGATAACATCATTAGAAATGAATTATATGAATTTCCAATAAATACTGAAATTGTAATAATTCAAGAAGCAGATAATTTATTAGAACATAATAGATAAAATAATGTATGAATATAGACGATTGTAAAAATAAAGAAATTATTCTTTCTGAAGAAAAAATTAAGAAAATAAAAAATTTTTCTGTAGAAGCTGCGCCCTATCATTATAATAAAAATAATAAAAGGACATCACAAGAAATAGAACACAATATATATACAGGAAAAATGGGTGAAGAAGTTTGGAGAGAAGCGCATTATTTTTTAAATTTAAGTCCCATTAGCTATGAAATTCATAAAGATGGAAAAGGAGATGGGGGCATAGATATTTTTATAGGAGAAAAATATGGAGTAGATATAAAAACCGTAGATAGCACCAATAAAACATATCGCTACATAGGATCAACAACTGCAAATTTTTATGGATTTGTACAGCTTAATGCTTCATTAAATGGCGGCATATGTGTAGGAACCATAGAACATAACGATTTAATTAAATACGCAGAATATGATAAAGAAATAGAAAAAAATTATGTTCATAAAAGAGTTTTTGAAGGATTAAATTCAACCATAACTTTTTAAAACTTAATTAAATAAAGTACATATAAAAAATAAATGAAAATAGATTGGACACATAAGAACATAGAAATAAGAGATATTCGTAAAGTAAATAAACTTTATGTATTAGCTGCCATAATACCTGAAATAGATGAAAATAAAACCGTAGTTTTATTTGTTAAAGATTCCATTTTTGAAGAACGAATTAAATCTTATTTTCTTTTGGATCAATTCCATAATGATATTTTAAGAGAAAAAATACTTGCACTTAAATGGAATTTTTATCTTACAAAAGGATATTATATAAAAATAAATGAAAAAGAAGAAATTATACAATATCCTCATTCTCCAAATAAATGGTATGTAAGTTATTTGGAAATTTTTGGAGATTTAGGTGAATTCCCGGGACATTTAAATGAAAATTGTTTACAATGAAAATTAATATATCTAAACCTCCTATAGGTTTAAAACCAGCACCTTTATTTTATCAAAAAAGATTTTTAGAAGTATGTCAAGCAATTTCACGCTATTATAATAAAGGATTACAAATTCCTTTAAATTGGGTAAAAGAATATAATGAATTAATTAAACTAATGGAAAAATAATATGAAAAGAGAAGAAGTTTATAAATTAATTGATAGTGAAAGAGATTATCAAGATAAAAAATGGGAAGAAACCGGTAGTTCTGATGGTCCTGGAATGGGATCATTGGATAGATCATTGGATGAATTTATTTTATACATTCATGTATATGCTAATAAACTTGTAGAAACCTCTGCTCATGGAGAAAATAAGGATGAAAAATTAAATTTTGTAAGAAAGGTGGCAGGTTTATGTGTAGCATGTATGGAAGCACATGGAGGAAAAAAACGTTAAAAATATGAGAATACACATAATTTGCCCTGTAAGGGGAGTTACAGATAAACAACAATGGGAAATTGATAATTATTGTGATAATCTAGAAAAAGAAGGGCATGTTGTTCATAATCCAAAATATGCAGTAAACCAAAGTGATCCTACCGGTTATAATATATGTCAAGGCCATTATTCTTCTATGGTATTGGCTGATAGAGTAGATATATTTTGGATATCTGAATCTAAGGGAAGTCATTTTGATTTAGGAATGGCTTTTGCTCTAAGAAAACCTCTTAAACTAGTTAAATTATTTGATGATGACAGCGCAAATAAATCATATGTTAAAGTAATAAAAGAAATAGAAAGAATTGGCTATGGAAAATGAAATGAATACAAATACACCTCCAAGAGTTAAAATAACACCGGAGATGATGAAAAGTTTTAAATCAGTAACTTGTAATTGCGGAAGTTTATTATTTGAAACTGCTATTCTATTTAAAAAAATATCTCCTCTTGTATCTAAATCAGGAATGGAAGAATTATATCCACATGAGATATTTGTATGTAAAAAATGTGGAAAGGTTCCAGAAGAATTTAATGATGGAATTATTCCAGATGAATTAATTGGAAAAAACATTGTTTCTACAGGATTTATTAAAAAATAAACTAAATTTTAAAATTATGAATCAGTATTATCGTGTAATTATTAAAACCTCTTATGAAAATAAACGTGGACAATTAAAATACAAGAAAGAATCATATTTAGTATATGATGTATCTCCTACAGCAGTGGAAGCTAAATTGGCATCTCACATGGGTACAGCTGATTATGAAATTCATAGCATAAGTCTAATAAATATTGTGGATATAGTGAAATAAAAGTTATTGGAATACAATTACTTATAAATTCATTAATATATATTTAAAATAAGTAATTGTTATGCCTTGGGATAAAAATAAGGTTTTATTGAATGAAATGCTCAGCAATGAAACCGGAAAAACTTCGGCAAGTGGAACAATTGGAGTATTTGCGGGATTTATAGCTGGTTTTTCATTTATAGCAACAATGCTGGGATGGTTTTTTGGCATTCCAAATGCAACAGATGTGATGCAAATAGTTTTACAATTATTTGGAATTTCTGCATTATTATTGGGCGCTAGAAAAGTTTCAGGAAGATTTGGAAATAGTGGTTCACCTCCAGATGATAGTGGTGATTCTGAGGCAAAAACAGGAAGTGAAGGATCTGAAACTCAAAAACAATAATTATGCCTCATAACTTTGATTTTTCTAAAGTTAAAAATTTAAAAACTCTTGAAGTTAATCCCAATGGCTGGATTTCTCCCCTAATAATAGAATATGGAATTGTTGATGGTGATGGAGATCAGATTAATAATGTTATTTCTTATTATTGGAGAGTAAAAGGTACATTACATACATTTGTAATACCTGTAATTAGAATGGATTATTTAAGTTCAGGAAATTACAAAAAACATTTTGAAGATGCACTTGAAAAATTTCGTGAAGACTATATTTCCTGGAAAGAACAAGGAATTAATGCAGGATGGGTCAACGAGTATTATAGCCAATACTCAAGATTCATCATTATATAAAATAAAAATAATAACTATTAAAAAAGTTACAATAAAATGAGCATAGCATTTATCTTTTATTTTAATATCATATTAATAAATAAATTTAAAATAAAGGATTATGAGTGAATCTGAAACTTATATATGAAATTAGATATATTCAATAGATAAAATTTTTAAATGAATATATAAAATAAAAAATGGATCATTTAAAAATTTATAATTCTATAATTGAAAAAGCACAATTAGCAAATAGAAAAAAATTAAGAAAAAATCAATTAGGATATGTCTATTATGAAAAACATCATATAATGCCAAAATGTTTAGGCGGTTCAAATGAACCAGAAAATTTGGTTTTATTAACAGCAAGAGAGCATTATATATGTCATAAATTACTTACGTATATTTACCCTAAAACTAGAGGTTTATGGCTAGCATTAAAAAGATTTATGCACTCTAAAAAATTATCATTATATAATATTTCATCAAAAGATTACGCTTTAATTAAAGAATCTCTTAAATTAATTCCTCCAAAATCTCATTATAAGATATGGCTAGAAAAATATGGAAAAGAAGAAGCTGATAAATTAAAATTAATGGAAATAGAAAAAATTAAAAAAACTATGACCGGAGTTAAATATTCAGAAGAAAGAAGAAAAAATTCAGCAAATGGACACATAGGAATTAAAATGTCAAAAGAAACATGCAATAAAAAAAGAATTTCTATGATAGGAAAAAATAAAGGAAAACATCATAGCGAAGAAATAAGAAAAAAATGTGGTGCTAATCGTAAAGGAAAAACTTATGAAGAATTATTTGGATTTGAAAAAGCTGCACAATTAAAACATGAAAAAAGCGAAATGATGAAAATAATTAGAAAAAAACAAATTTATGGAAAATGAAAATATCCGCTACTTTCAGTGGCTTTTGAGTGAAAAACGTGGACAAATTTTAGTTTTTGATAAAATTGAAGCAGATGGTGAAGATGTATATATTACATTTAAAGATAAATCAAGAATTAATGAAAAATTTGTTGCACAATTAAATCAAAAAGATCTTACTGGAAAATTAATGGCAGAAATAGATCATCCCAATAATTGTTGGCAGTTTAAAGAAGAAATTGTGGGTGAAGAAACTGGAAAAATGTCTGAGGATACAGATTCTGAAGGCCGTAGGTATGAAATTCCATCAGTATCAGAAATTGCTTCTGATGGAAAAAAAGGACCTAAGAAAACTAAAATTACTCATTTTATTCCTCCTAGGCCAACTCCTCCAAGAACTTCTAATTTTGGAGTAATTAGTACGCCTCCTCCTTTGCCCCAACAAATGGTGCAAGAAGAAACTAAAATTTCAATTAATGCAAATGATCCTGTATATATTTTATTATCAAAGGCAAAAAAGGTACAAAGAGAAATAACCATGAATATGGAAATTGCTTTGCCAGCTAAAAATCTTTATGATATAGCAAAAGAATCATTTGATAGAGGTGACGAAAAATTTATAGAATTTATTGTAAATGATATTACTGTTGAAGAAATAAAAAATGCTTTAAAAAATGCGTTACGAGATATGTATGAAGAATCAATAAGTAATCCCGTTTAATATATATAAAAATTAATTTTATAAATGGATACAAATAAAATTGAAAGAAAAACAGTATTGGAAGGAGCATATGAGGATGTTTTAGAAATACAACATCACTATTATCTTGTTTCTAAAAAACATAAGGTAACTATTTTACCCTATACTATTTCTTCCGAAGGCCTTTTAGATAAAATAGGTGTAATTAAAGATTATAATTATGTATTTGAAGAATACGATTATACTCTTTTAAATGGCTACATTTCTCAAGATGATGGAACAAATTTGGTTGCTGCCAATAGAATTTTATATGAAGCTTTAAAAATAAATGTAACTAAGGCCGATGATTGGATGTATTTGGGAGGTTTGTATAATAATCTTACATCTGATTCCGCTATAGATTTATATTGTGTTGATTTAACAGGAAAAGAGATTATAGAAACTGAAGAGGTTGAAGAAGATAAAAATAGATTAAAATTTAAAATGATTGATTCTCAAGCTGTTATAACATCTGATGATACATTACTTTTAGCTTCCTTTCTTAGATTATTTAATTATTTCTATATTAATTCATTAACAACTAATAAATAACATATGAATCGTGCGCAAAGAAGACAAATGTCTAAAAAATTAGGCATTATGGAATATCAAAATTCCTTACCTAGAGATAAAAAATATAATCTCATGAGAGAAAATATTTTAGCTGGAAAACAAAGAGAATTGGAAGTAAAAGAAGAAACTAGAATTAAAGAAGAAGAACAATTAGCAGAAAAGGAATCTAAGGCTTTAGAATCATTGGCAAAAATAATTTCACAAACAAAAAAAATATCTTTAGTAGAAGCTATAAATGAAGCTAAAATTCAAAGACATAAAAAATAATGAAATTCTACGTAACAATAGAAAATACACAAAGACTTAAAAAAACCCTATTAAATTTAAAATTATTTTCCATAATTTATATTCCTGAAATTTTAGAGGAATATGGGTATACGTATTCTACTATAGATGATTATGGCTCTTTTATAATTAGTAATCATATTACAGAACTTATAAAATCCTATTCAAAATCTAAAAGAATACGTGGGATAATATATTCCAATCCAGAATTTAACGAAGATATTTTAAAAAATATTTTTGAAACTATTAAAAATATAGAATCGATAAGTGAAATTGTTTTATTGGATGATTATAATGTTCCCAAGTTAACAATTCTTTATCCCTATTTTGATGAGATTGTATTTTTTCCTAGCATTAAGAAAATTAGGTTAATTGAGGCAACAAAAATTCCTACCATTAAAAATATAGAATGGAATAAATCATAATTTAAGGTTGCGTCCAAGGATATTTAGCACCATATTTTTTTAATAAATCTATCATTTCTTTATCATTAATATGTGAAGCTAACATTAAAGCAGTATCTCCATTATTAGTTTTAGCATTTATATTTATACCAGCTTTGAGCAATAATTTTGCCGCATCTTTACGACCATTTTGTATAGCAAACATTAAAGCATTCCACCCATTATGATTTTTAATATTTATGTTTGCTCCAGCCTTAATCAATATTTTTACTTCATTTGTATAACCCATAGATGAAGCCCACAATAAGGCATTATTTCCAAATATATTTTTATAATTTATATCTGCTCCAGTCTGAAGTAATAGTTCTACAAGTTTTATATTATTACTTGCAGCTGCATGTATTAATCTTTCATTCTTTTCTTCTTGAGACAAATGGCTTATTTTATCTAAAACTTCTTCTTGAGACAAGGGTTTTATAATGTCTTTAAAATTTGCTTCATTTATATGTTCTCTAACTAGCTTCATTCTGTAGCTCCATATTGTTTTAATAGTTCCACTACATCTCTATGGCCATTAGATGAAGCCCACATTAAAGCAGTCCAGCCATAATTAGTTTTAGTATCCACCTCTGCGCCAGCCTGAAGCAATAGCTTCACCACATCTATATGGCCATTAGATGAAGCCCACGATGAAGCCCACATTAAAGCAGTCCCCCCATTATTAGTTTTAGCATCCACCTCTGCTCCAGCCTGAAGTAATAGCTCTACTACATCTCTATGGCCATTAGATGAAGCCCGCATTAAAGCAGTAAAGCCGCCATCATCTTTAGCATTTATATCTGCTCCAGTCTGAAGCAGTAGTTCCACAACTTTAATATTACCATCTTTAGATGCAGCCATTAGTTTTTTATCTTTTTCTTCTTGGGAAAAATGTTTTATTTTATCTAAAACTTCTTTCTGGGGCACTGGCTTTAGAATATTCTCTAGTTTAATCTCATTTATATGTTCTCTAACTAGTTTCAATTTTTATTTTTTATTTTATATATTCTTAATGCAATTTAACTAATCATACTATTGTTGAATATATAAAATAAAATCCTTAAAATGTCTACAAAGCAAGATAATTCTTTAGATGCAACATTAGAAGCATGGCGTTCACAATTAAATGATTTTTCAAGTTTTGAATTATTGGCGACTGATGTAACATGCATAAGAAGTGCAGTTGTAAGTGAATATTTATCAGGCTATAGTTCAGATAACATTGCAAAAACACCATCTACCACAAGAATTAATAATTTACAAGGATCAATTTCTCAAATAATAGGTAAAACATTAACTAATTTAAAAATCAGTACAAAGGATTCCACCTATAAAAATTTTGATGCAAATAGCGATGATAATGTAAGACTTGCAGCCAATTGGGTTTGGAATAATAAGGGAACAGATTATATAGATCAAAATATTTTACAACCTTGCGCTGCCAAAAATGTAACATCCAATTTATCAAATAATTTAAATACTAGTAAAAATACACAAACGGTAAATACTCCGAGTAATACTACTTCGTCTACTCCATTTGATAGAAGAATGGATAGATTGGAAATAGCAGTTACAAAAGATAAAAATATTTTGGGGCAACCTTATACACCCTTTAGCGGTACAGCAGAAGTGGCAACATCTGGCTATTTAATTAATCCAGATACACTTATAAATAAAGGCGATTTTAAAGATAAAAAAAATGTAATAGAGGCTGTTAAAAATCAAAGAGATCAAATGTCTAAAAATAATTTTTATTTAGGCGTTCCTGCTCTGCAAAATCAATATGCAACCATACGTCTCTATGGTTCCAATGGTGGCCAGTATTTAATGAATCAAAAAAATCAAAGAAGATGGTATGAAGTAGATGTTACAAAAAATAATGATTATAATTTTGCTAGTACACCCACCACGACTGCTTTAATAAACTGGGGAAATGGAGATCCTTTTGGAAGAACACCCTATCAATTTACAGATTTTGTATTTGCAAAATATTGGAATCGCATAGAAAATAATAGACTTATTACTCTTAGAAGATATGCAGCTCCGGTATTTGATAATTTAAAATTTCCTGGCATGTCAAATGCTGGTAATACTCCTTCTTCCACCTCTTCAGACACAGCAATAGATCCTGGATCAACTGTAGCTGAATCAATTCCTTTTCCACCCATGGCATCTGCCATAACATATTTTGGAGGAGAAACTGGAAATAGTTTAAATAATATTCTTAAATTTACAACTGGAGTTCTTTGGGATGATGCTCAAGCTGCAGTATGGGAAGTAAATACTGATTCAGTTCCTGATGCTAACTCAGGTCCTGGAGCCTATGGTGGCATTGCTAAATTTGCAGAAATGTTAAATGTTATGGGAGGAAACTTTGATCTTAGCATGGTTATGAATAAAGGCCAATTACCTCCTGATCCCTATGAAAATGGTCCCTATGAAAATAGAATAAAAGGTCCAGTTAATAGAATAGATAGTGTTAAGAAACGTAAACCGGGTTTAGCATTTAGTTGGGATGGTTTAGAATTAAATTTTGAATATGTTGGAAGACCAATAGGAGGAATTAATACTAAGGCAGCATTGCTAGATATTCTTTCAAATTTTTTAGTAATAGGCTCTGCAAGTGCAGTATTTTTTGGAGGAGCGCATAGATTTATGGCAGTTCCTGCAAAATATCCTTTTCTTGGAGGTTCAGAAGGAATTCAAAAATGGTATAAAGGAGATCCCATAGGTTGGGGATTGGCATCCATTAAACAATTTACTGGAACAGGAACAGGAAGTGGAGAAGCAGCGGGCTCAAATCTTCTTAAAAGTTTATCCGGATTTTTTGAACAACTATTTAGTGGAGATAAAGGAAGTGGCTTTGGAGCAATTCAAAATTTATTTACAGGAGGAGCAGGAAATTTAATAAAAAATGAAGTAGCTAAAAAAAGTGCTGGACAAATTCCATTTTTATCTGGAATGAAAGCTATTTTAACCGGTGAACCAGTTGGAGAATGGCATATTACTGTAGGTAATCCTCTAAATCCCATAGCAATGATTGGCAATTTAATTTGTGAAGGCATAACAGTGGAATTTAATGAAGAACTTGGACCAGATGATTTTCCCACAGAAATGAAAATAAAAGTAAAACTAACTCATGCTATGGCAAGAGATAGGGATGCCATAGAATCAGTATTCAACAGGGGTATGGGAAGGATTTATCAATTACCTGATTCTTTCTTAGGTACAGCAGATTATCAAACTACTGTTGATAATGCTACCAAAGATAAAGTTCAAACAGGAGTAATGCCAAATAGAAGATATGGAATTCTTTATCAAAATGGTGCAACTGCAGGCTATATTCCTCTTGGCCAGACATCTGGAAAACCTAATCCTATGGGTGGTTCAGTTAGTGTATGGAATAGATCAGCATTTAGCTTGGGAACTTCACAAAATTCAACAACTCAATTTTTGGCTGATACAGATGAAGTATT
>Ga0335069_10014680_pt1 | contig 10960 bp, 16 predicted proteins | sample Lox_Sample_11_FD_206714 | JGI IMG/M metagenome (GOLD analysis project Ga0335069, IMG submission 206714) | Soil microbial communities from Loxahatchee National Wildlife Refuge, Florida, United States - Lox_Sample_1.1 | ecosystem: Environmental > Terrestrial > Soil > Wetlands | place: USA... | reverse complement strand
CTGTGCCGGCGTGGCTCGTGACGCTCGGCTGGATCGTGCTCGGCGTGATCGGCGTGGTGCTCATCGTCAGCGTCGTGGCGGCGGTGTGCGTCATCCTGTACGTACTCGTCAAGGTCGTCCGTGACGGAGGCGATCCGTCATGAAGCCGGAGGAGCACTGGTACTGGATGGCCGAGTTCATCCGCCTCGAGACTGACCTCGGCGGGCCCGATCCACACCTTGCGACGCTCGGCAAGATGATCGAGGCCGAGCCGCAGTGGGAACGCGTTTGGCGCATCGGGTGCTACGCCGCCGGGTACAACGTCCCCACCGGCGAAGCGATCTGGCAGGAATGGTCGCAAGGCGACGTGCTCGGCAGGCCGGCAGAGTTCGCCGGCTGGATCGCGGCGCACTGGGCAGGGATGGGCCTCCGCCGTGAGCGTCGCGCCGTCCGCACCCCGGAGAAGTTCGCGCGCTGCCTCGTCTCGTACGCGGCATGGATGGAGACGGCGATGACTGCGCCATGGTGGACTGAGCCGGACTTCCCCCGGGCGTGGCAGGAGTGCGACCGCATCTACGGGATGGGTCGGTACGTGCTGCTCAAGCTCGTCGAAGGGCTCTGCCGGTACGGCGGCGCGCGGTTCGTCGAGACGGACATCCGCGCAGCTGGTGGGCACTCGCCACGCGAAGGACTCGCGCTGCTCTACCCTGAGCACCTGAGTCGACTCACAAGCAGCGACAACTCGCCGCTCCTCGTGCGCTGGATCGAAGAAGTCGTCGCGGCTGACGCGCGTGTCCGGCTGGAACGGATGACGGGCCCGCTCGACTACTTCACCCTCCAGGTCATCCTCTGCGAGTACAAGAAGGTGCAGGCAGGCCGGCAGTACCCCGGCCGCACGCACGACACGGAGCTCCGCTACCTGGCCGACGCTCAACGGTACTGGCGGAACACGAGCACGATGCTCGCCGCGCGGCGCGCCATCTTCCCGGTGCAGGTACTCGGCGAAGTGCAGGGATGGGACGGCAAGCGGGAGGAGCTCAGCGCGTGCTTGCCGGATCACGGGTACTTGTGGAGCGACCTCATCTTCGACTACCACGCGACGGACGACTTGGCAGCGCCGGCACGGTGGGCAGCGTGAAGGTGCACACCATCATCCCCGGCGGGCTCTACCAGCGCGGACACTTCGGGCACATCAACGCGCGGGAGAAGGCGCGAACCCTCGACGACCTCGGCGTCACGATGGTCGTGAACCTCACGCCCGAAGCCGACCCGGACGTGCCGTGGACGGTGCCGCACTACGTCCATCATCCCATCCCCGACAACTCACAGTTCGTCGCTGAACTGCCCGCCATCGACGAGATCGTGCGGCGCGCGGTGCGGGAGATCACGAGTGGCGACGGGGCGGTGCTCGTCCACTGCCAGATGGGCCGGAATCGTGCGACGCTGCTCACGAGCCTCATCGTCCGTGCCGTGTACCACATCGACGGGAAGACGGCGCTCGCCATCGTGCGCCGGCGGCGTGGCGGCAGCATCATGGACAATCGGTACATGGAACGCTATCTGGAAGGACTGCCGTGCCCCACCTCTTGATCGACCTGGACGGGACGCTCCTGCCCGACAACATCTTCCCGCTGCAGCGTCGCGAGATGTTGCGTGCCATCCGGGCGCACCTGCATCCCGACCCTGATGGACTGCTCGTCAACTGGACGGGGAAGACGGACGTCGGCCTGTTCTGGCAGTACGCGAACGTGGCGAGCCCGAGCTCTCCGACGACCGTCACCCTGGCACTCAACGCGTACACGTTGGCGTTCCTCGCGGCGCTGCCAGTCGAGATCCCCTGCCGGCTCGACGCGCCGACCGTCCTCGCCGCGCTCCGCCGAGACGGGTACACCGTCCGGTGCGTGACGGGGAACGTGCGAGCCGTCGGCGTGGCGAAGTTGTGCGCCGCCGGCCTCGATCGCTATCTCGACCTCCGCGACGTCACGTACGGCGACCACTGCCGCACTCGCGAAGAGGTCATACGGCGCGCGGTGCTGGCAGCTGGTGAGCGTCCCGTCGGCCTCGTCGGTGACACGCATCGGGACGTCGAAGCGGCGCACGCGTTCGGCCTGACCGCGTACGCCCTCGTCACGCCGGCGCATCCCATCACGGACCTCGGGCCGGCCGACGTGTTCCTGCCCACCCTCGCAGCCCTACCATCCGCCATCAAGCAACAGGAGGCCCTCCATGCAAGGTGACATCGTCTACCTGATCGGCGCGCCGGCCAGCGGCAAGAGTACCCTCTTCGCCGCCCTGACCGGCGGGCTCCGCAGTCAGGACGCGACCGCCGGCGGCGTCCCGCACACCGTGTGGGAAGGCAAGTACGCGCACACCATCGAGCTCGGCAAGCGTCGCGACGACTTCAGCGGCACCGACGCGCTCAGCATGAGCATCCAGCCGAAGGTGTTGAAGCTGCTCGGGATGCCGGGTATCCATCGGCGCATCATCGCTGAGGGCGATCGGCTCGCGAACGCGAAGTTCTTCCAGGCCGTCGTCGATGCCGGCTGGAACCTGACCGTCTTCCATCTCGACACGCCGCCCGAGCTCCTCGAGCAGCGCCGCGAGGAGCGCGAACAGGACGCGAAGTGGGCGAAGGGCAGGGACACGAAGGTCGCGAACCTCGTCGCGGCGTGGCCGACCATTCGTATCCCTGGCGACGCGCCCCTGGACGAGCAACTCGCCGTCCTCCTCGAGCATGGCGGGCCCGCCATCGGCGCGCTGATCGGCGGCGAGGCACCCGTGTTCCCTGCCGAGCCGGAACTCGAGAAGTACCGCCCGACGATGATGGAGTACAGGGTCCGGGCGCGGCACGGCGCAGAGTACATGGAAGCGATCAAGGGGAAGCGCCTCGACGAACGACACGTCACGCTCAAGGCGGAGGGCGCGTGCCGCGTCCTCAAGCCGGACGGCAAGCTCCTCCTCGTCTACCTGCCCGCCGCGCTGGTGGCCGAGGCGGACGCCGCGTATCCCGTCCTGACGAAGATACGCGCCACCACCGACAATCGGGGCCTCGCCAGTGGTACGGAACGCGCCGTCCGCAAGGAGGAGGCAGGCAAGCGCACCCGGTCGAAGGTCATCACGTCCAGCATCATCGGGTCGTTCGATCCCGTCGGGTCGATGCCGTACTGCCGCCTGACCGCGTACAGCGGTCGCGAGACGGAGGCGTGGCCGAGCTTGTTCCCACTCTTCCAGGCGATCGGTCGGCTCCTCGCCGAGCACGTCCCGGACAGGTATGCGAATCAGGTCCGTGAGGCTGAGTCGACTCACCCGGACTGGGTCATCCCGGGCACGCCGTTCACGACCATCACGGTGAATAACACGTACCCGACGGGTGTGCATACCGACAAGGGCGACCTCGACGCCGGCTTCTCGACGCTGCTCTGCGTCAGGCGTGGCGCGTACTCGGGGGGATGGCTGACGTTCCCCGAGTTCGGCATCAGCGCGGACATGCAGAACGGTGACCTGATGCTGATGGACGCGCACGAGTGGCACGGGAACACGCGGTTGTACTGCGACGCGTGCGGCGAGGAGCTCGACATGCCGGGGCATCGGTGTGAACTGATGGAGCCGCACGGCGCGAGCCCGGAGCGGATCAGCCTCGTCAGCTACTTCCGGACGCAGATGGTCGGGTGCGACAGCATGGACGCGGAGAACCTGAAGCGCGTCGAGCATCGTGAGCAGCGCAACGCGAAGGTCGCAGAACTCGGAGACGTCCCGCTCTAGTGAACGCGCTACCCGACGAACCCATCCTCCACGCGCCGGCGCGCCGCGTCCCCTTGTCGCTCCGGCAGGCGAACGCGTTCATCGCGCAGCATCATCGGCACAACGGACGCACCCTCACCACTGGAGCCAAGCATGGGTAGCATCCGCGAGTCGTACGTGCGGGCGGTGTGCGCCACCCTCGGCCACATCCCCGTCTGGATCAACGATCCCACCCCGAGCGCCGACTACAGGTGTGCCCGATGCGGACGGCGCATCTACTTCTGGCGGGGTCGGCGCACGGGATGGCATCTCGAGCCGGAACCGGCATGGTCGCTCGCGTGGCTCGAACAGTTCCCGCATCGCCGCTCGAAGCGGGGCCCGCGATGACCGCCGAGGTCGCGATCAGGATGGCGCTCACACTGCTCGAGGAGGCCGGCACCGACCTCACTGCTCGTATCGACGCGACGCGCACCAGCGGCGGGCAGATCAAGCTCGGGCACGCGACGCAGTACGCCGAGGCGGCCGACGCGCGCACCGCCGTCCTCGACGCTGCTCATCTACTCCGCGCAGTGGCACACCGATGAGATCTACCCCCACCATCAGCGGAGTCGACTTCTCGTCGAAAGCCATCCACATCGCGACCATCCCCCTCAATCCCGATGCCGGCACCGTATGGCCGAGATGGGACGCGTATCCACTCCCCGGCGGCGGCGTCCCCATCGAAGAACTCTGCCAAACCGCCGGCACCATCCTCATCGCGCACACCATCGCCGTCCAGCCGGCGCAGCTGGTCGTCGAACGACCCTGGACTCGCCAGTGGAACAGCGCGAATCTCCTCCTCCCCCTGTTCGGCGCGCTCATCACTGCAGCCGACACCCTCGCGCCGACGCTCAGCCTCACCGTCGCGGAATGGCGCAAAGAGCTCGGGCTCCCAGCGAACACGAAGAAGCCGCACATCATCCAGTACGCGCTCACTCAGCTACTCGACGAACCCATCACCCCCCTTGACGACAACGCCGCCGAAGCGTTCCTCATCGCGCTCGCGGCGCGCAGCATCCTCACCAGGGCCCACGACCAGGAGGACATCCCGCTATGACGCCGTGGCTCGACGACGGCGACGTCCGCCTCTACCGCGGCGACGCGCTGGCGGTGCTCGCCGCGCTGCCGGCGGGCAGCGTCCAGGCGTGCGTCACGTCTCCCCCCTATTGGGGGCTCCGCGACTACGGCGCGGAAGGGCAGATCGGCCTCGAAGAATCCCCGGACGCCTACGTGGCGGCGCTGGTCGCGGTGTTCGCGGAGGTGCGCCGCGTGCTGCGGGATGACGGGACGCTCTGGCTGAACCTCGGCGACTCCTACGCGGGCCACTCCCTGCCCGGATGGCGCGCAGGGAACGAGGCGAAGAACGGCGGCGTCAGCAACAAGAACGGCGTCGGCCACGTACCCGGCATGAAGCCGAAGGATCTGGTCGGCATTCCGTGGCGCGTCGCGTTCGCCCTCCAAGCCGACGGGTGGTACCTCCGCAGCGACATCATCTGGTCGAAGCCGAACCCGATGCCCGAGAGCGTGACGGACAGGCCGACGAAGGCGCACGAGTACCTGTTCCTACTGGCCAAGTCGCAGCGGTACTTCTACGACGCCGACGCCATCGCGGAGCCATCGGTCACCCCCGGTGACACGCGCCATCTGCGGCTCGACCGGACACAGATCGAGGCGCGGCAGGGCGGCGACAGTCGCCTCACAACCGGCAACCCAACCGGGACGAGCCGCAATGCGCGGTCGGTGTGGGAGATCGCCACCCAACCCTTCCCCGAAGCCCACTTCGCCACCTTCCCCGAAGCCCTCCCCCGACGCTGCATCCTCGCGGGCACTAGCGAAGCCGGCGAGTGCTCCATGTGCGGCACGCCGTGGCAGCGGCAGACCGAACGCACCCCGATGGTCATCGACCGCAGCTCGCGGACACACTCGAAGGGACACACGCGGAGCAGCGGCACGATGCTCGAACCGCCGACCAGCGTCACGACCGGCTGGGAAGCCGCCTGTACCTGCGACGTGCCACCCCACCCGCAGACCGTCCTCGACCCTTTCGCCGGCAGCGGCACCACCGCCCTCGTCGCCCGCAAACACGGCAGACGCTCGATCGGCATCGACCTCAGCGAAGAGTATCTCTCCATCGCAGCGACACGTCTCAGTCAACAGTCCCTGTTCAGCATCACCCCCACCCCTACACTGGAGGACATCCCGCTATGACCACCACCATCTGTGGAGGCACCGGCATCATCGTCGAGCAGCATCATCTCGACGCGGACGGCCGATTCCGCTGCCCCATCTGCCGCACCATGCAAGACACGACGATGGCAACCTTCGACGGCCGCCCGATGGCGCACATCGTCGAGCACGCCGCTCCCCCGCTGGATGACACCGTCCCCGAAGGCATCGGGTGGTACATCAGCGACACGCACGCCCGACGCGCTATCGGCTACCTGACTGCGGCGGTGCCTGAACTCCACGGCATCACCGTCCCGTGGATGGCCACCAAGTGGGCCGAGGCGCTCAAGGAGACGATGCAGACCGAGGAACGCTCCCCCATCGGGCCCGAATCCGGCTTCGAAGACGGCTGGAAAGCCGGTCACGCCGCCGCCGGCGCGGACCAGTGGCACTCGCGCGAACAAGACCTCTGGCGGGCACGGCAAACAGGTCAGCAGGAGATGCTCAGCTTCGTCGCGGAGGGCGTCGACCGCACCCGAATCATGACCGAGCAGGTCGCCGAGCGCAACGCCGTCCGCCAGTGGGTCAAGGAGTACCGCGCGAACATCCTCGGCTACGCGTGGGAGATGTGCCACCAGGACGCACCCGAACAAGAAGCCGTCGATCCTGAGCCCACCATCGACGAGGCGAACACCATCAGCGACCGGACGCGTGCCATCCTCGCACTCCAAGACGCGTACCACGTCCAGAACGCGCTCCTCGACACCGCCGGCACCGGCAGCCCAGAAGCCGCTCTCGCTCGCGCCGCGATGTTCCTCATCCGGCAGGCACGCATCGCGCTCGAGGAGGCGTCCGATGCCTGACCGTGAGCCGGAGGCGCGCCGCTGTCCGTGGTGCCACGAGGTCATATCGAGCGAGCGGGCGGTTCGTGATGCCTGACTGCCGGGTCAATGGCAAGCAGGAGATTCGCGTCCCGGTCTGGTGGCGGAAGATGACGCGCCGCGAGCGCGAAGTAATGCAGCGCATCCTAGAGCGCCATGCCCGCGAGTTAGCCGCGAAGTGGGACGCCGAAGATCGGGAACGGGGGGCGGTTCGTGATGCCTGACCGTGAGCTAGTCGAAAGGAGGAAGCGATGAGCGACAGGCCAGACCGTGAGCTAGTCGAAGCCGCCGTGAAGGCGTGGGCGACCGCGATCCGAGGCGAGGACTACCAGATCGACCCACGCACCGAACAGACGATGGCGACGGCGATGGAGCCGGTTGTTGCCGTCGTGGAGGCTGTGGTGTTGGAGCGGCTCGTCTGCCGCCTGATCGGTCACAAGTGGCTCTGGTACGGTCCGACGTTTCGCTTCGACGAATGCCAGCGTTGCGGATCGGCGGTTCGTGATGCTTGACCGCGAGAGCCTGCCGCCGCGAGACTTCAACGTGATCGAGGAGCCGCAAGACCGCCGCCTCTGTCCGTACTGCTCAGCGCCTCTGACTGCCCCGAGTTCGGCGTTCCCCTCGCGCGGTGGCACGCGCTGGTGCGCCGAGTGTGATGGGTATTGGCAAGTCGATGAGCATGGAGCTGTCAGGGAGACGCCAGATGCCTGACCGTGATCTAGTCGAAGCTGTGGCGAAGCTGATCTGCTCGGACAACCGCAGCATCCCGCCACCATGCGAGCCGCACATGCGGACGGCTGAGAAGTGGGTCACGCTGATCGAGCCGTTGGTGTTGGAGCGTGTCCGCCTAGCCATCGAAGCGATCCCGCCGCTCTCGACCTACGTGTTGAAAGCCGACCCGGCGCATAATCTCGTCTCGCGCCGTGCCGTGCTGGCGGTGGTGGATGCCGAGGCGGTACGTGATGCCTGACCGCTGCACGCACACGAAGCACGTCCCTGGATGCCCCGGCGACTGCTGGACGCGGGCGGACCCCCCTCTCAACACGCCCAGTCCCGATAGGATCTACGACGTCGACGGCGCGGCACTAGCCGAATGGGACACAGTTCGGCATCCGCCGCGACCGCTTCATCGAACAAGGCAGCAGCATCGAGATCGGTCCCCACATCGCCGTCTTCAACCTCCGCGTCATCCTCACACACGCCGACATCCAGGCGCTGCCACTCACACCCCGAAAGGACGGATCATGACGCCCGAACAACGCATCGCCATCACGCACACCTGCCTCCTCGCCGAAGAAACCGCACATCCACGCTACGGCCACATACAACCCCTCGGCACACTCGTCCTCACCGTCAACTCCGGCTACGAATGACTCGAACTCAACCTCGGCGGGCCCGTGTGGCACGCATCCAGTCGGTCAGCGACGAAAGACACCGCATGGGCCATCGCGGAACGCGCCCTCAACGGCGTCGGCGACGCCACCCTCGGCGAATGGCGCGAATACGGCACCGACGGATCCGACGTCGTCCACATCCGTCGTCGGCTCAGTCGCGCCGAAGCGAAGATGTACCGCGTCAAAGTCCGCGACATCCGGGGCTCCAAAGAAGAAGAACAACGCCTCGTCGCGCTCCTCACCAGCGCTCCACATCTCATCGAACACGTCCGTCACGCCTACCAGTCGCGTCCTCGGGTGTAGGCTAGAACTCCCCCCTCGTCCCGCCGGTGTCGGGATCTCGCAGTCCCCCCACCACTCGACTCGCAAGGAGGTCAGTCGCAAGATGCCATCTCCACACGCGGCGACATGACGCAACCCGCGCCAGAACACATCATCGACGCCGAAGAATCACTCCTCAGCGTCATCCTCCAACATCCCGCCGGCATCACCGCCGCCACCACCGCCGGCGTCACCGCATCCAGCTTCTACCGGCCCGCGCACGCACTCATCTTCAACGCGTGCCTCACCATCGCAGAAGCCGGCAGCACACCCGACCTCGTCACCGTCGGCGCACATCTCGCCGAACATCGCCAGCTCAAAGCCGCCGGCGGCAGACCTCACATCCAGACGCTCGCAGCCGGTCACGGGCTCATCACGAACACCACCCGGTACGCCGCCGCCATCCTCGAACACGCCGCACGCCGCGACCTCGACACTCGCCTCGAAACCGCACTCGATCACACTCGCAACGGTGGACTCTCCAGCGACGAACGCCTCGAACTCGCCGCGCATCTCGCCGGCACCACCAGCACGCAGCGGGAACGTCGCTTCCGCGTCATGGACACCACCGCCATCCTCAACATCCCACCGCCCCGCTGGCTCATCCAAGACCTCATCGTCGCCGCCGCGTTCAATCAGATCAGCGGACCACCCGACTCCTACAAATCCTTCCTCACAATGTCATGGGCTCTCCACATCGCGGCCGGCATCCCCTGGCACGGACGCACCGTCCAACAGGGTCCCGTCGTCTACGTCGCCGCCGAAGGAGCCGGCTCCGCAAGTCGTCGCATCAGGGCATGGGAAGAATGGTCAGACTGCCAGCTGCCCACACATCCCGACCTCGTATGGGTCCCAGATCCCATCAATCTCTACGACGGCGCAGCCGTCACCGAATTCGCGGACTGGCTCGCCACACTCCCCATCCCGCCCATCCTCATCGTCTTCGACACCCTCGCCCGATGCGTCGCCGGCGCAGACGAGAATCACGCTCGCGACATGGGCCTCGTCGTCTCCAACATGCGTCGCATCTGTCTTCAACCTCGGCACGGCATCGACGCCGCCGCACTCCCCGTCCATCACTCAGGACACGACGAGAAACAACGCCGAGGCAGGGGCAGCAGCGTCGTCCGCGCCGCCAACGACTGCGACATCTGGATCGAACGTCCAAAAGGCACCGAACTCCGCGCCACCATCACTCACACTCGCGTCAAAGACTGGGAACGTCCCGCTCCCACAGACATCATCCTCGCGCATCACGCCGACAGCCTCGCCATCATCCGCACCGAAACCGGCACCACTCGCGCCGAAGCCGAACACGCCGGCAAAACCGGCAAGGCACCCGCCGTCAGCGTCGACGACGTCTACGAAGCCATCGCACACGCCGGCACCATCACCACACCCGACCTCCTCGGAACCGTCCCCAACCTCACGCGCAGCATCCTCATGAAGATGCGCTGGCGACTCGATCGGGAACGCGGCGTCACCATCGGCAAAGCCGGCAGGAGCACCACATGGTCAGTCCACAATCCCGACCAGGACATCCCCTTCTAGAAGTGTGCGGAATCATCAGAATAATCCGCACACATAATCCGCACATGAGCGCCGGTGCAATGCAAGGGGAAGTGTGCGGAACTGTATGTGCGGATTCCCCTTAAAGGAATCCGCACACTACATGACGCACACTCCCCCACAGCACCCGCACACAAACCCGGAACGTAATCCGCACACATGAGAGGCGCACACATGCCAGACTCCATCACGTACTACGAACAGCATCCACCCCGAGCCGACCTCGTCGCAGCACTCGAACCCATCATCCTCGAGATGCTCATCGACGCCGGCACCGACGGGTTCACCATCCCCGAGCTCCTACGCGGCGACAGCGAACTCGGGCAGGCCGTTCGCTACATCCTCACCACACACCCCGATGTGCTCCGCACTTCACACAAGCGCGCAGTCGCACGCCGCCGGCCACCCGCTCAGGTCTACATCCATGCCGACCCGACCCGCTAAACCCTGCACTCACCCCGGCTGTCCCAACCTACGCCCCTGTCCTACCCACCTCCCCGTCACCCCCGATCCGCGTCCATCCGCAGCCGCACGCGGCTACGACGCACGCTGGCATCACTTCCGCACCCGCTGGCTCGCCACCCATCCACTCTGCGCCACATGCGGCGCACCCGCCACCATCGCCGATCACATCATCCCTCTCCGACTCGGCGGCGCACACTGCTCCCCTCTCAACACTCAATCCCAGTGCCGTCGCTGCCACGCACGCAAGACCCACCACGAACGTAGCCATCCACGACAACACGAATCCCCACCCACTCCCTCATGAATCACGTTGCAGAAACAGACAACGATCCCCACATCCCCATATCCCTGCATCCAACGGGGGAAAGGGGAGTCCCAAACTCGCCGCCGCCTCGCAAGAAAAAC
>Ga0335069_10014679_pt1 | contig 10960 bp, 8 predicted proteins | sample Lox_Sample_11_FD_206714 | JGI IMG/M metagenome (GOLD analysis project Ga0335069, IMG submission 206714) | Soil microbial communities from Loxahatchee National Wildlife Refuge, Florida, United States - Lox_Sample_1.1 | ecosystem: Environmental > Terrestrial > Soil > Wetlands | place: USA: Florida... | reverse complement strand
TTCCAGGCCGACAGACGATCCCGCTGATGTTTTCAGACAGAGCCTAGAACCAAAGGGCCGGCTCCTCGCGCAGGCGGTGCAAAGGCCTTCGACATTGCACGCCCCCACGCCTGCCGCCGATTCTGTTACGCACCCTTCGCCCATCCGCAACCCCACGCGCCGATTCCACATCTTCTCACGCGAGAAATCAGTTGACTCTCCACATCCGCAATCCGATGATTCGTAAATCGCCACGCGCAATCCGAGCACATCTCTTTCTCTCCTGGGAGCCCAATCATGAACACACGCCTGCTTTTCATCCCCGCAATCGCCCTTGCCCTCACCGCCTGCTGCACAAACAAGCAGGAAGCCCACGGACCCGCCACCATGCCCGCCGCCATGGCACACCACGAATCCATGTGGGAATCCGTCAACTCCGCCGTCGCCGTCCTCTATCCCACCAAGGGCAACTCCGCCTCCGGCACCCTCACCTTTACCACCAATCCCGGCGGGGGGGCGGGGGGGGTCCACATCCACGGCACCATCACCGGACTCGATCCCAACTCCATCCACGCCTTCCACATCCACGAGTTCGGCGACGCCTCCGCACCCGACGGCATGTCCGCCGGCGGCCATTACAACCCCGAACACCACATGCACGGCGGACCCAACTCCCCCGAACACCACGCCGGCGACCTCGGAAACATCACCGCCGACTCCTCCGGCACCGCCACCATCGACATCGACGCCCCTGACCTCTCCATCGCCGGTCTCAAAGACCCCATCATCGGCCGCTCCGTTGTCCTCCACGCCCATCCCGACGACTTCGTCTCCCAACCCGCAGGAAACGCCGGCCCCCGCATCGCCGTCGGCATCATCGGAATCGCCAAATCGAAGTAGAACCAGAGAATCAAGAAGCAAGAAGAAAGAAGCAAGAAGAAAAACCGGCTTCGACGTGCGACGCGCCTCGAGGCCTGCTACACTTATTCGCTCGGAACTTCTTGATTCTTGCTTCTTTATTCTTGATTCTTGCTTCTCAAATGCCCAAACTCTCCGTCAACATCAACAAAGTCGCCACCCTCCGCAACACCCGCGCCCTCGACATCCCCTCCGTCACGCGCCTCGCCAAAATCGCCCTCGACGCCGGCGCCCACGGCATCACCATCCACCCACGCCCCGACAAACGCCACATCCGCCCCGACGACGTCCCCCAACTCGCCAACCTCCTCAAACAATACCCCCACGCAGAATTCAACATCGAAGGCAACCCCTTCTTCGACTACATGCCCCACATCCGCGCCACGCGCCCCACCCAATGCACACTCGTCCCCGACTCCACCGAAGCCTTCACCAGCGACCACGGCTGGTCCCTCACCCCCGACACCTGCACCAAGCTCCGCCCCCTCATCGCCGAAATGAAATCCCTTGGCGCCCGCGTCAGCCTCTTCATGGACGCCGACTCCCGGGGGGGGGCCGACATCGAAAAGGCCAAGGACCTCGGCGCCGACCGCATCGAACTCTACACCGAACCCTACGCCGCCTCTTACGTCAAAGGCGGCGACACTTTGAAAAAATCCCTCGACCTCTACGCCACCGCCGCCGCGAGAGCCCAGGCCGCTGGCTTGGAAATCAACGCCGGCCACGACCTCAACCTCCACAACCTCCCCCCCTTCATCCACCGCATCCCCACCCTCGCCGAAGTCTCCATCGGCCACGCCCTCATCGCCGACGCCCTCGAATTCGGCATGCACACCACCATCCAAAAATACCTCGCCGCCTGCGCCTAACCCCCCACGGGTGCCATGCCCTTGGGGCAGGGGCCCCATAGACCATCCAGCTTCCTTATCTCAACTTTCCCCTTCACCAGCCCAACTCCCGCTTCAGCTTCTCCAGCGTCACGCCGCGCCCCGTCTTCCGATAGTGCCGCATCGCCGATTTCGCCCGTTTCACATCCCGAGCATCCTCGGCAATCCGCGCCGCCAACTGTTCGTATTCCCGCTTCGGAACAATCACGTATTCGCGGCCACCGAGCTTGAAGGTTCCAACTGTCATGCTTCACCTCAATTATCGATGATTATAAGATACACGTTTCATTTCGCGCCGTGCCATCGCCCCCGCCACCCGCTACAATCCCCCATCTCGACCGCCCCCGTTCCCCGGAGCACCTATGGCCTTCGACTTCCTCAAAAAAGCCTTCAACAAAACCACCGGCGCCGTTTCCGACGCCTTCCAGGCCTCCGTCGACAAGCTCAAGTCCGGCCTCTCCAAAACCCGCGACGCCTTCGTCGGCGGACTCCGCTCCCTCCTCCGCGGCCGCACCCTCGACCAGCAGCTCCTCGACGAACTCGAACAACGCCTGATCACCTCCGACCTCGGCGTCAAAGCCACCAACAAAATCATGGCCGACCTCAACACCGCCTGGAAAGACGGAAAAATCCACTCCGGCGACGAAGTCCTGGACTTCCTCAAAGCCGAAATGAAATCCTACTGGCCCCCCGAATCCCGCGAACTCCACTTCGCCCCCACCGGTCCCACGGTGATCCTCGTCAGCGGCATCAACGGCGCCGGCAAAACCACCTCCATCGCGAAGCTCGGCAGCTATCTCAAATCCCAAGGCAAATCGGTGATGGTCGCCGCCTGCGACACCTTCCGCGCCGCCGCGGTCGAACAGCTCTCCATCTGGGCCCAGCGCATCGACGTGCAAATCGTCAAACACGCCCAAGGCTCCGACCCCGCCGCCGTCGCCTTCGACGCCTGCGACGCCGCCATCGCCCGCAACATCGATGTCCTCATCGTCGACACCGCCGGCCGCCTGCACACGCAGGACAACCTGATGCGCGAGCTCTCCAAAATCCGCCGCGTCATCGAAAAACGCATCCCCAGCGCCCCCCACGAAGTCATCCTCGTCCTCGACGCCACCACCGGCCAGAACGCCATCCGCCAGGCCGAGGAATTCCTCAAGGCCGTTCAGGTCTCCGGCATCTTCCTCGCGAAACTCGACGGCACCGCCAAAGGCGGCATCGTCATCGCCATCCGCCACCAACTCAACCTCCCCGTCAAATTCGTCGGCCTCGGCGAAAAACCCGAAGACATGGAACCCTTCAACCCCGAAGAATTCGTCGAAGCCCTGTTTGCCGAGGACGCGCCAGCGCCCCCCATATAGCCCCGGCCTCGGCCGGGATCATGCACTCAAATAGGGGGGTACCGTGACGCCAAATTATTTTCAAAAAAGGTTATCAATCCCTCTCCCCCGGCCGATACAAACAGTGGCCATCGACCTGCTGAACAATTACTCATCGAAGCCCTTGCGGCTTTCCTTTGAACAATCAGCAACCGCGTCGTGGCCTTTTTTATTTTTGCCGCCGATCCCATTCCGCTTGGAACACGGGCAAGATGCCCGTGCCACGGCCGCGTCACATCCCCTCAATCACAATCACATACATATACTTAGGCCCATGCACCCCCGTCACCAGCTTCATCTCAATATCCCCCGTCTTCGACGGCCCATTAATCACCACCACATTCGAAGGCATCGCGCCGTTGTTCTGCCGCAAGACCAGATCGAGACCATCAATCATGTCGCCGAGAATCCGCGACGCCGGCAGCAACGTCACATGCACCGGCACCACCAGCGTACTCGACCGCCCAAACCCCACATCGGACCACACCAGCAGCGCCCCGGTATCCGCCAACCCCGCCCGCGCATCGGTGATCGACACATCGCACGAAAACGATTCCTTAAAGCACTCCGCACTTCCCCACTCAATCGTCTGCACACCGCGCCCGCGCAAATGTTCCTGCACACCAAAATCCGCACCGAGAAATTGCAGGTTCATCAATCCCCGTTTCACCGCATGCGCCGCCAGGCACTCATCCACCGCCGCCAACACGGCCGCACGGTCCGCCGCCACCCGTTTCACCACCCCCTTATTCTCCGTCATCTTCCGCACGAAGCGCTCCACGCGCCCCGCATCATCGCCCGCCACCTGCCGAATCAACGACTGCTCCAACACCGGCGCCGCCCCCGCCACCGGCGACTTCCCCAAATCATGCCCCAACCCCTTCCGCACCCGCGCCAAGAATGCCTCCCTCCCCGTTCCGGAAAGCGGCTGCCGATTCACAAACGGATTTGGTCGCTTCGAACTCTGCATACTCACCATCAACCTTCGCCTCGGGCAGACTCCCCGGCCCAAGGGCCGGGGCTAAACGTGCGTCGCGTTGCGACGCCGCTAAACACTGTTTTGCCGCCGTTCTTTCCACAACTCCCGAAAACTCTTCTTCGGCGGCTGCGGAAAATCCCGAACCTCCGTCCACCCCTTCGCCGGCCCCGGCAACTTCGTCACCCACCCGTCCTTGGACTTGAACAAATGCCGCATCGCAAACCGCTGCATCTTCTGCCCCAGCACATACGCAAACTTGCTCTTCAACCCAATCGTCCACATCCGGAAAACCCACTTCTCATACCACGGCACTTTCCCCACCAGCTTCAAATCCCCCTTCATCGCAATCAGCATCTCCGGAATGTTGATCTTCACCGGACACGCCTCATAGCACGCGCCGCACAAACTCGTCGCCTGCGGCAAATGCTCGTGATGCTCCAACCCGTTGAACAGCGGCGTGATCAGCGCCCCAATCGGCCCCGGATAAATCGACCCATACGTATGTCCGCCCACTTTGCGATAAATCGGACACGCATTCAAACACGCACCGCACCGAATGCACCGCAGCGTGTCGCGATAATCCGACGCCAGAATCCGCGATCGCCCGTTGTCCATGATGACAACGTGAAACTCCTCCGGCCCGTCAAACTCTCCCGCCCGCTTCGGCCCCGTGATGATGTTCGAATACTGCGTCAACGGCTGCCCGGCCGCCGACCGCGCCAGCAGCTTCAGGAACACGGGCAAATCCTGGAACCGCGGAATCAGCTTCTCCATCCCCATCAGCGCCACATGCACCCGCATCCGGCTCGTGCACATCCGGCCGTTCCCCTCGTTCGTGCAGATGACAATCGACCCCGTCTCCGCCACGCCAAAGTTCACCCCGCTCACACCCATGTCCGCGGTGTTGAACCGCTCTCGCAGATACACCCGCGCCATCTCCGCCAGCACCTGTGGATCATCCGTGAACGGCACCTTGAAAAACTTCGCGAACACCTCGCCGATCTGTTTCGCCCGCATGTGGATGATCGGATACACCAGGTGCGACGGATGATCGTTGGCGACCTGCACGATCAGTTCGCCCAGATCCGTCTCCACCGTTTCAATCCCCGCCGCAATCAGCGCGTGGTTCAGCTCCGTCTCCTCGGACACCATCGACTTCGACTTCACCACGAGCTTCGAATTCGTCTGCTTCGCGATCTGCACGACGAGTTGATTGGCTTCCTCGGCATTCGAAGCAAAATGAACGTGCCCGCCGTTCTTGATGACGTTCGCTTCGAATTGTTCGAGGTAGTAATCGAGATGATCGAGCGTGTGCGCCTTGATATTGCCGGCGAGGGCGCGAAGGCCGTCGCCGTCGGGGAGATCCGTTGCGAGAAGATTGCGGCGGTCGTACCACTTCTTGACGATCGAGTTCTCGTGCGCCGCGTGGAGCAGGTCGTCGGCGGAGGAGAGATGGGCGGCCGCTTTGAAATCCGGATTGAAGACCGGCAGCGCCATTCCGCGCGGAAGATCGGCGGCATGGACCTTGTCGGAGCCAGTCGCGCCGGCGGATGGCGGAAGGTTGTCGAGAGTCGTCGGCATGAATTGACACGCGGTTGCGTGCACTCCGGTGATTCAGTGTTGCTTGTTGTCGATGGCCGCGGCAAGAAGCTGCGCGAGGTGCTGCGGTTTGAATTGGGCGCCGTAACGGTGGCACGCGCCACCGATGTTCATCGCACAGCCGGCATCGTTGACGATCATGACGTCCGCGTGCGTGGCGTTGCCGCAGGTGACTTTGTCCTTGACGATGGCGGCGGAGATGTCCGTGTACTTGATCGCAAACGTGCCGCCGAAGCCGCAGCATTGGTCGAATTTGTCGAGCGGCACAAACGTGGCGTTGCCGAGATTCTTGAGAATGTTGATCGCCGGGCTTTCATTCATGTGCAGGCCGCGGGTGTGGCAGGTGAAGTGATAAGTGACGGCCATCGGCTTCGGCAGGGCGAGGCCGGTGATGTCCGCCTTGAGCACCTTCGTCAGAAACTCGACAAGCTCGTACGTCTTGGCGACGAACTCCAGCGCGTCGTTCTCCCACTGCTTGTCGTCTTTGAACAGCACCGGGTAATGCTCCCGAACCATCGCGCAGCACGAGCCCGAGGGCGTCACGACGTACTGGCTGTTCTTGAAGACGCGGATCATCCGTTCCGCGAGCGTCCGCGCTTCGCCGGGGTAGCCGTTGTTGTATTGCGGCTGGCCGCAGCAGGTCTGATCGTCAGGAAAATCGACCGTGCAGCCGAAATGCTCCAGCACTTTGACGGTGGCGATTCCCACATCGGGCGAAAAGAGATCGCCGAGACAAGTGACGAAAAGACTGACGTTCATTGCCGGATTGTACGGAGCAGCCGCGATTCGGACAAATTTTCGTTGACGCAGGGTTCTCTCGTGGTAGCGTGCCCGCGTGATCGCAATCGCCGCCAAACCTCGCTGGCTCTTCATCCGGCACAACCCCCTCGTGCCTGCAGCCGCGATTTTCCTCGCGGGCATGACGATCGGTTATTGCTCTGCGATCACCGCGATGTTCGCTCTCGGAGCCGCTCTCACGTTCCTCGGCACGTGGATCGTCGCGGAAATGCTCGCACCGTACCCTCTGCGTGCATGGTGCGGCCACATTGCTCTGAGCTTCGCCATCCTCTTCGCAGGGGCCGCAGTCTGGCAGATGAATCAGCAACAGGGAGAGGACACTCACCTCGCCCGCTTCATTCCAGCGGAAGGCGACAGTCCCATTACCCTCCGCGGACGAGTGATTGCCGCCCCCGTGCCAAATGCCGGTCACCACGGAAACATCTACTTCACTCTCGAAGCGACGGAACTTCGCACCGAGCAAGGCTGGATCCCCGCGCATGGTCTCGCGCAAATCAAGTGGCGAGCCAGCCCGATTGCTCCTCAACCCCATCGCAGCGACCAGATCGAAGCGTACGGCTGGCTTTCGCGCCCAAATCCCGCGCTCAATCCTGGCGCGCTCGACATGCGACAGCGCCTGGCCGCCGACCGCGTCTTCGCGGAGGTGCGAGTCCCGCGCAACGCTGGAATCCGGATTCTCGAACCCGCAGCGCAAACCTCCGCCTCGACTCTCTCGACCATGCGACTCTTCCTCCGCGGCAAACTACTCGAGCAGACCGCTACGATCGATTCCGACGCCGCCGATACGATGGTCGCGCTGCTGCTCGGCCAGCGCGACGCGTCGATCGACGATGTCTCCCGCGCGTTCGCCGACGCCGGCGTTGCGCACCTGCTCGCCATCTCCGGGGCCCATGTTGTCTTTCTCGCGGCTGTCGTGTGGGTGCTGCTGCGATTCATTCCAATGCGTCCGCAATGGAGAGAGATTGTCTGTTCTGCTGTCCTGCTGGCGTACGTGCTCGCAACGCCCTGCGGGCCGCCGGTGGTTCGCGCGGCGATCGTGCTGTTCATGGTCCTTCTCTCGCGGTTGATGCGCCGGCCGCCATCGCACATGAACATGCTTTCCGCCGCAGTCATCTGCATTCTCCTGATACGTCCAGCAGACATGCTCGACGCCGGCTTTCAACTCACGTTCGTCTGCACCGCCGCACTTCTTCTCATGGCGGAGCGCCTTTTTGCGTTTCTCTTCTCGGCCTACATCCAACGTGCCGAACTTATCGCCGATCTCGCAAACACGCGTTGGGCTCGATTCACCGTGAAAGCCCGCAAGGTCATCTGCGCCGCCATAACCGCCAATCTCCTCGGCACGCTCACCGCAGCCCCACTGGTTCTCTTCCATTTCCAGCAATTCAATCTTTACGGCGTCTTCACAGGACTGCTCGCCTTCCCGGTCGTGGCATTCACCATGACTGTCTCGCTGATTCAACTGCTTCTCTCACTCGCATCCACTTGCCTCGCAGCATATTTTGCACCGTTCTCCACCGCCATCGCTCATTTCATGATCTGGCTTGTCGCACATCTCGCCGCCCTCCCGGGTGCCGCACTCGCACTTCGCAGTCCGCCGCCGCTGCTGATCGCGATGCTTTACCTGCCGATTCTCCTCTGGATCGCACGCCGCTGGCTGTCGCTCTCGCGCGCGTTCGTACTGAACACGAGCGTCGCGACGCTCATCGTTACGATCAGTTGGTATGCGGCCAACGCACAGGCCGGAACTCTGCGGCTTCAGGCACTCAGCGTCGGCCAAGGCAGCAGCCTCGTCCTGACATCTCCGGAGGGAGACGCCCTCGTGATAAACGCCGGCTCGCGCGACTTGCCGGATATCGTTCCCAGCGCCATCGCGCCCACGCTTCGCATCAATGGTGTGCGGCACTTCGACACGATGCTGGTGACGGGCATGGACGCGGTTCACGCCAAGAATGCTGCGGAAGTGGTGTCGCGTTTCCGGCCGGCGAAGTTGCTGGTGGCGCCCGACGATGGCACCACCACGTTCGCGCGCATGTCGCTGGAGGATGCGGCGGGAAAGATCGAAGTTCGCCCGCAACCACTGGTTGCCGGGGACGTCGTGCTCCTCGGGAAATCGGCGGCAATGCAGGTGCTTTGGCCGGGGTCGGGGAAGTCGCCGACGCCGACATTGATCGTCATGATCGAGTACGCGGGTCGGCGCCTTTTGCTGATGGATCCCGCAAACCTTCCGGGATTGGCGCTGTCCGCCAACAGCGAGGAGTTGCGCTGCGATGCGGTGCTGTTGCTCGGGCCCGATCGCGGCAGGGGGGATGCGGCGCTGATGGAACAACTGCAACAAACCGGTGCGACAATCGTGATTTATTCCGGCCGGAGTCCGTGGTCATCGGTGAGTTCGTCCGCCGGCACATGGAACACGGCGAATGGGGCGGTCACGCTGACGGTTGATGCGCGAGGGGAATTGATGGTGAGGCGTTGAGCGGTTCGCCATCGCAGCGGGCGATGTCGCAGACGACGAGATCGACGCGGGCGTTGCCGTTGAAGGTGTCGATTTTCGGTTCAACGACGAGGTGGAGTTCGGTGCCGACGGGGAGTTGAGGTTCGAGTTCGCCCATTTTGAAGGCGATGCATCGGGCGGCGCGGCTGCCTTTGGCGATGGTGAGTTGGAGGTGGGCGCCGGTGGCGCCGACGCGGCGGGGGGGGGCGGAGAGCTTGACGTTCTGGACAAGGAGGCGCGGGGTGGGGTTGCCGCGGCCGAAAGGTTCGAGTTTTTCGAGGTGGGCGATGATGTCGGTGCGGCAGTCGTCGAGGGTGAGGAGGCCGTCGAGGTTGAGGGCGGGCGTGAGGAGGTCTTCGTTGAGGCGTTCGGCGGCGAAGGTGTTGAGGCGGTCGCGGAAGGCGTCGAGGTTAGCGAGGGGGAGTTTGACGCCGCCGGCCATGGCGTGTCCGCCGCCGGTGATGAGGAGGTCGCGGACGTGTTCGATGGCGCGGTGGAGTTCGAAGCCGGAGATGGAGCGGGCGGATCCATGGAGTTCCAGCGAGGTTTCGCCGGCGGAGTGGGCGAGGACGAAGGTGGGGCGGTAGTAGAGGTCGACGAGGCGGGAGGCGACGATGCCGACGACGCCGACGTGGAAGGATTCGTGGGAAACCACCAGGACGTTGTCCTGATTTTCGATTTTTGAATTTCGATTTTCGATTTGTTGTTTGGCGATTTCGAGCATTTTGCGTTCGGTGGATTGGCGCTGGCGGTTTTGGGATTCGAGGTATTGGGCGATTTCTTCAGCGCGATCGGGAGTGGCGGTGGTGAGGAGTTCGACGGCTTCGTTGGCGTGGCCCATGCGGCCGGCGGCGTTGAGGCGTGGGGCGAGGGCGAATCCGACGGCGGTGCAGTCGATTTTTCTTTCGCCGTTGGCGTAACCGGCGGCGTCGATGAGTGCGCGGAGGCCGGGGTTTTGGGTGCGGAGGAGTTGGGTGAGGCCGTGGCGGACGATGATGCGGTTTTCGCCTGTCAGGGGGACGACATCGGCGATGGTGCCGAGGGCGGTGAGGGCGGTGAATTCCATGAGGAGGTGGCGGTATTGCTCGGAGACTTTTTCGGTGCCGCAGATTTTTTGGGAGGTGGCCCAGGCGAGTTTGAAGGCGACGCCGGCGCCGCAGAGGTCGGGGTTGGGGTAGGGGGTATGGGGAGTGGGGTCTGTGGTGAGGCGGGGGTGGACGATGGCGTTGGCGGGAGGGAGTTCGCCGTTGCCGGCGAATTCGTGGTGGTCGGAGACGATGACGTCGGCGCCGAGTTGGCGGGCGAGGGTGATGGGGGCGATGGCGGAGCAGCCGCAGTCGATGGTGATGAGGAGTGTGGTGCCGGACTGAATGATCGAGCGGACGGCATCGGGGTTGAGGCCGTAGCCTTCGTCGACGCGGTGGGGGATGTAGTAGTGGACGTCAGCGCCGGCCTGCTTCAAGGTATGCCAGAGCATGGTGGTGCCGGTGATTCCGTCGACGTCGTAGTCGCCGTAGAGGGTGATTTTTTCGTTTTGCCGGACGGCCTGGAGGATGCGGTCGGCGGCGGCGTGCATGTTGGGGAGGAGCCAGGGAGAGTGGAGGTCTTTGAATTTGGGGTCGAGGAAGGCGGCGGCGGCTTCGGGGGTGGAGAGGCCGCGGTGGAGGAGGATGCGGGTGATGAGCGGGGGGAGGCGGAGCTGGTTGGCGAGGTGCTCGACCTGAGAGGCGTCCTGCTCGGGGAGGACCCATTTCTTTTTGCGGTAGGACGTGAGGGAGGTGTGTGGGGGGCAGATCATCCGTGACCTCTGATGCGACGGGGTGGATTGTACCACGGATGTGCGCGAGAGGGGATCGGCGGTGAGGGTTTCGGCGTGGAGGGAGAAGAGGAGGATGAAGAGGGCGAGGAGGAGGGGGATGGGGGATTGGGG
>Ga0335069_10014678_pt1 | contig 10960 bp, 8 predicted proteins | sample Lox_Sample_11_FD_206714 | JGI IMG/M metagenome (GOLD analysis project Ga0335069, IMG submission 206714) | Soil microbial communities from Loxahatchee National Wildlife Refuge, Florida, United States - Lox_Sample_1.1 | ecosystem: Environmental > Terrestrial > Soil > Wetlands | place: USA: Florida... | reverse complement strand
CCGCCGCCGCAGGCGTGGGCACTGCGCGTCGGCGGCTGGTACATTCGGGTTGACGGCACCGAGATCGCCGTCCCTAGACTTGCCGAACAAGCGCCGGCCGCTCCAGCAACCGCCGCGTCGCCTGCCAGTTCGGCGGCGTCGCTGTCGCCGTTCGATCACCTGATCGTGCATCACGCCGCCGCCCAGGGATTCGATTGGCGACTGATTGCCGCGGTGATCTTCGAAGAGTCGGGCTTCGACCCGTCGAGCCGCAGCGACAAAGGGGCCTATGGCCTGATGCAAGTGCGGCCAATCGCGGCGGAAGCGGTTGGCGAAGAGAGCTTCAAAACCCCCGACGACAACGTGAGGACGGGGGTCCGTTACCTGCGCCAGCTCGATGAAATGTTCCACGAGGCCCAGGGCGCGGATCGTCTTGGCTTGGTGCTTGCCGCCTACAACATTGGTCCCGGCCACGTCCACGATGCGCAGTTGTTGGCGCAAAACTTTGGCTACGACCAGAATCGCTGGTGGGACGGCATCGACCTGATGCTGCCATTACTCGAAGAGCCAGCCATCTACGAGCAATTGCCGAACGGCTTCGCGCACGGCAGCGACACGGTTGCTTACGTCGAACGCATCTTGCAACGCTACCAGCGCTACAAGCGTGCGATGCCCGCCCATGCTGCGGAGGCTGTGTCTGCATCGACAACCAGTGCAGCGAACGGATAGTTCCCCGACTACGCCGTGAAGGCGCGCTCGCTCCAGAAACGGTGCCTTCTTTAGGGCCGAGCCCGGCGGCCTTGGTGGGCCAGAGCCGTCGCCGAACCGCCCTTGCATCTTCCCGGTGGCGACTTACGTTCGTGCTTTACGTAAGGAGCGATTCATGATGCGACGACTGCACTTGGTTTCAAGCAAAAGGGTAGAGGAACAGAATCAAGCGCCTACCTTGCCGCCCGCCGACAGCGAGCTGCTCGACGCCTACTCGCAGGCCGTCATCTGTGCGGCCGAAGCGGTCAGCCCAACGGTGGTGAACATCGACGTCCAGCGGCGCGGCGGACGGGGCACCGGGTCGGGATTCATCTTCACACCCGATGGGTTCATCCTCACCAATAGCCACGTGGTGCACGGTGCCAACCAAGTCGGCGTGACGCTCGGCGACGGCCGGCACCTGCAAGCCGATCTGATCGGCGACGATCCCGACACCGATCTCGCCGTGATCCGCACCGCGGCCACCGGGGTCACGCCGGCTGTCCTGGGTGATTCGCGGCGTGTGCGTGTTGGCCAGCTGGCCATCGCCATCGGCAATCCGTACGGTTTCCAGTGCACGGTGACCGCCGGGGTGGTCAGCGCCCTCGGGCGGTCGCTGCGCTCACAGTCGGGCCGTCTGATCGACAACGTCATCCAGACCGACGCCGCGCTCAATCCAGGCAACTCGGGCGGGCCACTGGTGACCTCGCGCGGCGAGGTCATCGGCGTGAACTCCGCGGTCATCTTGCCGGCGCAGGGCCTGTGCTTCGCCATCGCCGTGAACACCGCGACGTTCGTTGCCAGCTGCCTCATCAAAGACGGCAAGGTGCGGCGCAGCTACATCGGTGTTGCCGGGCAAAACATCCCGCTGCCTCGGCGCCTCGTACGCTTCCACGACCTCACGATCGGCAGCGGTGTGCGCGTCATGTCGCTCGAGCCGCGCAGCCCGGCGGCGATCGCCGGGCTCCAGGAAGGCGACGTCATCGTCGGCTACGCCGGACGCCCGATCGAGGGGATCGACGATCTCCACCGCTTGCTGACGGGCGACCAGGTGGGCATACGCTCGGAGATCAAGGTGATCCGCCGCGCAGAGAAGATGGCACTGACGATCACGCCGGCGGAGGCGAACGCGCCGCCAAGCCCCGCGTCCGTGTCAGGTCGATGAGACGCTGCGCGCGGCTCACGCCTTCCCGGCGCTGCCGAGCAGGCGGATGCGCTCGATGGTGGCGTGGCGGATCGCTTCTTCCACCTCGCCCATCAACTCGTACAGATTGAAGAGGTCCGGGCGTTCGACGAGGACCTGCCGCAAGCGCCCGAGCGCCGCAAGCCGCAAGTCGGAGTCGGTGTTCACCTTGGCGATGCCCATGGTGACGGCCCTGCGGATGAACTCGGCAGGAATGCCCTGGGCGTGCGGTAGGCGCGCGCCGTAGCGCTCCGCGAACAGGACTTCCTCGTGCGACATCGAGGAGGCGCCGTGGAGCACAATGGGTTGAGCGATGCGCGAGGCGATCCCGCGCAGGCGATCGAAGTCAAGGTGCGGCTCTCCCTTGAACTTGTATGCGCCGTGTGAAGTCCCAATGGCTACTGCGAGCGCGTCCACCTCCGTTTCCGCGGCGAACCGGACGGCCTGGTCTGGGTCCGTCAGCATCGACCGGGCGGCTTGCTCACCCAGATCTTCGATGCCGCCCAGTGTGCCGAGCTCCGCCTCGACGTGCACGCCGCGGGCGTGCGCGTAGGCGACGATGTGGCGCGTCTCGCGCACGTTCTCCTCGAACGACTGGCGCGAGGCGTCGATCATCACTGAGGTGTAGCCCGCATCGACCGCTGCTCGTGCCAGCTCCTCGCTCTTGCCGTGATCGAGGTGCAGTGCCACCGGCCCCTTCGCCCGACCTGCGAGCTCCCGGACGATGGCCACCATATTCCCCAAACCGGCGTGCTTGACTGCACCTTCGGACGTCTGCACCAGCAGTGGTGCTGCGGCCTCCTCGCCCGCGGTGATGACGGCCCGCGCCGACTCGAAGTTGTAGACGTTGAATCCACCGAGCGCCCAGCCCTCCCGCCGGGCGCGAACGAGGTACTCCTTGGGGTTGACCAGCATCGACATCTCCTCCCCGGAGAACGTATGCAGCACCAGACTACTCTTCGACTGACGTTCCGGAAAGGACGTGGGCGGCTTGAGACCGTCCGCACACGTGGGTACATAGCTTTGGAAGGAGGCAACGGGACCATGCGCGTTCTTGGCTTCGCGGGCAGTCTGCGTTCGAGATCACTCAACAGCGCCCTGCTGCGTGCGGCGGCGGAACTGGCGCCGGTGGGGATGGAGGTGCATCTCTTCCAAGACATTGGGGACATTCCCCTGTTCAACGAAGACGTCGAGGTGCAGGGCGATCCCGCGCCGGTGCGGGCCTTCAAGGCTGCGATCCAGGAGGCCGCCGCGCTGTTGATCGCGACACCGGAGTACAACTACGGCGTGCCCGGCGTCCTCAAGAACGCCATCGACTGGGCCTCGCGTCCGGCAGGCAAGTCGCCGCTCAATCGCAAGCCGGCGGCAATCGTGGGCGCGTCCATGGGCATGCACGGCACCGCGCGCGCGCAACTCGCCCTGCGCCAGACCTTTGTCTTCACCGAAACCTGCACGATGCTGCGCCCGGAGCTCTACGTCAGCCGCGCACACGAGAAGTTCGATGCCGACGGCCGGCTGGTTGATGAGCCGACGCGCAAGCAGCTCCAGAAGGTACTCGAAGCGTTCGCCGAGTGGATCGCGCGATTCAGCGCACGCTGAGCTTCCGCTCCCCCCTCTCCACGAGGTTGGAGAGGGGGGAGGGGGTGAGGCCTCCGGCGGCGCCCGTCTCGCCATCGATCCGCAGGAACCAAGCCCGCCTCGTCGAACGCCCGGTAACCTGAGGGTAAGTTCTGCGGGTGTGGAATGAGGCGATGGAGGCTCCCAGCGAAGAGGGCCTCACCCCCGGGCCCCCTCTCCAACTTCGTGGAGAGGGGGATGCACAGAACATGGCCGCTGGGTGAGGGCTTCTTGCTCCCGCACTAGCGCCGTGCTGTATGCGCGCAGGAGGACTGCATGGCGACGAACGCGAGTCGAATGTTCGATCTGACCGGCAAGGTAGCCTTGATCACCGGCGGCAGCCGCGGGCTCGGGCGCGAGATGGCGCTCGGCTTCGCGCGCGCCGGCGCCGACGTGGTCATCTCCAGCCGCAAGTTGGCGGCTTGCGAGGCCGTGGCCAAGGAAGTCGAAGCCTGCGGCCGGCGCGCGCTGCCCTATGCGTGCCACGTCGGACAATGGGATGCGCTTGCCGGCCTCGTCGACGCCGCGTATGCGCACTTCGGCAAGGTCGACGTCTTGGTGAACAACGCCGGCATGTCGCCGCTGTATCCGTCACTCGCTGAGGTCAGCGAAGCACTGTGGGACAAGGTGCTGGCGGTGAACTTGAAGGGACCGTTTCGGCTGTCCGCACTCATCGGCACGCGCATGGCAGCCGGTGCCGGCGGGTCGATCATCAACATCAGCAGTACCGCAGCGATCACCCCGACGCCGATCGAGACGCCGTACGCGGCGGCGAAGGCGGGGTTGAACAATCTGACCATCGCCTGCGCGCACGCCTTCGGTCCGAAGGTGCGCGTGAACTGCATCATGCCCGGTCCGTTTCTCACCGACATCTCCGAGGCGTGGCCGCCGGGTGCGATCGAGCAGGTGTCCGCGACCGCTGCGCTGCGCCGCGCCGGCCAGCCGAACGAGATCGTCGGCGCGGCACTCTATTTTGCGTCGGAGGCGTCGAGCTTCACGACGGGGGCGATATTGCGCATTGATGGCGGGAGACCGTGACGCTGGGGTTGAAGCATCCCTCACGATCATGCCCGTTTCCCGGCAACGCGCCGCGCCGTGTGCACCCCGATGCGCTACCACCCGCCTTCTTGTCGTCGCGAAGCACAACTACTGAGTCACTGAGTCTCGCATATTACATTGACAGGAATTCCCGTTCGTGCCGAGTAGGCGTGGCGCCGTATCGAGGCACGCGCCAGGGGCTTGCACAGCGCGCCCCTCGATACGCGCGCTGGAAAGACGGGCGCTACTCCCAAGGAACGGCACATCCAGCGGACAGCCAGGCGCTCAAGCGCCTGGCTGAAAACAGTAAGCCCGGTGAACCGGGCTTGGTGTTTCGGCAACGGCCAAGCCGGCCTCGGCCGGCTTACTGTTCTTAGCCCGGGGCTTTGAGCCCCGGGCGACGCGGGTGCCTGCTGTGCGCAAAGTGGGCGGTACTCGAAGAGGCGGTTCATTGGCTCAACACACCAGCGCACCGTTGGCCGGGTTCTCGGGGCGAACGGCTTTTCGACATCTGTCACCCTATTGTGCGAGACTCAGTAGGTCCCCTCCCACACCGATCACGGGAGCTGTTTCGCAAGCTGCTCGAGGTCGTCAGCGACAGCGCTTAGCTGGTACGGGTACCAGAATTGTTCGAATTCGTACGGCGGCGCTTGCGCGCGATCACTCGGTGTTTGCGGCAATCGGGAGAGCATCTCATTGCGCAGTCGAATCGCATCGGCAAGGAGTGTTCTCGCCTGATCGACGAGTCGCGAATGCACCGCCATTTTGTTCTGGAACGCCTCTTGCCGCGCCCGGTTCTGCACCCACTCTTCGCCCGGCACGTACTTCGACTCGGCGAGTGCTGCAGACGCTTCCTCTGACTGCGCCGTGCCTACGAAGTCCCGCATGCGGCCAGCCGCAATTTGAGCCCTTGCCCTCAAGAACTCGTTGCGCCCCTGTTCCGACGGGTTGACCACTGGAGCGGCGGGCGTAGGCGCAACCAGACTGTCACGAGGGCCCTGCAACACCGCGAGACCGCCTCCGGCCACCGCGCCTAGTGTGACGATCACGGCCGTAACCCGTCTGAGGAGGCGCCGCCTCCGACGCTGGTGGGCCGCGTCAACAGCCGCGGTAACTTCAGCCGCCGCATCTCCTTTTGGGTCGAGGATCGTGACGGCGAGCAGAAAGGCCGGCACGGTCTCCAGCGCCGTCGGGCACGCCATCACCGGAAGGACTCTCCCCTGGGGATGGTCCCACTTCCGTTCGGCCATGCCCAACTCGGTCAGGGCGTAACTGCCTTTGGAGACCGATTCCGGACTGATGAGGAAGATGAAGAACTCACAGCTCTCGATGGCGTGCTGGATGCGCGAATCGTAGCTCTCGCCAGGAGGGAGCTCAGAGCGGTCGAAGAAAACCGCATGACCGGCGCCCCGAAGTGCGAGAACGATTCGTTCAGCGATCGGGCGCTCGGCCGAAGAGTAAGACAGGAACACGCGCATCGGATCGCTGTATCGCCCCTCCGCCGCATTCATATGGGACGCTCCCAACGCCGTGTCAATCTTTACAGATCCAACATCGTCACCTCCTGGGCCACGGCCGGATAACCCGCACGAAGCCTCGATCTTCACGACCGGCGCGTCTCCCTCCCAACTGCGTGGAGAGGGGGAGAAGAGCAAACTCGACGCCCGCGTGCTGTCTTGATTCCCTTCCGGTCCCCTCTCCACGCAGTTGGAGAGGGGGTCAGGGGGTGAGGTCTCCGCCGCGGATCAACCGCGCCACCAACTCCGGCTTCTCCATCGGCAAGAAGTGCGTCTCCTCGGGCAGGTGCAGCTCGCGCCCGTTGCGAAAGTGATCGATGAGCCCGGGCCAGGTCGGCGAGTAGCGGAAGTCCATCCAATCGCGCTCCGCCGGTGGCTCCATGACGCGCACCAGCAGCACCGGCACGCCGAGCGCGCGCACACTGTCGTACACCGCCGCGTTGCCGCGCGCCGCCATGTACACTGCCGCTTCGAACTCCGGCGGACACGCGAGCACGAAACCGTCGCCACCGGGATCGGGCAGCAGGCCGTGGTCGCAGTAGTCGCGCAGCACGTCGCGGTCCCACGCCGAGAACGGGGCGCGATCCTTGAAACGCTCGAACATCTCGTCCGGCGACGCCCAGCGGTTGCGCCGCTTGGCAGTGGGATGTTGCCAATCCGCTCCCATCCCGATGCTGCCGGCAGCATACTCGTCAGGTGAGACGATGACGGGATCAATCAAGACGAGACGCTGGAAGCGCTCGGGCGCTGCCGCGGCAGCCTGGGTCATCGCATGGCCACCCATCGAGTGCCCGACGCCGATAACGTTGATGAGTGCGAGGACGCGTAGCAACTCCGTCAGGTCTTGGCCGAAGTCCTGCCAGTGCACCGGCAGCGGCTTGTCGCTGCGGCCATGCCCGCGCTGGTCGACTGCAATGACGTGGCGCGCCCCCAGCCGTGCGACGATGCGGTCCCAGCAGCGGGCGTGAAACCCCGTGGCGTGAGCAAGCAAGATGGTGTCCCCAGTGTGCTCGGTTCCCCACTCGAAGATTGAAAGGGTGATGCCGTTGACTGCAATCCGGCGCTCGATAGGTTGCATGGCGTGAGGATACATCACAGCGTTGCGGGTGCCACAACTCTGCTTGCCGTGGCCTGCACCCTCCTGGCCTGCGGCGGTGAAGTGGAGGTGTCGCCGCAGTGCGCGGCGCCGGGGACGCAAGCCGCATCCGAGGCGTGTGTGCGCGCCGAGCTGGGAATTCCTGAGGCGGCGCAGCGCGTCCTCATCTTGAGCCAGTCCTCGCACCTCGACTGGGATTGGCAGCGCACCTTCGAAGACTACTATCGCCGGTCGGTGGAGGGCATCTTCTCCGACGCCCTCGACCTGCTGTCGCAGTTTCATGGCGCGGAGCATCACTACTACTACGCGGTTGCGGAGATCGGCTACCTGCAGCGCTTCGTCATCGAACATCCGGAGGCCGTTGCCGCACTGCGCGCCGTGGAGAACGACCTGCACATTGTCGGTGGCGGGATCACCTCGCCGGACAACCTCCTGCCGCACGGTGAAGCCTTCATCCGGGACTACCTGGTCGGCAAGACGTGGGTGGATGCGACCCTTGGCTTGCCCATCCATGCGGCTTGGATCCCCGACGACTTCGGGCATGACGCACAGCTTCCCACCGTACTCGCGGCGATGGGGCTGAGCGCGGTCAGTTTCGCGCGGGTTCCGGGTGTCGACACAACGAGCCGCTTCACGTTCATGCAGCCGCCGGTGCCGGGATCACTTGCGGCCGATCTCGGACAGAGCGGAGTCGATTTCGTGTGGCAAGCCGCCGACGGCGCGGAGGTCCTGGCACACTGGATGCCGCACAACTATTGCCAGGGCGACCGTATCGACGCGCCGCTCTCGACTCTCGACAAGGACGAGATTGCAACCGCCAAGAGCCGCATAAGGCAGTTCGTTGCGTTCAACGGCCCAGGGTCGCCAACACCGTATATCTTCGTCCCGATCGGCTGCGACTTCGCAGCGCCCAAGCCGCGCTTGCTCGACTATGCGCGCGCCTGGAACGACAGCGAATTTGCAACCACCGGCGTGTGGGTGACGGTCGCCAGCTTCGACCACTATGCGCAGCTGATCGCGCCGTATCGCGACGCTTTGCCCAAGCGCCACTTCAACCCGACGCCGTACTGGACGGGTTACTACGCCAGCCGACCCGTACTGAAGACGCTGCATCTGTCCGCAACGCAAGCGCTGCTCGGTGCCGAGGTATTTGGCGCGTTGGCTGACGGCTTGTACCGGGCGAACGGCGCCGATTGGCACGACCGGGTGGCGGCTCGCACACGAGCCATTCATGGAACGTGGGAAGCACTGGTGCCGAGCAATCACCACGACTTCATCACCGGGACGGCGCTCGACGATGTCTACCAATCGGAGCAGCTGCCACTGCTGCGCAAGGCGTTGTCCCAGGCCGAGGCGCTGCGCGACGGAACGCTCGATGAGTTGGCGGCGAACATGGCGGCTGCGCCGCGTCCGGCGGAGCAGCCGGTGGCGGTCTTCAACCAGCTCGGCTTTGCACGTAGCGGTCTCGTGGAGTTCACCGGCCCGGCCATGGCCCACGTCGCTGTGACAGCGCGCCTGAGCAGCGGTGAGAGCGCCGCCGTGCAAGGTTCGGCCGAGGGCGGCCTCTTGTTCCGTGCGGCTGCGCCCAGCTTCGGCTTCGACACAGCCTACCTGCAACCCGCCGCCGGTGTGGAGAGGGCGATTGCGCCCGAAGGGGCGGGGGTGGTTTCGCTGACGTCGGCTGCCGATGGCAGTGCGATTGTCGTGGAGAACGCAGCTCTGCGGGCGGTTGTAACGCGCGATCGCGGTTGGGGCATCACCTCGCTCATCGACAAGGCAACCGGCGCCGAAACTATAGCCCCAGATTCTGTTGCCAACGAGCTGGTGATCTATGCAGACCAGGGCGGTCTGTACCGCTTCGGCAACGAGATGGCAGGATGCAGCCTGACCGCGCGCAGCGGCGATGCCCAGTCTATGGAGAGTGCGGCCGCCGAGATTCTCGAGGTCGGCCCACTGCGTGCCCGCCTGCGCACCCAGGTTGTCGTCGAAGGGCTCAGATTCGAGAAGACCTACACGGTGGTTGCCGGTGAGCCGTTCGTTCGGATGACGGCGACCGGCGCTGCACCAGCGCAGACTTCGGTGATGGTGCACTTCCGGCTGGCGGGAGCGCTTGACGAGATCGTGCACGGCACGCCGTATCACTGGGACCGCAAGGCACCGGCCCGCGCGGCGTACGGTCTGACCTTCGAGGCCACCCATGATTTTGTCATTCCTCGATCCGGCGGTGTGCCACGTGCTGCAATCTTTCACGCCGGAGTGCCGGCGTGGGCGGCGCAGCCCGACGGCTTGCTGGTTGGCACCCTGTGGCGCAACGCGCAGAAGGAGCAATGTGATGCCTACGGGGCATCGGGCAGCGATGCGGAGACTCACACTCTGAGCTACGCGCTGCGGGTGCCGGCGGGCATGGGCGCGCCCGAATCCGGCGCGCCGCTGCGCGAGGCATTGGCGTTTCAGGTGCCCTTGCAGGCACGTGTCGCCGCGACCGACGGCACTCTGCCGGCGCGGCTGTCGCTGGCTTCGATTACGCCCGAGCCTTCGATCCTTACCGTTGCGAAGAGCGCCACGACATCGCCGCACGACCTGATCCTGCGCATCTATCAGCCCACGAACGCGCCGCTTCCCGTCGAGCTGACGACGGCGGCCGGAGCACGCTTCCCAGTTGGAGACGCGCTCACGCTCGCAGGCCGCACCGCGCTCGAGACGGCCCTCGATGCTGGTGCCGACAAAGCCCTACGCCTGCAGGGCGGTCCCGACCATTTCAGTTTGCTGGCGTCGAGGGCGTTGACGACGGTGGCGATCCGTGGCCAGCGGTAGGTTGCTGGAAAAACGCAGGCCCATGACGGCCCTGTGCGCTCGCCGAGTGACCTGCATGGCGCCAACGAACGTAGATCAAATAGGCAACGATGCCTGCATTGAAGAGGAGCACGACTGCTTTCACACCTGTCGGCCGGTCGAAGAGCTCGTACACTTCGATGGGAAGGTAGATCCCTCCGGAGCCGATGGCGAACCACTCGGCCCAGGTACGCATGCGCCACAACCCATATGCCTCGACGAAGCGCACCGCTGAGTACAGCAGCGCAGCCAACGCAAGCCACCGCAGGTGCGCGTCGTCCAGGTGCGTCATGGCCTCGGTGAGGATCCGTGGGTGGTGATGTGCCAGGTTCAGATGGAAACGCTGCACCACCTCTTCGGCGACGCTTTGCACGTCGTGATGCACGAGCGCCAGCAAGCCGAATCCAGCGACGAGGACCAGCGCCCCTTTCGTGGCCTCGAAGACCGCGACGGTGCGCAGCCCGGCGGCCGAGGACGCTCGGCCTCGATCTTGAGAGCGGGAGACTGGCGCGCGCAGTGCGATGTCACCCTGCTCGATGACTGGCATGCGTGCGCAGCATACCGATGATGGCACTGCAGGTACAGCGAATCGGACGTGGGGGTGTGCCAGTTAGGCGCCGGAGTTCGATTGGGACGCGCGTCGGAAGAAGCCCCACATCTCGTGCATACAATCGATCGTGGTGACCGTGCGACCGAGGATCCTGCGGAAGCGATAGTGCGATTGGGGAATCGTATGCCCGCCCCCATGGATGGTGTACAGCACGACTTCGGGGGCACCTCGTCTCTGCCACCGCGTCCGCTCGACCCACACCGGTCCATTACCTTCACGACCTACCTCGTCGGTAGTGGGTGAGGCGGTGCCGTATCCCGACACCCGGCTGAAATAGGCGGCGCTTGCCATCGCCGACTGCACGGGCCCACCTTTGCCGAGTCCAAACCAACCGCTCGCTC
>Ga0335069_10014677_pt1 | contig 10961 bp, 6 predicted proteins | sample Lox_Sample_11_FD_206714 | JGI IMG/M metagenome (GOLD analysis project Ga0335069, IMG submission 206714) | Soil microbial communities from Loxahatchee National Wildlife Refuge, Florida, United States - Lox_Sample_1.1 | ecosystem: Environmental > Terrestrial > Soil > Wetlands | place: USA: Florida... | reverse complement strand
TAATGCCAATCTTCATCTTCCGCCTCCTCTGGATAAACGCTGCTGCATCCGGCTCAATGCCGCCGCTAAATATGATGTATAAGGGTCGGGATTCGTTACACTTCCAGCGTCGCGTGGGATTCCAGGGTAAGGTGCATCAGCGACGAAGCGTGAGGACTCGGAGGCCGCCCGAGAGCACGCAGCTTTGCACACGGGCGGTGCTGCCATTGGCGAAGTGTGTAGCCGCCGCCTTCCACCCGTTCCTCAAGCGGCTAACTTGCGGGCGAACTCCACTTGCTGCCGCATGTTGTCTTCGACCGGGCCTTCTTTTTCGTACTCGACAGCGACGAGGCCGGCGAAATTCTGACGGTCGAGTTCCTGCATCACTTCACGAATCTTCGCTATACCTGTGCCGAGGAGAACGTTCACCTCGCCGCCTTTCGCTTGAATGTCTTTGAGGTGAACGAGCCTCAGCCGCGGCGCGAGTTTCCGGAGGGCGTCCACAGGGTCATAGCCGCAGGAGGTGAACTGGCCCACGTCCGCGGTCGCGCCGACCGTCTGAGAAAGCCCTGCGAGCGCCGCGAGAACGTCTTCGGGACTTTCGTAAGGGAAGCGCTCACCTTTGAAGTAGTGATTGTGAATCCCGAACCTAAGGCCCTCTTGCGTGAAGCGGCGATCGATGCGGGTCAGCGTTTCACCGGTGGCGTCGCCCGTGACATTCCCGGCGCCCAAAAGTTTCGCAAAACGCACAGCGCTCTCGACGTCCGCCGCGTCTTTGATCGTCGCCGTGTAATACGAAACGCAGCGGATTCGCGCCCGGTCGAGGTTTTCACGGGTGGAACGAAAGAGATTGTCGGCGGGCTTATTGAAAAGCATGAACTCGCCGCGCGACATCTCGATCTCGCTGACCTGCAGAGCGTTGAGCTGCACAATCATCTGGTCGATGGAGAGGCTGTGATAACTGTAGGTGCCGACGCCAATGTTCAGCCGCGGGCGCGCATAAAGGGGCAAGATCTTTAGCGCCGTGCCCAGCGCAACAGCCTTCGCGAAAGCTCTGCGTGTGATCATCGGTCAGCTTATTTGGCGGGAAGTGGCCGGGGCGTCACGTCGGCGTCGACGAGGCCCAGTGCCCACTTGATCGCCCCGGTGTACATCTGTTGCAGCTTGGGGTTGTCCCAATTCTCTTTGGGGTGGCCCAGAGTCGAATAGAAGACCCGCCCTTTGCCGTACATCCTGGCCCAGGCAACGGCAAAGTCGCGATCCGTGCGGTGAACGTTGGGGTTCACAAGGTCGAGCTTCGCAGGGTCAAGCCGCAACAGCACTCGCACCTTGTCGCGCGAGTAGTTCTTCATCTGGTAGATCTCGTCGCGCAGCACAAACGAGCGCGGCCACTGCTCCATGCCTGGAAAGCCCGGATCCTCGACGATAATGGGAGCGTTGAACGTCCCCCAAGGATGTTCGTCAAAGTAGCCGCCGATCATGTCGCCATATTCGGGCCAGTCGGTGAACGTAATGGTGGCGCCGTGCACGCCGATGAAGCCTTTGCCGTCGTCATGAACAAAAGAGAGCAGGTCAGCCTTTTGCTGGGCATCCATCTCCAGGTCGCCGCCCGTGAAGAAGAGCACCGCATCGAAGCTATTCAAGTTCTTGGCGTTGTATTCGAGCTTCTTCTTGGTGAGGACTTCCGTGTCCGTACGAATCGTGGTGTCCCACAGGCCGGACTGCTCGCCCAAACGTTCAATTGTCGCGAGCGCGTGCGACACCGATTCGTGGCGATACCCCTTTTCCTCGCCCAGCGCCAACAGATGCTTCTTAGGAGGGGCGGTTTGGGCCAGCAGGACGCCGCCAAACGCCAGGATCAGTGGGAGCAGAGCCAGCTTTGCGGTCTTCATTTTGGCGAACTCCTTTGCGCGAGACTTGAAGACGCCGAGCAAAATCAGTTTCCGGGCGAGTGCGTCGGCCCCGAGGGCAGGGGAGCGGGCTCAGGGAAATTGAGGTGCTTCCGCAGGAACGCCAACGTGCCCACGCCGTGGATCGTGTGCCCTCCCTCAAAGTACTCGATCGTGGTTCGGGCCGCGATGCCCAATTGCTCGTAGAGACGCTGCACTTTGGCGTATTCATACGCGACCTGCTCGTCCAGGCTGGTGGGGTCGCTATGACCTCGCTCCACCATGAAGGGACGCGGCGCCATAAGCTCGGCCAGCTCGGCATAGTCTACAACATTTGCAAAGTCGAACTCGTAAAGGTCGTAGCTGTCATCAACCATGAAGCTGTCGCCCGAGGAAACGGTGGTCATCTTCGAGACGCCTTCCGTAAAGTCCCCGGAGCAGATCGAAAGGGCGTAGCCATCAAGGAGCGTTGGCACGCGCAGTGCTGCCTTGCCGCCGTAAGATATGCCATAAAAGCCCACGCGCGCGGGATCGACAAAGGGCTGCGTGGCCAGCCAGTTCAGCGTCTGCTCCTGCTGCCCAAGGATGAACGAGTAGATGGAGAGCTTCAGCGGGTGAGCCATGCGCTGGATCAGCCGGAAGTGATTGCCTCCGATGTACGGGTTCTGCGGGGCGTAGGTGATAAAACCCGCCTCCGCCAAGGTGGCGGCAAAGTGGTGATAGTACGTGTTGTCCATCGCGGGGTCCGCAACTTCCTGGGCGCGGCCCTCGAATCCGTGCTGGCAGATCACCACCGGGCGGCGCTCTCCCGGCCCCAGATCGTTCGGCAGCAGGAGAATCCCATAGGCAAAGACGTCCGGCCAGACGTCCAGCACGACTTCGTAGCCCGTAAACGCCGCCGTTTGATAAACCCGCCTGGTGCGAGCGTTGGGCGGAAGGCTGGGCGCGGGAAGGCGGCCGAAGACTTCATTCCAGATGTAATCACGCTGGAGCTGCGTTGTCGCGCGCCAGCGCTCGGGAGAGGAACGGTCGGCCTTGGCCCAGAATTCCGTACGCCGCTCGGGGGACCTCTGGACGAGGCCTTCACCAAAAGCCATGAGCTGGTCGATCTGCGACCGCTGGCGCAGTTGCGGATCGAAGTTCTTGCGCAAGTCGCGCGGGGCGTTTCCCGAGGGCTGCAAAGGTCCAGCGGCCCCTAGGGAACGCAAGAGGGCGTGCAGCGCTTCGTCCGAACCCGGTAAGCCCAGCCCGCCCCCACTAACCACGAGTTGAAAGTGCCCTTCCACGCCCAACTTGGCAAAGACGGCACGCGCGCGGTCGGCCTCACGCCGCACCGAATCCAGAGGTGGAGTTCCCAGCGTCCCGTTAGCACAGGCGCTGTCGGCGCGTTCTCGCGTCGGTGGCGGAGGGCCTTGCACCTCGGGCCCTTTGCACGCTTCGACGATCACGGAGCGGGGTGCGGCCAAGCTGGCGATCTCAGCGTCGCCAAACTCAGCAAGCAATCCCCATACGTCACGGTAGATGGGCTCTTTCCACAAGTTTTCGCGTTCCTGGAAATAGCCGCTCACTGCTGTTGCCGTGATTCGCGAATCCAGCGCGGCGCCATACAGGGCGATTAGCGCCCCTTCTCCATAACCCATGAGGCCAATCGGAGCGCTGGTTTCGCGGGCAAACCAATCAACCGCCGCGAGGACCTTTTGCACCTCGAAGCCGATAATATGCCGGCCCACCTCGAACGCCAGGCGATAAACCCACTCGCGATGGGGTTCGTTCGTCATCTTGACTCCCGCTACGCCCGAAAACGTGTCGTCACGATTGATGAGGAGGGGGACGAGGACCTCGCAACCGTTCTCGGCCAAACGGCGGGCAAACTGGGCGGGTGCGGGAACGCCGGGCGCTAGTCCGGCAAGCATCTCCGGCGTCCAATCAGCGTCCGGGATCGCCACGACGCGAGCCGCGACGTGGCCCTTGGGCCGCAACAGTAGACCTTCGGCGTAGAGTCCCTCTGCGACGGGCACGACCGGATCAAAGACGGCCCACCGGACAGCCAGCACTTTGTAAGCGGCTCCCTCGGCAACCACGGCAGGAACTTGCGTGTTCGCAATGAGCTCGGGGGCCCGCGGCGTGACCCTTGCGTCTACGGCCCCGATGATCCGCCGCAGGCTCTCACGATGGGATTGAACGGACTGCTCGTAGTTTGCTATTGACGTGTAATCCCTTTGCCAGAGCCGTGCGCGCTCCTCGGGGACTTTCTGAAGCCGAGCAGAGAGCGATTGAAGAATTCCATCCACCATCCGGCTGGCGAGATCACCTTGCCAAGTGAGCGGTGCTGTGCCAGGGAGCAAAGGTTGACCGGCAGCGGCGGGGACAGGCGCGCATGCCTCGCCAACAACCATTCCCGTACCAAAGATTCGCCGCGCGAGGCTCGTCTCAAGTGCGAGCGCAAGTGTTGCCTTGGTCGAATGATCTAGGAAAGTGCGCCGCTGCATTTTGTTAACTCGGGAAGTCCATAGAAGCTGTTGCCAAATTCTGTCTAAGCTGCTGTCAGGGCACGGTTTTAACCGTGCCGAGGCGGCGTGTCGGCGACCGCGGCTTCAGCCGCTGAGGGCCAGTGACGAGCCTCAGGAGCCAAAGCTCCCTCTGTTCCACATCGCGACCGGCACGGCCAAAGCCGTGCCCTGACGAGGGTCTCATGAGGTTTTGCAACAGCTTCTAGTGTGGGCAGGTGTAAACCTGGGGTTCCGCTCTCTGCGTGACCGCCTCACACATATTCTCAGACAATGAGGAAGACAAAAGCAGGGCAGTGGGGCTTCACGTTTCCACTTCGAACCTGGCTGATGCACCCTTTGCCGGTTCTGATCACCGCCCTGATTGCTCGTGGCCGGCATATTCCTGGTACGCGGCGGCGACCCCGGCCTGTTTGTAGTTGCCGTGATGAATGAAGACACGATAACGGAACTTCAGTTGTTTGCCCTGGGGGACCGTCCAGCTGCCGTCCTTTTGTGGGTCTTTGTAGAACTCCCTCAGGCCGAACGGGTTCGCCGAGAGCAGGCCATAGCCGCGGGCGTGCCAGTAAGTGGGGTGGCGGAAACTGGAGGGGCTGTCGAAGATCGCGACGCCCAGTTCTTCTCCGCCGACCGTCCCGTCAACATCGACCCAGTCCGCGCGTTTGCCCCAGATGGCCTTTTCGCCTTCGGCGCCCACGGAGTTCACCATGTGGCCCGGAGGGGTGTTCAGCTCTTGGGCAAGGCGGATACCAAACGTGCCTTCTTTGCTATCACCCAGTGTGAGATCCGATCCGTGGTTGGCAACCAAAGTGATTTCGCAATCGATCCAGCGAACGTCGTGATCTCCGCCGAAGACGAAGGACTGGATTTCGTCCGCAATCACGCGGCCGTTGGGGTCGGAGAGTTCGAAGCTGGCTTTGAGTGTGCCGGAATCGGCGCCGCCGTGCATCTCTTCCAGCTTACGGAAGGTCGCGCGCCCAAAGACGCTGTCGTCGCTGTATTTCGGGAACACCGCCTCGCCCCAGAAGTCGATGCCATCGATGTTGCCGTGGCCAAAGAACATGGGACGCTGGTGCGGCTCCAGGCTCGGGTCGTTCTCATGTCCGGGCGGAAGGGTGTTCCCGTGGATAAAGTCCCGCGTGAAGATGGTGCCTTGCGCGGTCCGGAGGGGCTGAAAATAAGGTTTCGCCACGTCGGCCGAAAAATAGTAGGTCGTGAACGGCTTCCCGCCCACCGAGACATCGACTTGATCCCCTTTGCGGGTGAGTTCCACGGCATCTCCAGCCGGGAACGCCGAAGCAACGAAGACCAAACCGAAGACTAACGCCAACCCCAATCCACGCTTACCGTCTACCATGAAGGCACCTCACTGTGAGTGTGTCAGGCTATGTATTTGAGCGTCTCTTCTATCAGCCGCGCGGTGCCCTCGTAGGGGCCGCCCGGGCCGCCGTCCCATTCCATCATGTAGTAGCCTTTGAATCCGCTCGCCTTGGCAAGTTCAAACATCTTGGGCAAGTCAACTTTGTAGGTCTTGCCGCTGTCCGTCACCACCAGGTCTTTGATATGGCACACGCCGTAAGCATGCTTGAACATGGCAGCCACGCCACGTTCGTTATAAGCGGCGTCGCCTCGGTTCAGAGTGTTGCCGATATCCGGCAAAGCGCGGAGGTAAGGATTCCCGACCTTCTCTATGACGCTCACGATGAAGAGCGGATCTTCATTCACAATCTCGTCATTCTCGAGGTTGATCAGGATGTTCTTCGCTGCCCCGTACTCCGCGAGACGGCCCAGCGTCTGGGAAGCCAACTCGACATTGGGCTTCGTGCCCGGCCGTCCATCCAGGTGCTGGCGAACACTGGGAGAGCCCACCTTGACTGCAAGATCAATCCAGTGTTGACCGTACTCGACGGCCGCCTGACGCTTGGCTTTGTCGGGGTCCCAGAAAGTGCGGCCTGCCAGTCCCAGGTCAACCACATGCGAACCCGCTTGCGCGACGGCGTTGCGAAAGGCGTCGAGATACGCCGGGTCCGTGGAGGAGAAGTGCGCGGCCAAGGGGCAAATGTTCTTAATGCCGAATCGCTTGGCGGCCATTCCCGCAAAGTCCTGGATGTCCATCCCGGGCTCTTTCCGATTCCGGTAGGGATTGCCCGGGCTCTCAATGAACTCACGAAAAGGCCAGGAGGTCAGCGCAAGGCGCTCCCGCGGGCCGCTGGGGAATTGCAGGCGGGGCCCGTGGGGTGAGGCCAGGGTGTTTCTGAGCCCGGTCGTCAGGCTCAAGGTGAAGACCGACGTGCCAAACAAGAACTCGCGTCGCGAAAAGTCCTTCATGGGTGGTTTGCCTCTTCTGTGTCGCAGCGAACGATTTCCTGCGAGACCAACGGTGTCACATTGGAGAATTATACTCTGAACTCCCCAAGGACATGACCTGTTTAGGCACCTGTTTGGGCAGTGGGATGTTGTTTCAGCTTGGCGCAGGTTGCGCGTCACGGACGTTGAGATATGAACGGTGGCGCGGGCGTCCCGCCCCAGGTGAGTAGCGCCGCCCTTCAGGGCGGCACATGCCGGGCTAAAACCCGGCGCTACACGTCAAACATGGCGGGCAAGATGCCCGCGCCACGGCGGGCGGGACGCCCGGCGTACGGGTGAAACGGCCGAGAGGCCAAGTTCTACGCCGGGCGCCCCCGTCGCGCCATCAGGTGCAAATCCAACTGCACCGCCGTACGTTCCGCAGCTAGAACGAATACTTCAAAGCAAACTGCAGAATGCGTGGGCTAACATCGCTGAGGATCTGGCCAAATGTTGCATCCGTCACGATGTTATCCGGGGCCTGGAAGTTAACATGGTTAAATAGGTTGAAGAATTCGAAGCGCAATTCCACACGGTGGCGCTCCGTGATGTTGAAGTACCGAACGAGGGCGGCGTCAACGTCGAAGTACCCGGGTGCCTCAAGCGAACTGCGGCCAGCATTTCCGAACGTGCCAGAGTCGCTTAGGACAAAGCCACTGGGATTGAGCCATTGCAGCGACCCCGAGGTACTTTTGACGTACGGGCTTCCAATAGCGTTCGGCCGGTCCAGTCCGATGCCGCTCATCGAATTGTCAACACCATCGAGAGGATACAACCACGTGCCCGTGTGGTAGGAGACAATCGGCGACAGTTGCCAATTGCCGAGGACGCGGTTGGTCCAAAGCCCCTGGAAATGCGGTGACTGAGCAATGAACGTCAGATTGAAGATCTGGCGGAGGTCAAAACCGCAGTTGCCGCGTTCGCCGCCATGCGTGAACGGCTCTTGGGTATAAGGACCTCCCATGTCGCCCTGGAAATCGCCTTCGCTGATGCAGTGTGAGTAGGTGTAATTCCCCAAAATGGTGTAGTGGTTGGTGAAGCGGTGCTGGACCTTCATCAGCAAACCCTGGTATTCCGCGTTTGAACCGGCGTCCAAGTGGTAGATATCGGAGAATTGGGAACCGGCAACGGGATTGATGAGATAGAGGAACCGCCGCTGGCTTTCGTTGTCGGTCGTCGAACAAGGAGAACCACCGCAGTCTCCGGGAATGAAAACGGCGGGGTTGATGTCTTCGCCGGTCCACACATGCGTGGTCTTGTTCCCCACGTAGTCCGCCGCCACCAACCAGTTTTGCGATAGCTGGATCTGGTAGCTGAGGTTCCACTGATTCACATACATGGGGCGCGAATTCAGCGGATAGTCATAGTAAGAACTCCCGGAAGGAAAAACCGCACTCTTGTCGGGCGGGAAGGGAAGCGGAAAGGGATTGCCGCCGGGATAGTCCTGCCAGGGATTTGATAGTCCACCCGCCGGGCTGTCCAGATTGACGACGCTGCCCCAGGGAGCGCCTTGGGTCTGGTCTTCGAAGTAGGCGGTCGGGATCGTGTCGAAGAAGACGCCGTAGCCCGCGCGAATGACTTGGCGCCCGCTGCCGGTCGGGTCCCAGACAATCCCTATGCGGGGCGCCAAGGCCGCTAGCTTACTGTAGGTGTAGGTGCGCGGTATGCCGGCGTCCCCAGGATACTCGAGGCCCGGAGGGGCGTTGTCGTACTTTGCGGTTTTGGTGCCGGCAATGAACCCCGGCAGCGAGAAGTGATCGACCGCGTCATGCGTCTCGGTAACCGACAGATTCGGTTCCCAGCGCAAGCCCAGGTTCACGTTGAGGCGTTTGCTGAACTGAATGTTGTCGTTGAAATAGACGCCGACGTAGTTTTGCCGGCCGTTGAACTGGGTCGAGTTGCCCTGGTCGAAGAAGCTGGTCCTGCCCAGCAGGAAATCCAGCAGGGCATCATTTGAGAACTGCCCGTTGAACGTGAAGCCGCCATTCGCATAAGCATTGTTCGCGTAGGGGTACTCGTAATGTATCCAGTCGGCACCGAGCGACATGTGATGCTTGCCGCGCATCACATCCACGTCGTCCGTGGCCTCCGCAACATTGTTTTTGAAAAGCGCGGGGGCACAGGTTCCGCAGCCGATACCGAAATAGCCGTTAATGCCCAAGTCGATGGCGTTGGGTACGCCTTGATAGATGTTCACTCCAAAATCCGCCAGGTTCTTCTGGTCCGCGGCGGGACCGCGCGTAATGGCGAGGCGCGTCCAGGCCAGATGCGCAGTATTCAGAATGCTCGGGGTAACTGAATAGGTGTCGCCGAGGGTCACGGACTGCGCGCGATCGAGGACGCCGCGTTGCGTGGTCAGCAGGAAGTTGTTGTCAAAAGCCGCGGGGCTCTTGTAGTCCGCGAAAAAGTACCGGCCGAAGAAGTTGTTCTTCGCGCTCTGGTTCCAGTCCATGCGGCCAATGTATTGGTCCTCCCGCTGCGGTTGCGGGATGGCGTAAGTGATCTCCCCGCAAGGGTCGGAGGAGGAGGGAACGTATTTCAGCAGATTCAAGGCCTGTTGGTTGTACGAGCCCGGGTCCACGAAGTTGTTGGAGAAAGGTTCGCCGGTCGAGGGATCAACGATGGTGCGCGCCGCGCCGCTGGACTGGCAGTTGGCTGATTCCATCTGGCTCCAGTCCCCATTGAGTACAGCTTGCGTGGGCACGTGGGCAATCGAGGAAGGAGGAGCGGTCCGAATGCGCGTGCCCTGGTAGCCGAAGAACCCGAAGAGCTTGTCCCGCTTGATGGGTGCACCAATCGTGCCGCCAAATTGGTTGCGCTTCAGGGTGTCCTGTTCCGCGGCGAAGAAATCACGGGCGTTGAAGTCACCGTTGCGCACGAACTCAAACGCGTCGCCGTGAATCTGATTCGTTCCGGACTTGGTCACCACCTCGACCTGCGCTCCCGGATGCAGTCCCCACTGCGCCGTGAGGCTGCTGGTCTGGACGCTGAATTCCTGAATGGCATCCGGGAAGGGAAAGGGCAGGTTGATGTTCGAGAAGTTGTCCATATGCGTGCCGCCATCCAAGCGATAACTGGTGGCGCTGGACTGCCCGCCGGCAACCGAGATGCTATCGGAACTGTTGTAATTCTTGCTGGTTTTGATGTCAGTCAGGTTCTGGTCGGTGGTGTTGGTGGCCGCGCCCATCAACATAATCAGGTCGGTCGCTTGGCGGCCGTTAAGGGGAAGGTCAAGAACGCGGCTATTGTCCATGACCTGCCCGACGGACGTCGTCTGCGCCTGAACCATGGCGGCGTTGGCAGTCACCTCGACGTGCTGCATAGCCTGGCCAACCTGTAAGGCGACGTTGATCGTCACATTGTTGCTCACCTCCAGAATGATTCCACTCTGGACGTAAGTGGTGAAGCCCGCGGCTTCCACTGCCAGTTTGTACGATCCGACGGAAAGGTTCGGCAGCACATAGTTTCCGTCAGGGCCACTGACCGTAGTTCGAATCTGGCCCGTGCTGACCTGCGTTGCCGTCACTTTTGCATTGGGCACCACGGCGCCGCTCGCATCAGCGACTAAGCCCGAAATCTGCGCCGTTGCCCCCGTCTGGCTCCAGAGCAGAACTGAACTTGCCGTCACCAGGAAGAACACCACAGCCAACCTGGTAACTGCGGCTGCTTTAGTCATAGCTCCTCCCTATTTTCAAAAGCGAATGCCGGAAGCACACTTCGCCCTCTTCCAGTTCGTCTCTTGACCTTGTTGTGAGTAGAAGCCCCGACGAGCCTTTCGGCCCAACTGCAAATAGCGCATCCCCATGCAGGGGACACCACGATTCACGCTACGATAATCAGCTTCCCCGCGAAAGCAAGCGGGGCACATCTGGCATCGGAACAAAACGACGCGACTTGTAATGAACCATAACGGCGATGCGCTGTCAAGTACACAGCCAGGCATGGGTGTGCGACACAGAAGTTGGGATGTGAACCGTGGGGAAGGCGTCCTGCCCGTGCCTAGCCCGGATATCTCACCACTTTTGGACGTTAGTGGAAGGGCAGGGCTTCAGCCCTGCCGCTATCGCGGCCCCTACCCTTTTTGTGTTCCGCGCGACGAGGCGCTTGCAATCGCAAGCGCCTCGCGGCGCGGGACCAGGGGAATCTCACGGGAGCGTTCGAACGGCGGGGCCAAAGCCCCGCCCTTCCCAAAAGCGGTGAGAAATCCGGACTAGCACTGTAGCGGCGGTCTATGACCGCC
>Ga0335069_10014676_pt1 | contig 10962 bp, 8 predicted proteins | sample Lox_Sample_11_FD_206714 | JGI IMG/M metagenome (GOLD analysis project Ga0335069, IMG submission 206714) | Soil microbial communities from Loxahatchee National Wildlife Refuge, Florida, United States - Lox_Sample_1.1 | ecosystem: Environmental > Terrestrial > Soil > Wetlands | place: USA: Florida... | reverse complement strand
AGGTCACGCTGCCATTGCTGGCGCCGAACGAGATGGACAACGCCAACGCGGCCGCCGTGGTGCAGGTGGTGCAGAATTCGAGCTATGCGGCCCTCTTCCAGCAGGCCTACGGCGCCAGCGTCTTCAATGACGTGAACACGGCCTTCACCGATATCGGATTCGCGCTGGAGGCCTACCAGCTGGAGGATCCGACCTTCCACCTCTACAACAGCAAGTTCGACCTGTACGCGGAGAACAAGGTCGGCGGCGACCTCACGCCCGCCGAAGCCCGCGGCCTGACCGTGTTCCTGAGTCCCGAGAAGGGCAACTGCGACGCCTGCCACTACAGCGGTCCGCTGACCGACGGCGGGTCGGCGATTTTCACCGACTTCTCCTACGAGGCCATCGGCGTCCCGCGCAACACCAGCATCCCGGCCAATGCGACCCGACCGGGTGTGTTCGCGCTGAATTACGATCTGGGTCTGTGCCTCGCCTCGAATCCGAACCCGGCATACCCCTACCTGGTGCCTCACACCCTGCCGGCCGCGGCCGGCTTCTGCGGCATGTTCAAGACCCCGACGCTGCGCAACGTGGCGACCCGCCAGTCCTTCTTCCACAACGGCGTCTTCCACACGCTCTCGGCGATGCTGCACTGGTACAACACGCGCGACACCAGCCCGCAGCTGTGGTACCCGACCGTCAACGGCGTGGTGCAGAAGTTCAACGACCTGCCGGCCGCCTACCGCGCCAACATCGACACCCAGGTGCCGCTCGACGGACTGCCGGTTGGCGGGACCCCGCACATGACCGAGGGTGACCTGGCGGACCTGCAGTGCTTCCTCGAGATCCTGACGGACGGCTACGTACCCGGCCAGACCCCGACGGACCCGAATTGCCTGAACTGACGACCGCAAGAATGATGAGGATGACCGAACGATGAAGCCCAGTGCATGGATGTTCGCCCTTGCGGCGTGCGCATCGGCCGGCCTGCTCCAGGCCGGAACCGGGACGCCGAGTCAGAGGATGATGAGCAAATCAGTCCGGCGGTATCTCGACGAACACGGTGACCTGTGCGTCGGCAAATTCGCCTGGCCGCGGGACGTGACCGAAGAGGACCGGCAGTCCGGCAGCAACGATGCCCTGCAGATGCCCGTGCTCGAGCGCCTCGGATTGGTGGAATCGACGCAGCTGCCGGTCGCGCATGCCACGGGGACCGCCGCGGAGGCCATCGGGGCGCAATCCAGCGCGCCCCTGCCCGCGCAGCTGGCGCCGACGAAGCGCTATTCACTGACTCCGAAGGGCCGGCAATACTACCTACAGAAGCGGATGACGAGCCTCGGCGCGCACGAGCAGCCGTCCGACCATGACGGGGATTTCTGCGTGGCCCACGTGAGCCTGGACAAGGTGGTCAAGTGGACGCCACCGGAACGGGTGAATGGACACCTGCAGACCGAGGTCGCCTTCACCTACCACATCAAGCCGGCCGACTGGACCGCCGATCCGGAGGTCCGCAAGGTCTTCCCGCGGGTCGACATGGCGATCCGCGGCGAGGGGTCGCTGCAGCTCAACGAGACCTTTGCCCTGGAGGATGGACGCTGGGTGCCGGTGCTGCCGGGACGGTGACGTCCGGGAACTTCAGGGTAAAGACGCACCCTTCGGCGGGGAGCGAGCGCACCGAGATCAGACCGCGATTCTTCTGCACGATCTGCCGCGAGAGGCTCAGGCCCACTCCCGTTCCGTTGCGCTTGGTGGTGAAGAAGGGAACGAAGATGCTGTCGAGGTGCTCGGCGGGTATGCCGGAGCCATTGTCGATGACCTGCAATAGCGCCTCATTCTGCGCATTGCGCGATGCACGCAGGATGATCCGGGGCGCCGGGCGCCCCGCAAGTGCGTCGATGGCGTTGCGGATCAGATTGATGAGCACCTGTTCAAGCTGACCGGCATCGGCGCGGATGCCGAGCCCCGCGGCGGTGCATTGGACCTCGAGCGCGATGGCGCCCGCCTCCACGTCCTGTGACATCAGCAGGCGCACGCGTTCCAGCAGCGGGCGGACCTCGACCTCGGTGAACACCGGCTCGGGCAACCGGGCGAAACTGCGGTAGGCGCGCACGAAATCCAGCAGGCCGCGGCTGCGGGTGTGGATGGCCGTCACGCTGCGCAGCATGTCGTTCTGCTGCTGGGGCGTCAGGGCGCGCGCCGTCGGCGGTGTCGTGGTCTCGTCGATCATGGTCTCGCGCACCAGTCCGCTCAGGGAAATGATCGGCGTGACGGAATTCATGATTTCATGCGTGAGCACGCGGATCAGCTTCTGCCAGGAATCGACTTCCTGGCGGTCGAGTTCATCCCGTATGTTCTGGAACGACACCAGCTTGTACTGCTGGCCGAGCAGTTCGAAGGTGGTCGCGTAGAGCAGCAGTTGCAGGTGGTCGTCCTCCCGGGTCACCGCCAGCAGCGTGCGCTCCCCGTCCCCGAGCGTCTGGAGTATTGCCGGCAGGCGCGGGTCGAAGCGTCCGAAGGTGTGCCAGCTGTTCAGATGAGGCAGGCCAAACAGCTGCCGGGCGGGCTTGTTCATCATCCGGACCTGGCCGCCCTCGTCCAGGCAGCACAGGGCGATGCTGACGTGCTCGACGACGGCCTCGAGGTACTGCAGATTGGCCGCCTTCTGCAGATTCAGTCGCCGGAACTCCTCACTGAGGAAGCGGTAGGCCGACTGCAGCTCGCCGAACACCCGGCCCTTGTAGGGCAACGGTATCGGCGTCGAGTAGTCGTGGTGCGCGACGAAGCTCAGGAAGTTGCGCAGTTCGCGCGCGCTGCGTTCGACGTAGAAGACGAATTCGAGAGCGCAGGCGGCGATCAGCGCGATGCACACGAAGGGCGTCGCGAGCCACGTCGTGTTGAGGAGGCCCCAGGCCAGGGCCAGGCACAGTGCGACCAGAATCGAGACACGAATCCCGACGTTGGCGCGGAAGTTATTCAAGCCCATAGCGCGCCATCTTGCGGTAAAGCGTCGTACGGCTCAGGCCGAGGGACTGTGCCGCCTTGCTGAGGTTTCCCGCGTGCAGCGTCATGGCCTTGCGGATGGCGAGCTTCTCGAGCTCCTCGAGGTTCAGGATCACCGGTTCCGATGCGCTCGGTGCGGCAGGCGCCAGGTCATCGAAGTGCAGCGCGCCGCGGTCGCTCATGATGACCATGCGTTCGATCACGTGGCGCAGCTCGCGAACGTTTCCCGGCCACGGGTGGTTCCTGAGGTTGCGCAGGGCCGCGGCATCCAGCACCGGTTCGGGCTTGCCGTACTTGCGCGCATAGATCCGCGCGAAGTGCATGGCGAGCGCGGGAATGTCCTCCGCGCGTTCACGCAGGGGGGGCACCCGGATCTCGATGGTGTTGATGCGATACAGCAGGTCCTGGCGGAATTGTCCGGCGTCGCGCAGGTCATTCGAAGCAAGGTTCGTGGCACAGATCAGTCGTGCATCGATCCTGACCGGCCGGTCGGAGCCGACCCGGGTGACGGCCATGGATTCGAGGGCACCGAGCAGCTTCGCCTGCATCGCCAGAGTCAGGTTGCCGATTTCATCCAGGAATAGCGTGCCGCCGCGGGCGGCCTCGAAGCGGCCCTCGCGATCCTCGCGGGCGTCGGTGAACGCTCCGCGACGATGCCCGAAGAGCTCGGACTCGAACAGTGATCCGGGAATGGCCCCGAGGTCCACGCCGACGAAAGCCCGGCCGCCACGCAGCGACTGTCGGTGGATTTCCCGGGCGATGAGTTCCTTGCCGGTGCCGTTTTCGCCCAGTATCAGCACATTGGCATCGGTACGGGCCACCTTGGCGATGCTCGAGAGGACCTGACGCAGCCCCTCGGAGTCGCCGACGATGTGCTCGGCATCGGCAGCCGGAAATTCGTTGAGCGAGCGCTGCCTGCGTTGCAGGCTCGCGACCTCCCGGTCGGCGCGGGCGAGCCGCGACACGCTGGACACGGTGGCCACGAGCTTGCCGTTGTCCCAGGGTTTGACCACGAAGTCCGCCGCGCCCTCGCGCATGGCGTTGACCGCCGTCTCGATCCCGCCGTAGGCGGTCATCAGAACGATCTTGGTGTCGGGCGCGAGGGTCTGCGCGATCTTCAACCAGTCCAGACCCTCACGGCCCGAAGTGGCCCCGACCGTGAAGTTCATGTCGAGCAGGATCACATCGAACGCGCGCTGCGCGAGTAACTGGCGGATCCGGGCGGGGTCCGATGCGGTAACGACCGTCTGGAAGTGTGCCTTCAGGACCAGCTCGGCGGCGAGCAGGACCTCCGAATCATCGTCAACGATCAGGATGTCGCTGGGCAGGAGTTTCATGATCAGGATGGTTCAGATTGTTTCATATTGGAACACAAGCTGTTTCATATCGGAACAGTACCATCGCGTTCGCATGCGGGATGGATGGCGGACGGAAACCCAACTCATTGAATTCATTGGTGTCAGAACTCTGTCCCGTTCTGGCACGCATCTTGATCCAGGTGTCTCCCATGCATGGATAGGACCATCGAAAAAAAGGGCTGGTCGCCGGCGCGCTGGGCGGTCACCGCGGCGCTGGGTGTGCTGGCGTTGTTCGTGAGCTGGCAACTCCTCAGCCGGACCAGCACCTCGCGCCTGAGCGTCGATTCCTCGCGCTTGACCACGGCGCTGGTGCGCACCGGTGAGTTCCGGGAGTACTACCCCTTCGATGGCACCGTGCAGCCGGCGGTCTCGGTCTACCTCGATGTCGAGGAAGGCGGCAGGGTCGAACAGGTACTCGACGACGGCGGTCAGCACGTCGAGAAGGGCGACCTGATCCTGCGATTTTCGAATCCGACGCTGCAGCGCTCAACCATCCAGACCGAAGGCACGCTGCTGTACAACCTGGACATCCAGCGCAGCACCCAGCATGACCGGGCGCAGAACGTGAACCTGCTCAAGGAGACGCTGCTGGATCTTGATCACGAGATTCTCGATGCGCAGAACAAGGACCAGCGCTACGCGAAGCTGATCAAGGACGGCACCACCGCCATCTCCCAGGAGCAATACGAGACGCAGCACAACCAGGTCGAATACCTGAAGGCCAAGCGTACCCTGATGGCCGAACGCATCCGGCAGGAGGACATCGCCAGTGCCCGCGAAATCGCCGAGGCGCAGAAGTCCATCGACTCGGAACTCACCAGCCTGCAGATGCTGCAGCAGATTGAAAAGGGACTGGAAGTGCGGGCGCCGATCGCCGGCGAGCTCTCGACCATCGACGCGCAGGTGGGCCAGAACATCAACGCCGGCCAGCGCATCGGGCAGATCGATCTGCTCGACAAGCTCAAGGTGAACATCAGTATCGACCAGTTCTACATCGGCCGCGTGCAGGTCGGCACCATCGGCCACGTGAATCTCGATGGCAAGACCTGGGACGTGAAGATCTCCAAGGTCTATCCCGAGGTCAAGTCCAACGCCTTCACCGCCGACGCCGTCTTTGTCGGCAACACGCCCGAGACGCTCAAGCGCGGCCAGACCCTGACCGTGGAACTGACCTTCAGCGAGCCCTCGCGCACGCTCATGGTCAACAAGGGCAGCTTCTACCAGGCGACCTCCGGGCGCTGGGTGTACCTGGTCTCCCGGGACGGACGCTCCGCGCGCAAGACCCCGGTGCGCCTCGGCCGCCAGAATCCGCTTCAGGTCGAGGTACTGGACGGGCTGAAGGAAGGCGACCGCATCGTCACTTCCGGCTACGACCTCTTCAATGGTGTCGACGAACTCGAATTCGCCGACTCGATCAATACCAATCGGGACACGACATGATCATCGAAACGGAAAACCTGAAGAAGATCTACCGCACGGACGTCGTCGAAACGACTGCCGTGGATGACGTCAATTTTTCCCTGAGCCCGGGACAGTTCGTGTCGGTGATGGGCCCGTCCGGGTGCGGCAAGTCGACGCTGCTTCACATTCTCGGATTGATCGACAGCCCGAGTGGCGGCCGCTACCGGTTCATGGGCGAGGATGTTTCCGGCTACCCGGAGAATCGGCGCGCGAAGATCCGCAAGGCCCATATCGGCTTCGTGTTCCAGAGCTTCAACCTGATCGACGAGCTGACGGTGTACGAGAACGTCGAGCTTCCGCTCGTGTACGGGGGTGTCGCCGCCCACGACCGCAAGAGCCGGGTGGAGGCCGTGCTCGAGAAGATGGACATCGGGCATCGGCGGGGACACTTTCCGGCGCAGCTCTCCGGCGGCCAGCAACAACGCGTCGCGGTGGCACGGGCGCTCGTGAACCGTCCGAACGTGATTCTCGCGGACGAACCCACGGGCAACCTGGACTCCGAACACGGCGATGACGTGATGAAGCTGCTGCTCAAGCTCAATGAGGAAGGCACGACCATCCTCATGGTGACCCATTCCGCGTCGAACGCGGCATTCAGCGGGCGAATCGTGAGCATGCTGGACGGCAAGATCGTTTCCGACAAGCCCGCCGGACACTAGGTCATGCGCAACTACATGGTAGTCCTCCTCCGGACCCTGCAGCGCGAGAAGCTCTACGCCGCGATCAACGTGGCCGGTCTGTCGCTGGGAGTGGCGTGCTGCCTGCTGCTCGGCCTGTTCCTGTGGAGCGAACTGACCTACGACCGGCATTTCGACAACTACCGGAACATCTACCGCCTCGTCAACGAATTCGACATCGGCGGCAGTCACGACACCTTCGCCGTGACCTCCCAGGCCATCGGCGCCATGGTCGCCGCCGAGAATCCTGAAGTTAAAGCCTATGTTCGCTTCCAGAATTTCGGCAGCGGCGGCTCGAACACCACGGGCCTCGCCATCCATCATGGCAATGACGTCTACTTCTGGGAGAACGCCTACACCGTCAGCGACGACGTGTTCGACGTCTTCTCCCACAGGATCATTTATGGGGATCCGAAGAACGCTCTGAAGGATCCTTCCTCGGTCGCCATCAGCGAGACCGTGGCGAGGCGATACTTCGGCAATGCGAATCCCGTCGGCGAGACCATCACGACGGACCAGGGGATTCCGACGCGGATCACGCTGGTGTTCGCCGACCTGCCGCCCAATACGCACCTCAAGTACGACCTGCTGTTTTCCGACAACGGCGCGATGCTCAAGTTGCCGGACAACCAGTCGGAACGCCGCCGGATGTTGTGGAATGTCGGCGTCTATACCTATCTGCTCATGGCACCGGGATTTGATCCGAAGACCTGGGCACACTTCAGCGACCAGTTCTACGCCCGGAACATGACCGAGATCGGCAACGCCATCAAGGGTTCGTCGTGGAAGAGCTGGCTGCAACCCCTGGCGTCGATCCATCTTAAATCCGATGTCGGTTACGACCGGCCGACCGGCAATCCGATCTATCTGTACGGCTGCGCGGCCGTGGCGCTGTTCATCCTCATCGTGGCGTGCATCAACTACATGAACCTGGCGACGGCGCGCGCCATGCGCCGTGCACACTCGGTCGGCATCCGCAAGATCCTGGGTGCGAGCCGGCTTGCGCTGGGACTGCAGTTCCTCGGCGAGGCGGTGCTGTTCTCACTGCTGGCCATCATCATCGGCGTGGTGATCGTCGAGGTATCGCTGCGGTTCACCAGCATCAATGCGCTGATGGGGCAGCAGGTGCGCCTCGATCTGGCGCAGCATCCGCTGCTGCTCGCGGTCCTGGTCGGCCTGGGTGTATTGATGGGTCTGCTGTCCGGCATCTACCCCGCCTTCTATCTGTCTTCCTGGGCGCCGCTGTCGGCCCTGGCCAGCAAGAACGCCGCGGGCAAGGGCAACCTGCGCATGCGCGAGGGCCTGGTGCTGCTGCAGTTCACGATTTCGGTGGCCGTGATCGCCTGCACCATCCTGATGGCGGCGCAGATGCGCTACATCGCCAGCAAGCCGCTCGGCTTCCAGAAGGAGAATCAGGTCGTGGTGCACCTGCGCGGCGCCTCCACCATCGAGAAGCTCAGCACGATCCGTACGGAGCTGGCCAAGAACGCCCACGTCCTCGGCAGCACGGAGCTGCAGGTGGTCATGGGACAGACGCCGAGTATCAATGTCATCAACATGGAGAACAACAGCGGGGAGATGACCCCCGTCACCACCTCGAACCTGGAAATCGGCGAGGATTTCGTCAGCGTGATGGGCCTGAAGATTCTGCAGGGGCGGGACTTCTCCAAGCGCCTGCTGACCGATGTCGGCCTGAACGTGCTGGTCAATGAAGCCACGGTGCGGAAGATGGGCTGGACCGAACCCTTGGGCAAGCGCGTCGCCGCCGGGAATCTGACCGGCCGGGTCGTCGGGGTGGTGGCCGATTTCAATTACCGCTCGCTCCATACCCTCGTCGAACCCCTGCTGATGTTTCCGCTGCCCGACAATCTCGCGGCCGTGCCGGAGGTCCTGCGCCCGTTCCAGGAGCGCCAGCTGGTGGTCAGGATTTCAGGCGGGGATGTCGAGCGGACCTTAGGGTACATGGAGGATGTCATGGCCAAGGTGGATCCCAAGCACCCGTTCCAGTTCGAGTTCCTGGATGACCAGCTCGACCACCTCTACAAGTCCGAACATCAGCTCACCCGGCTCATCGGCATCTTCGCGGCGGTATGCATTTTCATCGCCTGTCTCGGACTCTTCGGTCTGGCGTCCTTCACCACCGAGCAGCGCACCCGCGAGATCGGAACGCGCAAGGTGCTCGGTGCGACCGCCTGGCAGATCATCGCCCTGCTGTCGAAGCGGATTCTGATCCTGGTTCTGGTCGCCTCGGTGCTGGCGGCGGTGATTTCCTATTTCGCGATCGATCAATGGCTGACGGGTTTCGCGTACCGGGCCGGCATCAATCCGGGGATCTTCCTGGTCTCGGCGGTGGTGGCCTCGGTGGTGGCATTCGTCACGGTTGCGCTGCAGTCCTACAAGACGGCCAGCGCGGATCCGGTGGAGGCCCTGCGCGAGGTCTAGGGTCTGTGCCCACACATCATGGGGGAGGATCAAAGATGAAGCTCCGATCGGTAGTTCTCGTGGCGGCCGCGCTGCTCCTGTGCGGCACGGCCTCAGGCCAGCAGAAGGCCGCGCTCGATGCTCTGGTCGGAAGCTGGAAGGGACCCGTTGCAGCGGGAGCTGCGACCCTGACTTTCGTCGTGAAGTTCGCGCTCGACGCGCAGGGCCAACTGCAAGGCACGCTGGCCGTGCCCGAGCAGGGCGGCAGACCACTGCCGATGGCGGATATCCAGTTCGCCGGCAACAAGCTCGACTTCAAGATCCAGGCCGTGGCCGGTGAGTACGCCGCGACCTTCGCCAATGGCACGCTCGATGGCTTGTGGAGACAGGGCGGGATGCCGGCCGAAGGATTGCCGGTCGTCCTGAAGAAGGGCGAATACATCGCCCCGAGCTACGCACTGAAGCTGAGCGCCGAGTCCTTCGGCCTGCTGGCCGGAACCTGGAATGGAAGCCTCGAGGTCCCCGGACCTCAGGGCCAGATCACGCTCCCGCTGGTACTGCGGTTCGAGACCAACAAGCAAGGCGAAAGGGTGGCTTTCCTGGACAGTCCGGCCCAGCAAGCCACCGGCGTACCGGTGACCGACGCCTCCTTCACGGCGGGGAAGCTGTTCGTCAGGGTCGAAGTCGCCCAGGCCGAATACAATGCGACGCTCGCGGGCGGTTCCCTGACCGGTGAGTTCTCGCAAGGACCGAACAGCTTCCCGCTGACGTTGACCCGCAAGTAGTCCCGGAGCGTCTGACAGTCATTTCTCAGGAGGGGTTGCAGATGAGAATTCGATCAGGATTGGCCGCTCTATTCATGGCGCTGTTCCTGGGCGGCGTGGCCTCGGGCCAGCAGGCGGCCCCGAGCCAGGACCTTGCCGGGATCTGGCAGGGAAAGCTGCAGGTGGATCCGAAGACCACCATGACCATCCAGTTCAGCTTCGCGAAGAAGCCCGATGGCAGCTATTCGGCGGTGCTCAATTCACCGGACAATCCCAGCATCAAGGATGTCCCGGCGGATCCGGTGACCTGGAAGGCCGGGGCCCTGAACCTGCAGGTGGCCTCATTGAGCGGTTCCTTCGCCGGCACGCTCAATGGCGGCAGCATCAACGGTCAGTGGAAACAACCCGGCAGCGCGCTGCCGCTGGTGCTCAGCCGGTATCAGAAACCGACGATCTCCAAAGCCGACATCAATCTTCTGCTGGGCAGCTGGAACGGCCGCTTAGGGATAACCCAGCAGGAAATCACCTTTCTGATGGACTTCAAGCTGGACGACAAGGGCGAGTTGCAGGGCAATCTCAAGCTTGCGGAGCAGCCCTTTCCGATCCCGCCCTTTTCCGACATCCGGTTCGCCGACAACAAGCTGGTCGCACGAATCCAGATGTCGCCCATCGTCCCGGGTGAGTTCACGGCAACCTATGCCAACGGCACGCTCACCGGCGTGTGGCGGGCGGGCAATCCCCTCGCGCCGCCGGCCGGCGTACCGCTGGTCCTGAAGAAGGGTGTCTACGTCGCACAGGTGCACGCACTGAAGCTGACCTCCGAGGCTTTCGCGAAGCTCGCGGGAACGTGGAACGGGACCCTTCAGGCCAATGGCCCACAGGGACCGGTCTCCCTCCCCGTGGTGCTGCGATTCGAGACCAACAAGAATGCCGACATGGTGGGCTTCATGGACAGCCCGAACCAGAAGGCCATCGGGCTTGCGATCTCGGAAGCGTCGCTTGCCGACGGTAAGCTGGCCATCAAGGTTCCGGCGGTGGGCGGCGCCTACAACGCGACGGTAAACGGCAACTCCATGACCGGTCAGTGGACGCAGGGTCCCGGGAGTCTGCCTCTGACGTTGACCCGCAAGTAAAAGCCACGCTCTCGCCACCGGCAGTCGCGGGTCATCCCGCGGCTGCTGTCCGGGGCGGCGTAACTTTGTATCAAACTGTTGCATTCACAACAATAATACTGTGACGCACCGCGGCGTCCCGTCACGCTCACTGTGACTGGAGTCCCGGCAAGCAGCGATACACGAGGCT
>Ga0335069_10014675_pt1 | contig 10962 bp, 12 predicted proteins | sample Lox_Sample_11_FD_206714 | JGI IMG/M metagenome (GOLD analysis project Ga0335069, IMG submission 206714) | Soil microbial communities from Loxahatchee National Wildlife Refuge, Florida, United States - Lox_Sample_1.1 | ecosystem: Environmental > Terrestrial > Soil > Wetlands | place: USA... | reverse complement strand
TATGTTGCCTTTCCAGTCGGCGATGACGGACTTCATGGTGTCGTAGTCGATGATCTCATTATCCGAGTCGAGGGCTTCGCTCGTCGCCACTCCTTCCACCAGGAGGCGACCGTCGTCCAGCTTCTCGGCTTTGGTAATGGGGAAGCCGAGCGAGAGCTCGTCAGCTGCTTTCTGGTTCCAGATCACTTTCATGTTCATCGGTCAATCCTCCTCGGATTTATTAGTCAACACGGCCACCACATCGCATACGCATCGGGGATGAAGGGGTGGCCCAGATCCTCCATCGTTCGGGAAGTCACTCCCGAGTTCTACCTCTTCACCATCAAGTGCCTGGCACTCATCACAGCAGTCGGGTGCTGCGCTCCAGCGCTGGCCCCACACTACTCCGCTCTGCTTCCATCCTTCCTGCTTGGACGAGATGTCGGTGAAACACATCTCCGTCCTGGCAATCATCTCTGACCGCTCGGGGCTGAATGCGAAGTCTTCCTCTATCGCGTTCGCCACGGTCTGACCATCCCAGCCCTCCTCCGTCGCTTTCGTTAGCAGATCCCGGAGCGCGTCTCGCGTCTCCTCGGTAATCGCCCACTCGGCGCTCGGGTTGTCGACCAGCTCCCCGTCGACCCACTTCTTCCCGACCAGCTCCGCCGATCGATCCCTGGCGAAGTCCACCCCGTTCTGCCGGAGCGCGGCCATCATGTCGGTGTCATCCAGCCCCAGTTCCTTGAGTGCGTTGTCACCACTGGCTACGGCGACCGACGTGTATAAGTCCACTGTGTCCAGGGCGAGATCGTCGAACTCATCCCAGGGCAGATCGTCAAGCGCGTCCTCGACCTGCCTATCCTTTCCCGCCTTACCCCAACTTACCTGGTGCAGGTTGTGTGCCGCCTTCTTTCCCCAGTCGTGGAGGAAGTGTTCTAAAGTTTTTTGCATACTGCCGACGGCGGGCTTTACCCAGGGAAGCTCCGCTGGGCTTTGATGCTTTTTTGCTTTCTGGGCCGCACCTCCGCCGGCGCTCATATCGAGCTCGTCGTTCTTGTCCTTGCCCTCGAGTTTATCTTTCGCCGAGGTGCCATCGTCTGCGACAGCGCCGGCGAGTTGTGGGGGTGGCGCCTTCTGCGCACGCTGCTCAGCCGTGAGTGGCGGGAGACCGAGGTCGACACGAACCTCGTCATCCATCACGACACCTTCCCGGAGATAGATCTGGTCGATCTGCGCCTGGACCAGCGGATCAATGCTTTCGTCATCCGCCCATGACAGCTCGAACTCCGGGCCCCAGAACTGGAGGACGATCTGGTCGTGGAGGTTCTTCAGCCACTGCATGATCGGCTGGAGCCCTTCCTCCTTCGCCTGCTGCATCATGGTCTCGGACGTCGAGCGGTTTGTCTGCTTGGTGAACGCGGTCGGCGGGACGCTGAAGCAGAAGCACACGATCCGCGCGAGCCACTCGTCGTACTCGTCCATGAGCTTGATGTCCTTCGTGTTCAATGGCTTGACGTCGCCGGGGATGAATTTCGTGCGACGGCGCTCGGCGGTGTTGCCTGCGAGCAGGGTGTCCCAATACGCCTGGAACTGTGCGACCTGTGAGATGTTCCAGCTGGCCGGCATACCGAACACGAGATCCGCGCTCGAGCCCTCGGTGTAGAACTGGAGCTGGGACAGCTGGCGATTGAGTGCGATGTTCACCGTCATGATGATCTGCTCGACGGGGCTGAAGCCGTAGATGCGGTTCGTGCGCATGTTGCGCGGTTTGTAGAGCAGCTCACCCAGCTGGTAGTCCGCTGCGGGGACACCCTTGAGGATCTGCTGGTAAGCGGGATCCGGCGGCAGCGGTGTGCGACCTGTCGCGTCGAGCAGGCGCTTGATCGTCGCACCGTCCACGGGCTCGAGCGCGTAGAGGTCACCACCACGAGTCAGGCGCGGGTACACGGTCGCGGCATCGATGACAAGCATGTCCTCGACCAGCATCCGGACCCATTCGTGCCAGGTGTGCTCCTTGTCCGGCAACTGAAAGAACGCCTCGATTTCCTTACACCGATCATCCGGATCTTTCGTGTCGTCCTTGTACACAATGTTAAACCGTAAATTCTCGACCTGGTCCTTGCGAGTCTCGAGCACGAGGCGCAGCAGGTCGTAGTTATCAGCGAGTGCGCGGAGCGTGGCGAAGGTAATACCCTCGGTCTGCTTCGGCTGGATGTTTGTGTTCGTCGCGACGGGATAGTCGAACTGGCGGCCCTCAACCGTGGGGCGTTCCACATAGGGCACGACCGGAGCGATCGGCTCGCCGGGCCCGAACCAGATCTCCGGCCGGTTACCCGTTGCTGCATAAACCAGGCCTTGCGAGATCCGGCGGATCAGTGACGACTCGATATCCGCTGCCCGACCACCACCGCGTTGTGCGCGGTTCACGGGAAACAACGGCTCGCCGTCCGGTCCTTTCAGTGGGTCTGTCACCACATTGCTCATCAAACCTTCCTCGCTTTCTTCTGGTCTTCCACCAGCTGGCGGTAATAGTCGAGCATCCCGAACTCGTTCACATCGTGCTCCATGAACGCACGGCTCAGGCAGTCGACCTGGTCGTCGTTGCCAGTATCGGACCCGAAGATCCGCAGCTCATCGATGACGGGCAAGTTCCAGTCGCCGCGAATCATGTCGACGTTCCCGGCGTTCACTTGCGACGCGAAAGGCTCCGCGCGCAGTTGCTTGTCGCCGGACTCGGGGGATGTGGAAACGGTGAAGCCCGCGAGCTTCTTGACGTAGTAGGCAACCTGCGCCTTACCCGCCTGGCCGGGATCCTGCGGGATCGAGATGCGCACGTCGTGGTTGTCGGCTTTCGCAGTACTCACGACCAGTGCCTCTACTTCCTCGGGCGCGCCCTGGATCCGGGTGACGTGCCCAATTACAAAGCGCTTCGTCGAGGGGATGTAGCCCAGTTTACCGCCGGCGGTGTAGTCAGAGGTGCGATCCTCGCTCGACGCGAAATCCCACGCGCGCACCCACACAGTCTCGGCCGGCGCGGAGTCGATGAAGCGGATGTTCTCGGGCTTGAAAATCTTGCCTTCGCTGGCGACGGGATCCTGCTGGTAAACCGCTTCCCACGAGCTCTCGAGCATGAAGCGCTTTTTACTCTCGAGGAATTCGCGCGACTTCAGCTCGGGGAATAGTGCCTCGCCTTTCTTGCGATGTTCTTCCTCCTGCTTGGCCAGCGCGGGGTAGCTGAACACTTTGACGTCCGGATCCTGCGCACGGATGCGGCCGACCAGGTCGTCGCGATGCCAGCGCGTCATGATCACCAGGAGGCCGGCATATTCGCTGAAGCGTGTAGTGAAATCGTCACTGAACCAATCCCACACGGTATCGCGCTGGTGCTGGCTTCGTGCTTCCTTCCGGCCTTTCACCGGGTCGTCGATGACACCGAGATCCAGGGACTCACCATTGATCGCGCCGTTCACAGTCGTGTTCCGGAATGAGCCAATCCGCCCGACCATCTCAATCAGTTTGCGGTTCGTGGTGTAGTTGCCGTCGTAGCCGGCGCCAGGGAGATTGATCAGCGTATCAGGGAACACCTTGCGATATTTCGCGGAGCCGATCATCCGTTGCAGTGCGAGGTTCGCGCGCACACCGAGCCGGTCAGAGAACGAGGCGAAGATCGTACGCAAGTCCGGGTTGTGGCCTAACACCCACGCGATGAAGTCGACGATCGTCGTGCTCTTGCCGTGTTGCGGAGGCGCTTCGACCACGAGCTTCGGCCGGCGGCCGTTGATCAGGTCCAGGTAGAACTGCTGGAGCACAGCAGCCATGAGCCGAGCCCACCAGCCTTTGACAAGACCCGGGTGCATATATTGACGGAACGCCCAGAAGGATCGGCGCGCCTGTTCGATGCGATGCCGCTCGAGTAGGTCGAGGTCAGCGCGTCGGACTTTTTTCAGCACAACGCCCATCTACTCCTCCAACCCCAAACCACCGAGACCGCGTTCTTGCAGTTCGCGAACCAGTGCTTCGCCTTCGAGTGTTTCCTCGGCGAGCGTGGTGCGAGTGGGTGTGGATGTGGGCGGTGCGACGGGTGTGTCGTTTTTCGTGACGCTGTTTATCTTCAGCGTCTTACCGACGGGGCCGATCAATCGGTCCAGCGCCTGGTTCGAGATGTTACCTAAGCTGCGACGATCGGTGTCGAGGTTCGCGCGGTTCTTTGTAGTGGGGGAGCTGGTGGCTTCAATCATGCGGCTGATAACGACGCTCTTCGCCCAGCCCTGGGTGTGGATGTGGATCGCCTTGAGAGCGTCGGTCTGCTGCGGTGAACATTCGAAACCATAATAAGCGACCACCGAGTCCTCAAAATTGTTTGCAACCCCCAGGAGCTGGAACTGTTTCAGGCGCTCGATCAGCTCCTCACCACTTCGTTCCGGCTTTACCGCTTCTCGCTTTTTTACCTTTGCTGCCTTTGGCTTTCTGGCCGGGGGCTTCGTCTCACTCTTCGCACTGGTCGGATGGAGCCCCACCTGGGAGGCCAGCATCCGGGCGAGGTCGGTCGGGAAGCTCATCGGCCTGTCACCTGGCTGCTCGTAGATGGGCGGAACAACTAACACCGATGCGGGGGTAATGTCAAACTTTTGGGAAAATGCGTTTGTAACAGAATCACTTTTTTTTGAGGGGAGTGCAAAATAATCTAGCGGGCTAGCATATTTCGAGTGTCGTGTAACAGAATAATGGAGTAAAAATAATTTTGTTACAAATTGTGTTACCAGTTTTCTTACTTTTTATTTACTTATATCTTATTGATTTATAAAGAAATATAGAAAATATAAGAAATAAATTGTAACAGGATAACAGAATAATGGCTGTTTTCTATGAAGTCCACCAACATTTTGGTTGGTACCTTGATCGTCCCCTCTATGGGGTAAAATAAAATAAATTATGTTACAGATTTTTTTCTGCTCACCACCGCGAACGAAATAATCTAGCCCACTAGCATATTTCGCGCATCTGAGCGCAAAAAATTGACGTTAAAAAAGTGGTAACACAATTTACTCAAAAAAGGCTAATTTGACTCTACGTTGTTTCGTGTTTTTAATCGTGCGCCCGTACAAAATCTTTACCTTACCTCGACCCCCTCCGTCAAGCGCGTATATATGCGCATTAGTGATTCCCGCAAAAACGAGGTTTTATGGCCATCGGCTAGGACTTGGTTCGACGCGGTACGGTCCGCTGGGTACCTTCTACTTCAGCCAGCAAGGCAGCGCGTGCAAAGCTGGAGAGGGAATAATTCCTCTCCTGGCAGAAGTCTTCGATCAATTTTTTATCCGCTTTTGTCAATTTAATGTGCAGGCGTACCAGCGGCTCTTCATCAAGCGCGGCGTGTCGATTGCCTGTGTTTCCATGGGGTTGCTTCATAAAATACTCCTCTCTATTTTGTCTGTGCGCACAATAACATAAAAAATAAAGTTGCATTTATTGATAAACGCGGGCTATGCTTCACCCCACTGGTAGCGCTTGCCGGCGTTGAAATTAAGGAGCACCAGGAATAAGCCCCCGTGTCGCTCCTTCTTGTCACCCATTGATTCCTCGGCAGGCGTCAAACGTGGGCGCTACCAGGTCTCACTGCCGACGAGACAACAAACTGCCGAGGACTGATTACAGGGTGACAAGTTTCGATGTCGAAGAAAAACGCACGACCCCGCGGGAGACCGCGCACTAAAAAGATTTACCTCCCGTCGAAGGACGGCCTGCTGGATCTCGCGACCGACAAGCTGCTGAGCTCCGGGCTCACATTGACGGATGCCGAGAACATGGGTATCACTTTTCTCTCCGCGGATGAAACGGCCGCGCTCCACCCTTCCTTCCAGCGCGCGCCGTGTTTGCGGTTCGATTACTTCGGCCTCGACGGCAAGCCCTTATCACCCCGCCCGAAGTGGCCCGCGTTTTACCGGATTCGCTACCTGTCGAATGAGAACTCTTTCGATGTTCTCGCGAGTGAGAAACCGAGGCGCTACACACAAGAGCCGGGCAGTGGTGTTTGCGCCTACCTGCCCCGCACCATCGACTGGACTACCGTGGCCGCGAACGTCGAGGAGTCGATCATCATCACCGAGGGGGAACTGAAAGCGGCGAAAGCGTGCCGCGAGGGCTTCATCACCATCGGTCTCGGCGGTGTGTATAACTTCCGATCCAGCAAGCTCGGCGTCTCGTTTTTACCAGAGCTCGAGACCTTCCAGTGGGTGCGCCGCAAGGTATTCGTCTGCTATGACTCCGACTTCGTTCGCAAGCCCGAGGTCTGTGCGGCAATCAACACCATTGCGCAGGAGCTCATGGATCGCGGCGCACTCGTGCACCTGGTGAGCCTGCCCGATGTGGCGGGGTACTCGAAGACCGGGCTTGATGACTTCCTGGTTGATGATGAATCGGGCGAGGGGTTGGTAGAGATGCTGCGCGCCGCGCCGACAATGACACTCGTGGAACCACTGTTCCAGCTGAACGAGAAGGTGATCTACGTCCGCGACCCGGGCCTCGTGGTCGAACGCGAGAGCCGGATGAAGATGGCGCCGGGCGCGTTCAAGGAGCACGCCTTCAGCACCCTGTCCTGCGCGGAGCGCATCGTGAAAGACGACGGTTCGTTGTCTATGAAGCGCGCGTCGGCGTCGGCGGTGTGGTTGAAGTGGCCGCTGCGAAGCGAGGCGGGGCGCATGGAGTACCTGCCAGGCCAGGAGGCGCTGGTCAAGGTACCGGGTGAAGCGCTCCCGATCCTGAACGTGTGGGAAGGCTGGGGTTGCAAAGCTGTCAAAGGCGACGCGACGCCATTCCTCAAACTGGTCGACCACCTATTCACCGATGCCACACCGGCCGCGAAGAAGTGGTTCCTCCAGTGGTGCGCCTACCCGATCCAGCACCCGGGTACGAAGCTCTTCACCTATGTCGTGCTCCACGGCATCAAGCACGGGACCGGGAAGTCACTCATCGGTTCGTCGCTGGGGCGGATCTACGGCAAGAACTACGAGGAGATCAAGCAACGCAGCCTCCACGAGAGCTTCAACGAATGGGCCGAAGGCAAGCAGTTCATCCTCGGTGACGACGTCACCGGGTCAAACAAGCGCCAGGACAACGACATCCTGAAGACGTTAATCACCCAGGAGTTTATCCGTATCAATGCGAAGTACATGCCGAGCTACAAGCTGCGCGATTGCATCAACTACCTCTTCACCTCGAACCAGCCGGACGCCTTCTTCCTCGAGGACGACGATCGCCGCGGGTTCATCCATGAAGTGACAGTCCAGCCGATGGCGGCCGAGTGGTATGTCGACTACGTGGACTGGTTGAAGAACCGCGGCGGCGCGGAGGCGATCCACTACTACCTGAAGCACCTCAATATCGAAGGTTTTAACCCAGCTGGCCGCGCGCTCGAGACCGATGCGAAGACGCGGATGATCCTCGACGTCCAGAGCGATCTCGGCGGCTGGGTGCGGCAGCTCATCGCCGAGCCCGATGCGTTTTTGGTGATGGGTGACAAACCACTCCTCCATGACATCTACACGAACAAGCAGCTCCTGGCTATTTACGATCCACACCACAAGACGAACGTGACCGCGAACGGCCTCGGCCGCGAACTGCGTCGCGCGGGGGTGTCGCAAGCTGCGAAGGGCCGCACGATGCGTGGGCCCGATGGCAAGGTCGATCGCTACTATATTATTCGCAACGGTAAGCAGTGGCTCCGCGCCACAACCGCTGCAATCCACAAGCACCTCGAGACGCCTATGATCAAGTCATCGGCGCCGGGGAAGGCGAAGTACTAGGAGAACTTTATGGCAGCACTTCAGGGTAGCCACTTTAAATGCTCGAAGCACGGGCTCACGATCGTCGGTTGTTTGCCGACCTTCACGCTCGTGAAAGTGCCTGTGCGGAGGCAGCCATGATTACGCCCAAGTTTGAGGTGTTGCAAGCGGTGAACATTATCGAGTTGGATCGCCCCGGCCTTGTGCTGGCAATCTTTATCGACAGTGGTGGGATCCAGTATCACGTTCGATACTTCCAGAATGGTGAGGCGAAGACAGTTTACTTCTACGGTTTCGAGCTGGAGGCGCGATCATGAACTACCTTAAACAACTAGGGCACGAGCTCGTGGAGCTCTGCTGGTTGCTCTGCGTGATGGTGCGCCGCGACCTGCGCCGCTTTCGCGTGCGCCGGCGTTTCAATGTCGAGTTGTTTGATTCGATGACGCGCCTGTTCGGCACCGTGTTCTGGTGTAACGACTGCGGCTGGATGGGTTCACTTGGTTCCGTGATCCAGCGCGAGCACCGGGACAGCTACGGCGTGCCCGTGTTTGGCTACTACTGCCCGAAGTGTTCGGGCGGCGATTTAAAGCGAGGAGACAACCATGAGTGAGGTCACCCAACGACTCGACGAAGTAAAGACGGTTCGCATGTCATCGAGGGAGAAGCAGTTCCTGACGACGCTGGTGTTTCGCGGTAGTTTTATCCGCGGTGTCAGCTTCCGGCTCGAACCTAACATGACGACGGAGCAGGTCGCGCGCACGCTCCGTGAAGCCGCCGCGCGCATTGAAACGAGGACTGACTCATGAACACTGCCGCCATCACATCGAACCCCCTCTACTGGCCCCCGGGCTGGAAGCGTGTGCCGAAGTCCCTCCAGAAGCGGGCGCCGTTCTTCAGTAAAAACTACAGCTCCTACGGCAAGAACTCCATCTCCATCGCGCAGGCGACACGCTTCGTGCTGGATGAGTTGAAGCGGATGAATGTGCTCGACTGTAACGTGATTATCTCGTCGAACCTGAAGCTGCGCATGGACGGACTGCCCTACTCCGACCAGCGTGCGCCAGACGACGTCGGCGTCGCTGTGTGGTGGCGCGATCCAAAGAGTAAGGACGGCATCGACAAAGTGATCGCCTGCGACCAGTACGACCGCGTCGCGGACAATCTCTACGCCGTCGGCAAGACGATCGAGGCGCTCCGTGGCATCGAACGCTGGGGTGGTGCGCAGATCCTCGAGCGCACCTTCGCCGGCTTTGAGGCGTTGCCCGCGCCCTCGACCGGATCGCCGCGTCCCTGGCGGGAGGTGCTGGGTGTCGATGATGGTGAGAATAATATTGAGACTGTGAAGGGCTGCTTCAGGATATGTGCATCGAAGGCACATCCCGATAGGGGTGGCAGTGATGAGCGAATGGCTGAAGTGAACCGCGCCTGGGACGAGGCTCAGCGTGAGCTTGGAGGCTAATATGACCGGGAAAGAAGTGGATACAAGATGCAAGGCGGCAACGTGCAGAAAAAGCCCTCGGGCGGGATGGTGGGCATGGTTGAATTTGCTATAACAGATTTACAAGGAAATATAGTGTCGGAATGGTTTAGTACCCAAACCGAGGCGCTTGAGTCCGTTAAACCATCAACTGATTATATGTTTATTGAGCACACCACAACCAAGCAGGAGGAGGGTTCTCATGATGCTTGATTGCCGCACCTGCGTCGCCTACCTGAACTGCTCGCGCGTTCCCGCGTGGCGCTGCGTCCAGGGCCAGCGTTATGTCGAGAGCAAGCGTATCTACCTTTGCAAACCACCCACCCACCACCCGGAGGAATCCATGGGCAAGAAACCCCAAAACCCGCTGCCTAGTTCGGCAGACAAGCGCCAGGTCGGAGGCAACCACTACAAGGCGAAAGCGATCCAGCCCTGGGACGCGATGCGCGTGTGGATGAGCCCTGAGGAGTTTGCGGGTTACCTGCGCGGCAACGTGATCAAGTACACCGCTCGCTGTAACGACAAGAACGGCGTCGAGGACCTGCGCAAGGCGCACCATTACCTGGAGAAGTTAATCGAGTTCATGGATGAGCAAAAGTAAACTGTAAGCCCCAACCCACTGCTGAGGAGATACCTTATGAACGCTGAAAACAAACCCGCCCACCCCGAGCTGGTCGTGGCGACCGTGATTAACAAAACAAGCATTCCGTTACTCGACCACGGCTACATCCGGCTCGTGAAGTCGTGGGGCACCGAGGAGGAGATCATCGAAGCGGCGCGCATGTCGAGTGGCAAAGGATTCAAGGGCTGGGGCCCTGGTTACTTCTGCGAGAAATGCGAGGTGAAATATACCGGCGCGCTTTTGCCAGCCGATAAGATGGGTGATCTCAGCAGACCCGGGGTTCCCATAAGTTCCTGCGAAGCCTGCGGTCACGACGCATTCGTCGAACGGGCCGGCGACGAGAAGCTCCTGAAGTACCTCTGGGATCACAAGCACTTCACGCCGTTCGAGATGGCCGGCGCGACGTTCGAAGTCCAGGCCCCGATCTTCGTGTTCCGCGAATGGCGCCGGCACCACACCCAGTCTTATAACGAGATGAGCGCACGCTACACGCCGCTCCCGGACCTGAACTACACCCCTACGGTGGAGCGGATCATGGACGGCGCGAAAGCGACGGCGAACAAGCAGGCCGCCGGCAATGGCAAGCAGATCGAACGGCTCGAGGCCGAGTGTATTCGCGCCGGCTTGAAGTCACACTACGACAAAAGCCAGGAGCTCTACACCGAGCTGCTCGAGATGGGTACGCCGAAGGAGCTCGCGCGAACCGTGCTCCCCGTGGCGCGCTACTCGAAGATGCGAGCGTCGACAAACCTGCGGAACTGGTTCCAGTTTTTAGAACTGCGCCAGGATCCGAACGCCCAGTACGAGATCCGCGTCTATGCTGACGCCGTGGCGAACCTGCTGTCCTATGAGTTCCCGCGCGCGGTGACGCTGTTCCGGGGGTTTCCGTTATGATTGGGCTATTCATCAAGATCTGGATCTTCTCGATCGTGAGCGTGTTCATCATGCTGGGGCTTCCGATCTACCTGGCCGGCTGCTTCATTTTCTGGCAGTGGGTCGTGCCCTGGGATGATAGCTGGCGGGTGATTATTCTCCTGCTGCTGATCATTTCGTTCGGCCTCGCCTGGTCGTCGTGCGCGGATGCGTTGAAAGACGCGCGGGCG
>Ga0335069_10014674_pt1 | contig 10962 bp, 12 predicted proteins | sample Lox_Sample_11_FD_206714 | JGI IMG/M metagenome (GOLD analysis project Ga0335069, IMG submission 206714) | Soil microbial communities from Loxahatchee National Wildlife Refuge, Florida, United States - Lox_Sample_1.1 | ecosystem: Environmental > Terrestrial > Soil > Wetlands | place: USA... | reverse complement strand
TTGCATGGACGCGGCTCTCGTACTTGCCGCAACCGTCCTGATTAGCTTTCACGTCTGGCACAGCCTGTCCCCGGCAGCCTGACCAGACCCCACATGCCGCCATCGAACATGGCTTCCACATTCGCGCGCGTCGATACTGCCAACGCACGGGAACGGCGGCACAGGCCTCATCCGGCGGTGCGGCAGCAGGGCCGCAGCGGGCGCGCAGCACCCGGCCGGACAAGACGTGAGCACCGAACGCTCGGTGCTGGATTCGCCGCCGGACTCCCCGGCGGCGCTTGCTTTGACGGTGCCCGTCGCCCCGCGGAACAGGGGCACGAACACCAGCGAACTGCGTGCTTTTCACGCACAATTGCCCGCATTATACACAAATCAAAAAAACTGCCCGAAAAGCGGCGCCGTTGCCGCACCCATTCTCGCCGCCGCTGTAACAATCGACCCGCGTGCGGCCGGACAGCGGGCGGGCCCGGCCGGTACAATCGAACCTTTTAGCCGCCGGTGCTCCCATGAAAGTCACGCTCATCCCGGTCACGCCGTTCCAGCAGAACTGCTCTCTGCTCGTCTGCGAGAAGACGGGCCGCGCCGCCGTCGTCGATCCCGGCGGCGATCTCGAACGGATCGAGCAGGAAGTCGCGCGGCAGCAGGCGCAGGTCGAAAAGGTCCTGCTCACGCACGGGCACGTCGATCACTGCTCGGGCGCGAAGCAGCTCGCGACGCACTACGGCGTGCCGATCGAAGGGCCGCAGGAAGACGAGCGCTTCTGGATCGAAAAGCTGCCCGCGCAAAGCGAGCGCTTCGGCTTCCCGGCCGCCGAGGCGTTCGAGCCCGACCGCTGGCTGAACGACGGCGACACCGTGCGGTTCGGCGACGAGACGCTCGAGGTCTATCACTGCCCCGGCCATACGCCCGGCCATGTCGTGTTCTTCAGCCGTGCGCACCACCTTGCGATCGTCGGCGACGTGCTGTTCGCCGGCTCGATCGGCCGCACCGACTTCCCGCGCGGCAATCACGCCGACCTGATCCGCTCGATCCGCGAAAAGCTCTGGCCGCTCGGCGACGACGTCACGTTCGTCCCCGGCCACGGTCCGGTCTCGACGTTCGGCGAAGAGCGGCGCACCAATCCATTCGTCGCCGATGGAGTCGCCGGATGAGCCAGGAGATCTATGTCAGCACCGACGTCGAGGCGGACGGCCCGATTCCCGGCCCGCATTCGATGCTGAGCTTCGCGTCCGCGGCCTACACGGCGGACAAGCAGCTGATCGCGACGTTTTCCGCGAACCTCGAAACCTTGCCGGGCGCGCAGCCGCATCCGGTGCAGGACGCATGGTGGAAAACCCAGCCCGACGCGTGGGCCGCATGCCGGCGCGATCTGCAGGCGCCGGAGGCGGCGCTCGTCGCTTACGTCGACTGGGTCGAGGCACTGCCCGGCAAGCCGGTGTTCGTCGCGATGCCGGCCGGCTTCGATTTCACCTTCATGTTCTGGTACATGATGCGCTTCACCGGCCGCTGCCCGTTCTCGTGGTCGGCGCTCGACATCAAGACGCTCGCATTCGCGATGACGGGCCTGCCGTACCGCAAGGCGATCAAGCCGCGCTTTCCGAAGCACTGGTTCGACGACCATCCGCACACGCACGTCGCACTCGACGACGCGATCGAGCAGGGCGCGCTGTTCTGCAACATGCTTACCGACCTGCGCGCGCAGCAGGCGGCGATCGCGCAGCTCGCCGCCGTGACGGGCGACATGCCGGCGGACAAGGGCGATGCGGGACAAAACCCTACTGACCCGCGCACGAGCTAGAGAATTTCCCTCAACGACGCCGCATCGGATTGCCTATCCTTTCTCGCGCCTATAACATTCATAGTGTTGTAGCTGCCGTATGGAGGCGCAGGTGACGCTCGATTCCTTTTCACAAAAAATCCTTCGCCTGCTGCAGCTCGACGCGCGCCGCTCGGTGCAGGAAATTTCCGACCAAGTCGGCCTGTCCAGCACGCCGTGCTGGCGCCGCATCAAGGACATGGAGCAGTCCGGGGTGATCCAGCGCTACACCGCGCTGCTCGATCGCGAAAAACTCGGGCTGCACATCTGCGCGCTCGCACACGTCCACCTGACCCGCCACAACGAGGGCGGCGTCGAGCAATTCGAACGCGAGATCGCCACCTGCCCGGAAGTCACCGAGTGCTACAGCACGACGGGCGAAGCCGATTACATCCTGAAGATCGTCGCGCCCGACATCAAGGCTTACGACGTATTCCTGCACGAGCGCATCTTCAAGATCCCGGCCGTGTCGCAAGTCCGCACGAGCGTCGTGCTGCGCGAAATCAAGTTCGACACGCAGTTGCCGCTGTAACGCGAGCGGGCCCCGCGCCCGCGCCGCCGCCGCGCTACGCGCGCGTCGGCACTGCCCGCGCGAAGCGGATCCGGCTCGCGCCGAACTGACGCTTCAACGGCTCGACGTCGAGCCGCTCGGCGAGCGCCATGTCCGCGTCGCCGCTCGCGCCCGGATCGGCCGCGAGCGTCAGGTCGATTTCCAGCCCGGTGCTCAGGTAGTGCAAGTTGACCGCCGTCGCACGCAGGCCGCGCCGCGCCAGCTCGGCCTCGACGCGAGCCGCCACGTCGCTGCGCGGCGGCAGCACCAGCGCCGGCCGCCGGCTGGCGTCGTTCTCCGGGTCGACGTGAATCAGCGCGTCGAGCACGCGCCGGTCCGACAGCACGCGCGCCCGCGCGCTCTCCGCAATGAAATGCCCTTCGGACACGGAGATCATCGGATCAACGAGGATGTGCGCGTCGACGAGCGCCGAGTCGCCCATCTTGCGGGTGCGCAGGTCGTGCACATCGCGCACGCCCGGCGTCGCCGCGAGCAATGCGTGGATCTCGGTGGTGTCGGTCTCGTCGAGCGCGCGATCGGACAGATCCTGCAGCGCATCGTAGCCGAACGTCCAGCCCATCCGCGCGACCATGAAGCCGACGATCGCAGCCGCGATCGGATCGAGCAGCCGCACGCCGGCCAGGCTACCGATGATGCCGATCGCCACGACGAGCGACGACGCGGCGTCCGATCGCGCATGCCACGCGTTGGCGACGAGCATCGCCGAACGCACGCGCTGCGCCTCGCGCAGCATGTAACGGAACAGCGCCTCTTTCGACACCAGCACGGTCACCGCAACGACCAGCGCAATGGCGTGCACCGGCGGAATGCTTTCGAGATGAACGAGACGGTCGCCGGCGCGCCACAGCATGCCGATCCCCACCGCGATCAGGATCGCGCCGAGAAACAATGACGCAACCGTCTCATAGCGGCTATGTCCATAATTGTGATCGGCATCCGGCAGTGCACCGCTATGACGATTCGCAACCAATACGACGAAATCCGAGATCAAATCGGATATCGAATGCACACCGTCAGCAATCAGCGCTTGCGAATGGCCAACGAGACCGACAGCTATTTGAAATGTGGCCAGTACGACATTCAGAACGATGCTGATGAACGTGCTCTTGCGGGCGACGGCGTGCTTTTCCCCGCCTTGCTCGTCGCTTGAAAACGTAGTCATGAATTTTGAGATATAGATCGGCGATGCCGGATTCTACCAAGCACATCCCCCCCCAATAACCACAAAAATTTCATTTAAATCAATCGGTTATGCGAACCGCTCGTATTTTCATTCGCACCCGGGCATAACAATTTCATACCCGTCCGCACCAATTTGGTGCACAAAAGACAAAAAGCCACGTCTCCTCGAAGGAAACGTGGCTTTTTGTCTTAGCCGCTCAAACGTCCGTTCAGATCGCGAATTGATCACGATCCTTGCCGGCGATCCACCGCGGCGGCTTGCCGCGACCGGACCAGGTCGCGCCGGTCTCCGGATCGCGATACTTCGCCGCAACGCCCACGCGCGGACGGCCGGCCTTGCCGGCCTTGACGCGGCTCAGGCCCAGTTCGGCCAACGTAAAGCCATAATCGGCGATTTTCTGCTTCACGTCATTGAGCACTTCAGCGTATTCGCGCGCCTTGGCCTCTTCGATTTGCTTCTCGAGCTTCTCCCGCTGTGCCAGGAGGTCTTTGTAAGAAGACATGGTTTCCCTTTTATCTGATCAAATGACACCGATCTTCTGCCGGCTCGCCATTTACACTTTCGATGCCTCGGATTATTGCGGGCAGAGAGTAGCACAAAACAGAACTGGTTGACGCCGGAATCAATCCGAATTCGGACTTCAAATGAAATTTCGATCAAGTCATATTGACCAGTACCGCCTTGATATGCACCCCCCTTACGATTAGATTAGGACAAAACGCACAGCGCATTAAGACTATCAGCGTACGCAATTACCCTGAATTCGTATAACAAAAGTTTTCATCCGACGACAGGATCGACGGGATCAGGTTTGTATAGGCAACCCGGATTATCGGCCGAATAAGCGCGCGTCCGGTCGGGGCATCACGCAATCTGCTGCGCGCATGCGAACAGGCGGGCGCGCAATGCATCGGTATCCGATTGCGGCGCATCGAACGCCGTCCGCACACGCCGGCCGTCGTGCAGCCAGTCTGCGCCGTAGCGGTCGACGCCGAGCAGCGCGAGCCCCGGGTGGCGCGCGGCATCGTACGCGTCCCATAGCGCGCGCTCCTCGTCGGACGTGAGCGGCGCAAGCACGTCGAGCGCGGCGCCGTCCACCCAGCCCATCCGGCCGAATCCGCCGATATAGCGCACACGCTCGATGTCGAGTGCCAGGAACGCAAAATCGCCGAGCGCGAGGTAGCGCTGCGCGTCGGGCGCATAGCGCAGATAGCGCGCGACGCAATGCGGATCGGCGTCGATCGGCGTGAAACGCCCGAGCAGCGTCGCACGCTCGGCATTCAGCACGTCGCCGTCCGGCGCATCGACGACGAGGAAGCCCGCGCGCGAATCGGCGGCGAGGTTGCGGGTGTGTTCGGCGAGGCCGCTCACGAGAATGACCGGCCGGTGACGCGCATCGACGACGAACGGCACGACCGTCGGATACGGAAAGCCTTGCGGCTCGCGCGCATGTGTCGCGAGCGTGCCGAGCGGGCAGCGGTGCAGCAGGTGCAGCGGAAGAGCGGGATCGATGTTCACGGTAACTCCTGCGGTCGAAGGACGGCTCGCACCGATGTTACCCGCGGCGGCCGGCGCCGCGGCAAGGTGTTCGATAGAATCAGGCGATTCGCAAGTCGCGCGCCCCCCGCGCGCCGCATTCTTCTTCCGACGAGCCCTTCGTGTCCGACGCCGCCACCGACTTCGCCGCGCCCCCCGCCGCGCACCGCGACCTCTCCCTTCCCGTCCGCCGGCGCGCGCGCGCCGCGACCATGGCACTCTTCTTCGTCGCCGGCATGATGTACGCGTCGTGGGGCGTGCACGTCCCGACCGTGCGCGACCGTTTCGCGCTGAGCCCGGCGCTGCTGTCGTTCGCGCTGCTGGCCACCGCGGTCGGCTCGATCGCGGCAATGATGACGATCGCGCGCTGGATCGCGCGCGTCGGCTCGCGCACCGCCTGCCTGTCCGGCGGGCTCGCGATGACGGCCTGCGCGGCGCTGATCCTCGTCGTGCCGAGCTATCCGATGCTGCTCGCGGTGCTCGCGCTGTTCGGCTTCTCGATGGCGACGCTCGACGTCGCGATGAACGCCGAGGCGAGCGCGGTCGAGACGGCCTTCGGCAAGCCGATCATGTCGATGCTGCATGGCATGTTCAGCTTCGGCGGCATGGCCGGGGCGGCGGCCGGCGGCGCGCTACTGTCGGCCGGTATGCCGCCCGCCGCGCATCTCGCGCTCGCCGCGGCCGTGAGCGCCGCGGTGCTCGTGATCGCCAGCCCGGCGGTGCTGCCGCACGTGCCGCACCACGAGCACGCGCACGGCGCGGGCAGCAATCGCTGGCGCTCGCCCGCGCTGTGGATGCTCGGCGCGATCGCGCTCGTCTCGCTGATCGCCGAAGGCGCGATGTACGACTGGGCGACGGTCTACATGCGCGACGTCGTCGCGGCGAGCCCCGCGCTCGCGAGCGCGGCCTATGCGGCCTTCTCCGGCGGGATGGCCGCCGCGCGTTTCGCCGGCGACGCGGTGCGCGCGCGCTTCGGTGCGCCGCAGCTCGTGTTTGCGAGCGCGACGCTCGCCTGCGCGGGGATGATCGGCGCGCTCCTGCTGCCGTACCCGGCAGCCGCGCTGACAGGCTTCACGCTGATGGGCCTCGGCCTCGCGAACATGATGCCGGTGCTGTTCGCCGCGGCCGCGCGCGTGAAGGGCATTCATGCGGCGGAAGGGCTCGCGCACGTCGCCGGGCTCGCATACTTCGGACTGCTGTTCGGCCCGGTCGTGATCGGCGCGGTCGCGCAGGCCGCGAGCCTGCCGGTCGGACTGTCGGTCGTCGCCGTGTGCGCGGCGCTCGTCGCGGCCGTCGCGCCGAAGGCGCTCGCGCGCCTGAGGGTCTGACGGTGCGGCTTCCCGAAAAACAAGGCGCGCATGCGTTGCCGCATGCGCGCCCGTGCCCCTTCTGTCGATCGCTCGATTACATCTTCACTTCGTCGAGCAGCGTCTTCTTGCCGCCCTTGTAGTTGTACAGCGAGATCACGCCGTGCTGCAGGTCGCCCTTCGAATCGAAGGTCGTCGTGCCGATCACGCCCGTGTAGTTCGTCTTCGACATCGCGGCCAGGATCTTTGCCGGATCCGTCGAGTTCGCGCGCTTCATTGCCTCGACGATGATGTACACAGCGTCATACGTGAACGGTGCGTAGATCTGGATCGGCTGGCCAAAGCGCTTCTCATACTTCGCCTTGAATGCGCTGCCGCCCGGCATCTTCTCGAGCGAAGCGCCCGCTTCCGAGCACACGACGTTGTCGGTCGCGTCGCCAGCCAGGTCGGCCAGCTTCTCCGTGCACACGCCGTCGCCCGCGAAGATCTTCGCGCGCAGGCCGAGCTGCTTGGCCTGCTTCGCAAACGGGCCGCCCGTTGCGTCCATGCCGCCGTACATGATCGCGTCCGGATTCTCGCCCTTGATCTTGGTCAGAATCGCGCGGAAGTCGACTGCCTTGTCGTTCGTCGCGTCGTGCGACATCACCTTCAGGCCGAGCGCCTTGGCCTTCTTCTCGAACTCGTTCGCGAGGCCCTGGCCGTATGCGGTCGAATCGTCGACCACCGCAACGCTCTTGACGCCCTTCGAGTGCGCGTAGTTCGCGAGCGCCGGGCCTTGCTGCGCATCGGTCGCGACGACGCGGTAGGTCGTCTTGAAGCCCTGCTGCGTATAGGCCGGGTTGGTCGCCGACGGCGAGATCTGCACGATGCCCGCGTCGCTGTAGATCTTCGAGGCCGGGATCGACGTGCCCGAGTTCAGGTGGCCGACCACCGCGACGACCTTGTCGTCGACGAGCTTCTGCGCCACCTGCGTTGCCTGCCGCGGATCGGCTGCGTCGTCCTGCGGATCGAGTTGCAGCGTGATCTTCTGGCCGCCGATCGTGAGACCCTTGGCGTTGATCTCCTCAACCGCGAGGCGTGCGCCGTTTTCGTTGTCCTTGCCCAGGTGTGCAATGCCGCCCGTCAGCGGTGCGACGTGGCCGATCTTGACGACTTGATCGGCCGCCGCATTCGTCGCAGCTGCAGCGCACAGCATCGCGGCTGCGGTGATCGGCAACAGCTTTTGCATCTTGATAGTCATGTAAGTCTCCAGTTTCGATCCCAAAAAACGCCATCGCCCGGTGCCCCGCTGCCATCCCTGTGTTTCGCTCACTGGACGATTCGCCGGTTGCATCGTTCATGCACTTGGCCTCAAGCGCGCGAAACAGCCGCTTTTAGCGGCGTGCCCCCGCACTTGCGCGCCAGTGTAGGTGATCAAATTAAATCGTGGGACTTTTTTGGGGTAGTGGTAACACTACCGATGAACGGGCCTGGAAAGAGGCGCGGCAGGATCGCTGGAAGCCCCGCCGGATAAGGGTTTCCGCTAGTCATTACGGACCGGTGAAAGGCGGTTTCGGCGCGCATGCGCGCCATGCCGGATCGCGATGTCTTGCGCTCGATCACGGAAGGAAATGCACGCCGCCGCGATCACGGGCAGTCCGGTCGTATCGACAAGCTGCGGCACCAGCGCCATCGCGCCGATCGGCGCGTCTTCGGCCGTGCCCACCATTGACGCCCGCACGAGCGGCAGGCACCGGCCGAAGCGCTCGGCGAACGGGGTGGAGAAAGAACGCGCTGACATGGCGAATCCTTCGATGAAGCGCGAAAGCGCGCTGTAATGGGTCGACATTGCCGACTGTCCCGAAGCGCTGCGCCGCCGAAAAATGAATAATCCTGAACGGAACGATCGCGTAACGAGAAGCCGGATCGGCATGCCCTGCAGCACCGGCGGATTGGTGGCACACTAGGCCGCCCCTTTCACCCACGAGGCACGCTAGTGCGCCGCCTCGCTCGTCAGGAGTTCAACGTGACTGCCCAATGGATCGACATCCCTTCCGGTAACGACAGCTTCGGTGGCTACCTCGCGCTGCCGAAGCGCGGCAAGGGCCCTGCCGTCATCATCATCCAGGAGATCTTCGGCGTGAACGCGCATATCCGCGCGGTCGCCGACCAGTACTCGGCCGACGGCTACGTCGCGCTCGCGCCCGACGTGTTCTGGCGCACCCAGCCGCGTGTCGAGCTGGCCTACGAAGGCGCCGACCGCGACCAGGGCATCGAGCTGATGCAAAAGACCGACGTGAACCTGGCGGTGGCGGACATCGCCGCGGCGGCCGACCTGCTGCGCGCGCGGCCGGAAGTCACGGGCAAGGTCGGCGCGATCGGCTACTGCTTCGGCGGGCGCCTCGCGTACCTCGCCGCCGCGACCGGCAAGATCGACGCGGCGGTCGCCTATTACGGCGGCGGCATCCAGAACCAGCTCGACGCGGCCAGCAGGATCGCGCAGCCGATCCTGTTCCATTACGCTGAGAACGACCACGCGATCCCGCTGTCGGCGGTCGAGCAGGTCGAGGCGAGCTTCGCCGGCCGCGACAACGCGACGTTCCACCTGTATGCGGGCGCCGAGCACGGCTTCAACTGCACCGACCGCGCGTCCTACAACCAGCGCGCCGCCGCGCTCGCGCACGGCCGCACGCTGACGTTCCTCGCCGAGCACCTGTAGCATCGGGCGCGGGCCGGCGGCCACAGTAGAAACGGCCCCGCCGGCATCGCCGATGGGGCCGAAAAGGGCCGATGGGGCCGCGCCTGGCAGACCGCCCGTCGCGTCACGCGACGCTTGTGTGCGCGAGGCCGCGAACCGGGCGCGCCGCGCCGCTCACAGGCCGAGACGCTCGCAGATCGTCTTGGTCGCCGCCGCGCCGTTCAGCGTGTAGAAGTGCAGGCCCGGCACGCCCGCGTCGACGAGACGCTGGCAGAGGCCCGTCACCACGTCCGCGCCGAACGCGCGGATAGCGTCGCGATCGTCGCCGAAGCTCTCGAGCCGGCGCGCGATCCAGCGCGGCACTTCCGCGCCGCACATTTCCGAGAAGCGCATCAGCTGCGAGAAGTTCGTGATCGGCATGATGCCGGGCACGATCGGCACGTCGACGCCGAGCTTTCGCGCATCGTCGACGAAGCGAAAATACGCGTCCGCATTGAAGAAATACTGGGTGATCGCGGAATTCGCACCCGCCTTCACCTTGCGCGCGAAATTCTCCAGATCGGCCTTCGGCGATTTCGCCTGCGGGTGATATTCCGGGTACCCGGCCACTTCGATGTGGAACCAGTCGCCGTGCTCGGCACGGATGAAGCTGACGAGCTCGGACGCGTAGCGCAGCTCGCCGACCTCGCCCATGCCCGACGGCAGGTCGCCGCGCAGCGCGACGATGTGGCGGATGCCGTGCGAGCGGTACTGGTCGAGGATCGCGCGCAGGCTGTCCTTCGATGAGCCGATGCACGACAGGTGCGGCGCGGCTTCGAGGCCGTCCTTCTGCATGTCGAGCACGGTATCGAGGCGGAAAGAATTCAAACGAGAGTTCGATCGGTTTCATGATTCAGGAGCCTATCTATCCCCCCGTTGCTCAGCCGATGTTGCGCTGGCCGAAGATCAGGGCGGACAGCAGCCACGACACGATGCTGTACAGGATCGAACCGAAGAACGCGGACCAGAAACCCGACACTTCGAAACCCTTCAGCAGCGACGACGCGAACCAGAAGCACAGCGCGTTCACGACGAGGATGAAGAGCCCGAGCGTGACGACCGTCACGGGCAGCGTCAGCAGGATCAACACCGGACGGATCAGCGTGTTGATCAGGCCGAGGACGACGGCGATGATCAGCGCGGTGCCGAAGCTTTTGATGTGAATCGACGGCACCAGGTACGTGATGATCAGCAGTGCGAGTGCGTTGATGACCCAGGTCAGGATGACGGTCATGCGGTGCTCCGGTTCGGTTGACGGTCAGGCCGCGCGTGGCTGCCCGGATGACGGAAAGACAGCGGAACCGCCTGCCGCGCGGCGGGCGGTCCGGGAAAGCGCCGCCGCCGCATCGCGCGCAGCGGCCGAAGCCGCGGCGCGGGCACTACGGGGCCGGCGGCGCCGTCGGCCTCAATAACGGTAGTGGTTCGGCTTGAACGGGCCGGCCTTCGGCACGCCGATATACGCGGCCTGATCGTCCGACAGCTCCGACAGGTTCGCGCCGATGCGCGCGAGGTGCAGGCGCGCGACCTTCTCGTCGAGGTGCTTCGGCAGCACGTAGACCTTGTTCTCGTACTCGCCGCCGCGCGTGAACAGTTCGATCTGCGCGAGCGTCTGGTTCGTGAACGAGTTCGACATCACGAACGACGGGTGGCCGGTCGCGCAGCCGAGGTTCACGAGGCGGCCTTCCGCCAGCAGGATGACGCGCTTGCCATCAGGGAAGATGATGTGGTCGACCTGCGGCTTGATGTTTTCCCACTGGTACTGGCGGGTCGACGCGACGTCGATTTCCGAGTCGAAGTGGCCGATGTTGCAGACGATCGCGTTATGTCGCATCA
>Ga0335069_10014673_pt1 | contig 10963 bp, 10 predicted proteins | sample Lox_Sample_11_FD_206714 | JGI IMG/M metagenome (GOLD analysis project Ga0335069, IMG submission 206714) | Soil microbial communities from Loxahatchee National Wildlife Refuge, Florida, United States - Lox_Sample_1.1 | ecosystem: Environmental > Terrestrial > Soil > Wetlands | place: USA... | reverse complement strand
TCAATGGGGCCGCGACCAATTGGTCGCGGAGAGGACGGCGGCCGCCCGATCGGCGATCCGCATCGCCTCGCGCGCTTCAAAGGGGCCGCGACCAATTGGTCGCGGAGAGTCTGCCATCCCAAGTACCCAAATTTCAAAGACCCTGCGCCACGGTTGCGAGCGGTCGACGCCATATGCCTCTGTTACCGGCTGCCGCGCAAGCGCCGGGCGGCCAAGGTCGCGAACTGTCTTGGCTTGTGACCCGCGAGCGGGTGCCGCGATTTGGCGATCACCACACCGCTCGCCAGCGCCGTCGCCCCGAGAGGTCCAGTACATCGCTCGCGGCGAGCAGTCGGGGCCGGTCCGATTGAGCAGCCCAACCATTATTCCGTTTGCTCGGCAAATGCCCGCGTCAGCGGCCGACAAAATGTCCAGGCGCCGCCTTGCCGAAGGTGATCTGCAGCGCGTCGAGCGTACCCGGATCCGATGCGGATGCCTGACCGGTGCCGCTGACGCGATTGCCGACGCCGAGGTCGGCGCAGCTCAGGACCTGGCCACCGCGGCCGGTGATCATCGTCGCCGCCGACAGCTGCACGTCGATGGTGGTCCGAATGTCGTCGAGCTCCAGCACGCCGCTGGTGCAGTCGATGGCGGCGATGACCCCGGAGAAGCGCAGCGGCTGGCGCGGCGGCGGCGGCCCGAGCACCGTCAGCTGTCTGGCGACGATGAGGCCCGGTGCGCTCAGCGTGATCTGCCCCGCGCCGCGAACGGGGTCGCCCAGCGCCAGGTCGTCACACGCCAGCGGACCGCTGGCGTTCTTGATCTGTGTCTGCGCCGTCAGCTGCACGCTGGTGCGTTGCACCGCATCGTCGATGATCACCAGTCCGGCGCCACAATCCAGCGCTGCCACGGCGCCGGCGAAGTCCGCATCGAGTTGCGGCCGGGACGGCGGCGGCGGCGCCGCCGCAACGGTGACCACGAGTGCGGTGATGGTTCGATCGGTGGCGTAGGCGATCGAGCCATCCACGTTGACCGCTCCGCCCTTGCGAATGGCCGCACACGACTGGGCCGCCCCACTCGCATCGACGTAACCCGTCTGCGCATTGAGGTGCACGAGGAACTGCATGCCGTGCGCGCGCCGCTCGTGCATGAGCAGGGTGCCGTCGGCGCAGTCGATGAAATCGACGGTGCCGAAGAATCCCAGCTGGCGCGCCGCCTGGGCGGTGACACCATCCGGTTGCAGCTCGATGTCCTGCAAGACCACCGCGGAGCCCGCCGGCACGTCGAGGAGTTGCGTCACCTGGAACTGCGGCACGGTGAACCGCAACGTCAGGTTGCCCTCGAAGTGGCCGCTGAGGACGAAGTTGCCCGCGTCGTCGGCCATGGTGGTGGCGTCGGGCTGCCTGTCGATCGACACCTGAATGGGCGGCAACGCCGGGGCGGCGGTGGCGGCGGCACTGGTGGTGGAGGCGGTGTCGGTCTGGACGCTGACGACGTTGCCGCTGATCGTGGAGATGCCGGTCCCCACCGGTCCGCCATCCGAGGCGCAGCTGCACCACAGGACACCCAACAGCGCCAACAGCGAACGCAGCCGCGTCATCGCGACCTCCGAATTCGTCCAGGGGGACCGCCGCGCGGCTTCGACGCCGCCGCCGGTGGGGCGGCGTTCTCTTCGAAGTAGTACGTCCCCAGCACCACGCGGGTGCGCGCGCCGCCTGCGGCGCGTGGATTCCGATCGCGATCGTGTGCCGCCAGCAACGCGTTGGCGCGGCGAATGAACTCCTCCCCGGTGCGTCGCGCGGCGGCGCGGATCTCGGCCAGCGCGTCGGCGCCGATGTGATCGTACACCACCTTGCGCTGCAAGCGCGGGGCCTCCGGATGCTCGACGTTGTGCATGATCGTGTGGAACAGCTCGGCCGGATCGGTCCCCAACAACGTCAGCTTGGCGGCCGCGTCGTCGCTGGGAATGTTGGCCTCACGTTGCAGCTCCACGTCCCCGTGCGGCAGCAATACCACGACGCCGACCCGTAGCAGCTCGTCAAGCACCGAGCGGACGGGGATGTCGACGCTCAACTCGCGGACCAGGCGGGCGAAGCTGGCCACGCGCGGACGCTCGCTCTCATACGGCAGGCGCCGCGGCACGCCGCCGCCGCTGGCGTACGGCGGACCGGCCATCCAGCGACCGATCACGTGGGTGAGCAGATTGTCTTCCACCGAAGCGGTGGGCTGCCGTGGTTTACGTCGGCCCCGCAGCCGCGAGATCTCCTTGCGGTTCAGCCCGGTCACCAAGGAGAGGCGACTGTCGGTCTGCCGTTTGAACGGCAGGGTGAACTCGGACTCGGCCACCTCCAGGTAGATCTCTTTGAGCATCTGCGTGAGTGCCGGGTAGGTGATGCCTTGGGCGATCAGCTGGCGCACAACGCCGCGCAGCATCCCGTGGACGGCGGTGACGAAGTGTTCCTTGAGCGCACGGGGAAGCATGGGCGATCCCACCGCATTAGGGTGCGGGTCTTCCATGGCACGTCCGCCGCCGGGCGGCAACTCGACGGTCGGGGATCGGATCGAGTTGCCGCTCGGCTGCGGGGTGCTACGCGGCGACGCGTGGTTGGCGGTGACGCGCGCCGCGGCGACGGCCCCGCGTCACGTCCCCGGAACCGGCGTCGGCGTTGCGGCGGGACTGGCGCACGCGGCGGTACAACTTTGCGACGTCTGCAGGCAGGCCTGCAGCGCGTCCTGCTGCGTCTGATTGCAGGGCTCGACGCACGCCACGGCGACGTCGATCGCGCTCGTACAGGCATCAGCTCTCGGATCGGACGTGCAGGCCGCGCGCGCCGCGCCGATGAGCGATTGGCATCCCGTGAAGCAGCTCTGCGCCGCGGTGTTGGCGTCGCGACGACAGCTCTGCAGGGTGGTACGGCAAGCGGCGACGCACTGCGGGTCGACGGGGGTCGGCGTTGCGCTTGCACAACTGTCCACACAGCTTCGGCGTCCGGTCCGGCACGCATCGGCGTCGGTTCTGAGCGTGTCGCGACACGGCTGCAGACAGGTGCGCAGCGCGGTGCGGGCGCTCTGGCACGCGTCGGAGCTCCCGTCAGTCGCGCACGCCGAATCGACCGCTTGGCGTTCGGTGCTGCAGGTGGATTGCCCGCATGCCTGCGCCGTGGTTCTGGCGCTTTCGAGGCAGAGCTGGTCCAGTTGCCCGCAGTTCTTCAGGCACTGCGTGTTCACCGGCGGCTTCGGTTCGCCGGGATGGCCCCGGAAGGGCTCCGGTCCACGGCCGGGTCCGTGGAACGGCCTGCCACTGGCCGGCACCGCAACGGCCAGTGCAACTCCCGACGCCAGGGTCAGTACGGCGAGTAGTCTTTGTCGATTCGTCATGATCGCTTCTCCTTTGGTGTGGGCGCTGCCGCGCCGCGCTGCTCAGACACGATAGTGGCGTGTATCACCAGCAAAATGGGAAAACAAGCCATTTATGTGAGTGCAGGAAAATAGCTGTATCGGCGCGCTCCCCTGCGTGCAGTTGCACCCGTTTGCATCGGCGCGGCACTTCACCCTACTCTCGGCGGCCGGGAGGGCTGGCAAGCAGCCGTGCGACGCCGGCCCGCGACAGTGACGAGGCATCGAGGAGGATCATCACATGGCTGACACACGCGTGCGCGTTGAGCCGATCGCCGCAGCGCTCGGCGCCGAGGTCTCAGGAATCGACTTGACGGTGCCGCTGGACGACGGCACCGCCCGGGCGCTCCACGACGCCTGGATGCAGCACCAGGTCTTGTTCTTCCGGGATCAAGCGATCAGCCCCCAGCAGCACAAGGACATGGCGCGACACTTCGGCGAGCTGCACGTCCACCCGGTGCTGCCGTCGCGCCGCGACGAAGGGCACCCGGAGATCGTCGTGCTCGAGAGCAACGAGCACCTGCCGTACGTCGCCGACTCCTGGCACAGCGACGTCACCTTCGAGCGACGCCCGCCCCTGGGCTCGGTGCTGCATGGGGTGATCATCCCGCCGGCCGGCGGCGATACCATGTGGTCGAGCATGTACGCGGCCTACGAGGGCCTCTCCAGCGCCATGCAGCGCCTGCTCGGCGAGCTGCGCGCGGTGCATGACGGCGGCGCCTTCCACGCCGTGGCTACGGAAGAGCAGAAGCGGGAGCTCGCAAAGGATCAGACCACCGAGCATCCGGTGATCCGCACGCATCCGGTCACCGGACGCAAGGGCATCTTCGTCAACACCAGCTTTACGAAACGTATTCGCGGCATGAAGCCCAAGGAGAGCCGGGCGGTGCTGCAATTCCTGTTCGAGCACGTCGCCTCACCCGAGTTCACCTGCCGCTTCCGCTGGCAGCCGCATTCCATCGCCATGTGGGACAACCGCTGCACGCAGCACCGCGTCGTAGCCGACAATCTGCGCGCGCACCGGCGCATGGAGCGCGTCACCATCTGCGGCGACGCGCCGTTCTGACCGCGGCCGCGGCATCGCGCCGGCGAGCGCTCAGGACGGTGTCTGTTTCGCCTCCAGCTCCGCCCAGCGCGCATACAGGCGATCGACGCGATCCTGCGCCGCGTGCAGCGCCGTATAGCGCTCGTGCAGGGCGGACGCATCGGCGGCGACGGACGGATCGTGTGCCGCCGCCCGGCAGGCGTCGAGCACTTGCTCGGCCGCCAGGATGGTGGCCTCCATCTGCTCCCACTCGCGCCGCTCGGCGTAGGAGAGGCACCTGAGCCCGCTCGGCGCTTTCGCCGCGGCTCGCGCCGCTCCGCCCACCCTTTCCGCCACCACCGGCTGACGATCCTGCGCAACTTCCCATTGCCGATAGTCGGCAAAGACCGCTGCGCCGCCAGTGCCATTGAGGGCCAACACCACGGTCGAGACGCGCTCCAACAGGAAGCGGTCATGGGTCACCAACACCACCGCACCGGAAAACTCGAGTAAGCTCTCCTCCAGCACCTCGAGGGTCGGGATGTCCAGGTCGTTGGTCGGCTCGTCGAGGATGAGCACGTCCGCTGGGCGCAGCATGAGCCGCGCGATCGCCACGCGTGCGCGCTCGCCGCCGGACAACCGGGCCACCGGCATGTCGAGCTGCTCGGCGGAAAAAAGGAAGCGCCGGGCCCAGGCGGCAACGTGGAGCGGCCGGTCGCCAAAGACGACCTGATCGCCGTCGGGCGCCAGAGCGCGGCGCAATGTCACGCGGGAATCGATCTGCTCGCGGTGCTGATCGAGATAGACGACGCGCAGCCCGTCGGCGCGCTCGATGGTGCCGCCATCGACAGGCACCTCGCCGGCGAGCACCCGCAGGAGCGTCGTCTTGCCGCTGCCGTTGCGCCCGAGGATGCCGAGCCGCATGCCGGGCGACAGCGTCACGCTGAGGCCCGCGAAGAGTGTCCGACTCCCGAAGCGCTTCTCGATCTGCTCGGCGACCAGCAGCCGTTTGGTGCGGCGTTCCGAGGCGGTGAAGTCAATGCGAGCGGTGCGGGTTGCCAGCCGACCGCTGACGCTCGCCAGCTCGGCCTGCAGCCGCGCCGCATCCTGTATCCGAGCCCCCGACTTTCGCGTCCGCGCCTTGGGACCGCGTTTCAGCCACTCGATCTCGCCGCGCACCCGATTTGCCAGCGTCTCTTGATAACGCGCTTGCCCGCGCAGGGCCTCGTCCCGCCGCTCCAGAAAGTCACTGTAGTTGCCGTGTACATCGAAGACGCCGGCGGGGTAGCTGCGGTTCAGCTCGATGATGCGGTTGGCCACGTTCTCGAGGAAGTAGCGATCGTGGCTGACGGCCAGGAACGCCAGCGGTTCCATGCGCAGCAGTTTCTCCAGCCACAGGATGCCCTCGACGTCGAGATGGTTGGTGGGCTCGTCCAGCAACAACAAGTCCGGCACAGGCGATCGCCAACCGTTTCGTCCATCCACCCGACAACGTCTTGGCGTGCTGCTGGGCGTCCGGAAATCCGATCTTCGCGAGGGTGAGGCTCACCCGCGCGTGCCGCTCGGCCGCGTCGAGCCGGTCGTCCTCGAGCGCGGCGCTGACGATGGCTTCGATCGTCGGCTGCGGCGGGAAGCTCGCCTCCTGCGGCACGTACCCGACTTGGAGCAGCTTGCGCGCCGCCCGGGTCCCGGCGTCGGGTGGCTCGACCCCGGCGAGGATGCGCAGCAAGGTCGATTTGCCGCTCCCGTTTGGGCCGACCAGCCCGACGCGATCGCCTGCGAACAGCCCGAAGGAGAGCTGCTCGAACAGGGCCGCCGCGCCGTAGGCCTTGCGAATGGATTGGCAACTAATGAGCAGCGACATCAGGCTACATCTGGGACCGGCAGAGCGCTGGCTCGAACGTGCCGCCCTCCCCTACTCCATCATGCAGTCGAGGATGCCGTTGCCGAAGATCTGGCCGATCAGCAGGCGCCGCCCACGCACCGCCGCGACGCTGGCGCCGACGATCTGCTCGCCGCGGTTCAGGTACACCTCGTCGACCTGATAGCCGGCCCCGCGGCGCGACACGTGCAACACCTGCGACGGCGCCAGCGCGGTCGGATCGTCGCGCACGGCGTTGAGCTGCAGCAGCTTGGGATGCGCCCCCACCCAGAGGCCACCGTCCGCGTCGACCTCGATGTTGTCGGCGCCGCTGCCGAGGAAGATCTCATCCCGCTTCGCCAGCGCGTCGGTGCGTGGGTCGCGGTCGTAGACCAGTATCCGCCGCGGCGTCGTGGTCGCGACGTACACCGTTCGACCGTCTGGGCTGGCATTGATGCCGTTGGGGAACACCAGGTGCTCGAGCGCCGGCCGAAACCTGCCGTCGGCGTACATGAGAACCTTCGCTCCGGGAATCTGCAGGAACGTCTCCAGCGTCTGCATGCGGCCCGGCGAGTGATCGTGGGTGTTGGTGAGGTAGAAGCGGTCGTATCCGACCGCCACCAGATCATTCGGCATCACCAACAACGGATCGGTGAGCGAGGCGCGGTGCACGAGGGCACCGTCCTTGAGATCGAAGACCTCCACCGTGTTTGACGGCTTAGCGGTCTGCTGCGGCGCATGGTTGATGACGTAGAGCACCTCGCGCCCATCGGCACCAACCCACAGACTCACCCCGTGCGGCTGGAACGAGATATCCGCATTCGGCGTGAGATTCACGGGACGCGCCGCGGCATCGTTCAGATCGTAGGCGAAAATGGCGCCGGGAACGGGCCGGCCGGCGAAGAGCGCACGCCGGTCGGAGGCGGAGATGTACGCGACGCCCGTCTGCGGATGGATCGTGAGGTCCTCGGGCCCGACCGGCCCCGGCACCAGGTGACAGTGTCCCGCGAAGTGTGGCTCTATGGTACGGAACACGCCGCCGATCCAGACGATGCGCGCACCGAGCACGAGCGCGACGGCGCCAATCGCCGGTAGTGCAATGAGCATCGCGCGCAGCACGGCGGCCATTTACCACCCGGGCACACCGGTGGGCAATCCACGCGTCGAGCCGGGAGGAAGAAGCGCCGCCCACCGCGCGGGTTGCGCTGCGGCACCCCGACGAGCCACAATCACGAGCGGGAGGACCGACGATGGATGCAGCCCCGTTCGGACGCACCGGTCACAGCAGCACCCGCGTGATCTTCGGCGCCGCCGCCCTCGGTGCCATGCGGCAGGAGAAGGCCGATCAGATTCTCGAAGTCTTGCTCGAATACGGCATCAACCACATCGACACGGCGGCCTCGTACGGCGACTCCGAGCTGCGCATCGGTCCGTGGATGGCGCGGCATCGCGACCGATTCTTCCTCGCCTCCAAGACCGGCGAACGCACCTACGCCGGCGCCCGCGACAGCGTGCAGCGGTCGCTGGAGCGGCTGCGCGTCGACCGCATCGACTTGCTGCAGCTGCACAACCTCGTAGACGAAGCCGAATGGCAGATCGCACTCGGTCCGGGCGGCGCGCTCGAAGCATTGATCGAGGCGCGCGCACAGGGGTTGATCCGCTTCATCGGCGTCACCGGTCACGGCACCCGGGTCGCCGAGATGCACCGGCGCAGCCTCGAGCGCTTCGCCTTCGACTCGGTCCTCCTGCCCTACAACTTCAGCATGATGCAGATGCCCGAGTACGCCGCCGACTTCGAGCGCCTGCTGTCGATCGGCGCGGCGCGCGGCATCGCCGTGCAGACCATCAAGGCGGTGGCCCGCCGTCGCTGGCAAGGCGACGCGCAACGCCGCTTCAGCTGGTACGAGCCGCTGAAGGATCCCGACGCCATTCGTCGCGCCGTCCACTTCGTTCTCGGCCGGCCCGGGCTCTTCCTGAACTCGTCGAGCGACGCCACGCTATTGCGGCCGATCTTGGAAGCGGCGCGCGAGGTGGCCCCGGCGCCGTCCGCCGCCGAGTTGGCCGCCGACGCGGCGCGCTATGCCATCCAGCCGCTGTTCGTGCGCGGCGTCTCCGATTCGATCTGAGGAACACGCAGGCGCTTCAGGTCGCGCGCCACCCGGGCACCTGCACGACGCGGTCCTCCTCCGCCACCCATGCCGTCAGCGCGTGGCCATAGACGCAGCCGCTGTCGAGGCCGCGCAAGCGCGGTTGCATCACCACGCCGCGGCGCGCCCAGTGGCCGAAGACCACCGTCCGCGCGCCGCGGTAGAAGTGATCCCACGGCACGTAGGGCAGATCGGGTGGCGGATCGTCGCGCGGCGGACGCCGGCCCGCGGCGTCGCAGTAGCGCACCTCCGTCACGAAGGTGACCCGCGCATCGGGGCGGCCGCGCACGTGGGCACGGACGGCGTCGTTGAGCGGCCCGCACAGCGCCGCCGCATCCGTCCACGCCGGATGCAGGCCGGCATGAACGACGATGAGGTCGTCCTCGACGCGCATCACCGGTTGCGCCGACAACCAGTCCAGCACGTCCTGGCGATCCGGCGCCTCCAGAATCGCGCGCAGGCGGCGTCCGACCCGCGCCCGCACCGTTCCCGCCGCCAGGCGGAGCAGGTGAAGGTCATGGTTACCCAGAACAGCAAGCGCCCCGAGTTCGCGGAGTCGCCGCAGCACCCCCAACGAGTCGGGTCCCCGGTTCACTAGATCGCCGACGCAGTACAATCGGTCGCCGGGGCGGAGCGGCACGGCGCGCAGCAGCGCGTCCAGCTGCGCTCGGCATCCTTGGATGTCGCCGACGAAGATCCGCCTCACACCGCTGTCCTCTCCGCCGCATCGTGACGCCTGCATCGTCGTCGCACAAGCCTGGCGCAGCCCTGTTCTGACTCGGACGCACATGCTAGAGACTGACCGATGAGCACGTTCTGGATCGGCACGTCCGGCTACAACTACAAGGAATGGAAGGGCCCCTTCTATCCGTCCGACCTGCCCGAGCAGGCGATGTTGAGCTACTACGCGCAGCGCTTCTCCACGGTGGAGATCAACTATACCTTCTACCGCATGCCCAACGTCCGCACCCTGCAGGCGTGGGCCAAGGAAACTCCTGAGGGCTTCACCTTCACGTTGAAGGCGCCGCGGCGGATCACGCACGACTTGCGTTTGCGTGACGCCGGTGACTCGGTGACCTACTTCTGCGAGACCGCGAAGGCGCTGAAGCAGAAGCTCGGGGCGATGCTCTTCCAGCTACCGCCCTTCCTCAAGAAGGACGTGGCGCGCCTCGAAGACTTCCTGCACCAGCTGCCGCCGGGCTTCCGGCCGGCCTTCGAGTTCCGCAACCAGAGCTGGTTCAGCGACGACGTCTACGAGTGCCTGCAACGCTTCGATGCGGCGCTGTGCATCGCCGAGCACGACGATCGCTGCGCCCCCTTCGAGCAGACCGCCAACTTCGGGTACTTCCGCCTGCGGCGCAGCGACTACTCCGAGGCCGATTTGGCGGGGTGGGCGCAGCGCCTCGTCGAGGCCACCGCGAAGTGGGACGAGCTGTTCGTGTACTTCAAGCACGAGGAAGCCGGCAAAGGCGCGTTGTTCGCCAGCAAGCTCGCGGCGCTGCTCCAACCCACCGCGCCAGCCGCAGCCGCCGACCGCGCCTAGGCCTGCGGCCGGCGTCGGTTCTATGGACCGCTCCCCGTTGGGTCGCTGCGGCTTGCCAAGTTCGACGCGGTCTGCGGCCGGCGGCGGTTCTACGATGCGCCCGTCATGGTGCGTGCAGCGCCGCCGCGCAGTGGCCGCCGGCTTGCTCGTGCTGGCGGCGTGTGTACCCCCGGTGCGGCAGTACGAGATCCGCAACGAGCGCCTCACCTGCGAGCAGGCCAACCAGTATAGCTACCGCACGCTGCAGAGCATGGGCTTCACCATCACCCAGTTCGAGCCCGCCGTTGCCGGACAGTCCGGCACGTTGCGTGGCACACGCGACAACCGCGGCACCCAGAAGGTCACGGTGCGCATCACCTGTGACGGGGGCAACGCCGACATCATCGCCAGCGACGACGGCGCGTTCCTCGGGCAGCTCGAGTTCAAGCGCGGCTTCTTCCTGGCGTTCAGCGGCACCGCGTCGCAGGCTGCAATCAGCGAGTCGGTGGCACGCGACGAAGCGCAACGGCCGCTCGAACAGAAACGCACCAAAGGATTGCAGGTCCTCATCGAACCGGTACACGGATTGGGTTCGAAGCTCGACTTCGATCTCGACCTCGCCGCCGGCGGCGTGCTGCCGGTACGGCTCACGGTCGTCAATGCGTCGACCCGTACGTACCGGTTGGACCCGTCGGACGTCGCCCTAGCGCAGGCAGACGGCACCCGGGTGCGGCCGCTGCCGGTCAGCGTCGCCGCGCAACGTGTCGCCGATGCCTTGCGCCAGAAGGGCTCGGGAAGCGAGGCGCCGGCCCCCGACGCCACGCAGATCGCGCAACGCTTCGGCGCCCAGCTGTTCACGGCGAAGACCGTCACGTCGAATCAGACCATCAAGGGCTATCTCTTCTTCCCGCTCGGCGACTACACCAAGGGTCGCGTCTCCGTGGAAGACGAGGAGACCGAAGAGTCGGAAGGATTTGTGGTTGAGTTCTAGCGAAGCAGTCGACGGTTCAGCGTTGAGAGGAAGAGCGCTGGGG
>Ga0335069_10014672_pt1 | contig 10963 bp, 8 predicted proteins | sample Lox_Sample_11_FD_206714 | JGI IMG/M metagenome (GOLD analysis project Ga0335069, IMG submission 206714) | Soil microbial communities from Loxahatchee National Wildlife Refuge, Florida, United States - Lox_Sample_1.1 | ecosystem: Environmental > Terrestrial > Soil > Wetlands | place: USA: Florida... | reverse complement strand
AGAGCACCTTCGAGCCGTAGCGCATGCTTACATTGCTGACACTGATCATCTGTTTCCTGTTTCGCGCGCGCAGGTCGCAACGCGATGACGGCTGCACGAGCCGTGCAAATCCTGAAGTTGGTATTGGTGGGGGCCGCGCACAGGGGCAGCCCTGGAGACTGTCTGCACTTCTATTCTCTCATAGAGGCAACGAGCCGGCGCGGGCTTCCAAACGGATTCAGGCCAGCAGGATCAGTGCAGTAGCGCGATTGTGACGTGGTTGACTACGAACGCCGCGGCGTAGGCCAGCGTGAGCATGTAGACGAACTGGAGTGCCGGCCACTTCCAACTGTTGGTCTCGCGGCGCACCACGGCGATGGTCGAGGTGCACTGCATGGCAAAGGCGAAAAATATCATCAGCGCCAGCGAGCCGCCCAAAGCCAGATCGTGATGCAGGGCGGACTGCAAATTGAGTGCCTGAGTTTCCGGGTCTGCACCGTAGAGCGTGCCCATCGTGCTGACCATGACTTCGCGTGCCAGTACGCTAGAGATCAGGCCGATGCCGATCTTCCAGTTGAAACCGAGGGGTGCGATGGCAGGCTCGATGAAGTGGCCCAAGCGGCCAATCATGCTATCGGCCAGCTCCGGCGCCGCGTAACTTCCGCCATGCACGGAAATGGGCGGCACGTGGGCGAGAACCCAGAGCGCGAGAGTCACCATCAGGATGACCGTTCCGGCATTGCGGAGGAAAACACGGGCACGGTCGATGAGCCGTATTCCAAGCGAGCGCAGGGTAGGCATGCGGTACTGCGGCAGTTCGAGGATGAACGGCGTCTCGCTTGACTTGAGAACGGAGCTCTTGAGCAACCAGGCTGTGGTCATCGCAGCAACAAAGCCAGCCACATAAAGACCCAGCATCACGATGGTGCGCAGGCCGAGAAAGCCGTGCAGGTACATCGTGTTCGGAATAAAGGCAGCAATGAGCAGCATGTAGACCGGCAGGCGCGCCGAGCAGGTCATGAAGGGAGTGACGAGGATGGTGGCGAAGCGATCACGCTTGTTTTCGATGGTGCGCGTGGCCATGATGGCGGGAACAGCGCAGGCATAGGCAGAGAGCAGCGGGATGAAGGCCTTGCCGTTCAGACCGGTTGTGCGCATGACGCGATCGGCGATGAGCGCGGCGCGGGCCAGGTATCCGGAGTCTTCGAGCACGCCTATAAACAGAAAAAGCAGAAGGATCTGGGGGAGGAAGACCAGAACCGACGAAATTCCCTTCCATGCGCCGTCCAGCACGAGGGACTGGATCCAGCCGGCAGGAAGGACGGGACGAAGCAGGTTGCCCGCCCCAGCCAGAAGGTTCCCAAAGCCGTCCGACAGAGGCTGGCCGATGGAAAACACAACTTCAAATACGCCGACTACAACAACGAGGAACAGCAGCGGACCCCAGATGCGGTGGAGCAGGATGTTGTCGAGCTTGCGGCTGCTCTCAGCCGAGAGGGGAGCGCGATACCCGGTGCGACGGCTTACCTGCGCGGCCCATGTGTGAGTGCTGGCGGCATTGCCCAGCACAGGAAGGCTCAACGGCTGCGCGGCCTTGCGCGCTTCCTGTTGATTAAGGAAGAGAGAAACCGCATCGAGCCCCGTGCCGTGGGTGGCGCTGATCAGTGCCACCGGAGCGCCGAGTTCGCGGGCGAGCTTGAGCGTATCGATCTCGCCGCCACGAGCTTCCATCAGGTCGCTCATGTTGAGGAGCACGAGCGTGGGCAGTCCAAGCGCGAGGACGGGGGCAGCCAGCATGAGCTGGCGCGTGAGGTGCAGGGAATCGAGCACCAGCAGGACCGCGTCCGGTTTGGGTGTTCCGGGCATTTTGCCCTTGAGCACGTCGATGGAGACCCGGGCGTCCTCAGAGTAAGGCGAAAGCGAGTAAATGCCGGGCAGGTCGATCAGGGTCAAGTCGTCGCGGCCGACGCCGGCCATCAGGCCCATGCGCTGCTCGACAGTCACTCCGGGGTAGTTGGCGACCTTCTGCCGCAGACCGGTCAACCGATTGAAAAGCGTGGATTTGCCCGCATTCGGCGGGCCGATCAGGACGATGGTCTGAAGCGTTCCAGCCTGGGGTGGTGGGGGAGGGGGCTGAAATGCCGGTGTATCGCAGCAGGAGCTCATTGTCCGACCCCTGCCAGCTCCTGTTCTTCAGTCGTGAGAGTATCTGCCGGCAGGTTCTCGCGTACGTGAATGGCCTTGGCTGTCTCAACACGGAGCGCAATCTCCATGCCGTCGATGCCGTAAACGGTGGGGTCGCCGGCTGGGGCACGGCGCAGGGCAGTCACCAGTGCATCGGGCACAAACCCCATATGCATCAGGTGGTTCTGTACGGATTCAGGCAGATCGAGACCCGTCAGGATCCCGCTTTCGCCGACTTTCAGTTCACTTAACACACGCAACCGCCGAACTCCCGTGGGCTGCCGAAAGGGCAGGACCCTAAAACTGCGACCGGAATAGTCTGAATTCAGTGTACGACCATTTAGGTCTGAGTTGCAAATGCCGGGTGGCATAACCGCTATTCTACTTTTTGTCATGCGAGCGTCCCCGTGGGGGAGGAAGCGGCTTATTTCCTGCTCAACGGCCGCTTGCCATTGACGAAGCGGACGGAATTCCATCAGATCGTCAACTTATTGTTGCGGATTACGATGGCGCTTTGATGTGATTTGAATCACTCAATTGCGATGTTTCCGAGGGGACGCAGGACAATGGGGTGAGGACGGTGAGCCATGACGATTGAGGAGTTTCGTGCGACGTTGGGGCAACTTGAGCCCTCGCAAGCTCTGAGCGTGCCGCTGGCTGCACTCTGGTGGGATGCCAAAGGCGACTGGACCCGCGCGCACAGCCTCGTCGATGAGTTGGAGACGCGCGAGGGGATGGCTGTGCACGCTTATCTGCATCGCAAAGAAGGTGCGGAGTCGAACGCGGACTACTGGTATGCGCGCGCCGGCACGCAGTTTCTTAGAACCGAGTTAGCGGATGAGTGGGAGGCTCTGGCTGCAGCTTTGCTGGGGTAAATTCATCCGTTGCGGTGCGGGAGAGACGAGAACCGACCAAGTTTGATGGCGGCGGGCTGCGAGGCATAATGTGCTACTCGATACCGCAATACGGTTTATTTGGCTTTCCGTGTGTCTGACGTCACAGCGGGTACGAACCCCGCAGCAGAGACTCACCGTAGCGGTTTTTTCTCCTCAGGCCGCGCTGTGAGGCAAAGCGAATGAGTGAACAAAAGATGGTCATTTTGGATGGGAACGAGGCTGCTGCTTCGGTTGCCTATCGGCTCTCTGAAGTAGTTGCTATTTACCCGATTACGCCCTCTTCCCCAATGGCCGAGTGGGCCGATCAGTGGCGTTCGGAGGGCAAGAAGAATATCTGGGGCGCGCTGCCCATTGTGGAAGAACTGCAGAGTGAAGGCGGAGCTGCAGGCGCGCTGCACGGAGCATTGCAGGCCGGTGCATTTGGCACCACGTTTACTGCGTCGCAGGGCCTGCTGCTGATGATTCCCAACATGTTCAAGATTGCCGGAGAGCTGACTCCGGCCACGATGCATGTGACGGCCCGTACGCTGGCCACGCATGCGCTCTCGATCTTCGGCGACCACTCCGACGTGATGGCGTGCCGCTCGACGGGCTGGGCGATGCTTGCGTCGAACTCCGTACAGGAGTGTGCCGACATGGCGCTAGTGTCGCAGGTTGCGACGCTCGAGTCGCGTATTCCATTCATGCACTACTTCGACGGCTTCCGCACCTCGCACGAAGTGGGCAAGATCGTGCCCATTAGCGACGAGACCATCCGCGCGATGATCGACGACAAGCACATCATCGAGTACCGGCAGCGGGCACTGAGTCCTGACCGGCCAATTATCCGCGGCACGGCGCAGAATCCGGATGTCTTCTTCCAGGCGCGTGAAGCCTGTACGCCGTACCACGCAGCGGTGCCGGGAATCGTGCAGTCGGTGATGGATCGTGTTGCCAAGCTGACCGGCCGCGCGTATCACCTGTTTGACTACTACGGCGCGCCGGATGCGGAGCGCATCATCATTCTCATGGGCTCGGGCGCTGAGGCGGCCGAGGAAGCAGTGGACGCGATGGTGAAGGCGGGCGAGAAGGTGGGCATGGTCAAGGTCCGCCTGTTCCGGCCGTTTGACACCAAGGCGTTTCTGGCGTCGCTGCCGGCTTCGGTCAAGTCGATCGCCGTGCTCGATCGCACCAAGGAGCCGGGCTCCGCGGGCGAGCCGCTCTACCAGGACGTGGTGACTGTGCTGGCCGAGCATGCGAGCGAACTGAAGTTTGCCACGCCGAAGGTGATCGGCGGCCGCTATGGCCTGTCCTCGAAGGAATTCACTCCGGCGATGGTCAAGGGCATCTACGACGAGTTGAAGAAGCCGCAGCCGAAGAACCACTTCACCATCGGCATTGACGACGACGTCAGCCACACGAGCCTGGACTACGATCCTACGTTCTCGACCGAAGACGCGAAGACTCACCGCGCGTTGTTCTATGGCCTGGGTTCGGACGGCACTGTGGGCGCCAACAAGAACTCCATCAAGATCATCGGCTCCGAGACGCCGTATTACGCGCAGGGCTACTTTGTGTACGACTCCAAGAAGTCCGGCTCGATGACGACCTCGCACCTGCGCTTCGGGCCCAACCCGATCCGTTCGACCTATCTGATCACGCAGGCGAGCTTTATTGCCTGCCACAACTTCTCGTTCCTCGAGAAGGTCAATGTGCTGGAGCCCGCGATTCCCGGCGCGGTGTTCCTGCTGAACTCGCCTTACTCGGCCGCAGAGGTATGGGACAAGCTCCCGAAGACCGCGCAGGAAGAGATCATCAAGAAGAAGATCGAGTTCTACGTGATCGACGGCTATGCCGTGGCGCGCAAGGCCGGTATGGGCTCGCGCATCAACACCATCATGCAGACCTGCTTCTTCGCCATCAGCGGCGTATTGCCGAAGGATGAAGCGATCGAGCAGATCAAGAAGGCCATCAAGAAGACCTACGGCAAGCGCGGCGACGCGGTGGTGCAGAAGAACTTTGCCGCGGTGGATGCGGCTCTGGCGCACCTGGAGAAGGTCACAGTACCGGCCACGGTCGACTCGCAGTTTGACATCGTGGGCGCCATCACGGGCAATCCGCCGGAGTTCGTGCAGAACGTGCTCGGCCAGATTGCCGGCGGCAAGGGTGACCTGCTGCCGGTGAGCGCTCTGCCTGCGGGCGGCGCGTTCCCCACCGGAACGGCGCAGTACGAGAAGCGCAATATCGCGCAGTTCATTCCCGTGTGGGACAAGGATCTGTGCATCCAGTGCGGCAAGTGCTCTATGGTTTGCCCACACGGCGTGATTCGTGCCAAGATCTTCAGCGCCGATCTGGCGGAGAAGGCTCCGGCAACCTTCAAGACGGCGAAGCCGAAGTGGAAGGCGATGGAGCAGGATCTCTACACGTTGCAGATTGCTCCCGAGGATTGCACGGGATGCGGCGTGTGCGTCGATGTCTGCCCGGTGAAGAGCAAGAGCGACTCGAGCAAGAAGGCCATCAACATGGCTCCGCAGGCACCCCTCCGCGAGGCCGAGCGCGAGAACTGGGATTACTTCCTCTCGCTGCCTGAGGTGGATCGCAGCAAGATCTCGCACAGCCAGGTGAAGGATCTGCAACTGCTGCAGCCGCTGTTCGAGTTCTCGGGCGCCTGCGCAGGATGCGGCGAAACGGCGTACGTAAAGCTGATGACGCAGCTGTTCGGCGATCGGCTCTACATTGCCAATGCGACCGGCTGCTCGTCGATCTACGGCGGCAACCTGCCCACCACCCCCTACACCAAGAACGCGGAAGGCCGCGGACCGACCTGGTGCAACTCGTTGTTTGAGGACAACGCCGAATTCGGCTTTGGCATGCGTCTGGCGCTCGACCAGCAGAAAGAGTTTGCTGAGTCTCTGGTCAAGCGGCTCGCAGCTTCGATCGGCGAGACGCTGGCGACTGAGCTGGTTTCGGCGCCGCAGAGCACCGAGCCGGAGATCAACGCGCAGCGTGACCGGGTGAAGGTGCTCAAGGAGAAACTGGCGACGATCGATTCGTCAGAGGCTCGCAACCTGCTTGCTGTGGCCGACACGCTTGTTCGCAAGAGCGTGTGGATCCTGGGCGGTGACGGTTGGGCCTACGACATCGGCTTTGGTGGTCTGGATCATGTGCTCGGCTCCGGCAAGAACATCAATGTGCTGGTGCTCGACACTGAGGTGTACTCGAACACGGGCGGCCAGATGTCGAAGTCCACTCCGCGCGGTGCGGTGGCGAAGTTCGCCGCCAGCGGCAAGGGAAACAGCAAGAAGGACCTGGCGATGGAGGCGGTGAGCTACGGTTCGGTCTACGTGGCCAAGGTGGCTCTGGGCGGCAATGACACGCATGTGATCAAGGCCTTCCAGGAAGCCGAGGCGCACGACGGTCCGTCGATCATCATCGCTTACGCGAGCTGCATTGCGCACGGTTACGACCTGGTGCACGGACTGGAGCAGCAGAAGCTCGCTGTGCAGTCGGGCTACTGGCCGCTGATGCGCTATAACCCGGGCTTGCGCGAGGAAGGCAAGAATCCGTTCCAGCTTGACTCGAAGGCGCCGGCGATTCCGCTCAAGGAGTACACGTATCGCGAAGCGCGGTACACGATGCTCACGCGGAGCAACCCAGAGCTGGCAGCGAAGCTGCTGGTCGAAGCGCAGGACGACGTGGAGCGCCAGTGGCGCGTCTACTCGGCGCGCGCTTCCATGCCGGGCCGTGGTGAGACGCCGAATATCGCTCCTGTAGCAAAGGCTGAAGAAAAGGCTGCTGTGCCGGCCGGAGGGACAGAATGATCGATTTTTCTACGCAGTATCTCGGGCTCAAACTGAGCGGACCGATTGTTGTTTCCTCGACTCCGCTCTCCGAGTCGCTCGATAACGTTCGCCGGATGGAAGACGCAGGCGCCTCCGCCATTGTGCTGACATCGCTGTTCGAAGAGCAGCTTGCGCTTGAGTCACGCGCTCTGGACGATGATCTTTCACGCGGCACCGAGTCCTTTGCCGAGTCGTTGGACTATCTGCCGGAACAAATCGACTACCGCATGTCGCACGAGGTGTATCTCGAGCACCTGCGGCGGACGAAGGCGGCTGTGAAGATTCCTATCCTGGGCAGCCTGAACGGCAACACGCCGGGTGGTTGGGTGCGTTTTGCCAAGGATATCGAAGAGGCCGGGGCGGACGCGATCGAACTGAACACGTATGCGTTGGCCACTGATCGAAGCCAGACTTCGAGCGAGATCGAGCTGCAGACGCTTGAGCTTGTCGAGAAGGTCTGCCAGGCGGTCAAGATCCCGGTTTCCGTGAAGCTTTCGCAGTCGTTCACTTCCATTCCGCACATGGTGGCGCGGCTGGAAGACGTAGGAGCGCGCGGCGTGGTTCTTTTCAACCGCTTCTATCAGCCGGACTTCGATATCGAGATGCTGGAAGTACGGCCGACACTGCACTTCTCCACGCCCTCGGAACTGCTGCCGCGGCTGCACTGGGCGGCAATTCTCTACGGGCATACCAACATCGACATCGCACTGACCGGCGGTGTGCACTCAGCGGACGATGTGCTGAAGTGCATCATGGCGGGCGGCAGCATGACAATGATGGCTTCAGCACTGCACATCCACGGCATCGAGCACATCGGGCGCGTGCTGGCGGATATGCAGTACTGGCTGGAGAAGCGCGAGTACACGTCGTTGTGGGAGACGCGCGGTTGCCTTAGCCGGCGTTCGGTTCCGGATACGTCGCCGTTCGACCGCGGCAACTACATCAAGACGCTGAGCTCGTACAGTCTGCGGCAGACACTCGCGGCATTCTAACAACCAACTGTTTTCCCGGAGTAAGCGGCGGCGCACCCATAGGGTATGGCCGCCGCTGTTTTTTGGTACAGGCTTGCAAGTTGCGGTTGCCCGCTTTCATTTCTCGTGGGACTTCAAGCTGGCAGGCTATTTGCGCTGACCGGCGGTTTCAAGAAGAGATAAGACGGCTTCTTCCAGTGTGCGCTGCGCTGCAGGAAGTGCAGCCTTGACGGTCTCGCTGAATGCTTCGCGAAGCTCAAGGGATGCCGCGCCGATGGTGAGAAGCAATGCGCGGCTGGGCAGTGCGCTGTAGTAGTCGCGGGCAAGAGCGAGCAGAGTGGCCGCATCGAGATGGTGCGTGAACAGGCGCGGAATCTCTGTAGCCGCCTCGACAGGAGACAGGGTGACCGACCCTGGGGAGGCATTCACGGCGCAGTCGAGGAAGATAGCGGTTTGGGCATCGGCGATTTCTGCCGAGAGCTCAGGCGCCCATTGATGCTGAATGAGTACGCGGACACCCTGCGCGGAAGAAAAGCGTTCTTCGGCCCATGAAGCAAGAAAGGGCCCGACACCGTCATCCTCGCGGAGCGTGTTGCCGCAGGCGAGGATGAGGCAGCGGGCCGTTCCAGTGTTCATGCAGGACCCCGGATTAGCGAATGACCTGGTCAACGAGCTCGCCGTCTGCTGAGACCAGCGAGATGGCTAGGGGCATCTGCCCGAGGGCATGGGTGGAGCAGCTGAGGCATGGATCGAAAGTGCGGACCACAGCCTCTACGCGGTTGAGAATGCCCTCGGTGAACTTGCCGTCTTTGATGTAGTGCTTCGCGGCCTGCAGAACGCCCCTGTTCATGGCGTTGTTGTTCTGTCCGGTGGCGATAACGAGGTTAGCCCAGGTGATCAGGCCGTTCTCATCGACCTTGTAGTGGTGGTGGAGTGTGCCGCGCGGGGCCTCCGCCTGGCCTGCGCCCTCTAACCGGTTGACGCCGGCAGTGGCGCGTACGTGCTTGTCGAGGATGAGCGGGTCGGTGAGGATCTGCTCGATCTTCTCAAGTCCGTAGAGGATGTCGATGAGCCGCGCGTGGTGGTAGTGGAAGGAGCTCTGCACCGGGCCCAGAGCGAGCTGCTTGAACTGCTTCAGCTCAATGTCGGCCAGGGGCGTGCCCATGGACTGGGCGATGTTGAGCCGTGCCAGTGGGCCTACACGATAGCTGCCCTCGGGATAGCCGAGCGGCTTGTAGTAGGCAAACTTGGTGTAGCTGTAAGGTTCGACGGCTTCGCCGATCACCTCAGTGAACTGATTTGCAGTGATGCCGTCGGCCACGATGCCACCACGTGGATCGATGAGCCGCAGCGCGCCATCGGTGAACTCGACCGATTCGTCCTCGTTGATGAGCCCCATAAAGAGCGAGGGGAAGCTGGCGAAGACATCCGCCTCGGGCTTGAAGGAGTCGGCGATCTGCTTGTACCAGTCCAGCGCCAGTTTGATGTTGGCGTAGGCCTCGGGAAGCATAGCGAGGATCTCGTCTCGCTTGGCCTGCTCCAGCGGCTCGGTGACGCCGCCGGGGATGACCCAACCGGGATGGATGCGCTTCTTGCCGAGCAGCTCAATGATGTGCTGGCCGAAGCGCCGCAGTCCGACACCGGCGCGGCCTAACTCTGGCTTGGCCGCAACTACACCGAACAGATGGCGAGAGGCGGGGTCGGAGTCGAGGCCCAGAAGCAGGTCGGGCGAGGAGAGATAGAAGAAGCTCAGCGCGTGCGACTGCACCATCTGCGCCAGGTTCAGCATGCGCCGCAGCTGCGCGGCGGTGTGCGGAATCCGGACGGACATGATGGCTTCGCAGGCTTTGGCTGAGGCGATGAGATGGGAGACGGGGCAGATGCCGCAGATGCGCGCCATGAGGCTTGGCATCTCATAGAACGGCCGGCCCTCAGAGAACTTCTCAAAGCCCCGCACCTGGGTGACATGGAATTGAGCATTCTCGACATTGCCCTGGTCGTCGAGATAGAGGGTGATCTTGCCATGTCCTTCGAGGCGGGTTACTGGATCAATTGTGATGGTCTGGCTCATAGGTCAGGCTCCAAATCGTGTGAGTGCCGGAATGTCCAGCGGCTCACCAGTTACGAGCGCAGTCAACGCCGTGTGGAAAGTGTCGGCCGAAGGTGGACAGCCGGGCAGGTAGACGTCCACCTTGACGAATTCATGGATCGGGCGCACCGTGCGCAGAAGTTGAGGTACGACGATGCAGGGAATCTGTTGCTGCGCATCTGCGTTCTCGATGTAGGCGCGGTCCAGGATGGCCTTTGGCCCGATGGGATTGCGCATCGAAGGCACGTTGCCGGCGATGGCGCAGTCACCCATGGCGACCAGGAGCTTGGAGTGGGCGCGAATCTTCTTGATCTTCTTTTCGTCGTCCACGGAAGCGACTGCTCCCTCCACAAGGGCGATATCGACTTGGTCGGGAAATTCCTTGGTGTCCACGATGGGGCTGTAGACGACATCGACCAGTTCGGCCAACGCAAGGAGCCTCTCATCCATGTCGAGGAACGACATGTGACAGCCGGAACACCCGTCCAGCCAGACTGTTGCGAGTTTCAACTTGCTCATTGCGCCTCCCTCATCATGTTCAAGTACGGCAGGAAGTCAGGATTCTTCGGCTGATCCACGCCTATCTTGTTCTTTTCGAACAATGCTCCGGTGGGGCACGCCTGTACGCATTTGCCGCAGCGTGTGCAACCTGAGCTGCCCCAGTTCTCGTGCAGATCAGTGATGATGGTTGTGTTGATGCCGCGTCCCATCAGGTCCCAAATGTGTGCACCTTCTACTTCCGCGCACACACGCACGCAGCGCGTACAGAGGATGCAGCGATTGTGGTCGGCGGTGAAGCGCTCATGCGAGGCGTCCACTGTCAGTTCAGGGTTGCGATAGGGCAAGCGCACATGCGTGAGGCCCTGGCTCTGTCCGAGTGCCTGCAACTCGCAGTTCCCGTTGGACACGCAGACCGAGCAGATGTGGTTGCGCTCGGCAAACAGCATCTCGAGAATGGTACGGCGATGCTTCTGCAGCCGCTCGGACTTGGTGGTGACTTCCATGCCTTCTTCCACGGTGGCC
>Ga0335069_10014671_pt1 | contig 10963 bp, 3 predicted proteins | sample Lox_Sample_11_FD_206714 | JGI IMG/M metagenome (GOLD analysis project Ga0335069, IMG submission 206714) | Soil microbial communities from Loxahatchee National Wildlife Refuge, Florida, United States - Lox_Sample_1.1 | ecosystem: Environmental > Terrestrial > Soil > Wetlands | place: USA: Florida... | reverse complement strand
AGGGCCGCCGGTAGACCTTATTGGGCGCTCCCGGCGTGGGAACGCTGCCCGCCACCTGCGCCTCCGCGGCATGCGCCTTGGCCAGCGCGGCGGCCAGCGTGAGGCCCGTTCCGGCCACCTCCGTGCCCGCGGCGTGCGCCATCCCGAGCGGCGCGCTCACAGTGATGGAAGCGCCGCTGGGACCGCCTCTGCCCCCGCCCGGAGCGCCCCTACCGCCGCCGCGTCCGCCGCGGGCGCCGCGGCTGACGGAGGCTACTACCGCCGTCTCACGGTTGGCGCCGCTATCGATTTCAATAGCCTGCCCCTCGGCGAATCCCGCCGGGTTAACCACGGGGATTGCTGTCGCGCCCGCAGTGGTGGCTGTCTCCACCGTGGTCGCGCCCGCCGTGCCCACCGCCGCAATGGTGGCGGTCTCGCTGTTGGCGCCGCTATCGATGGTTACCGTCTGGCCGGCGCCGAAATCCGCCACGCTGGCCACCTTGATGTTCGTCGCGCCGGCTCCCGATGCCATCGCCAGCGTGGTGGCGGATTGGGTCAGAAAATCGGTACAGAGGCTGCCGTTATCCGCGCCATCCGGGAAGCGGCCCACGCTCTTATTCGCTTCCCCGGCAGCGCCGCCGAAGCCGCCGCGGCCGCCGGCGGCCGCCGGCGCCACGACGATGCAGCCGCCCTTGCCCTGGTCCGTCTCCAGTGTGGCCAGCTCAGGGCTGGCAATGGTCCCGTTGCCGCTCGAGTTACTTTGCTGGGAACCGTAGACGATTGCGTCCACCACCACGCCATGCGAATCCAAGAGGGCAATGGAGCCGGCTCTGGCGGAAAGGGCGCCGCCAAACCACTGGTTGGGCGCCGGCCGTTCCTGGTACCCTTCCGCCGTTGCGGCGGGGTTCACCACGGCCGCGCCGTAGGGATGGTCTTTCGCCAGGGGACGATTGAGCGTGACGCCGCTGCCCAGCGCCTGAACCGCGTCGCCGCTGGCGTGCGGGAACTTCGTTGCCGGCGAGAAGGCGATGCCCGTTCCCGCGTCGGAAACGCCAATGCCCGCTGCGTGGCTGAACTTGAGCGGGGCAGCCAAATTGATCCCGTCGGCGCCGATGCTGGCTATATTCACCACTTCCCTGATGGCCCCGGCTTCCACGGTAAGCGCGTCTCCCACGGTCATGTTCGAATCCGCAGCGACCTTGATGGCGGTGGCGCCCGCGGATGCCGCCGCCGCGAGCGTGGTCTGCGTGGCCGGCTTGCCGGTTGCGGTCACGGTTGCCACTTCGTAGGCGCCGCCGAGATCGATACCGATTTTCTGGCCGGCCTCGAAGCCCGAGGCGCTGGTGACCGGCAGGTTGGTGGAGCCGGCCGGGATAGTAATCCACGGCCACGCGGAGACGGGGAGAAACACCGTGGTCATGGGCGCGGCCGCCGTCCCGACGCTGGCGATCGTGCGGGTTTCGCCATCGACATCGATGCTCTGACCCGCCGCGAATCCGCCGACGCTCCTGACGCTGATGACGCTATCGCCAGCCCGCGCCGGCGCCGCCAGGCCGGAGCTTGCCAGGCCCAGCAGGTAGAATCCGTGGGGCGCCAACTTGGCGCCTTCCGGCGCCGTGGCCAGTTTCACCGAGGCCCATTGGCTCTGGGTATTGATGAGGCTCCAATTGGAGAGGTCCACGGCGTTGCCCGAGGCGTTGTAGAGCTCGATGAATTGATTGGTCGCGTTGGCGCCGGCGCCGAAGCGGACCTCGTTGATCTTCACCGGCAGGACGTTGCGCAGCCGCGCCGTTACGCTTTCGGATTGCGCACCCCACTCCGCCTTGGCGGTCAGGAAGCCGGCGCCCGCCGCCGGAGCGGAAACGACTCTGAAAGTCGCGCTGGCGGTGGCCCCGGGCGCTACGGCATTCGGAACGGTCACCGATGTCCTGGCGCCGCCGGAGGCCGAGGCCGTCCACCCGGCAGGTATCGAAATGCTCAATTTGATTCCTGCGGCCGGGGCGCCCGACGGATTGGTGAAGGTCACGGTGACATCCTGCGCGGCGCGCGGCGTGAACGGCATGATCTTGGACAGGCGGACGGGCTGCAATCCGTACTGCGCCGCCACAATATTCGCCTGCACGGCGTCCGTGGTGGCCGCGCTCGGATATCCGGTGGTCATCACGCCTTCATAGAATGTGCCGGACGAGCCGTTGCCGTTGTCGCCGCCCGTGCCGAGGAGAATGCCCCCCTGCCGGTGCATGGGGTAGTAGCGGCTGTCGCTTTGCGAACCCGGGCGGGCTCCGCTGTAGAAGGTGGTCAACGGGCCCTTCTGCGCGTCGCCGCCGCGGATATCCCACTGATTGCCGCCTCCGCCATCCACCACCGCGGTCACGAATCGCCAGGAATCGATGGCCGGATCCGAGGTGTTCTGTTTGAGGTTGTATCCGGAGTAGACGCCGGCCTCCATATCAGCCATGATCCAAGGACCCGCGCCGTTGCCGCTGCCCCAAGCGGTGGATGTGCCGAAGTACGCAGTCTCCATGGTGCCCGCCGGCTCCGCGCGGCTACTCCGCTCGGCGTTGCCGTAGTCGAAGCAGCAGCCGCTGTCGAAATGCGTCCCGTCCACCACGTAGTACATGCCTTCCGGCTCGTCGCCGATCGCCAGGCCGCTGGCGTTGTTGTTGCGGAATCCCATGCCGGGCATGATGAACACGCCGTAGACCTTGTGGCCCATGATGGTGACGGGCGCCATGTCCGCGATGGGTTGCGTGTCGAACCCACCTTTGGCGGGTCCTGGGAATGACGGTCCGGGCGGCGCTTGCGGGAGGTGGTTGCCCTTGCCAGACTGGTCATAAATGAGATTGATGACGCACAGGGTGTTGGCGCAGAAGGCGTCTTGCGCGGCCGCATCCGCGTAACCGCCGCTATCCCCGGCCTTCGGCTTCGCCACGCCGATGTCCAGCAGCTTTCCGTCCGACTCGCGCTTCACCTGATAGAGCGGCCCGTTGTAGGCGGCATACAGCGCGCGCGTGGTGCTGTGCGCGGCAACGCAGGGCGTGCCCGCCGCGCCGTAGATGTCGCACGGGCCCTTCGCCCGCGCCGGGGCAGTGCTGGATTGGGCGGCCAACGTCAGGGCGCCGCCGGTCAGACTGAGCGCCAAGGCAAGCGCCCGCGCAAGATGGATCTTCGTTGTCATAGCTCTCCTGCTCGCTTCACGCGGCATCCCCGGGATGGGAGTGCGCCGGTGGAAATCGTAACATAGCGCGGACATCGCGCTCAGACGCGCCGGAGACCGGATTGGCTGCCATCCGGGCGCGCGGCGGTGGCACGCCTTCGGTTCGGTCCGCAAAAAGCGAGGGCCGCTGAGCACCCGTTGCCGGGCAATCAGCGGCCCTGGTTAACTGCAAGCCAGCTACCGCGCGCTGGCGTATTGGTTCGGCGCCCCCGGCGTGGGCACGCTGCCGGCGACGTTCGCGCCGCTCTCATGCGCCTTGGCAAGCGGGGAGGCCAGCGTGATGCCCGAGCCGGAGACCTCAGCGCCCACGGCGTGGGCAAAGCGAAGCGGGGCTGAAACGGTGATGGCTGCGCCGGCAAAGCCGCCGCGGCCTCTGCCGCCGCCGCCGCCACCGCCGCCGCCTCTGCCGCCACGGCCGGCGGAAACGATGACCGCCGTCTCCTGGTTCGCGCCGGTGTCGATGGTGATGGTCTGGCCGTCGCTAAAGCCGAACGGGCTGGTTACGGTGACCGAGGTGGCGCCCGCGGCGGCGGCCGTTTCCACCGTTGTGGCTCCCGGCGTACCCACCGTGGCGACCGTGACGGTCTCCAGGTTGGCCCCCGAATCGATCAGGAGCTTCTGGCCGGCCGCGAAGTCTTCCACGCTGGCGACCTTGATGTTGTTGGCGCCCGCGCGCGCCGCCGCCGAAAGGGTTGTGGCGGTCTGCAGGTGGAAATCCTTGCAGTTGCTGTCGGTATCCGCGCCATCCGGGAAGCGGCCGGAGCTCCGGTTGCTCTCGGCGGCCGCGCCGCCCCTGCCGCCGCGCCCCGCGCTGGGAGCAGCCACGCTGCAGGCGTTCGGGTTGCTCACGGACGTGGTCTGGTAGCCCTCGGTGATCCAGGGGTCTACCGTGCCGCCGTAGCTAAGGCTGTCCACAATGCGGCCGCCGGAGTCGCGCAGGATCATCGCGCCCGCGGCCGGGCCGAGCGCCGGACCGCCGAACCACTGGTTGGGAGCGGGAGGCCCCTGGTAGCCGGCGGTAGTGACGTTGGCGTCGCGCACGACGGATTCGATAGCGTGGTCATTGGCAAGCGGACTGTCCAGCGTAATGCCTGTTCCGAGGGCCTGAATCGGCTCATTGCTGGAATGCGCAAAAGCCGCGGCCGGCTTGAAGCTGATGCCGGTCCCCCGGTCGCTGAAGGGGAGGTTCGCGGAATGGGTGTACTTGAGCGGAGCGGCGAGGTCCAACCCCGTGCCGTGATCCATCACATTCTCCCTGGCAGCGTGCGCCTTAGCGAGAGCCGGCGTGAAGGTAACGGACGAACCGTTGTCCGCGGGATTCACGGCGGTAATAGTGACGGTTTCCTTGGTGGCCGGAGAGCCGATGGTCAGCTTATCGCCCACGGCGAAGGGGGTGCCACCGCCGCCGAACCCGCCGCGGCCTCCCGCGGTGATGGTGGTTGCGCCGGCGGCGGCTTCCGCCAGAAGAGTCCCGCGGTTCGCTTGCGTGCCGACCTTGGTTACGGTGACGGTCTCAATGCCGTGGCCCTTGGTGGCGATATCCAGGCGGATCTTGTCACCCACCGAGATATTGGCCACGTTGGTCACGCTGATGTTCTTCTCGCCGGCGTGCGCGTCCGCGCCCAGCAGCGCTTGCGTGCCGGGCTTGCCCACCGCGGTGACCGTGACCACTTCGTACCTCTCCGTGCCCGTCGCCACGGCGGGATAGGTAGCGCCGTGGCCGAGGGCGACCTTCTGCCCGACCTCGAAGCCGGTTTGCTCCGCTCCGCCGCGCCCGCCGCCGTTGGCTTGGAAGGGGACGTTGGTGGAACCGGCCGGGATGGTGATTACGGGGCCGTCTGGCAGGGGCTGCCAGAGCGTGACGGCGTTAGCGGCCGCCGTGCCCACCTGTGCAATCTTGCGCGTTTCCGCCGTCGCGCCAGTACCTATGGTGACGCTGTCGCCGGCATTCATGCCGGTAGTGCTCCGGACGTAGACCGTCGCTTCGGCCTTGTGCGCCGCCACGGCCAGGCCGGAATCCGAGAGGCCCAGCAGGTAGAAGCCGTGTGCGGCGAGCCTGGTTCCGGCCGGAATCCTGACGCTGGAAAAGATAGCCTGCTGCGTAGGATGCTCGGTGAGAGACCAATTGGAGATATCCACCGCGCTCGATCCGGCGTTGTAGAGCTCAATGAAGGAGTTCGTCGGGTTCGCGGGAGAACCGGTACTGACGGCGAATTCGTTGATCTTCACCGGGCTGACGCCGCGGACCTTTTCGGCCAGCGCGTAGGCTTGCGCCTTTCCGTCGACCGTCCAGGAAGCGCTGCCCATCAAGTCGCCGTTGAAAGCGGCTGGGCCGGCGGTCACCTTGAAGGTGGCGGTCACGGTGGCGCCTGGCGCCACGGAAGCATAGGTTGCGGCCGCATCGCTCTTGCCGGCTACCACGGCGGTCCAGCCCGCGGGCGGCGCGATGCTCAGCTTCACATTCGACGCGGCGGACTTGGCGGTGTTCGTGAACGTGACCACCGTTTCCTGCGAGGAACGCGGCGTAAACGTCTGGACTCCGGGAGGAGCCGCAGCCGCCGAGGCCGGCGCCACGGTCACGGCCGGCGCTTCGTACCGGGCCTCCACGATGTTGGCCTGCACCTTTTGCTGGGTGGCTTGCTTCGGGAAGGAGCCGGCGGCCGTCATTGCGCCTTCATAGAAGGTGCCGTCCGAGCCGTTGCTGTTGTCGCCGCCGTTGCCCAGCAGGATGGCGCCCTGCTTGCGCATCGGGTCGTAGGTAGCGTTCACGCGCGGCCCATCGAACATTACGGAAAGAGCGCCCTTCTGCGCGTCGCCTCCCATGGAGGTCCAATGGTGCGGCTCGCCCTGGGCGATGCCGGTGACGAAGCGCCACGTGATATTCGGAATGTCGCGGCAGAGCTTGTCGGCGGGGTCTGCGTTCACACAGCCCACCAGATTGTTCTCCTGGTCCGTCATGATCCACGGTCCGGGAGGGTTCCCGTGGTACCACGCGCCGATGTTGCCGAAGTAGGTAGTCTCCATGGTGCCGGCGTCGTCGTCGCGGCTGTCGATCTCGGCGTTGCCGTAATCGAAGCAGCAGCCGGTGTTGTAGTGATGTCCGTTGACTACCCAGTACTCGCCTTCCGCCTGGTCGTCCACCGCGGTGCCGGAGGGGTGATCGTCGCGAAGGCCCATGCCGGGCTCGATGAAGACGCCATAGGCCTTGTGGCCCATGATGGAGATGGGGGCCATATCCGCCACGGGAACGTTATTGAACCCGCCGGTGGCCGGTCCGGAGAACGCGCCGTGGGGCGCCTGGGTCAGGTCGTTGTGGTGACCGGACTGGTCATAGACGGTGGCGATCCAGCAGTAGGTGTTCGCGCAGAACGCATCCTGCGCGGCGGCATCGGCGTACCCGCCGCCATCTTCCGCGCTGGGCGGGACGATGCCAATATCCAACTTCTTGCCGTCCGATTGCCGCAGGACCTGGTAGAGCGGGCCGTTGTAGGAGGCCAGCAGCGCGCGCGTGGTGCTGTGCGCCGCGACGCAGGGGTCGCCCGCGGCGGCGTAAACATCGCACGGGCCTTGCGGCCGGTGCGCGGCGCCGGAGCTGGCCGGAGCTGGAGTTTGACCCCAGAAAATGGCCGATCCAAGCGCTGCGGCAAGCAAACACAACAAGGTGATGTTGGAAGGTCTCATGGGTTCCTCACTTCTTCCGTTACGGCACGGAGTCCGTATTGTAATCGCTTACCGGGGCACGCGCAAGGGGCGTTGACAGGGGCTTGGTGAGCCGATGGATTATGCCGCCGAATCGGGAAGCATCGGCTCCCCGGCGATGGCGCCGCACCGGGCGCAAGTCTGTCCGGCAAGCGCTTACACAAGCGTGCCGCGCCGGTAAGCCCAATTCCCGGCCGCCCGCGCCGGAAAGATGACCAATGAATCGCGCCGCCAACCCATTCCACACCCGATATGCGATACAACCTTTAATGGGCGGGTTGAAATGAACACCTACAGATCCTTTACGCGCTACCTATCTCTCGCGGCCATCACGGCCTGCGCTGTATTCAGCCAAACGCATCCGGCTCCTTCCATTCCGGCGGCCGGTTCCAAGCTGCCGCCGGTGGCGGCGCCCAAAACCGTCGCGGAAACCGACTGCACGGCGGACAAGCTTGGAACGAGCATACCGGTGGGCTCCATCGGCCTACCAGTCTCGGCCGTTACCCTCAGCGCGCCCCAGTGGCACGCGGCGGCGAACAATGCTCCGGCCTACTGCAGCGTGGATGGCTCCATGGCGCCGGTGGATAAGAGCGGAACGGCCAAGCCCATCCTCTTCCGTGTGGCGCTGCCCGCAACGTGGCAGTATCGCGCGGCGCAGCTCGGCGGCGGAGGCATGAACGGCACGGTGCCGAACCTTCTCGGCGAGAGAGGTGCGGGCGGAACGCTCCTGCAGCAAGGCTTCGCCACTTATGGCAGCGACTCCGGCCACCAGATGGGCGGATTCGGGGGAGGGTTCCCGGGCGGCATGGGCGCCCGCGGCGGCATGCCCGGCCGCGGTCCGGGAGGCCCGCCGGCCCAGGCTGGTCAGGCGGCGCCGGGAGGTCCTCCGGCGCAGGCCGAGGGAGCGCGCGGCCCCGCCAATCAGATGATGGGCCGCGGACCGATGGGCGCCATGCCGTTCGGACAGCCGAACCCCGAGGCCGATGCGTGGGCCACCGACCAGGAAGCCATGGCCAACCTCGGCTACATGCAGCTCAAGAAGACGCATGACGCGGCCATGGTCCTGGTGGAGAGAATGTACGGCCAGCGCCCGCGCTTCAACTACTTTTTCGGCTCTTCGCAGGGAGGCCGAGAAGCCCTCACCGTGGCGGAACGCTTTCCGGCCGATTACGATGGCATCGCGGCCAACGTCCCGATTCTCGGGTTCTCCACGCTGATGCTGGCGCCCGAACTGATCCGCATTCACGAGAAGCCGCTGGCCAACTGGGTGACCATGGCGAAGGTCAACGCGATACGCGGGGAATTCATGCGCCAGTGCGACAAGCTGGACGGCCTGGTGGACGGCATCATCAACAACTATCCGGCGTGCCGCGCCATCTTCGATATGTCGCAAGGCGATCCTCAGCGCAATCCGTGGGCCGCCAAGCGCTGCCCGAACAATGTGGACCCGAATCCCTCCAACACGAGCGCCGCCGCCTGCTTCACCGACGGCCAGATTTCCACGCTCGAGTTCGTCTACTCCCACTACAAGTACGCCACGCCGCTGGCCAACGGCGTGAAGTCCTTCGGCATGTGGACGCCCAATACCGACCCTTCGGGCAGCGGCCTGATTGCGCCCGCGCGCTATCGCGGACAGGAAGGCGCGCCGGACAACGCTCCCCTGCACAGTCACCTGGGCATTCTGGGCGTGACGGGATTCCTGATGCAGAATCTCACCGCCAATCCGCTGGACTATGTGGAGGGCGGCCCGCTGAACAAGCGCCGCGTGGAGATCTCCGCCATCCTCGATTCCACGAACCCGGACTTGACGCCGTTCTACCGCCACGGCGGAAAGCTGCTGGTGGCCATCGGTTCCAACGATACCCTGGCTTCGCCCGGCGCGCAGATGGACTATTACCAGTCCGTGATCGCCAAGCTCGGCCAGCCGACGGTGGATGCCTTCGCCCGCCTGTGGGTGCTGCCGCAAACGGGGCACGGGTTGAGCGGAACCATCTACGGCACGGACGGCGACGGCAAGACGGTGCAGACCGCGCCCATTCCGAACAGCTTCGATCGCGTGGCGCTGGTCATGGATTGGGTGGAGAACAACAAGGCTCCGGGCCGGCAGGTTACCGTGACCGCCGGCGAGCGCAGCTTGCCCATGTGCTCCTATCCCGAGTATCCGAAGTACGTGAGCGGACCGGTCACCGCAGCCAGTTCGTACACGTGCGCGGCGCACTAGGCGCGCGCCGGGGAAGCGAGAATCTTCACGGGGCGCGGCGGCCGGAGACCGCGGCCCCGAATCACATGCAATTGGAACCCGCGCACAGGTTCTTGCTGAAGAACGGCATCACATGATTCTGGAAGCGGTCCGCCACCGCGCTCGTGTGCGTGCCGGAGTAGATCTCGAAGCTGTTGGCCACGCCGTAGCTGTCCAGGATGTCGTGCAGCTTGCCGGCGTCCACGCGCAGGCCGTCCTGGTCGCCCACGTCCATCGCGATGGCCTTGTACTGCTTCAAATTGCCGATGTACTGGTGTACAAACACCAGCGGCGCATTGGCGATCCAACGGTTCACCACGTCCTGCTGCGCTTCCCCGTCCTTGGTCGGCATATCGAGGTACAGCGGAGGGTTCTTCGGGTCCGGCGACCACGCGGCCGCCGTCGCAAGCTGCGTGGCCAGGCCCGGTATCTTCGCCGATTCCGCCGGCGATTTCGCTTGCGCCAGCGCCGCCTCCGCCGTCGGATTGCCGCGCCCGCCGCCCATCCGCGGCGACATGCAGCATGGGCTCATGATGTACAGGCTGCCATACACATCCGAGTGCTTCATCCCGATCCGGCTCGCGCCGTAGCCGCCCATGGAATGCCCCACCAGCCCGCGGCTGCTGCGCTTGGCGATGGTGCGGTAATGCGCGTCGATGTAGGCCACCAGATCGTGCGCCACATAATTCTCAAAATCGCCCGTCGTCACCGAGCTCGAATACATTGAGCCGTTGTAAACCGTCTTCGAATCCGGCAGCACCACAATCATCTCCTGGGCGCCCTGCGCGAATGCCCCCTCGATGGTCTGCGGCACGTGGATTTCATGCGTCCACTGCTCCGCGCCGATGGAATATCCATGAAGGGCGTAGATCACCGGGTATCGCCGGTTGCGGTCCGAGGCGTAGCTGGGAGGCAAGAACACGATGACGTCGCGATCCGGGCTTTCGCCTTCCAGATTGCCCTCAAGCGACGCGCCATGAACCTTGATGTGCTCCACCGTCACCGGCTTGGCGCCCGGTATCACCGGCGGAACAATGGTCTGAACCTGCGCGTGGGCGAATACCGCTAGCCCAAGCGAAATCGCGAAAGCGCCGACGATGCTGATTTTCATGGTCACTCCACCTCCCGGCGCGCCCAGGCCGCGCCCCCATTCTTTCCCGCCGGGCGCGGCTCCTGCCGCGTCCTCTTGCTGCCTGCCCGGCCCGCGCCGCTCTAGCGGGCCAGTTCCGGCGTCCCCAACGAGCGCCCGGAATCGTTGAACGCGTCCACCGCAAAATAATAGGGTGTGTCCACGTTCAGCTCGTGAATGTCGATCTCTTTCGTGCCGCGAATCTCCAGGTTCTGGTATAGCTTATTCGCCGCGACGCCGAAACGCACCACGTAACCGTCCGCGCCGGGCACAATCTGCCATCGGATCACGGCGTCGCGCGCGTCCGTCGGGTCCCGGTGCGCCTCGAACTTCGGAGCCGTCGCGGGCGGCGCGCCCTGCCCGCTCCCGAAGATGCGGAGGTCCCGAATGCAGAAGGGCCCTCCCGCCGGCATATGGACGTTGGTGATGCGCACGTAGCGCGCCACCACCGGCTCGGGAAGCTGGATGTAGTCGTGCGGCACGTCCGCACGATTCGCCGAGCGGTCCGCCAGCATCTGCCATGTCTGGCCGTCGCCGGACCACTCCAGCTTGTACTGGTGGTACAGATCCTCCGTGCGGCCCAGCGCCGTGGCTTCCTCCTCGCCGAAATTCACCTGCACGGCGTCAATGCGGCAGGGCTTGGCCAGGTTGACGCTCAGCCATTCGCCCGGGTTGCTGGTGCGCGCGCTCCATAGCGTCC
>Ga0335069_10014670_pt1 | contig 10964 bp, 14 predicted proteins | sample Lox_Sample_11_FD_206714 | JGI IMG/M metagenome (GOLD analysis project Ga0335069, IMG submission 206714) | Soil microbial communities from Loxahatchee National Wildlife Refuge, Florida, United States - Lox_Sample_1.1 | ecosystem: Environmental > Terrestrial > Soil > Wetlands | place: USA... | reverse complement strand
GGTCGTTCGGCGGCTCCGCCGACCGGCCGTCGGTCAGCGAGATGCATCTGCAGTATCTCGCCAGCTACTTCCTTGCCGACGGGTGGAGCGTGGGCACCGCACCGACCATCCAGGTCGACTGGCGGGCGACGGCCGGCAACCGCGTGACCTTCCCGCTCGGCCCGAACGTCGCCAAGGTGGTGAAGCTCGGCGAAGGGCTGCCGGTCAAGTTCGAGCTCGACGCGCTCTACGTGCCGGTGCGCCCAGACAACGGGGAGCGGTTCAGCATCGAGATCAAGATCACTCCGGTGATCCCAGCACCCATCACCGGCCCCTGGATTGCCCCCTGAACCGGTTGCGGGATATCAGAGCGATGCGCATTCCGCGTCCCACGTTCGCCAATCTGCCGAGACCCCTATGGCATCCTCGATCACGATAGCTGCGATCGTCTTCGTCTGCGTGTTCGGTAGTGCACTGCTCGGAACGCTGCTCCGTTCCCTGGTCCCGATCGATCATCTGACGGCTGACTCGAAGGACACCGTGAAAGTGGCTACGGGTCTGATCGGAACCATGGCCGCCCTGGTTCTCGGTCTGCTGACGGCATCGGCGAAGAGCACGTTCGACACCTTGGACAGCGAGATCACCCAGAATGCTGCGCACATCGTCCTGCTCGACCGCGTGCTGGCGCAGTACGGTCCGGAGACGAAGGAGACGCGCGATCTGATCCGTCAGGCCGTCGTCTATCGACTCAAGCTGACCTGGCCTGAGGAAGCGTCCCCGGTCCAGATCGACGTGCCCGAGACGGCGCAGTCATTGGAGGCCATTCAAGCGCACCTCAATGCGCTCTCACCGCAGAACGACACCCAGCGCGCGCTGCGGTCGCGCGCCATTTCGATCAGCGGCGACATCGCCGGCTCACGTTGGTTGGTATTGGCGCAGGTCGCCGACGCGATCCCCACACCATTCCTGATCGTGATGGTCCTGTGGCTCATGGTCCTCTTCACCAGCTTCGGCCTGCTCGCGCCGCGCAACGCGACCGTCATGGCCGCGCTCGCCCTCTGTGCCCTGTCGGTCGCGGGCTCGATCTTCCTCATCCTGGAGATGAGCCGGCCGCTCGAAGGTGTGATCAAGGTCTCGAGCGCCCCCTTGCGCTACGCCCTGTCGCAACTCGGGAAATAGCCGCCCAACCTCAGGTCACGTGTGTCGCTTCGATGAAGCGTGCCGGTCTGCGATCCCGCCGACGCGCCTCGGCGGCAACACGACGACGACCGAGGCGTGCTCGTCGGGCGGGGCCGGAAACCCGGCGCGTCACGGACGCCCCTCGAGCCGACCGGCTCGTTGTTGGCGGTGGAGGCCGTCCCACGGCCATTCGCCTCTCGCTCGTCGACGAGCCGCGCCGCACGAATGCCGGGAGTGCGCTCTCGAAGGGGCTGGCCCTTCAGGCGGCCCGCTCTGTTTCCCGCCATTGCGACTCCCCACCCCGGCCGGCTCGAAATACGTTTGGTCGCCCGTTTGGCAGATGACTTGCAGCCCCTCATCTCCAGCACGACGCGGGATCGCCGCCAGCTCGCAAGGAGTTTCCTCGATGCAAATCCCCCTGAAGATCAGCTTCCGCAATCTGCCTCCCAGCGACGCGATCGAAGCCCAGGTACGGGCGCGGGTAGCTGGGCTCGAACGCCTCTACGACAAGATCACCGGGTGCCGGGTGGTGGTCGAGTCGCCGCACCGCCGCCACCATCAAGGCAAGCTGTACCATGTCCGCATCGATCTGACGGTGCCCGGCGAGGAAGTGGTGGTCAGTCGCGAGCCGGCCGAGCACCACGCGCACGAGGACGTGTATGTGGCGATTCGGGACGCGTTCGATGCCGTCCAGCGCCGCTTGGAGGACCACGCGCGCCGCCAGCGCCGCGCCGTGAAGGTGCACGCCACGCGGCCACGGGCGCGCGTGCGCCAGCTCTTCCCCGACCAGGGGTACGGATTTCTCGCGACGCCGGATGGCCGCGAGGTGTACTTCCACCGCCACAGCGTGCTCGACGATGCGTTCGAACGGCTCGAGGTCGGGACCGAGGTCGCGTTCGCGGAAGAGGCGGGCGAGGAAGGACCACAGGCCAGCATGGTGCAGGTCACCAGCAAGCAGCAGCGAACCGCGGTACCCAAGACGGCCCGATCCAGCCGTGCCGGCGGTGGACGGGGCGTATGATCCGAGGGCCAGTGAAGGAGGCGCAATGAAAGTTCGTCAGTGGATGAAGCATCCGGTCCATTCGGTCAAGCCGCGTGACTCGATCCAGCACGCCCGCGAGTTCGTGGAACGCTACCGCGTGAACCAGCTGCCGGTGACCGTCGATGGGCGGCTGGTCGGCATCGTGACGGACCGCGATCTTCGCGACGCCTTCCCGTCGCTGTTCGACACCCCGCCCTTCCCGGATCGGACGTCGAAAGCCGCCCTGACCGATCCGCGGACCATCACCGTCGAACAGGTCATGACCTCCAGTGTAACCAGCGTCGGGCCCGACGACTCGATCGCCGACGCGGCGCGTCTGATGCGGAAGCGGCGTATCGGCGCGCTACCGGTCGTCGACGCCGGACGGTTGGTCGGGATTCTCACCCGGAGCGATGTGTTGGACGGGTTCGTCGATCTGGTCGAGCTCGACGACATGCGCGAAACCGGCCCGTTGGCAACGGAAGGGCCCGCGGCGCCGGGATCGGGCAAGCCGGCGTCTCGCGCGCGACGTCCACGCGAGCATTCGGCATAACAGGCGGGCGGTGGGCAACGGCGATACACTGACCACCGCTCCGACGCGGCCGCGACTCTTCTTCCGGCCGGAATACACGTGCGACGTCTTGGAGGCCGGCGCCCGACACACGTTCGATGTGTTTCGGCCACAGCGGATTCGCGATGCCCTGGTCGAATGCGGCGCCGCGCGCGCGGAGGAGTTCATCGCGCCCACCGCACTCGACGACGCCGATCTGCTGCTGGTGCACACACCGGAGTACCTCGAGCGCATCCGGGAACCGGCGACGCTCGCCCGCCTGCTCTTCCTCGATCCCGCCCACCCGTGGGGCGAGCGCCTGCTGCTGCCGTTTCTCTACGCGTCGGGCGGCACGCTGGCGGCGGCGCTTTCCGCCGCCGCCACGCGAGGGATCGGCTTCAATCTCGGCGGCGGCTATCATCACGCGCAGCCCGACAAGGCGGAGGGGTTCTGTCCGATCGCCGATGTCGCCATCGCCATCCGCCGCTTGCAGCGCGATCGGCTCGCCGCCCGGGTGCTGATCGTCGACCTCGACTATCACCACGGCAACGGCAACGCAGAGATCTTCTCGACGGACGAGTCGGTCTTCACATTCTCGATCCACGCCAACAACTGGTGTTGGGTGACGAAACGCAACAACCTCGATCTCGAGTTGCCGGCCCGCACGGATGACACTCACTATCTGGGCGCGCTCGGTGCGCATTTGCCGGCGACGCTCGCCGCCTTCCGGCCCGATTTCGTCTTCTATGTGGCCGGCAGCGATCCCTTCACCGAAGATGCGCTAGGCGATTTCGACCTGAGCGAAGCGGGAATGCTCGAGCGCGATCGCTTCGTCACGCACGCGGTCCGCGAGCGCGGCCTCCCGCTCGCAGTGGTCACGGCCGGCGGCTACGGGCCGTCGAGCTGGCGGATTCCCTTCAACTACTGCCGCTGGCTCCTGGTTGGCTCGGAGCGTGGATGAGCCGCCTGTTCGATCGCTACGACGGCCCGGCGTTCATGCGACTCTTCGCCGAGGCGGGCGTGCTCGCCGCGCTCGAAGCCAAGGGGTTCACCGACTTCGAGGTCGAGATCGCCGAGGCGGGACTGGCGATGCCGCATGTCTGGCTCCTCGCACGCAAGGCAGGACACCGGCATCTGCTGCTCGATGCCTGTCTGCGGCGCCTGGGACTGGCGCCGCAGACGCTCTACCAGGCGGACCTCACGCACGCGATGCCGCTCGAACTGCTGCTCGTGCAGTGGGTGCGCGCGGAAGACCCGACAGCGGCCTTCGGCTGCCAACGACCACCGCTCCTGCTGCAGAGTCATCCCGGGCTCGGGGTGCTGCGCCGGGCGTTCCGCGTCGCGGTGCGCATTGCGAGCGACCTGCACCTCGACGGCGTCGCCAGCCGTCCCAAGTTCTTTCACGACGCGGTGATCTTCCACCGCTCGCGGCTCTTCCTGTTCCTGGATGGACATGAACAAGGACGCTTCGAGGCACTGCGGCGCGACCTGGAGGCCATGCCCCTTCACGAGGCCACACTGGCGGTCGCTGGCTGGTGCGTGCGCGACGAATCGGGGCACGTGCTGCAGTGGACGCCGGGCTACCAGGTGTTCCCGCTCTCGGCACGCCTCACCGAGCACTTCCATTCCCCTCGCTATGCGGCGGACGTCGACGCCGCCCGCCTCGCCGGTCGGTTTCAGATCGAGCCTGGCGCCTTCGCGAAGCTGCGGGAGTGCGCGCGTCCGGGATGACGCCGAGCGCCGCGGTCGCTCTCTCCGGCCGAGGCGGGGCCGCGGCGAAGCGGGTGGTCACGCCCCGCGCTTCGCCGCCAGATAGCGCACGCAGTCATCGAGGGTCGCGAGCTTCCGATAGTCCGCCTCGGGAACGTCGACCCCGAACGCGGCGTGCAGCCCGACGACGAAGTTCATGAAGTCGACCGAATCGAGATCGAGCGTGTCGCGCAGATTGGCCGCTGAGTCGAGCGCCTCGGGCCGGAGCTCGGGTGCGACGTCTTGCAGGACCCGAATCACGCCCTGGCGGATCTCCTCCCGCGTCACAGCTTCTCCGGCGTCTGGAGCAGGCGCTCGATGGCGGCGAGAAAGCGCGCCCCGCGATGCCCGTCGCTGGCGCGGTGGTCGGCCGAGAGGCTCGCGGCGATGACCGGCCGTCCGCTGACCGCGCCGCCGACGATCCAGGGTCGCTCGACCAGGCGGCCGGCGCCCGTGGTCATGCGGATCACCAGCGGAACGTTGAACTGGCCGCCCGACATGTGGAGGATCGTCGCCGCGTTGTTCACGATCTGATCGAGCGCGAGCAGGCTGAAGTTCACGGTCATGATCTCGACGATCGGCCGCGTCCCACCGAGGGCCGCGCCGATGCCCGCACCGACGAAGGCCGACTCCGAGAGCGGCGTGTCCCGGATACGCTCCGGCCCGAACTCGTCCAGCAGCCCCTTGCTGACCGCGTAGCAGCCGCCGTAGCGGCCGACGTCCTCACCCATGAGGAACACGCGCGGATCGCGCTGCAGCGCCTCGCGCAGGGCCGCGCGGATCGCCTCGCGGTAGGTGGTGCGGATCCGGTCCGGGCTCACGCCGACTCCGAAGCGTCCCGCGGCTCGGAATAGACGAAGCGCGTGAGGTCGCCCTCCGGCTCGAGACGCCCCGCCTCCGCGAAGGCGATCGCGGCGCCGATCTCCTGCGCGACCTCGCGTTCGAGTACGGCAAGGGCATCGTCATCGACGAGGTGGTCGCCGCGCAGCCGCGCGATGAAGGTGGGGATGGGATCGCGCTCCTTCCAGGCCTCGACCTCCTGCTTGCTGCTGCGATACAGCTCGGGATCGAAGGCCGAGTGGGGACGGAAGCGGTAGGTGCGGAACTCGAGGAAGCACGGCCCGTCGCCGGCCCGCACGGCGGCGACCGCACGTTCGGAGGCCGCCGCGACGGCGAGCACGTCCATCCCGTCGACCGCCGCCGCCGGCATCGCGAAGCTGGCGGCCTTGGCCGCGAGGTCGGTCTGCGACTGCGCGCGGGCGAGCGCCGTGCCCATCGCGTAGAGATTGTTCTCGCAGCAGAACAGCACCGGCAACTTCCAGAGCGCGGCCAGGTTGAGGCACTCGTGGAACTCACCCTCCGCCACCGCGCCGTCGCCGAAGAAACACGCCGTCACCCGGGGACTGCCCTGGAGCTTGTCGGCAAGGGCGAGCCCGACGGCCAGCGGCAACCCGCCGCCGACAATGGCGTTGCCGCCATAGAAGCGGGTGGCGGCATCGAAGAGATGCATCGATACCATCCGTCGCCGAAGCACTTCCGATAGCGTTCCTCGTCGTGCAGGTATCCGCGGAACATCGACCGCCAGCCGGGGCGAAGCGCCAGCTCGCCCTGCTGGTCGGGGGCTTCGATCACCTCCACGGTCCCGTCCTCGCGCCGGCGCACGATGGCGGCCTCGATGCCGGGCAGCGGGCAGCCCATCGAGCCCGGCCGCACCTCCATCGCGAGGTAGTTCGCGATCATGATCCCCCCTGTCTCGGTCTGCCACCAGTTGTCGTGGATCGGGAGACCGAAGATCCTCTGTCCCCACACGTCGCCGTCGATGACCAGCACATGTTCCAGTCATGGGAGCGTCGCGCGCCACTCGGCGATCTTCCGCCGCGCACACAGGGCCGCCGTGGTGACCAGCACGCGGCCCTCGCCGAGCGCGAGGCGCTGCCGCAGCGGCTCCGGTCCGAAGGCTGAGAAGAGGGGGCAGACCACGCTGCCGTTCTTCCAACTACCGAGCGCGGCGATGTAGAGCTCGGGGACGCGGCCACTGAGGATGAAGACGCGATCGCCCTTCCCGATCCCCAGATCGCGCAGGACGTTCGCAAACCGGCTGCTCAGTCGGGAGAGATCCGCGTAGGTGAAATCGCGCACCTGGCCGGCCTTGTCGAGCCAGCGGAGCGCGACGTGATCCGCGCGCGACCCGCCCGCATGGCGATCGACCGCCTCGTGGGCGATGTTGAGTCCGGCTCCGCCCGGGAGCCCATCGAGGGCACGACGCGCCGCAGCCCAGGAGAACTCGGCGCGCGTTCGTTCGTAGTCGCGCAGATTGGGAACGACGCGCCAGCCACCGCACGGCTTCCGGATCGGTTCCCAGCGTGTGCGTCCGACACTCGCGCGCGCCGACCGGTCCACGGACGGTGGTAGAGCGAAATGGGTGCCACGCAATCCACCCTCGCCCGCGGGCGAGAACGGCAGACGCTTTTGTGCGACGCCGGGAACGGCAAGCATTCAGATCGGCGGCGCCTGAATGGCCAGGGGCTCCCCATCGAGCGCTCCGTGTCCGAGGCGATTGCCGACTGGCCATCGCGTTCCGCGGTGATCGCCGACTACCAGCTCGGCGGGAGCGAAGACGGCCTGAGCTTGCGCAGCCATTTCACGCCGCGAAGCCCGACGTCCGCATCCTCCCCGTGATCGCGTTCGCGACCGGCTACCTCATCCAGACCACTGCGGCGCTGCGCCATGCGTCACTGCCGCGCAAGTCGTTCGAACACCAGCATTTGCCTCGCCTGTTGCACGCGCACTCATTCATCCCCTCAGGTCCTCGGAATCGATCCCGCGGCGCCGCGCCCACTGCTTGGCGCGGCTGATCGCGACGCGAATGGCGAACCCCTCGTCGTGTCCTTCCTCGAAGAGGGCGTTGGCGATCTCGATGGCCTTGTGTCGAACCAAGGGTTGCAGGCCGCGCATTGCCGCCGGATAGTCGCCTTCACTCCAAGGCATCGTCGCTGGCTATCGCTCCGCGGTCTCGTAGCCCTTCCGCTCCGCAGCGGCAAGGCGCCGGAGGTACGCCAAGGCGCCCGGTGGCGATCACCGCCGCTCATCGCCTGGTAAACGAGCGCAGGGCACGTGGGTGAGCCCAGGCAGCGCTGGCTTGTGGTGTGAGTCGTGGTGTGAAAAAAGACGGGAACGGTGTGACAGCAGCGGTTCTGGACGTTCCGAGCCGCGTCTAACTGCTTGAAAGTACGAACGGAGCGGTGGCCGAGTGGTCTAAGGCGCACGCCTGCTAAGCGTGTGTACCTCACAAGGGTACCGCGGGTTCAAATCCCGCCCGCTCCGCCATTCTTCATCGTGGCGGCGCTCGTCGCGACGCTCGCGGGCGTCGTCCGTACGATCAGGCTCGTTTCGGAGGGGTGATGGAGCAGTTCCGGCAAGGTCGGGTGCGCGCCAACGGCTTGAGCTTCGCCACGCTCGAGGCCGGCGATGGTCCGCTGGTGCTGTGTCTGCACGGATTCCCGGATCACGCCCGGTCCTTTCGGCATCAGCTCCCAGCACTGGCGGCGGCCGGGTTTCGCGCCGTGGCCCCATTCATGCGCGGCTACGCCCCCAGCGACGTTCCGCCCGAGGGACCCTATCAGAGCGCGGCGCTGGCGCAGGATGCGGCCGCGCTGATCGAGGCGCTGGGACACGATCGCGCCGCGCTGTTCGGCCACGACTGGGGTGCGGTCGCAGCCTACGGCGCCGCCGTGCTGGCACCGGAGCGCGTGGCCCGTCTGATCACCGCCGCCGTGCCGCACGGCACCGCCTTTCCCACCGCGTTGCTGACCAACTACGAGCAACAGCGGCGATCCTGGTACATGTTCTTCTTCCAGACGCCGTTCGCCGACGGCGCCGTCCCGTTCGACGACTTCCGCTTCCTCGAGCGGCTGTGGCAGGACTGGTCACCGGGCTGGACCGCTCCCGCCGCGGAGATCGCGGCGCTCAAGGACACCTTTCGCAAACCCGGCGTGCTGAGCGCCGCGCTCGCCTACTACCGCGAGACGCTGAACCCGGCGAACCAGCACCCCGGCCTCGCCGAGCTGCAGGCCCGGGTTGGCATGAGCCCGATTGCCGCGCGCACCCTGTACATCCACGGCGCGCGCGACGGCTGCGTCGGCGCCGAGCTGCTCGAGGGCATGGAGCAGCTCTTCCCGCAGGGGCTCGAGACGCTGATGGTGCCCGACGCCGGCCACTTCGTCCACCAGGAGCGCCCCGACGTCGTGAACGCGAAGCTGTTGGAATTCCTCGCCCCGCTCCGGTAACGATCCTGAATACCGATCGAATACAGGGTACGAAGAGGCCGCTCCGGGGGCGCAGAGGACGTCATCGCCCTCTGCGTAGCTCGGCGTCCTCCGCGCCCTCTGCGTACCGTTCGAGGAGCAATCGATGACCAGTGAACGTGAAGCCGTCCTAGCAGGCTATGTGCGCACGCCGTTCGGCAAGGCCGATCCCGAACGCGGGGTGTTTCGCCGCGTGCGCTCGGACGATCTGGCCAGCGTGGTCCTGCAGGAGATCCTCCGCCGCAGCGCGGTCCCGGCTGCCGACGTGGACGGAGTGATCCTCGGTGCGGTCGAGATGATGGGCGAGCAGGCGCATCCGGGTACGGCGATTCCGTTCCTCGCCAACTTCCCCTCGCACGTCACCGGCCTGAGCGTCGAACGCGCCTGCACGACCGCGATGATGGCGGTGCACATCGCGGCGATGAACGTGCAGTGCGGGCTCGGCGACGTGTACATCGCCGGCGGCCTCGACAGCATGACTCATTTCCGCATCCCGGTGATCAAGGACGGGATGGACATGGAGTCGATCATCAAACAGGGCGGCCACATGCTCGCGGCGATGAACCCCAACCCGAGGATGATGGAGCGGATCAACCCGATCGAGCTGAACGGCGGCCAGGGCGCCGAACGGTTGTGCGAGCGGTTCGACATCAGCCGCCGGGAGCTCGACGAGTGGGCGCTGCTCAGCCACCAGCGGGCCGTCGCCGCGCACGACGCCGGCCGCCTTGCCGACGAGATCGTCCCGGTCGAAGGCCTGCAGCCGGACGGCTCGCCGGCGATGATCGATCGCGACCAGGGCCCCCGCCGCGATACGTCGCTGGAGAAGATCGCGTCGCTGCAGCCCATCTACCGCCCCGACGGCCGCATCACGGCGGCGGCCTCGTCGGGGCAGGCCGACGGGGCCGCCGTCTGCCTCATCATGTCGCGCCGCGCCGCGGAGCAGCGGGCGCTGCGTCCCCTGGCGCGCATCCATACGCTGGGCGTCGGCGCCTGCGACCCGCGCGACCTGATCTACTCGGCGATCCCGGCCACCCACAAGGCGCTGCAGCGCTCCGGTTTGTCGATGCGCGACATGGGGGCGATCGAGATCAACGAGGCATTCGCCTGCGCCCCAATCGCCCTCATGCGCGAGTTCGAGATGTCCGCCGCCGACCGCGACAAGATCAACGTCAACGGCGGTGCCTGCGCGCTCGGGCATCCGGTGGGCGCCTCCGGCGCCCGCCTGGTCGGCACGTTGGCGCTGGAGATGCGCCGCCGCGGCGCGCGCTACGGGCTCGCCACCATCTGCGGCGGCATGGGCCAGGGCGCCGCCACCATCTTGGAGGCGGCCTGACGGCCGCCGTTGTCCGTTATCCGTTGTCCGTTCGGTACACGCGCTGCCAATCGCCGGCAACGGGCAGCGCGCCGACAGAACGCCGAACGGACAACGGGCAACGCGATGCCCGGCACCGTCAGGTGCCCCCGCGGAGGTGGCATGACGGCCGCCGTTATCCGTTGTCCGTTCGGTACGCGCGCTGCCCGTCGCGCGCGGTCTGCACGATGCCGACAGAACGCCGAACGGATAACGGACAACGCGATACCCGGCACCGCTAGGTGCCGGGTATCGCTGCCTTGGCAGCCTGCTCGTCCTTCTTCTGCTGCGCTTTGCGGCGGCGCTCGCGCTTCTTCTCGGCCTCGCTGCGGGCGCGGTCGCCACGTTCGGTGAGCTCGATCAGCGAGACCGGGGCGGCGTCGCCGCGGCGGGTGCCGAGCTTGGTGACCCGGGTATAGCCACCGGGGCGGGCGCTGAAGCGCGGCGCGATGTCGTCGAACAGCTTGGCGACCACCGTGCGGCTGCGGACGAAGGCGAGGGCCTGGCGGCGGGCGTGCAGGGTCCCGCGCTTGCCCAGCGTGATCATGCGATCGGCCCAGCGGCGCAGCTCCTTGGCCTTGGCATCGGTGGTCTGCAGGTGCTCGTGTTGGAGCAGTGAGGTCACCATGTTGCGCAGGAGCGCGCGCCGGTGCGAGCTGGATCGGTTGAGCTTACGTCCGCTTTTGAGATGTCTCATGTCTGATCAAGGGGTTAGGGGGTTAGGGGGTTAGGGGGTTAGGAAAGAATTCCAAACCCGTAACCCCCCAAAACCCAACCCCCGAACCCCCGGGGATGAAAAGCGCGTTTAAAAAAGCGGGGGGGGGGGACGGG
>Ga0335069_10014669_pt1 | contig 10965 bp, 11 predicted proteins | sample Lox_Sample_11_FD_206714 | JGI IMG/M metagenome (GOLD analysis project Ga0335069, IMG submission 206714) | Soil microbial communities from Loxahatchee National Wildlife Refuge, Florida, United States - Lox_Sample_1.1 | ecosystem: Environmental > Terrestrial > Soil > Wetlands | place: USA... | reverse complement strand
CCGGCTGGGGGCTCACCGACACGCTGTATGTGGCAGCCCGGGACGAGCAGGACACGATCGTCTGGGCCGTGCTGGACGTGACCGCCGGGGAGACCGGGACGTCGCTCTCCGCCGAGCCGGTGCAGATGGTGGCCGTGATGGCCAGCCGCACCGTGCAGCTCCGGTTCAGCCGGCACTTCGTGCCGGCCGGCCGGGTGGCCAGCACCCTGCCGCTGGCCGAATGGCAGCTCCGCGACGCGGCTGGGCTGCGGGTGAACGGCTCGCTGGCACTGGGCCTGGCCGCCCGGTGCTGCCAGCTCATCGGGCCGGGCCCGCTGGATGATCAGCTGGCCCGGTGCCGCGCGGGGCTGGACACGGCGGACCTGGATACCATGCCTGCGGCCCGCGCGGCGGCCTGCGAGCTGGCCATCCGGGCTGCTGCGGCGCTGGTGGTCCGCCAGGGCGCTACCGCGATCCTGGCCGGCCAGGACGCCCAGCGGCTGGCCCGGGAAGCACTGTTCCTGCTGGTGTTCGGCTCCCGGCCGGCCATCAAGCAGGCCCTCGGTGGCCTGCTGGCCGGGGCTGGCCAGCAGCTGGAAGGAGTGGCATGGCGGAACCGGTGATCGTGCGCGACGCCCACCCCGCCGAGTTCGCCGCGGTCGGCGAGCTGCGGGTGGCGGCCTACGCGACGGGCCGCTTCCTGTCCGACGCTTCCAACTACGGCCCGACGCTGCGCACCCTGGGCACGGACGGGACCGGGCACATCCTCGCCGCGGTGGCCGACGGCCAGCTGCTCGGCACGGTCATGCTGCAGCTGCCGCCGCACGCCGGGCAGGTGGTCCGCGGCCCGGACGAGGCCGAGGTCCGGGCGCTGGCGGTGGCGCCGCAGGCCCAGGGGCGCGGGGTGGGCCGGGCACTGCTGCGCGCGGTCATCGAGCGCGCCGCGGGCCTGGGGGTACGGCATCTGGTGCTGAGCACGCAGTCCGGCATGGACGCGGCGCGGCACCTGTACACGGCGGCGGGATTCGGCCGGCTGCCGGACCGGGACTGGTCCCCGGCGCCGGGTTTCACGCTGCTGGCTTACGGCTTGCCGCTGGGAGCCGGAGGTGCGGAAGAAGGCTGAGCGTCAGTGCCCGCCGCGGGCCGCGGCCGCTTGGCCACGCTGGCCCGGACCCGCGGATCAGGGGAGATCTTCTTCAGCTGCTTGTTCATGGAGCGGAACAGGAAAAACACGGCCAGGCCCAGGCCCGCCACGACCAGGAACCCGAGCAGGCCCGGGGTGACCTGACTGGCCACGCTCTGGCTCGACGCCGCCAGCAGCGTCACAAGCACACCCTCTCCCGTACCCCGGCGAACAGGTCGTCCTCGGGGAGTTCCGCGTCAACCACCGATCTGGCTAGATGGTAGTCCTCGGTCGGCCAGGCCGCACGCTGCACCTCCAGCGGGCAGGCGAACCAGGAGCCCTGCGGGTCGATCTGGGTGGCGTGGGCCAGCAGCGCCTGATCCCGGACCGGGAAGTAGTCGCCGCACGGCACCCGGGTGGTGATCTCGTACTCGCGGTGGTCCGCGGCGCGCTCGTCCCACCGCGCGAACCACTCGGCGTACGGGGATTCCAGCCCGCGGCGCAGCATCTCCTCGTGCAGCGCGGTGAACCGGTCCTTGTGGAAGGTCGCGAAGTAGTACAGCTTGAGCGGCTGCCACGGATCCCCGGCACCCGGGTAGCGGTCCGGGTCGGCGGCGGCCTCGAACGCCTCCACCGCGACCTCGTGGGTCTTGATGTGGTCCGGGTGCGGGTAGCCGCCCTGCTCGTCGTAGGTGAGGATCACGTGCGGCCGGAACTCGCGGACCGCGCGCACCAGCGGGCCCGCGGCCACGGTGAGCGGCTGTACCGCGAAGCAGCCCGCGGGCAGCGGGGGCAGCGGGTCGCCTTCCGGCAGCCCGGAGTCGGTGAAGCCGAGGAACTGCTGGCGGACACCGAGGATCTCGCGCGCCCGGGCCATCTCCTCGCGGCGGATCCGCGGCAGGTTGGCCCGGACGTCGGGGCGGTCCATCGCCTTGTTGAGAATGTCCCCGCGCTCGCCGCCGGTCAGCGTGGCCACCATGACGTCCACGCCTTCCCGGGCGTAGCGGGCCATGGTGGCGGCGCCCTTGCTCGACTCGTCGTCCGGGTGCGCATGCACGGCCATCAGGCGCAGCGGCGCGGGCTCCCCGGGACCGGGCAGGACGGAATCATTCAGGACGGCAGGCACGCGGAATCCCCTCGGCACCATCAGGTAGTAGCGAACGCACGACGGCGGGCCGCTGGGTACCTCGCCGACAGAACATTGTGCAGGACAACACGCTGGCACCGGGACGACATTCCCGTATCCTGGCGCACTTGAGGTTCATCTGGGGCGACGTACTTGTCAGGCCTTGTTAGCTTAGAAGGATTACCCCCGAGGAGCCTCCTACGGCTCAGGCGGGTCCCCGTGACCCGCATCCGCAGGCAAGGAGTACCCGTGACCGAGACGCAGAACGACAGCCTCACCTGGCTCACCCAGGAGGCGTACGACCGCCTCAAGGCGGAGTTGGATCACCTCTCGGGCCCGGGGCGTGTCGATATCGCGAAGAAGATCGAAGCCGCCCGGGAAGAGGGTGACCTGCGCGAGAACGGTGGCTACCACGCCGCCAAGGAGGAGCAGGGCAAGATCGAGGGGCGGATCATCCAGCTCCAGCACATCTTGCAGCACGCTCGCGTCGGCGAGCCGCCCCGGACTGACGGGGTGGTCGGCCCGGGGATGACGGTGACGATCCGCTTCGACGGTGACGACGACGAGGTGACGTTCCTGCTGGCCTCCCGGGAGGAGAGCGGCGCACCGATCGACGTGTACTCGCCGCGCTCGCCGCTGGGCGCCGCGATCAGCGGGAAGAAGATCGGCGAGACGGCCACCTACACGCTGCCTAACGGCCGCGCGGCCACGGTCGAGATCCTGGAGGCAGTCCCGTACGTCGGCGGCTAGCCGCAGCCTGAACCACCCAGCGCGGTGCGTGTGCCCAGGGGCCACGCACCGCGCTGGTTTCAGGGCCGGGCCGGGTCGGCGGCGACGGCCTGGCGGATCGCCCCGGCCAGTTCGCTCTCCCGGGCCAGCGCCGCCGCCGCGCCCGCCTCGTCGCCGGTGGCCTGGCGCAGCCAGGCCCGCTTCGACCAGGCGTAGGTGCTGCAGTCGCGGACCGACAGCCGCTCGCTGACCAGGGCCGCGGCCAGATCCAGCCGCCCGGCCCGGATGGCCGCCTCGAGCAGGGTGCGCTCCACCGCGTCCCGCTGCGCGTGGCTGCCGCCGAACGTGTGCAGCTGGGCCCGGATCGGCAGCAGTTCGCTGAGCACGCTCCGGTACTCCCCCCGGCCGAAGTGCACCAGGCTGCGGCAGACCGGCAGGCCGACCCGGGCCGTCATGTCCCAGCCGGTGCTGCCCGGGTCACCGTGCGCGGCCACCTCCGCCTGCGCCGCGGCCACCTGCCCGGCCCGGTCCAGCTCGCCGTTACCGATGAACGCCATCACCGCGTGCATGTCGTTGAACGGGTAGAAGCCCGGGGCCAGCAGCCGGCCCCAGGCCGCCGCGAGCGGCGGCCACCGGTCCCCCACCGGGCTGCCCTCCAGGTGCATCCGCCACAGCAGGGCGGTGGCGTCGAGCAGTTCCAGCGCGACATCGCCCGCCCCCTCGGGGTGCAGCATCCGGTCGTAGACCGCGAGCGCACCCTCGGTGTCCCCGCCTTGCAGCAGGTACAGCGCGTAGTGCCAGGAGTTGTGCACGTTGAGGAAGTTCCCGGTGGCCCAGTCGGCCTCGCGGCGGCGCAGGTACCGGACCCCGTCCGGGATCCGGCCCGCCATCTCGTAGGTGTGCACCACCGCGTGGATGCCCCAGACGTCGTCCGGGTTCTGCTCCACGGCCCGCTGGCCGGCCTCTTCCGACTGCTGGTAGAGGTTGCATTCCTCCAGGCCGAACGCGTACATCCCGTGCACGAAGCCGGCCTGCGGGTGGCCGGCCGGCCAGCCGTCCAGGGCCCGGCCGATCCGGTCCCGGAGACTGACCGCGTTGCCGGTGAAGAAGTCGATCTGGTGCCCGGTGAACAGGGCCAGCAGGTCGCGGGGGTAAGCCACGGAGATCTCACCGAGCGCCTCGCCCGCCCCGGTCATGTCCCCGGCCACCCAGCGGGCCGCGACGGCCAGGTGGGCCCGCTCGCGCGGCAGCAGGGCGGCCAGGTCGGCGCGCTGCCCGTCGAGCGCGGCCCGGGCCGCGGCGACGGCGCCCTCCTCGGTGGACATCAGCGCCAGGTAGGCGGAGCACACCGCGGCCATCGCGCAGCCCGGGTCCGCGGCCACCGCGGCCGCGGCCGTGTCGGCCACCTCGGGCTGGAACCTGATCAGGTGGTCGATGGCCTGGTCGTAAGTGGCCACGGCGGCGGCCGAACCGGTGAGGTCCAGCCCTCGCGCGTCAGCAGACATGTCAGCCTCCGGCCGACATGCTAACTAACTAACCGACCAGCTCAGGGGCCGCGGGCTCGTCCGCCGGCGCCCGGCCACGGAGCGGCACCTCCTTGAGGAACCAGGTCAGCACGAAGGCCAGCCCGGCGGCCGGGATGGCCCACAGGAAGACCCCATCCAGCGCGTGCGCAATGGCATAGAACACGTCGTGCTGGATGGCTGGCGGCAGCGCCTTGACGGTGGCCGGGTTGAGCTGCCCGCCGCTGGTCGCGATGTGCACGTTGGGCGACACCGCGGTCAGCGCATCCTGCAGCCGCCGGGCGAAGATGGCGCCGAGCGCCGCCACCCCGATGGAACCGCCGATCTGCTGGAAGAACAGCCGCGAGCTGCTGGCCACGCCGATGTCCCGCGGCTGGACGCTGTTCTGCGCGAGCAGCGTGGTGAGCTGCATCAGGAAGCCCATGCCCAGGCCCAGCACGACCATGAACAGCGCCGAGGTGACCCGGCTGGTGTGCACCCCGAGCAGGGACAGCAGGAACATGCCGATGGTCATGCCGCCCGCGCCCAGGATGGGCAGCGCCCGGTACCGGCCGGTCCGGGTGGTCACCTGCCCGGAGATCAGCGAGGTGATCATCACGCCGACCATCATCGGGGTGAGCAGCAGCCCGCTGACCGTGGGCGAGGCGCCCTGCACGGTCTGCTGGTACAGCGGCAGGAACGTGATCGCGCCGAACATGGCCAGGCCGGCCAGGAAGCTCAACGCCGAGACCAGGGCGAAGTTGCGGCCACGGAAGATGTGCAGCGGCAGGATCGGCTCCGCCGCCCGGCTCTCGATCCAGATGAACGACGCCACCGCGAGCACGGCCAGCACGCCCAGGCCGATGATCTGCGGGGACAGCCACCCGTACTGGGTGCCGCCCCAGGTCGCGCCCAGCACCACCGCGGTCGCCGCCACCGCCAGCACGGCCGCGCCCAGGTAGTCCACCCGGTGCTCGATGTGCCGCCTGGGCAGCTTGAGCGTGGCGGCCAGGTAGGCCAGCGCGACGCCGCCGATCGGCAGGTTGATGTAGAAGATCCAGCGCCAGGAGAAGCTCTCCGTGATCCACCCGCCGAGCAGCGGGCCACCGATGGTGGCGACCATCATCACGGCCATGATGTAGCCCATGTACTGGCCCCGCTCACGGGGCGAGACCAGGTCGCCGATGATGGCGATGGCGCTGACCATCAGGCCGCCCGCACCCAGCCCCTGGATGGCCCGGAAGGTGATCAGCATGGCCATGGACTGGGACAGCCCGGCCAGCGCGGAGCCGGCCAGGAAGATCACGATGGCCGTCATGAACAGCTTCTTGCGGCCGTACATGTCGCCGAGCTTCCCGTACAGCGGGGTGGTGATGGTGGAGGCCAGCACGTACGCGGTGACCACCCAGGACAGGTGGGCCACGCCGCCCAGGTCGCCGACGATGCGGGGCAGCGCGGTACCCACGATGAGCTGGTCCAGCATGGCGAGCATGATGGCGAGCAGCAGCCCGGGCAGCACCACGAGGATCTCGCGGCGCATCCCAACGCTGGCGTCGGCGGCCGGAGCCGGCCCGCCAGGAGCTGGACCGGCCGATGCTTCTGCCATGAAAACTCCCCGTGGATAACTTACTTGCCGACCGGCTAGTATGACAGCCACCAGGCTAGGACGCTTGCTAACCGGGCGTCAAGTAAGTTTAGCGGGGAGCAGAGCGGCGAGAATGCGGGACCACGATGGACGACGACGCGGCTGAGTTCGCGGCCACCGGCGGCGGGCCGGGCCGGCCCGCCGCCGTGCGGCCGCGCGGGGACACCCGGGAGCGGATCCAGTCCGTGGCCCTGGAACTCTTCGCCGAGCAGGGCTACGAGAAGACCTCGCTGCGCGAGATCGCCGAGCGCCTCGGGGTGACCAAGGCCGCCCTGTACTACCACTTCAAGTCCAAAGAGGACATCGTCCGCAGCTTCACCGAGGACTACGTGCACGAGCTGGACGCGCTGATCGCCTGGGGCAGTGACCAGCCGCTCACCGCGGACACCCGGGCACTGCTGCTAGCCAGGTACAGCCACATCGTCAGCCACCGCATCGAGGTCATGCGCTTCCTGGAGCACAACCAGGCCGCGATCGACCACCTGATGACCGAGCACGGCGGCCAGGACCGCAAGAAGCTGTTCCGCGAGCAGTTCCTCACCCTGCGCAACTTGCTGACCCCGCCGGACGCGCCGCTGCGCGACCGGGTCCGCGCGACGATGGCCATCGCCTCGGTCGGCCTGGGCTGCATGCTCTACCACAGCGAGGTGTCCGACCCGGCCGAGCTGGACCAGGTCATCCTGGACCTGGCCTGCGAGCTGGCCGGCGTCCCGGCCCCGCAGCCCGCAGATCAGCCGCATGATTGATCATGCGGCTGGGCACATCAGCCCGGCGGGGCTCAGCTGACTTCTGGGGTTGCTGGTGTTTGCGGCGTGGCCGGCGGCCCGGCGGCGACGGCGCGGACCAGGGGCAGCACGCGGTAGGGCAGCGGCGTGGCCAGCGCGATCACCGTGGAGGCCCGCACCACGCCGGCCACGTCCACGATCGCATCGATCACCCGCTGCAGGTCCGCGTTGGTCCGGGCGACCACCCGGCACAGCATGTCCCCGGCCCCGGTGATCGTGTGCGCCTCGAGCACCTCGGGGATGGCGGCCAGCCGCCCGGCCACCGGGTCGTGCCCACCCGCCTGGCGGATCTCCAGGGTGACGAACGCGGTCACCCCGTGGTCCAGCGCGACCGGGTCCACGTCCGGCCCGTAGCCGGTCACCACGCCGGTGCGGTGCAGCCGGTCCAGCCGGGCCTGCACCGTGCCGCGGGCCACGCCGAGCCGCCGGGACGCCTCCAGCACACCCACCCGCGGCTCGGCCGCCAGCAGCGCGATCAGCCGCCCGTCGAGCTCGTCGATCATCGAGTCAGCCCCCTCGGCAGCGGCGACATTATGTACAGTTACCCCACGGTATAGCGTTAAGTATCGTGCACTTTGACCAGTGATTAAAGTCAGTGTTGCACAGGTTGTCGCACCGGCGGAGCATGCTCGTCATGGAGCACACAGACGAGTTCCCGGTCACCGGTATGGACGCGGTCGTCTTCGCGGTAGGCAACGCGCGGCAGGCGGCGCACTACTACTCGACGGCGTTCGGCATGCGTGCCGTCGCCTACCGCGGGCCGGAGACCGGCTGCCGCGACGAGGTGAGCTATGTGCTCGAGTCCGGCCGGGCCCGGTTCGTGCTGCGCGGGCCGGTGCGGCCGGGCACCGAGCTGGCCCGGCACGTGGCCGAGCACGGTGACGGCGTGGTCGACCTGGCCCTCGGCGTGCACTCGGCCGAGGCCGCCTACCAGTACGCGACGTCCCGCGGCGCGCGCGGGCTGGCCGAGCCGCACCTGGCCGAGGACGAGCAGGGCAAGGTGGTGCTGGCCGCCATCGCCACCTTCGGGGACACCCGGCACACCCTGGTCGAGCGGGCCAGCTACAGCGGGCCCTACCTGCCCGGCTACGTCGCCGCCGAGCCGGTCGTGGCCCCGCCGGAGCGGCCGTTCTTCACCGAGATCGATCACTGCGTGGGCAACGTCGAGCTGGGCCGGATGGACGAGTGGGTCGGCTTCTACCAGCGGGTGATGGGTTTCACCAACATGAAGGAGTTCGTCGGCGACGACATCGCCACCGAGTACTCCGCGCTGATGAGCAAGGTGGTCGCGGACGGCTCCCGCGCGGTCAAGTTCCCGATCAACGAGCCTGCCGTGGGCAAGAAGAAGTCGCAGATCGACGAGTACCTGGAGTTCTACGGCGGCCCGGGGGTCCAGCACATCGCGCTGGCCTGCGACGACATCGTGGCCACGGTGCGGGCCATGCGGGCCGCCGGGGTCAGTTTCCTGACCACCCCGGGCAGCTACTACGACACCCTCGGGGACTGGGCGGGCGAGACCCACATCGGCGTGGACGTGCTGCGCGAGCTGGGCATCCTGGCCGACCGGGACGAGGACGGCTACCTGCTGCAGATCTTCACCAAGCCGGTGCAGGACCGGCCCACGGTGTTCTTCGAGCTGATCGAGCGGCACGGCTCGGAGGGCTTCGGCAAGGGCAACTTCAAGGCCCTCTTCGAAGCCATCGAGCGGGAGCAGGCCCGCCGCGGCAACCTCTGAGCCAGCCAGCTAGGCGCCCGGCGGCGGGCAGTCGGGGCAGTCCAGGCACGCCATGCAGGCGCGCCCGCCGACGCAGAACGGGCAGGTGACCACCGGCCGGATCAGGCCGCACGGCGCGCAGACCCGGTGGTCGCCCGGCTTGATCCCGCCGCAGCTCACCGCGTGCTCCAGGCCCAGGCCGGCGTGCTCCGGGCGCAGGCCAACCGCGACATAACACCCATACCCGAACATAGCTCAGCTACCGGGCGGTACCGCAGGCCCGTGGGCCAAGTTTCCAGCTAGCCGGTAGGTCAGCGGAACATCATCTGATAGCCGGCCTGCCGCAGCTGGCTGATCACCTCGTCGCAGTGCGCGGGCCCGCGCGTCTCCACCTGGAGCAGCACCTCGACCTCACCCACCTGGAGCCGCGGGGTGACCCGCTCGTGCATCACGTCCAGCACGTTGGCGCCCAGGCTGGCCACCGTGGTCAGCAGCGCGGCCAGCGCGCCCGGCCGGTCCGGGATGCGGCAGCGGAACGTCAGGTACCGGCCGGCCGCGGCCAGCCCGTGCCGGAGCACCTTGGACAGCAGCAGCGGGTCGATGTTGCCGCCGGACAGCACCACGACCACCGGCGGCTCGAACATGCCCGCGTACTCGAGCAGGCCGGCCACCCCGGCCGCGCCGGCCGGCTCGACGACCTGCTTGGCGCGCTCCAGGCAGAGCACCAGGGCCCGGGACAGGCTCTCCTCGGAGACCGTCACCACCCGGTCGCCGTACGCGGAGATGATGCTGAACGGGATGTCCCCCGGCCGGCACACGGCGATGCCGTCGGCCATGGTCGGCGCGGCCGCCACCCGGACCGGGTGCCCGGCGGCCAGTGAGGCCGGGTAGCCGGCCACCGCCTCGGCCTGCACCCCGATCACCTCGACCGCGGGGTCGGCGTCCTTCACCGCGACAGTGATCCCGGCGGCCACCCCGCCGCCGCCGACCGGGATGGCGATCGTGCGCACCTGCGGGCACTGCTCCAGGATCTCCAGGCCCAGGGTGCCCTGGCCGGCCACGATGTCCGGGTGGTCGAACGGGTGGATGAGCACCGCGGACCGCTCGGCCGCGTACTCCCGGGCGTACTCCACAGCGTCATCCACCGTCTCGCCGTGGAAGATGACATCCGCCCCGTAGCCCCGGGTGGCCTCGACCTTGGGCAGCGGCGCGCCCTCCGGCATGATCACCGTGGCCTTTACGCCGAGGATCTCGGCCGCGAACGCCACCCCCTGGGCGTGGTTGCCTGCGCTCGCCGCCACCACCCCGTTGGCCCGCTCGGCCTCGCTCAGCCGGGAGATCCGCAGGTACCCGCCGCGGGACTTGAACGACCCGGTCCGCTGCAAGTTCTCGCACTTGAGAAACACCGGCCCGCCGAGCCGCTCGGACAGCACCCGGGAGTGCAGCAGCGGGGTGGGCGGCAGCACGTCGCGGAGGACCTCGCGGGCCGCAGCGACGTCGGCGGCGGTCACCGCGGAGGGGTTCATTGCCATGCCTGAAGTCTCGCACCCGCGGTCAACACGGCCGGCCCGGAGATGCGAGCAGCGCGGGACTGCACATAGTGTCGAAGAGTGCAGTCACACAACCAGACTTCCCATGCTGACTCCGTCCCGCCCCGGCCAAGCGCGGCAACCCTGGGTGAACTGCGCGCTTCCGGGCACCGATACGAGACCGTCAAAGACGAACTGCGCCGCAACCTGCTGGCCAGGATGCGCACCGGCGAGGACCGGTTCCCCGGCATCGTCGGGTTCGAGCAGACCGTGCTGCCGCACGTGGAGCGGGCCATGCTGGCCGGGCACGACACGATCCTGCTCGGCGAGCGGGGCCAGGGTAAGACGCGGCTGATCCGCACGCTGCCGGTGCTGCTCGACGAGTGGAGCCCGGCGGTCGAGGGCTGCGAGATCAACGATCACCCGTACCGGCCGGTCTGCGCGCGCTGCCAGCGGCTGGCCGCGGAACTGGGCGACAGGCTGCCGGTCATCTGGCGGCACCGCACCGAGCGCTACGGCGAGAAGCTGGCCACGCCGGACACCAGCGTGGGCGACCTCATCGGCGACATCGACCCGGTCAAGGTGGCCGAGGGGCGGACGCTGGGTGACCCGGAGACCATCCACTTCGGCCTGGTGCCGCGGACCAACCGGGGCATCTTCTGCCTGAACGAGCTGCCCGACCTGGCCGAGCGGATCCAGGTCGCGCTGCTCAACGTGCTCGAGGAGCGGGACATCGGGGTGCGCGGCTACGCGCTGCGGCTGCCGCTGGACCTGGTCCTGGTGGCCAGCGCCAACCCTGAGGACTACACCAACCGGGGCCGGATCATTACCCC
>Ga0335069_10014667_pt1 | contig 10965 bp, 9 predicted proteins | sample Lox_Sample_11_FD_206714 | JGI IMG/M metagenome (GOLD analysis project Ga0335069, IMG submission 206714) | Soil microbial communities from Loxahatchee National Wildlife Refuge, Florida, United States - Lox_Sample_1.1 | ecosystem: Environmental > Terrestrial > Soil > Wetlands | place: USA: Florida... | reverse complement strand
CGGAGAGAGCCGACACATGCGCGGCGGCGGTCGGATGGGACTGCACGATCGGGGTCTTGGCGAGCGCCGCCACACCAGCCGCCACGTCGTCCAGGGCGGTGTGGTGCGGCAGGTTGGCCTCGACATCATTGGCGACGGTCTCGGCAGCGGTCAGCGCGCCCTCGGCAGTAGCAACCGCAGCAGCCGAGCCTGGCGCGATGGCGGTGGCGACAGCTCCGGCAACGGGCGCGATCTCGTTAACGATACCTTCGACGGTGGCGGTAGTGGTTTCGACGGTCATGACTGATTTCCTTGTGGTGCGGTTAAAGGCATACCGCCTGCACCAGTGGCGGTATTCTGGATGTGCGATGCAACGAGATAGTGCGCGGCCATGGTGAACAGGCCGGTAAACGCAAGCGCCACGTCGTCAGGCACCGTAATGCCACGCAGGGATAGCAGCCAGACAAGCACCGTAGCCAGCATAGTGCTAGCTCCAGATGTCCCGACTACGGTTCCGGTGGTGGCGTTCATGTGCGCAATCCTACATGGATAGTGTGTAATTGAGCAAGGGGACTTAATGCGCCGTCCAATTCGAGCCGTTGCAGAGCGCCAGCACTTTAGTTGATCCGCCGCCTGAAAGCGTGCCGTTCCACGTCGGGGAAGATGCATCCGACACGGGGTAGATGTACCAAGCCGTCGTGGAGTTACACGTCGGCAGAGTCGCAACGGTGTATGGCGTAGTTTTGAAAACAAGCGCGCCGTTCTGGATGGTTGCGCCCGCGCTATCCACGCGGAAGTAGTTGCCCAGCGCGTTCGCAGATGAGCCGCTAGTACCAGCGGGAGCAGCTTGGATCTCGACGCCGCCGCTTGTTGCGGAGCCGGTGCCTTGGCCACCGCGAATAATCAAGTCCGCACCAGTGGTATTTGTCCCGCTTCCCGACGTTCCTTGCAAAATGCCTGTGGAAGGCGATGCGCTCTCCGAGCCATTGCCCATCGTCAACGTGTTATTGATGAAGCTAGTCGCATACGCAGGATTTGAGGACAGCTGCACGTTGGGGGTTCCGGCAGAGAATAGGTCTAGCACTCCAACGTCATTGCTGGCACTATTACCATTGATCGACGCAATATTGTTTGTCCCATTCGAGATGATGAACCCTGTGTATTGCGTCGATGAGGTTATGGTCTGAGGGCCAGAGAAGATGGTTCCATTTGTCTGTATATTGCCAGTCGGGCTCAAGGCGAAAATCCGAGAGCCGATTGTTCCCGCGCTATTGACGGGGTATACCCAAAGCCCGCCAGTCGATCCGTTACCCTGCCCGAGGAACAGATCAGACTCGCCTGTTCCATAACTATAATTCCACCCCAGAGACGGCCCTTGTGTAAGCGTCCCGCTATAGCCCCCAACGTTCCCGGCAGCGTTCAAAAAACCGCCAGTATGTGTCTCAATCGGAGCAGTCCCTGCCCCATTCCAAGACGCGCCGATTAATTGATACGGATTGCTGTAGGATTGCGCAGGGGTCGCTTGGATATTTACGTTCGACGTGGTGACTAATTGGGTTGTCCCTTGGAACTGGACATTCCAAAGACTGGAGTTCGCAGAAACAATGGAATGAGGCGCGAAGAACATTACGCCGTTTAGGCTCAACGACTTGTTCGCCTGATTCGTCACATAAATGTCGCTGTAGGTTCCAGGTGTCCCTGATCCAGCGTCGCCAAAACCAACTCCAGTAAATATGTAAGGGACATTCTGGCCGCGCGCATCGTAATAAACGTTGTATCCAGCGGCATGGTCGATGCTGCCTCCGGTCCATGAGACGACACCGGCTTCGTTTGTCCCGGAGGTGCCATCGAAAATCTGAACGTTATTACCTCCAGCGGACCACGAACTGGAGGCTGAAAATTTAATCCCGCCTACGCCCGAGAGGCGGACGTTATTCGTAACGCTTCCATAGAAGTTGGAATTGGTGATGACCCAATCAAAATTTGAGTTGAGATTTAGGCCGATATTTCCTGCGGCGTAATCTGATACGTCTTCAAGCTGGGCATAGCCGTTTGCGCCAAAGCCGGTTCCGTCGATGTTGTTTCCTGCAAAATAGTCAACCCTCAAATTTTGTAGGATGATTCTTCCATATATCGGGTTCGTCCCGGCTGTTTGGAGCTGGATACCATTTGCACCTCCCGAATCCCCAATCCCTGGGCCATCCAACGCCATGTTTTTGATGATGACCGTGGCGGGCTGTTCTCCGGTCGCGTAGTAATTCCCGTTGTCGTAGGCGAGGGCAATTGTAAATAGTGGGCTTGTGCTGCCATTCACCAAGCGGAGGTGACTAAGCATTTCACCGTCTCCGACCATGACGATTGGCCGGGTGAGCGTTAACGGGCCAGTTAAGCACGACGGGGGGAGATGTAGCTGCATATTCGGCGTGCCATTCCCGGCGAGAGGAACAGTTTGCGCCGCGTTAATGGCGCTCTGGATGGCAGTGGTGTCTACGGTCCCGGTACCATTGAAAACATTGTAATTGCAGTATGCGCCGAAATTACGCACATCCCAGATTTTCGACTTGGATAAAATCCAGCAGTTATTCGGGGTGTTTGACGCGACCTGAGAGCCGCCATCACCTGCGCCTGAGTTGAGGGAGCAAGCGGAGGTTTGGAGTGTATATTCCACGGACGGCATATCGCCGTCTACGTGATATCCTGTGTCTTGGACCACCGTTCCGGCGCTAAAGCCTGTCAGCGGAAGAGCCTTTAGCGATGCGTCCGTGGGCACGACAGCGATGATTTTTCCACTATTGGACGTGATATTTCCGGTAGTCGTGATATTGTTGAACGTGGGGCTTGCATAATTGGCAGCAAATGCCGGAAACGCAAGGATCCAAAGAACGGCGATAAGTTTTTTCATAGTTATTGCCACTCCATGAAGACTGCGCCGTTACCGCCAGCGCCACCCGTACCGCCGCCCGTAGTCCCTGACCCACCACCTCCACCGCCACCGCCTGGATATCCACCAGCTCCACCAGCGCCACCTACACCAGCTCCATTACCAGCACCCCCGCCGCCCCCAACTCCTTCCGCGCCAGATGGCCAAGATGTGTTTGAAGTGCCTGAGCTTCCAGATGCTCCTGCGGTTAATCCGCCGATGGCGCCAGCTCTATTACCTACGTTTGATGGATTTTCGAGAGTGGGTGATGTTCCACCGGCAATAAAGGTTCCAGAATTGAGTCCTCCTCCAGCCGCACCGGCCGATGGACCATATCGAACATGAACTTGACCCTGTGGCGTTCCGGTGGAATTACACCCATCGCCCGAATCTGATGCTGCTGACGTATAATATGTAGTTAATCCAGAATTTCCCACTCCATTTGGGCCGGATGAAAATACCCCTTGAAGACCACCCCCGCCGCCCGTTGTCCCAGCGCCGCTGCTTCCTGCTGTAGGACTGCTATTATTGGCACCATCAAATGTATAAATAACGCTACCGAATGCAACCGAAGAATTAGAGCCAGTATTGCCAACCGCACCAGCCGCAGCAGATGCGCCTCCATTGCCAATAACTACAGAATAGCTAAGCTGCGGAAGAGATGAAACTGGTAGCCATCCAGTGTCAATTTTAGCAGCCGAACCTCCTCCGCCGCCGCCGCTTCCCGTTGATGCAACGGTTCCTCCTCCCGCACCTGAGCCTCCGCCGCCAATTCCGATAATCCGAAACTGCGTTGCTCCTGCTGGGATTGTTCCCGATCCACTGGAGAGATATGTTGCGCTACCCGTGGCGCAAAGAGGTTTCGCCGTAAGCCATGGGGTAGCGCCGTCTGTATTTACCAAGGTCGGGCAGCTATTCGAACTTCCTTGCGGGATAACGACGCTACCATTGCCGTTGCAGGAATCCGAGCCATTGCTGATGCAAACCTGTTCGCTATAATTTCCGGTGGTGTTGTTATAGAGAAGGAAAATTCCCGAATAGCCCAGCACTGCGCCGTTGGAGGCGATGACCTGCAAGTTAGAGGTAAGCGTGCCGCTCACGTTGTAGATGATCGGGGCTTCGATAGCCGCCATTGCGGTAATGTCGAGGCCGCTCGTATTGCCGGTGCCGCCGTTGAGGATTTGGACCGACGTGATCGCGGTGCCAGAGACGCCAGAGACCCTGATATAGTTATCGTAATTACCGCGCGGTATATACAGCACGTCGCCGACTTTGTAGCCGGAGCCGCCCGCGTATACGGAATCGATGGACGTAATAACGCCGCCCGTCGCGGTGAAGCTGAACGCCGCTCCCGTACCGACGGAGGCAAAGCTAAGCGTCCCGCCCGTAACGCCCGAGAGGTACACGGTAGATCGCGTGACGGCGAACAGGGACTGCACAAACTGATCGGTGGCAATGCGGACGGTATTGTCCACAGGCGGCTGCGTCACCGCGTTGCTGGCGCTGCCCGTGATGTTTGTGGTGCCGTTTAGGGTGATATTGTTGCCGGTGCCACCATTGGCTGCGATGCCGGGAGGACCAGGCGGGATCGGCGGCGGGCTGGCAATAGCGGGGATTGATTGGCAAATCACAAACAGAAACGCGAGAAGTGCTTTTTTCATGGCCTTAATTCCCCGTCACGGCAACTTTATCGCCTGACACAGTGCTGCCGGCGTAAACCAGACTGGAGTTGTTAATCGAGTAAGAGATCGCCTCGCCGGCAAGGAGGGGATAGCCGGTCGAAGATGTGACGCCAGAGCCACCGATAAACACAGTTCCGGTGTTGGTCGAAAGCGCCTTGATGACAATCCCAACGGCATACGCATTGCTCGTCAGCGCTACGCCTGAAGTGGTCATAGTCTGCTGAAAACTCGCAGGAGATGTGCCAACTACGCCGCCACCAGCAGTGGAAACCTGAAGAGGGTTGCCCGAACCAACAGACACGCCACCCTGCGCGAGGTAAACCGGGATCGCACCTAGGGGCTGGTCTTGGTAGTTTGGGAACTGGCTAGTGTCGGGCATTACGATGATCCTATTTGTCGTCGGTCAATTTTAAGGATTAGGAAGAAAGAACATCTCAACGTCATAAGTTGCCGAAACGTTGGGGCTTACACTTGTAGCGGTGACTGAATAAGTCGTGGTTACAGAAGCGCCGGCGGAAACCGCCAAGAAAGCTCCGTGAGATTGCGAAAGAAGCGTGGAATCGCTAGATGATGCGTTGCCGCCCTGTCCATTTATAACAAGCGATGTATTGATTCCTGACGCAGATGTTGTGTTTAAATTAATTTTTGCCCTGGCCATTACCCATCCACCGTTTCCTGGGGGGATAGTAAAACTTACGCTAAGGGTGGCAGAATAATTGGCACTTATTGAGATCCCTTGCGCGGACGAGGCTCGTTTAGGTGAAACTTGCGCCGTAGAAAATGATGCCGTGGGCGGATACCAAGCTGAGCTCGACGCATTCCATTGCAAAACCAGCGACGATCCCGCACCAGTAATCGTGAAATTTGACGACGTAGAGCCGGATGGCAATATTACATTTGAGCTATTGGGATTAATGGTAATCGTTGGCCCAGAGCTTCCGCATATGATAGATGTTAAAAATCCATCAGAAATACCTAACGTGGCTGGCAGGGTAATCGTGCCCGTAGACGAGCAGATTTGCGATACACCATTATGAGACGCGGGAATGGTAAACGGCAACGTCGGATTATTTGTGGCCGAAAATGCTCGGCCAGTTTGGATATTTCCCGCAGTGTTGGCGTTATATGCGTAATCGCCCAGCAGCCATGCACGCGCCGTGGTGCCTTCCTGGCCGCGCAAAACCGTCAGATTGTCGCCGGCCCGAGATGTGCACCAGCAAATTTCATAAACGAGGCCGGTTAGCGCGTCGTTGAGCGTTACCGGGAAATACTGGTTAGTGCCGGGCGAAGGAAACAGCGCGCCGGTCCCAGAAGCCAAGACCAGCGTCGTGGTTGACGAGCTGATGCCCGTCGCAAGTGTCGTGTTGGCGTTATTTGCCGATAGCAGTATCATCCGCGATACGTCCCCTTGCGCACGCTATCCATGTAGCCATCCACGTCGAACGCTTTCTGTTCATCGATGCTCGTAAACGTCCCTTTATTTTTCCCGGCGTACAGGACTTGCTCGGCTTTTTTGGTGCCGTATTCCTTCTCGAGATTTTTCAGGATCGACTGACCCTTTTCTGTTAAAGGCACGGTTGCGCTCCTATCATTTCACGGGAGTATAGCAGATTTTTAGACTGCTCTGAAAGCATTACGGTTGTACTTGCTGCAACATGCCGCCAGAATTGATCCACGCCCCGGCAGTCTGCCCGCTCGTTGTGGTCGGCAGAGACGCCATCCATGTGGTCATAAGCGCGTCCAGGGCGGCTGCGGTGTTGGGCATGGCATTAACGATGCGGCTATCATTCCCCGCCGCTGCCGTAGTTCCCGTGGTTCCGAGTTGAACATCAAGCGCCCCGCCAGAGATGGTCAGAGCCGTCCCAACTGACACCGGGACCGGAGCGCCCGCAAGGGTGGTTGGGCCAGTTAAAATCTCGCCCGCCGCTGCTGCGATGCCTGGTTGAGCCGCCGTTCCAACGCTTTGCAACGTCGAGAGTATGCCCGCAGTAATCAAGGATTGAGCATAATCCCCGGCCAGATACGCAGTTGGCGTAGTGCCTTCCTGGCCGCGCGTCATGGCCGTGATGGTGTCGCCGCTGATGCCCGTAACCCACACGATCTCGCGGATGGTTTGCGTTGCCGCATCCAAGAACGTTAGGACGAAGTATTCGCCGCTTGTCGGATTGGGAAACAGAGCGCCCGTACCAGCCGCCAGCGTTGCCGTCGTGGCTGCTGCAGTGATCGGCGCGGCCAGCGTTGAGGTGGCGTTATTGGCGAACAGGATTAAAGTTGACATTTTAAAATCCAGTGCATTTCACAACAAGCGTATCGCCCGCGCCCAGACATGAGCAGCCGCAGAAATTGTCAATGTGACGGTATCCTAGAAACCGCTGCCGCAATCTTATCATTTACGGAATCCTGCTGACAGACACATAAGTAGCAGCGCCACTAGACGAAAGCGTTAAGGCGCTGCCAGTATTCTGGTTTGCTTGGATTAATGCGGTTTGGCCCGCCGACAAAGAAACCACACAACTCACAGAAGCGGCGTGGGGGATAGATGAAGATGTATTCTGGGAATACTCCTCGCCAGTGCAAACATTGACGCCCTTAGCTATGACGGCAATCAAGTATTGGTTTCCCACGGTCGAAGCGGCATTATTAAACAACAGGCCTGCAGATATATTGTAATACCCCGTAGCCGGAGCCGTATACACCCCTGTTGAGGCGTTAAATTGCGCACCAATCCGGTCGTCAACTTTTGTCCAGCCCGTGATGGTTGTCGATACGCCGGACGGAATGCTTTGACCGGACGAGTTGTTGTAGAGCAGCGCGTCATTTCCAGTGGTGTTCAACGCGCCCGCTATCAAGACGGTACCGCTCGTCCCGGCGATGGGATTGATCCGCAAATCCGCCGTCGAAGAATTTGAATCCAGATTTATGCCCCAGGCCGAGACGCCGGAGGAGTTATCCAGGATAATGTTGTCGCTGGCTGAGTTGCGAATGCGGAGAGTTTCATTCGTTATAGCGGAAGCAGCGCCAAGTGTATCGGTGGCATTCCCGCCTGCGGCGATCTGGCCGAAAGTTTGGCCGCCAGATACGCCTTGGCCAGTGCGCCACATAAGCTGGGCACCAGGCTCTACGACTGGCGGCTGCGTGCCGTTGCCATAGTCAAGATCGTAAATCTGGTCGCCGCTGGTGCATGGCTCGCTTCCAAGCGAGGTCGTAAGCGATGAGGTGCAAGACGGAAATGTCGTCTGGCCGCGAGCGATAATTTCAGATCCCGCCACGAGGCCGTAAAAAGAGTTGGCGCCACTGGAAAAGTAATTCGAGCCATTTTGGCTGATCGAGAAATCAACCGCAGGTGCCGTGTCAGCGTATTCGCTGACGGCTGTGGTATAAAACCTGTTCGTATCCGCTCCGTCGAACAGAATACCCTCTGCCGTAGCGCCGCCAGACGCGCCAACTTCGATGTGCGTGTTGATAAACACGTTCTCACTGGCGTTTACGGTAAGAGAGCCGCCACCATCAAAGGAACCAAGGCGCAAGCCGGTACTGGCGTTGGCGAGAAGATCCTGGACAAACACGTTCTGGAAGACGTTCCACTGGCTACTCGCCGTGGCCAGCGGGTTGAAGTTGGTATTTGTGACGCCAATCACGTTCAAGTCGATGGCGTATCCTCCGGCAAAATCCAGGAACGAGAGGTTTTTAAAATTGCCAGCGCTCTCGGTCTGGATGTCCAGGCCATTGGCCGCGAGGCCAGCGTTGCCGTCGAACTGAACGCCGATAATGGAATCGCCCTGAATAGGGTTACTCGACGTGGAAACGTGCGGCGAGACGATCTGCACCATGCTTCCGCCAAGCGAGCCTATCCACTTAAGGGTGCAGCTAGACGTGAATGGATACCCCGTAATAGACCCAAACGTGTTGGGATTATCGCCGCCGTTCGGGCATAAAATGCCGACATTGCTGGCGCTGATCTCGAGGCTAGATGCAATCGCGCAAACTTTGCCAGGAGGCAGAATGATAGTGCCGCCACCAGCAGATTGCGCGGCGCTGATCGCGCTTTGGATGGCCGATGAGTCGTCGGTCGAGCCATCGCAGACCGCGCCGTACTGGAGGGCCGAATAAATTGGAATGCCGCCAATCGAGCTGACATTAGAAAGCGAGGTAATGTTTGAATTTGCCCCAGGCGTCACGCCAGTTATGGTGTTCAACAGCGTCCCGCTGGTCGGCAAGGTAACGTTCGTCACTCCGGTCGTGGTGAACGCGAGGGCATGGCCACCATGCGTCGTAAGATTTCCAGTGAGCGTGATATTATTCGATCCGTTATTGACGCCCGTTCCGCCGTTTGCCGCCGTCAAGGGGGTTTGCAGCGTTACCGTATTGAACGTAGGAGACGGATAAGGCTGCGCCCAAGCTATCATGGGCGCGGATAAAAGCAAAAATGTGAAAATTAATTTTTTCATGCGACGCTCACCACTCCGCTATTATTCCACAACTCTCCGGTCCCCGCGCCCGGATTTGTCAGGGGAAGATTGGCCCCGCCAAGCGCAAGAAGGGATGCCGCCGTTAGTCCATTAAAATAGAATGGTCCACCACTTGGCGTAGTTATTCCGGCAACACTTACTAATCCGCCATTGCTGTAAAGACCGCCTACAGGCAATCCTGTTGGGCTAGTAGGATATCCATCGGGCGGATTTGTCAGCGCCACAGCTCCGCCATCCGAAAACAAGCCCGTCGCAAGATACGAAGAAGCGGTTACGCTGATCGAGTACATGAACGGCGTAATGCAAGCTCCGGACTGTATCAGCGAATTTAGCGTCTGACCGAGCGAAGTCGCGCCGATCACATATACGGAAAACGTTGTCCCAGATACGACAACGCTGCACGAGACAGTCTGATCGATGGTTGGCGATATGCCGTTCGCGCCGTTCATGAAGCGCAGAACGCGGCGTTTTAGCCACTGAGTGTTGAAGATAAGCCCGTCGCCCTTGTACATATTCCACGTCAAAACGCGGCGGTAAATATCATCCGTCGTTGACTGCAGAAACTCGTTATTTATGATCCTGCGGCTATTGATGGCCTGCTCATTGATCGGAGACTGATTGATCGATTCGAAGCTCTCGATGCTTCCCGTTGTGACCGATGGCCGGACTTGGCCGTACAACCCCTGCCCAACCCAATCCAGAAGCGCGCCGGATACGATGCCGCCCGTGTAGATCGGCAGGTTTAGGGTGTTAAACCACAGCAGAAATTGCGTGGCCTCGTTATTATACGAGGTGTTGAACGCCTGGATGTTGTCGTCATCTGCGTATTCTGTGTAGACATAAGCCGGAATAATCTGCTGCAGGCAAGTCTGTTCCGGAAGCCCGGGATAAACAGCGTTCGGCCCTACGTATTGGGTCGATCCGCTCATATCTGCGTGACCGTTATGGCGGAAGCGGTGGTTGAGAAGTAACTCTCGACGTCTCCATATATTAAGACGGTCCCGGCAGATGGCGATGTAGCCACGCCGTTGATGGTCACGGAGAACGTCAACGTGCTGATGAGCGAAGCCGGAAGCGCCGAAGCTACCGCCGTTTGGAACGTGGCGATCATCACATCAACGTTGATCGGCTGTCCGATTGAAAGCCCGTTGATGTACGATGCCAGCGCAGCAGACGCCAATGACGCAACCGATGCCGCAGCCACGTAGTTGGTTGAAATGGTGTTCCAGCTCACCGCCATTGCCACGGCCTGAGATGGCGAAACCACATAAGGAATGTTGTAAGTGTCCGGATAGTCGTTGATGCTCACGACGACATTGCGGAAATTCGGGGTCACAACGCCGCCGCTGGAATACGCGCCGAATGAGGTGGTGTTGACGCCAACTGAGAACGTCGTCTCGCTCAGAACGGTGATCGTATAAGATCCGTTATAGGCACTCGGCGTAACGCCCGTTATCTGCACGACTTGCCCGCTCGAAAAGCCATGGTTAAACGTCGTCGTCACCACGCCAGGATTGGCCTCGGTGAAATTCGACACGCCAAGCGTCGAGCCTACCAGCAGCGATATGTCCGGCACGGCCTGGAAGATGGCGTTTGCGATCAGGTACTCGTCACCGCTGCCGCCGATGATGATTTCCCACCCCGTGCTGGTTATCTCCCGCACGGAGATAAGGTTCGGATTAACGCCAGGAACGTTTCCCAGGAGCGTTTTTAGATATGGCGCGGTGCCTACAGATGCCACATATCCGGCCTGCAAAACCTGCGCCCGATAGCTCGAGATCGTCTGCGCGGCCTGGGCAGGTGTACCGGCAAGTGGATTGGTGACGGTCAACGTTATGGTCGTCGGAACAGACGTGACAAGCTGCGTGACAGTATTTGCCGGAATGGCGAATGTGTTGGAAGTCGTGGCGACGGC
>Ga0335069_10014666_pt1 | contig 10965 bp, 13 predicted proteins | sample Lox_Sample_11_FD_206714 | JGI IMG/M metagenome (GOLD analysis project Ga0335069, IMG submission 206714) | Soil microbial communities from Loxahatchee National Wildlife Refuge, Florida, United States - Lox_Sample_1.1 | ecosystem: Environmental > Terrestrial > Soil > Wetlands | place: USA... | reverse complement strand
GGAGCCGCCTCCATAGGCCCCGCCGTAACCACCTCGATATCCGCCACCGTACGATCCGCCACCTCCGCGGAAACCACCGCCCCCGCCGCCAAAGTGGCCGCCTCCACCCATGCCGCCGCCCCCGCCGTGGCCTCCGCCGCCATGTTGCGCAAACGCCGGGTCAGGTACGCAAATGAATGTTAATAAGGCAGTTATCGCGAGTAGGACTTGGAATGACGCGGACTTCTTCATGGGATACCTTCCACCCATTCGGTGGATCGGCGAGGCAGGGCTCCGCCGGCCTTCTCTACTGTATTAGAACCTCACTCGGACGAGAAAGTTGCGCTCTACGAAGCTTCCAGCTCCTAGCTTCTAGCCCCTAAAGCCCACTGGCAGAGGTTAGGGGCTAAAGCTATTGGCTTGCTCCCGACGGGCTACGGGTTTCTGGCCAGCGTGTCGGGCTGCGGCTCAAGCTGCTGACGAACCAGCCTTTCGACCTGATTCCAAAGGCGCGGATCGCATTCGCTCTGCATGTGATCGGGGGTAATTCTGCGATCGAACCACGACATGCCATCACATTGCACGGGATTCTGGTGGTAATCGAAGCGGTAGTTTCCCAGGATCTGGGTTTTGGAATCGTCGGCCGCATGAATTTCGCTGCGTCCGTGGAGAATTCCATGCGGCTGGTAAAAATTGGCGGCCTCGAGGACATTGTCTGGAATGACGCCATCGTGTTGCCAGGGTTTTGCGACCGAGTCGACCTGAACTGTCAGGAGGACCGGGATATCACTGCGATCAAGCTCGCGGGCGAGCAGTACGACTGCGGACGCGCCCCAGCTTTGGCCGAAGAGGATGATGCGAGCGCTGGATTTTTCTTCGGGGCTGAGATTGCCGTTGTGGTCTTTGTCGATGAGGCGGACGATGCTGCGATAGGCCGCCTTGCGGTGACGGTTCTCGAATACCTGGACGTATGCGTTTTTCGGGGCAGACTTTCGCATTCTCTCTGCCAGAAAAACCGGTCCATGATGCGGATTGTTGTGCCGAACGAAGCCCCCCACAAAGCCGACGAGGATATAGGAAGGAGATTGAGGTGGTACCGCGGCGACTCCGGGTTCCGCAGCGAAGGCTTGTGTCGTGGCCGCTCCGAGCAGGAGAAGGACGGCAACAACGGGCTGAGGTCCAGCGAAACGCAAAACGCGGAACTCCTCAAACAGTAGGATGACTGGGAGAGCACCGTGGATGCGTCAAAAGATTGTCACCCACATCACAGACTGCCCCACAAACGTGCCGAGGAAGAGCAAACGCCAAGACTGGCGCGGCCTTTGGTCGACCCGAACCCCGGCGAACAGTCTACACCCGCTGTCAAGCGGGTGTTCTCGCGTCGTTTCAAGTTGAATTCCATCTCAACTGATGACACGTTCTGGGCCGACTCCGGATATCCTTTGATCGGTCCGCACCAGCCAGCTTTGAAGAGGTGGCTATGGCCTCAGTGACTGATCTCATCCCAGGAATTCGCTCGTTCCGTCCTTTCCTTCCCGCGAAGGAGTTTGAAACCAGCCTGCGCTTTTATGAAACGATCGGCTTTCATGTTTATAGACTTGGAGATGTGCTCGCGGAACTAAGCCTAGGAGGCCACGCTTTTCTTCTCCAGGGTCACTATGTGAAAGAGTGGGCCGAAAACACAGTCATGCATGTACTCGTCAACGATGTCCAGGCTTGGTGGCAGTACATCAGTTCCTTAGACCTAGCTCGGCAGTTCGGCGTCTCTCCTGCCGCGCGGCCCCGTGTCGAGCCCTGACTAACGGTGTCCTATATATCCGATCCGGCGGGGGTACTCTGGCATTTTGCAGAGGCCACGAAGTTGGAAGGCAAGGAAACCTAAATGGTCGGGCACCTTTGAGGGCAGCGGAAGACCTTCCAGTTGACATGCCTGAGTTTCCGGTCACTTGCGGCGGAGTTTTGGTCCTGACACGAATGGGTTGTCAGTGAGCAGATAGCGCAGCGGCATGTCTGCAGCTTTGGTGATGCCAATCCGCGGAGTCGCTGTGATAGCTCGGGTCCGGTAGCCATCTTCGCCGATCCACAGGCTGCTCTGGTCCGAAGCCAGGTCGCAATCGTTGTCGCGAGTGCGGGTGATGCCAAAAGCTTCGCAGAGGCGGCCGGGACCGCTGGTCAGCAGGCGCAGGTCTTTCGGGCCGTGGAGTTCGATCGCGCGGGCTTGCGCCATTTCTTCAACTCCTCCCAGAGGTTCGAGCGCGCGGAAGAGGACGCCTCCGGCCTGGCCCTCGGGCTCGCAGGAAACGTTCAGGCAATAGTGATTCCCGTAGATGAAGTAGATGTAGGCGTGGCCGGGTGGGCCGAACAGGACGGAGTTCCGAAGAGTGCGTCCGGCAGCGGCGTGGGCGGCGGGATCTTCTTTGCCGAGATAGGCTTCCACTTCTACGATGCGGGCAGTGAGGGGCACGCTCGCGTTGCGGACCAGGACCTTTCCCAGAAGCTGGCGCGCTACGCGGCGAGGATCACGTGCGAAGAAATCGCGATCGAGAGCCCGGATTTTCGGAGCGGAGTTTCTGGACGGCATCCAGATCAGATCTTACTGGTTGGGAAGAAATGAGAGTTCGTTTTCGCTGACAAACGGGGAGGCGATATGCCTCCCCGACAGCCGGCAGGTACGCCGACGCTACGTTGCTTTTACTTTTGCTGACTCTTTCAGATATTCCAGTACCTCTTCGGCGTGACCGTCTGGCTTCACGTTTTCGAAGATGTGCTGGATTTTGCCATCGGGGCCGATTACGAACGTGGTCCGGGCAACGCCCATGACCTTCTTGCCATACATGTTCTTTTCTTTCATGACGCCAAAGGCGTTGGCGACCTTCTTTTCGGCGTCGGCGAGCAGGGTGAAGGGTAAATTCTCCTTTTCCTGAAATTTCTTTTGCGCTTTTGGGGTATCGGGGGATATGCCAAGCAGCACGACGCCCGTCTTTTGAATCTGTTTATATGTGTCGCGGAACCCGCGAGCTTCTATGGTTCAACCGGGGGTATTCGCTCGTGGATAGAAGAACAAAACTACCGTTTTGCCGCGCAGATCTTTGAGCGCGACTTCGGCGCCGTTCTCATCCTGCAAAGTGAAGTCGGGAGCCTTATCATTGACTTTCATGCCAAATTCTCCGCAAACGTGGAAATGGATTAAGACCAGGAGTTGTAACCCGAGAGCTTTGTTCAGAATTCTACACTGCGGAATTCTGTTGCGGGTGGTTGGAGTGGTGCTGCTGGTGGGCCTGGTCGGTTCGGCGATTCCTTCGGCCGTAGGGCAGGAAGAACGTCCGGAGATTATGCCGGGAGAGCGAAAGGCACCGCGAAAGAAAGATGCCGGCCCGCGCGCCTTGGGCATTGTTCAACTTGGAAAAAATGGCAAGGCTTCGATCATCCCAGTAGCAATTCTGGTGAACGGAAAATTCTGGGATGCAAGCGCATACAAGGCCGACCCAGTGCCGATGGCGTTGGATTCGGGGGTTGTGTACGAAGGCGTCCGCTCTGGCAGTTCGTTGGGCCTGTTCACGGTAGGGAGCGCACTGCACAGCAACAACCCGAATGCCGCGATGCCCTGGCTTGGAACCGGTGTATGGCGAGCAAATGGAACTGAGCCGCCGGTCACCGCCAAGAAAGCAGAAAAGGCCCCGGCCGGAATCAGTACGGACGATGCACCGCCCCGGTTGACTCGGGATCCAAATGCAAACAAGCCCGCGGCGCCCGCTAGTAGCGCGCCGGCATCGCAGCCTTCACAGCCAAGTTCAGGCTCCGGAGATGGGCCGCCACGTTTGACGAAGCCCAGTTCATCCGGATCGGATTCAAGCCAGCAAACGGCACCAGCGCAGCCGTCGAAGCCAAGTTCGAGTTCTGACGATGGGCCTCCACGATTGAACAGAGGAAGCTCTTCGCCCGCATCCGATTCTGGTTCGTCCCAGAACACTTCAGCGAATGGCCAGTCAAAGCCCAGTGACTCAAAGTCGGGCGATTCCAAATCGAACCATCCGTCGACGAGCGAGACGAAATCCGGCGATCAGGCGAAAGACCAAGAACCGATCGCTACATCCGACAGCGGAGCAAGCGAGGCGAATCGTCCAAGGTTGCGACGCGGTAAGCCTGCAGAGTCTTTCGCCGATGAAGACATTCCGGGCTACAGTTTGCCTGGTGCTCGTCCCAAGAGTTCGCAGGAGGCGGGCAAGGTGGTGCAGACTGCGGCGGCGAACAAGGAAGATGTGCAGCTGATTCCGGCCATCTCCGACGCATCGGACACTGGGCGCGAGCCGAAGTCTTTTGCGTTCGAGTGGATTCCGGGCGAAGAGGCGGACCGGCGCAAACAGATGGTCGACCTGGCGAAAGATCAGCTGAGGAACTACATCGAGGCGCGGGCGAAAAATAGCATCGCGACCAACCAGCCTCGCTCGACCAGCGCGAAAAAGTTGGTGACCCCGAAGCCGCCGGTTCCAGAGCTCGAAAACATGCAGATGGTCGCCTACGATCTGTGGGGCACGAATCAGCCGGTTCTGGTTTTGAGCGCGCAGGCGCACTCGACTCCTAATGCCACATCGACTCAGGCCGGTTCCGATCTGCTGTACTCAATTGTGCTGGTGGCTTATCCGGACATCTATCACAACCTGCACAAAATGTACGTTGGCATCACCGACAACTTTCATTTGGATGTAACGCCGCGGCTGGAATTGATCGATGCCGTCGATGTCGATGGAGACGGCCGCGGGGAACTGCTCTTTCGTGAGACTTCGGATCAAGGCTCGGGATGGGTTGTGTATCGCGCTGGCGCCGACAAACTGGTGAAGGCGTTTGACAGCTTGAATCCCGAGTAGTTGCCGCGCACCGCTGGATTCAGGATCGAGTTGCGTACATCCCGAGTCAATCAGTTTAAAGCCGAGTTGCTCCAGTTCAGTTCCGAGTAGCCCGGAATACGTTCTCTATCTGCTGTGTGATCGGCTAAACTTGTCTCGATTCTTTACATGCCGCTTTCTGCAGGCGACAAACTCGGTCCATATGAAATCCTTGCGTCCATTGGAGCGGGCGGGATGGGACAGGTGTATCGTGCCCGAGATGCCCGTCTAAATCGGGACGTCGCGATCAAAGTTTCTGGCGAGCAGTTCAGCGAGCGCTTCGAGAGTGAAGCCAAAGCCATCGCGGCACTCAATCATTCCAATATCTGCCAGATTTACGATGTCGGCCCGGATTTTCTGGTCATGGAGTACATCGACGGGCGGCCTATCGTCGACTGTGAACAGCCGCGGGCCCTTCCGCCGGATGAGGCGCTGCAACTCGCGCGGCAAATCGCTGCCGCGCTCGAAGCCGCACACGCCAAGGGAATCATTCATCGCGACCTCAAACCAGCGAACATCCTGGCGACCTCGGGCGGTGTCGTAAAGCATCCTGGATTTCGGACTCGCAAAACAGGATCACGGCAGCCTGACCCACGACGAAACCCAGAGCCTCGGCATTACGCAGGTAGGCACAATCATGGGCACTCCGGCGTACATGTCGCCAGAGCAGGCCGAGACCAAGCTGGCCGACGCGCGCTCTGATATTTTTTCTTTTGGGGCGGTGTTTTACGAAATGCTCGCAGGACGCCGCGCCTTTTCCGGAGGCTCGTCCGCAGCGATCCTGGGCGCTATCGTTCACAAGGACCCGGATCCACTCAACGCGCCACCTGCGCTCGAAGCGATCGTGCGCAAGTGCCTCTCGAAATCTCCGGACGGCCGCTTCCAGACGGCAACCGATCTCCGCCAGGCACTCGAAGACGCTTCGACACGGGGCCTCTCAGGCCTCAAACGGCGAGCCATCGCCTTCGCTATTGCCGTGAGTCTGCTGGTCATCGCTTCCGCCGGAGTCTTTATTTATTTGAGACGTTCGGAGGCAGGCATCGATTCGATCGCAGTTCTGCCTCTGGAGAATCGAAGCAACGATCCCGATGCGGACTACATTTCCGATGGCGTTACGGAAAGCATCAACAACAGCCTGGCACGGTTGCCCAGCCTGAAGGTAACTCCGCACAGTGTCGCTCTCCATTACAAGGGGAAGGCGATGGATGTGCAAAAGGTTGGCGACGAACTTGGCGTGCAGACCGTACTCACAGGCGACGTCAGGCAGCGAGGCGACGATTTAACTATCAACGTCGAACTCGACGACATTCGTAAAGGCAAGCAGCTGTGGGGTGAGCAATACAACCGGAAGGTGGCCGACCTGCTGGCGGTTCAGAGTGACATTGCAAGGGAAGTTTCCCAGCGTCTGCGCTCACAGCTTTCGACGGAAGATCAACAGAGGCTGACCCAGGGCTCCACAGATAATCCCGAAGCCTACCGCCTTTATCTGAAGGGTAAGTACTACACCAACAAACTCACCAAAGAGGGGTTTGACACGGGCATCGACTACTTTAATCAGGCGATCGCTGTCGATCCCAACTATGCCCTGGCTTACAGCGGGCTGGCTTTTAATTACGTGAACCAGGACGATTGGTTCATGTCTCCGAACGAAGCTGGGCCCAAGACCAAGGATGCGGCCAAACGCGCGCTCATGATCGACGAATCCGATGCGGGCGCTCACATTTCCATGGCGATCGTTACGCACTGGTATGACTGGAATTGGGCCGCAGCGGAAACGGAATTCAAACGAGCCATTGAACTGAGTCCCAACAGTTCGGACGCTCACTCGTACTACAGTTGGTTTCTGGCACCGATGGGACGGTACGACGAGTCAATCGCGGAATCCAAGCGAGCGCAGCAAGCCGATCCGCTTTCCGGGTTCGCGGCCTTCAGCGCGGGAGCGGCTCTGGTATTTGCACGACGCTGGGATCCAGCGATTGAGCAACTCCGTCACGCTATTGAGATTGACCCAAACTTCTGGTTCAGTCACTGTTTCCTGGGTCGAGCTTATGAGCAGAAAGGAAAGCTGACGGAGGCCATCGTCGAGTTTCAACGTGCGGTCGAACTGGAAAAAGACAATACCGAGACCTGGTCAGGGCTGGGACATGCCTACGCTGTGTCGGGCAACCGCGCCGAAGCGCAAAAGATTTTGGATCATCTGAAAGAGGTATCAGCGCACAACTGGGTCGCGCCCTACAACGTCGCAGTCATTTATGCGGGCCTGGGAGACAAAGACCGGGCATTCGCCTTGCTTGAACAAGCCTACAAAGACCGGTCCTACTACTTGCCTACCTATCTGGCGACCGACGCTCGCATGGATAGCCTGCGCTCCGACCCGCGCTTTGGGAAACTCGTTCGGCGCGTCGGACTACCTGAGTGACGCAAGTTTTCGTTGCGTCCGTCGGTCGGGGTGCGGGTTGTGGGCGGGGAGTCGACAATTGGGGAAACCACGTGTTGTTGGTCAAACGATCTTGAATTCGCCGGTTATACTCAACAGCCGTCACTCCGAAGTTCTGGAGGCTGGGGCGAAAGAGATCAAAGCTGGCAAGTCGCTGGATCCGATGAAGCAAGAGAAACTGCTCGATCCCCTGGAACAAACTTGCAGGGCAGTTTATCAATGCGGAGCGTTCATCGAGACGCTCTATAATTCTCTGACCGGGCAGAAGAACGGCAAGTTCATCAAGCACAACTGAAAGCCGTCCTGCCTGGCAATGACATTCTGATCAAGGGAGCCCTGTCCCAGGTTGCGACTCACACGTCGCCATTTTCTATCAACAGCGCTGAGCGCGGGCGCGGCCGCCGGAGTTCCGGCACTCTTCTCGGCGTGTACGGGGAGTAAAGCAGGGACGCCTGGGCTGGCGCCAACTACCTCATTCAATCCAGCAACACAGGCATCCTTCCCGAAAGGATTCTTCTGGGGAACGGCGACCGCTTCTTACCAGATCGAAGGCGCATGGAAGGAAGACGGCAAAGGCGAGTCAATCTGGGATCGCTTCACGCATACTCCGGGAAAAATCAAGAACGGCGACACGGGCGATGTGGCGTGCGACTCGTACCATCGCTGGGCGGAAGACATCACCCTGATGCGCGCGATGAATCTGAACAGCTATCGTTTTTCCATTTCGTGGCCGCGAATTCAGCCGTCCGGTTCGGGGACAGCAAATCAGAAGGGCATTGATTACTACAGCCGTTTGGTGGATGCGCTGCTTGAGGCTCACATCCGGCCGTTCGTGACGTTGTATCACTGGGACTTGCCGCAGCCATTGCAAGATGCGGGAGGATGGACCAACCGTGATCTGGCAGGACGCTTCACAGATTATGTCCAGGTCACCGCGAAGGCGCTGGGCGATCGCGTGTCGGACTGGATGCTCTTCAACGAACCTTCGGTCTTCACTTACAGCGGATATCTCGTTGGGGATCACGCTCCAGGACACGCGAGTATCGTGGATTTCCTCCGCGCAACACATGTAGTAAACCTGGCGCAGGGCGCAGGATTTCGAGCGCTGAAGGCGGCCAGGCCCAACGCGCGCGTCGGGACGGCGTTCAACATGTCGGCGTGCGAGCCCGCGACAGATTCTGAAGCTGACAAGTTGGCTGCCGAGCGTGCGCACGCCATCACCAACGTCTGGTTTCTGGAAACAGCGCTGCATGGGCGCTATCCCGAGGCGTTCACGTTTCTGCCGGAGACCATCATGCGAATCAAATCCGGTGATATGGAATTGATGCGCGCACCCCTCGATTTCGTTGGGATCAATCTCTACGTGCGAACGATCGCTTCAGCGGCCGGTACGTTCGAGCGCATCACGAATCTTCAGGACTGGCTTTATCCCGTAAAGATGGAAGGCGGGCATCAAGGCCCGATGACGGATATCGGCTGGGAAGTATGGCCGAAGGCGCTGTACGACATGATCATGCGGATCACGCACGACTATAACCGTCCGGTGATTGAGATTACCGAGAGCGGGTGTGCGTACAACGACGGACCGGATGGGAGCGGAGCGATTCACGACAGTCGACGCACTGCTTATCACCAAAGCTACCTGGCGGGCGTGGCGCAGGCGATCGCGGATGGCGCTGATGTGTGCGGCTATCATGCGTGGAGCCTATTGGACAATTTCGAATGGGCCGAGGGATACGGCCAGCGGTTTGGGTTGAGTTACGTGGATTATCCGACGCAGAAGCGGACGATTAAGGATTCTGGAAAGTGGTATGGGAAAGTGGCGGCGGAGAATCGGTTGCTGGTTGGCTGATCCGATCTCGGAATGAAAATCCCCGCCTTACTTAAAGGCCTTGGCTGGAACTGGGGCCACCACACACTCTCTGAGCTTTCAGTGTTGAGATCAGTTGCTGCCGTTCGGGATTTTCAGGCGGTCGCGTTCTTCGTTGAGTTTCCTCTGCAGAGCGGGATTTACCAGCGATACCGGGACTTCCATATCGCCGACTTTGAACTCGGTTGGATCGAACGTCGCATAGCCGTCTTTTTCGCCCATGTGCCCCGAGATCGTCACCCAGACATCCTTGCCTGCAATCGTCGTCAGGAATTTGCCGTGAACGATGTCGCCATCCATGGTGACCTGTTGATCTTTAATGACAGGATCGCCGCTACCTACATTGGAGTCTGCGCTGAGATTAGCCAGTCCACCGCCACCGCCTAACATTTTTGCGATTGCTGAACTGACCTGGTCGGAATTGACGCCCGCATCCGGCTTCGCACTTGCCTGAGAGGACGGCGCAGTCGGCTGCGAGTTTGCAGGTGCCGATGTTGTCCCGCCTGTCGTTGTGCCTACAGTAGCGGGGCCGCTGAAAGGTGTGCTCTGCGGCTTTTGGACGCTGGCCCCCGGCTGATCGGTCGATTGTGTCTGCCGCGCGACGGCGGGTGCTTGCGGAGCCGCTACTGGGGCAGGCCGCTTCAAGACCAAGACGATTGCGACCAGCGCCGCCACCAGAGTCGCGATGCTGATAATCCGATCAAGTTTCAGGTTCATGATTCGCTCCCAGCAAGCCTCGTGTTATTTCTGCTGCATCACCAACTGACTGTTTTCGACTTTCAGGTTGCCAACGTTATCGGGAAGTTTGAGCCGGTCGCGTTCTTCGGAAAGCTTCTTCTGCAGCGCCGGATTGACCAGCGAGACAGGCACATTCAGATCGCCGACTTTGAACTCCGTCGGGTCGAAGGTGGCATAGCCGTCTCGTTCCCCGAGGTGACCGGAGATGGTGATCCAGACATCTTTGCCGGCAATTTGCGTGAGGAACTGTCCGTGAACGAGGTCGCCCTCGAAGCTGACCTGCTGATCCTTGATCACTGGAGCTGCTGCGCCTTCGTCGGATGTTGGAGTCCCTGCAGTTCCAGAATTTCCAAATGACTGCGCGAGCACGGCACTGACTTCATCGGAGTTGATGCGGACTTCGGCCTTCGAGCTCGCTAAGTCGGAATCGACCGCGCCCGCGGGCGTACTGGTGGCCTGCTCGAAGTCGTCCAACTTCTGATCGAAGGACTTGGCGTTTTGCGCAATAAGTGCGGGAGCCTGTGGGCGACCTACCGGCGCGGGCTTCTTCAGAAGCAGCACGAGGGCAATCAGCGAGACCAGGAGGGTCCCGATGCTGACGACACGTTTGAGGCTGATCTCCATGATGAGTCCGACGCAGTTTTTTCCACTTCTCGCAAAATCGGCGACAAGTAAGGTACCCCACACAAACGGTAGAGTCCCAGTGTCATGCTAGCGGGAGGCAGAGTGGAAGATCAGATGACCGAAGTCACTGTCGAAGGATGGTTACTTTGTCAGGCTATCCGAGCTTCTTCGTCAGTAACTCGTTGACGATCTGAGGGCTGGCTTGGCCTTTGGAGGCTTTCATCACCTGGCCGACGAAGAAGCCCAGCATCGTCTTTTTTCCGGCGCGGTACTGCTCAAGCTGCTTGGGATTGGCCGTCAGAATCTCATCGATGATCTTATCCAGGGCGGAAGTGTCGGTCGATTGCTGCGGGCGGCCTTCTTCCTCATAAACGGCGGGGAAATCTTCGTTGCGTTCGAAGCTCAGATCGTAGAGCTCCTTGAGCATTTTGCCT
>Ga0335069_10014665_pt1 | contig 10965 bp, 7 predicted proteins | sample Lox_Sample_11_FD_206714 | JGI IMG/M metagenome (GOLD analysis project Ga0335069, IMG submission 206714) | Soil microbial communities from Loxahatchee National Wildlife Refuge, Florida, United States - Lox_Sample_1.1 | ecosystem: Environmental > Terrestrial > Soil > Wetlands | place: USA: Florida... | reverse complement strand
GTTGTGGACGACGCACAGCGCGTCGGCGCACACGCCGTCCTTCGAGCAGCACACTGCCGCCGTGAGCGCTCCGGCGCCCGTCTGCTCGCGGAGGATCTCCTCGATGATGCGCTCGATCGTTGCGCGGTTCATGGGTACCGTCGATGGCCTGGAATGACTCCCGGAATATAGGGACAAGGCGCGAGAATGTAAATCAGGGGAAAATCTTTCCGGGATTCAGTATTCCCGCGGGATCGAATGTCCGCTTGATGGACTGCATGAGCGCGATTTCCGCGGCACCGACGGCGATGGGGAGGTAGGTTTTCTGCGAGTAGCCGATGCCGTGTTCCCCGGAAATCGTGCCTCCCAGAGACACGGTCAGCCGGAAGATCTCCCGGACGGCGTCCTCGATCCCGCCGTTCCAGGCTGCGTCGTCCATCCCCCCCTTGAGGAGGTTGACGTGGACATTGCCGTCCCCCGCGTGGCCGTAGCAGATGGACGTGATGCCGTACCGGAGGCAGATCTCCTTCACCCCCCGGACCAGCTCCGGGAGCCGTGCCCGGGGAACGACCGTGTCCTCCTCCCTGTACGGCGAGATCGACTTGACCGCTTCACCGATCCCGCGGCGGAGGGCCCAGACATCCGACACCTTCCGGGCGTCGTCGGCCAGGAGCACGTCCGCGGCGCCGCACGCGGCGAGGACTGCGGCGATCGCCGCGACGTCGGCGTCCAGCGAGGCTTCATGGCTCCCGTCCACTTCAATAAAGAGCTGCGCTTCGGCGCCGTGCGAGGGAAAACGCTTTCCCTGCCGCTCCTCCGCCGCCTGCACGGCCGCGCGCTCCATGAACTCGAGCGCGGACGGGGTGATCCCCGCCTGGAAGATGCGCGCAACGGCTTCGGCGGCGGCCTCCAGCGAGCCGAAGGGGACGAGCAGGACGCGGCGGTACCGGGGAAGGGGAATGAGGCGGAAGAGGATCCTGGTGACGACGGCGAGCGTTCCCTCGCTGCCGATGATCAGCTGCGCGAGGTTGTATCCCGTGACGTTCTTCAGGACGCCGCTCCCGGCGGTGATGAGAGCGCCCGTCGGGAGGACTGCGTCCAGGCCGAGGACATAGTCCTTCGTCACCCCGTACTTCACCGCCCGGGGGCCGCCGGCGCATTCCGCGAGGTTGCCCCCCAGCGTGCAGCTTCCCCGCGAGGCCGGGTCGGGGGGGTAGAAGAGTCCGTGCGCTTCGACGGCCTCCTGGAACTTCTCTGTGATGACCCCGGGCTCCGCCTCGGCCTGCTGGTTGGCGGTGTCGACGCGCAGGATCCTGTTCATCCGCTCAAGCGCCAGGACGATCCCTCCGTGGACCGGGAGCGCCCCGCCGGAGAGTCCCGTCCCGCCGGCGCGCGGCGTCACGGGAACGCGGTGCCGCGTCGCCAGGGCGAGTATCCGGGAGATTTCCGCGGCATTCCCGGGACGCACGACCGCCTCCGGCGCGAAGCGGAGGTCCTCAGTCTCGTCATGCGTGTACGGCTCCACCGACTCCGGAGCCGTCAGCACGTGCGCGGGTCCCGCGATCGCGGCAAGCTCCTGCACGAGTGCGGGAGTCAGGCGGCCGAAGGTCGTCGCGTCAGCCACGGCCCGGGGGCGCCTCCCGCGCGTCGTTGTCCCCGGCGGAGAGCTGTGCCAGGTTGCGTGCGAGCTTCTCCCTGGTCGCCTCGAACGATGCGAGCTTTTCCCGCTCCCTGCCCACCACGTCCGGGGGCGCCTTGGCGGTGAATGCGGGCGACGAGAGCTTCGCACGAATGCCCTGCAGCATCCCCTCCACCCGCTGCAGCTCCCTGCCCAGGCGCGTCCGTTCACGGGCGATGTCGATGAGTCCGGCCAGCGGCACGAACAGCTCTTCTCCTTCCACGATGGCGCTCGCCGACAGGGGAGGGCGCTCCCCCTGGGGGACGATCGTCAGGGCGGTGACCCTGGCCAGCCGCTGGAGGTAGCCTTCATACTGCCGCAGCGCGTCCGCGGGGTGTGCCTCGCCGGCAGTCACCATGAGCGTCACATCCGCCGACGGGGGGATCGACATCTCGCTCCGGATTGCGCGCACGGCCTCGATGAGTCCCTGCACGAACGCCATCTGGCGCTCCACGGCTGTGTCGATCGCCGACTCCGCCGGCGCCGGGATGCGCTGCCGCATGATCGTCGCCCCCGCCGGCCTGGCGCGAAGCGCCTGCCACAGCTCCTCCGTGACAAACGGCATGACCGGGTGGAGAAGCCGCAGGGCCGCGTCGTACACGTCGACGGCCCGCGCGAGCACCACCTGCCTGACCTCCGGCGGCTCGGCGCCGTAGAGGCGTGACTTCAGCATCTCCACGTACCAGTCGCAGTAGTCGTGCCAGAGGAAATCGTAGAGGAGCCGTGTCACGCGGTTGAATTCGAACTGTGCAACCGCCTCCGCCACGTCGCGCAGCGTGGAGTGAAGGCGCGAGAGGATCCACCGGTCGGCGAGGTCCGCGTGTGCCCGGGGGAACTCCCCCGCGCCGGGCGCTTCGCCGATCGTCTCCCTGTTCATCAGCAGGAACCTGCCCGCGTTCCAGATCTTGTTGGCGAAATTGCGCCCGAGCTCGTTCTTCTCCGCCGCGTAGATGACGTCCTGTCCCACGGGCGCCAGCGCGAGGATCGTGTAGCGGACCGCGTCGGCCCCGTACTCGCCGATCAGGTCGAGCGGCTCCGGCGAGTTGCCGAGCGACTTCGACATCTTGCGTCCCTTCGCGTCCCGCACGATGCTCGTGAAATACACGTCGCGGAACGGGATGTTCTTCACGGGGTCGTCCGTGCCCGTGAACGTGGGTCCGAACTTGAGTCCCGCCATGATCATGCGCGCGACCCAGAAGAAAATGATCTCGGGGGCGGTGACGAGCGCGTCGGTCGGGTAGAAGTAGCGCAGGTCCGCCGCGGCCTCCGAGCCCGCGGCGGCGGGCCAGTCGTGCACGGAGAAGGGCCAGAGCCAGGAGGAAAACCACGTGTCCAGCACGTCCTCATCCTGGCGCAGCTCCTGCGAGCCGCATCCCGGGCAGGCTGCGGGGGGGGTGCGGCTCACAATCGGCTCCGCGCACCGCGCGGTGCGTGTCCCTGCCGACGAGCAGTACCAGACGGGGATCCTGTGGCCCCACCAGAGCTGGCGCGAGATGCACCAGTCACGGATGCCCGTCATCCAGTGTTCGTACACCTTTGTCCACCGCTCGGGGTGGAGCCGGATGTGGCCCTCCCGCACCACCGCGAGCGCCGGAGCGGCGAGCGGCTTCATGCGGACAAACCACTGGTCCGACAGCCAGGGTTCGATCACCGTGTCGCAGCGGTAGCAGCGCCCGACGCTGTTGGGGTGGTCCTCCGTCTTCTCGAGGAGTCCCTCCGCGCGCAGGTCCTCCAGCACGCGCTCCCGCGCCTCGCCCCTCTCCAGGGCGCGGTACCGCTCCGGCACGTTGTCGTTTGTCCGCGCCGAGACGTCGAAGATGTTGATCTGCGGCAGGTTGTGCCGCTGGCCGATCCAGAAGTCGTTCGGATCGTGCGCGGGGGTGACCTTCACCATGCCCGTGCCGAACGAGGGATCCACGAAGGCGTCGGCGATGACGGGGATCTCCCTCCCCGTGAGGGGGAGACGGGCGTGCGCGCCGACGAGCGGCGCGAAGCGCGCGTCGTCCGGGTGGACCGCGACCGCGGTGTCGCCCAGCATCGTCTCCGGGCGCGTCGTGGCCACGGTGAGGAATCCTCCCCGCACGAGCGGGTAGCGGATGTAGTAGAGCTTCCCCTGCTGCTCGGTGTACGTGACCTCGTCGTCGCTGATCGCGGTGTGGTCCTTCGGGCACCAGTTGACGATGTACTTGCCGCGGTAGATCAGCCCCTCCTCGTAGAGGCGGACGAACACCTCCCGCACGGCGGCGGAGAGCGATTCGTCCATCGTGAACCGCTCGCGCTCCCAGTCGCACGATGCGCCCAGCGTCCGGAGCTGCTGCACGATCACGCCGCCGTACTGCCGCTTCCACTCCCACACGCGCTCAACGAACTTTTCGCGGCCCAGGTCGTGCCGCGTCTTCCCTTCCCTGCCCAGCGAGCGCTCCACCACGTTCTGCGTGGCGATGCCCGCATGATCCGTTCCCGGGATCCAGCACGCCTCGAAGCCGGTCATGCGCTTGTACCGGATGAGCACGTCCTGCATCGTGTTGTTGAGGACGTGTCCCATGTGGAGAACGCCGGTGATGTTCGGCGGCGGAATCACGATCGTGTAGGGAGGGGCTCCGTCACGGCGGGAGGCGTGGAAAACGCCGGAGCGCTCCCAGATGCCGTACCACTTCGCTTCGACATCGCGCGGGGCGTACGTCCGGGCAATGGGGGATGGGTGTGCTGTCTCAGCCAACGTGAGGATACTCCGGACGAATAGTCGTTGAAGGGGATGTGCGGCCTACCGGAGGACGATCCGGCGCACGGTCGTGCGGGTGTTTCCCATCCTGTCGGTGAGCCGCAGGGTCATCTGGTGCGGGCCACGGGCGAAAGCTCCACGGGCGTCAATCACCGCCCTGTGGCGCCTGCCGTCAATTTCCGGTATCACCACTCGCCCGTCAATGTACATTTTTAGGCTGTCATATTCAACGCCGGACAGGTCGTCGCCGAAGCGGATGCTCACCCGCCCGAGCGAGGCGCGCACGCCCAGGAGCGCCGGGGGAGTGCTGTCGTGCAGGAGCGCGACCTCGCACGTCCTGATGCGGACGCGGCCGGAACACTGCTCCCCGCTCCGGCTCCCGCCGATGTACTGCCACGACCCGGTCGTCCTGGCAAAGAGGCCGGCATGAGCGTCGCCCGGCCGCGGAGTGACGGTGACCGTGATCCCGTCGCCGAGGATCACGTTTTCCGGGCCGAGCCTGTAGACGGTATCTCCGTCCTCCGTCTCCTTCGTGACGCTGAGGAAGAGCGGCTTCAGCACCGAGAGGGAATCGTACCCGAGCACGAGCGCCCCCCCGTCGAGGGCAATGGTGCCGGCGGTGAAGGGGAGGAGGGGCTCGACGTCGATGGCGCACACGGCGGCCGCCTGTCGCCCGCCGGAGGAGGCCGCGGCCGACACGCGCCGCGCTCCGCGCAGGGCCTGGCGCGGCGTGAAGTGTCCCGCGTACTCTCCCGGGGCGACGCGGTGCATGATGACGGCGGTGGAGGAGCTTCCTTCCGCGACGCGGACATCGGGGACCGCCGTGAATTCTCCCGCGGCGGTGACGCGCACGCCGACGCCGTCCTCGTCCGGGGTGCACGCGATGCGCATCGGGGGAGGAGGTCCGCTGCGCGGCGGGGGCTGCAGCTCCGCCTGCGCCCGTGCGGCGACGAGCGTCAGGTCCACCGCCGCCGTGTTTCCCGCATAGTCCGCCAGCACGATCCGGAGGGCGTGGGGACCCGGAGCGAGCGATGCGGCGTCGATGACGCCCGCGCGCGGCGTGCGCGGCCGGTACGTGTCCAGGTGGTTCGGGGTGGTGACAAAGAGGCGGGCGAACCGGCCCCCGCCGGGGAGCGACTGTTCGTAGCAGAGCTCGATCTCGTGCGCTTCATGCCACGGCGTCCGGTCCATGCGCTCGGCGAAGATGTCCTTCCCGTCGAGCGTGAGCGTCCGGGCGTACACGCCGTTCTGAAACCTGCTCCCGGGGATCCTGTCCCGTCCTTCGACCGCGAGTCCCACGCTCCCGGTGACGACGACCGCGCGAGGGGTGCGGGACGCGCGCAGCGTCAGGGGCGCACGGCTCCCGTCCACTGTCGACTCCGCGTCCAGGGGGATCACGGCGATCCGCCGGATGACGGGGGGAATCGTGTCCTTCACGCGCAGGGATGCCCACGCGAACGGGTTGACCGGGTCGCCGGCGGCGTCCCTCACCTCGAAGTGAAGGTGGGGCGACGCGGCACCCGTCTGTCCCGTGTAGGCGATCACGTCCCCCGCGGCGACGGGAAACTCCCCCGGCGCGCAGGCGATGTCGACGGGGTAGCGCTCCAGCCGGACCTGCTCCGCGCGGGCGCGGGCCTGCAGGGCCGGAGCAAACTGCTCCAGGTGTGCGTACGCCGTGGTGAAACCGTCGGGGTGGCGGATCTCCAGCATCTTCCCGTAGCCCGTGGGTCCGATCCTGATCCGCGCGACCTCGCCGGACCGCGCGGCCAGAACGGCGCACCCGCTGATGTCGCCGCTGGAGATGTCGATCCCCGCGTGGAAATGGTTCCGCCGGTATTCGCCGAACGTCGAGGTCACCGTGGAATAGGCCGGCACCGGCCAGCGGAAGTCGTCGCCCCCCGCGCCGGGGAGTGCGGCGGCGCGCCCCGCGGCGGCGTGCAGGAGGACGGCCGCCGCGGCCGCCCGCGCGCTCCTCATGCCTGCCCGCTCAGGCGGACGACCGTGGGCTGGAGGGGGGAGGCGGTGCGGCGCACGGTGTGTGCGAGGATCTCGCGCGCGAGCTTCAGGTAGGCGGAGGCGCCGCGGCAGTTGACGTTGTACAGGATGGCCGGCTTGCCGTAGAAGCTGGCCTCGCTGAGCGCGGTGTTCCGGGGGATGGATGTTGCGAACATGTGCTTGCCGTACTTCGCGTTCAGCTCGCGGAGTGTGATGTCCGTGACCCGGGTATTGGGCTCGTGCATCGTGATGAGAATCCCCTCGATCTCGAGCTGCTTCTGGGACACCTCCTTCACCCAGTCGAGGTACTTGAAGAGGCGGTCGACCGCGTCGAGCGCGAAGTGTCCGCTCTTGACCGGGATCAGCACGGAGTCGGAGGCGATGAGTGCGTTGGCCGAGAGACCGCGCAGGAACGGCGGACAGTCCAGGATCACGAAGTCGTACTGTCCCGCCACGGCGCGGAGCGCGTTGCGGAGGATGCCGCGGTTGTCCGCCACGCGGATGATCCTCTCCTCCATCTGCATGGAGCGGACGTTGGCGGGGATGAAATCCAGGTACTTCAGCTCGGTCTTGTGGATGGCGTTCTGTATGCCGGTCACGAAGTTGAAGACCTCGTACAGTCCCGAGCGGATGGACCCCTCCGTGAACCCCAGAGAGAGGCCCGACGCGCCGAACGTGTCCATGTCGATCAGCAGCGTCCGCTGCTCCGCCACCGCGAGGCTCGCCGCCAGGTTCACGGCGGTGGTCGTCTTGCCGACTCCCCCCTTGGGGAGCGCAACCGAGATGATGCGGGCCATGTGCGCCTTACACGACTCCGACCGTGAGCGATCCGATGCGTGCGATCTGCGCGTCGAGCCGGTCTCCGTGCACGACGCGCCCCACTCCCTCGGGGGTCCCCGTGAAAATCAGGTCTCCCGCTTCAAGCGTGAACACCGACGAACAGTACGCGATGATCGCCGGGATGCGCAGGATCATCGCCGAAGTGACGGCATGCTGGCGGACTGCGCCGTTCACGCGCAGCTCCATTGCAAGCGCGTGCGGGTCGCCGACCGCCCCGCACCGCACCGCCGCCGAGAGGGGCGCCGAGGTGTCGAAACCCTTGGCCACCGTCCAGGGGAGGCCTTTCGTCTTGGCCTCCGCCTGCACGTCGCGGAGCGTCATGTCCAGCCCCACCGCATATCCCGCGACGTGGTCCATGGCGGCCGCCGCCGTGATATCCCGGCCGTCACGACCGATCACAACGACGAGCTCGATTTCGTGATGCACGTCCGAGGAAAAAGGGGGGATGACGACAGAACCGCCGTTCTCCAGGATCGCCGTCGACGGCTTTATGAACACCACAGGAATCGAAGGAATTTCCGCCTTCATCTCCCGTGCGTGCTCCGGGTAATTCCTCCCGAGGCAGAGTATCTTCCCCACGGGGAGCGATTCCCCGTCGACGAACTTGACAGATTTCATGGCCTCCGGTTTGGAATCACTTAAAATGTACGCCCCCGCATTCTGAGATTCAAGTGCCCGTCGGTGAATCTGAAAAAAAATGCGAAGCCCGGAGATGTTGCAATTCGCCAAAATCATGAATATAATGAGGCATATCCGAAACTTCGGGGGAACACTCCGTGGCATTGACATACGCAGACGCGGGGGTGAGCATCGATGAAGGGGAAAAATTCGTCAGGCGCATACGCAGGACCGTCCGTTCCACATTCAGAAAAGGGGTCCTGAGCGACATAGGTGGATTTGGCGCGTTCTTTGACGCGCGGTTCCAGGGAATGCGCTCCCCCGTTCTTGTGTCCAGCGTGGACGGCGTCGGCACGAAACTCATTGTCGCGCAGATGATGCACCGCTACGACACGGTGGGACAGGACCTCGTCAATCACTGCGTGAACGACATCCTCGTGTGCGGCGCGCGCCCGCTCTACTTCATGGACTACTACGCGACGGGCGCGCTCAGCGTGGACAACGCCGCGGGGGTGCTGGACGGATTCGCACGCGCGTGCAGGGAGAACGGGTGCGCGCTGATCGGCGGCGAGACCGCGGAGATGCCCGGGCTCTACGATCCGGACGAGTTCGACCTCGCGGGAATGATCGTCGGCGTCGCGGAAAAGCACAGGATCATCGACGGCAGGCGCATCAGGAAGGGTGACGTTCTCATCGGCCTGGCCTCCACCGGGCTCCATACCAACGGGTACTCCCTCGCGCGCGCATCGCTCCTGGGGGCGTACGCGGTGGACGATCACGTGGACGAGCTGGGCATGTCGGTGGGGGAGGCGCTCCTGGCGGTGCATCGCTCGTACCTGGGCGTCGTCACGCCCCTGCTGGCGCGCTTCGACATCAGGGGACTGTCGCACATCACGGGGGGCGGGATCGTCGGCAACACCAACCGCATCCTCCCGCGCGGCCGGTCGCTCCGCGTGCGCTGGGACGCGTGGCCGCGGCCGCCGCTGTTCGCGCTCATCCAGCGCACTGCCGGCGTTCCCGAGGAGGATATGCGGCGCACGTTCAACCTCGGGATCGGACTCGTGCTGATCGTTCCTTCATCGCAGGCGGAAGCCGTGGTGTCGTATCTCCGGCGGAGGAAGGAATCCGCCGTCGTCATCGGCGACGTGGCCTGACGCCGCCCTCACGGAATCTCCAGCGGACGCCCATGGCAGACGAGGAGAAGCAGGACATTGCCCCCCCGCCGGTCGCCCAGCGCGCGGCGGCGAACGAGCACGCCCCGACGGACGCCGGTCACACGATCGTTCCCCCCGACAGCTTCACGGGGCGCGTCAGCACGCTGCACGAGATCGCCCTCCAGATCGACGCCGCCCGCTCCCGGGACGACATCATGCGTGTCCTGCGCAACGAGGTGCGGTGGATCGTCCCGCACCACGCCGCGTTTGCCTGCCTGCTCGACAGGTTCCGCACCGAGTACGCCGTCGTCCCCCTCGCGGAGCAGTCGCTCCCTCCCCGCGAGGGCGTGCGCCTCGGCGCGGGCGCGGGGGTGGCGGGGGTCGTGATGATGAACCAGTCGCCGCTCCTCGTCGACCTGGACGAGGCGATGCGCGAGCCCGCGCAGGGCGCGGCGGAAGGGGAGACGCTCCTGGAGCACGCGGTGGCGGCGCTCGGCATGCACACACTGCTGGTCGTGCCGCTCCGCACGGGAAACGAGACCATCGGGACGCTCGCGTTCGCCTCGCGCAGCCGGGGCGCGTACGGCGAGCACGACATCGTGCTCGCGCAGCAGCTGGCGACGCAGGTCGCCATTGCGCTGGAGTACGGCGCGATGCTGGAGGACGCGCAGCGCAGGATCTCGCAGATCGAGCTGGTCAACGAACTCGCCGAAGACCTCACCTCGACGCTCGAGCTGGACCAGCTGCTGACGGCGGCGGCCGACACGATCCGCAAGACGTTCAACTTCTTCGACGTGACGATCTTCCTGCTGGACCGGTCCCGGGAGGAAGCGTACCTGGTGGCGCACGCCGGCGCGCGCGCCGACTTCCTCCCGCCGGGGTACCGGCAGAAGTTCGCCGAGGGACTCATCGGGTGGGCGGTCACGCACGACGAGCGCGTGGTCGTGCCCGATGTGTCGCAGGACCCGCGCTACGCGGCCAACCTCTACAGGGAGACGCGCTCGGAGATCGTGATCCCGATCCGCGTCGAGCACGAGATGGTGGGGGTGCTGAACGTGGAGGATGTGCGCCGGCAGGCGTTCGACGAGACGGATGCGATCGTCCTGGAAACGCTCTGCGACCAGATGGGGAGCGCCATCAAGAACGCGCAGCTCTACGAGCGGCTCAAGCGGACCAACGCGAAGCTGACCGAATTTGACCGGATGAAATCGGACTTCCTGGGGATCGTCTCGCACGACTTCCGCTCGCCCCTGGCGAGCATCGTGCTGGCGGCGAGCGCGCTGCTCAAGAGGCCGGAGTCCGTTGACTCGCGGCGGCTGCGGGAGTACCTGACCGTGATCGTCGACCAGGCGAACCGCCTCATCCGGCTTGCGGAAGACACGCTGTCGATGACCAAGATGGAGGCGGGACAGCTCAACTACTTCTTCAACATGGTCAACCTGGAGCGGCTGATCAAGGACACGATCTCGATGGTGATGATCAGCGGGCGGCACACGGTGACGTACGAGGTCGACCCGCGCGTGTCCTACGTCCGCGGCGACCAGACGAAGCTCCGCCAGGTGCTGCAGAACCTCCTGTCCAACGCGGTCAAGTACTCGCCGGCGGGCGGCAGAGTCACCATCCGCGCGGCCCATCACTCCGCCGAGCACCTCGTGGTGGCCGTGACGGACGAGGGGATCGGCATACCGCAGGACCAGCAGGGGAAGCTCTTCCAGAAATTCTCCCGCGTGGACACGCCGCAGGCGAAAGAGATCAAGGGTTCGGGACTCGGGCTCTGGATCTGCCGGGAGATCATCCGGGCGCACGGCGGGCATATCTGGGTCGAGAGCCAGCCCGGCAAGGGGAGCACGTTTGCGTTCACGCTGAAAAAGGCGCACCCGGACGCCCCGCAGGAGTAGCTAGGGCGTGCCCGCCCGGGAGGCGAGGCGCTGCTCCAGCAGCTTTGCCGCGTCCTCGCTCACGGCCCTCCATCGCCCCGG
>Ga0335069_10014663_pt1 | contig 10966 bp, 7 predicted proteins | sample Lox_Sample_11_FD_206714 | JGI IMG/M metagenome (GOLD analysis project Ga0335069, IMG submission 206714) | Soil microbial communities from Loxahatchee National Wildlife Refuge, Florida, United States - Lox_Sample_1.1 | ecosystem: Environmental > Terrestrial > Soil > Wetlands | place: USA: Florida... | reverse complement strand
ATTTTCATTGCAGAAGGGTGTAAGGAGCCTTGCTTTTATCCTAAGCATTTTGATCGCATTTGCCGGGATCTTCATCCTATGGTGCTGGATTTTCGATTATTCACTGCTTAAAAGCTTCCTGCATGGCAAGCTTCTGGTCAGCCCTAACCTGGCCCTTTGTTTTATCCTGATCGGGCTGTCTGTCCCGATCGAATCAACCGGAAACCACAGGCTGAGATTCATTGTTTTATTTTTATCGGGAACAGCTTTCTTAACAGGAAGCCTGACTCTTTTCGAACACCTCACCGGGATTGATATGAATATAGACAATATTCTTGGTATTCAATTTCTTAAGGAGGTAAAACCGAGAATGCTGCTGCTCTCTTCCATCAACGTAACCATGCTTTCTGCACTCGTACTTCTGATACTGACCCGGTCGGAAAAAATTAGGATCCTGCTGCATTTACTCTATATGCTGATATTTGCCCTGGCGCTGACCGGACTGACAAGTATCGTCCTCGATTTCAGTGAAGTCAGAACTACATTCCTCTTCAGCGGGGCAACAGTATTCACCTCGGTTACTTTCATGAGCCTGGCATCATGCGCGGAGCTGTTAGTTCTTGAAAGGAGTAATTTCATTCTGAGCCCGATCCAGAAAGTAGCTCTGGGTGTTGTCTTTTCAGGGATACTGGTGCTCTTCATTGCATTTGTTTCGAACGACAGGATAAAGTCGATGCGCAACGCGGGAAGCTGGATCAGTCATACCCTCGAAGTAAAAAAAGATCTTTCGGGATTACTGTCAGATGTGCTTGATCTTCAGGCAGGGGTGAGGGGTTATTTGCTGACCGGTGATTCGGTATTTCTCAAGCCTTCCATATCTGCATTAGAGAAGCTCCCTGTTAAACTGGACCTTCTGGAGGACCTGTTATCTGATAACCAGGAGCAGGGCAGCAGGATAAGAGAGCTAAGGAAACTTGTCCTCCGCAGGATTGATTTTTCAAAAAAGCTGCTTTCCGAACATCGCATTCACGGGCAGGAAGCATCAATAAGACTCATAAAGACCAGGAGAGGAGTTCATATAACCGACAGCATCGAACTTATGATTGGTTCGATGGATTCGGTTGAAAACGACCTGCTCGTTCAAAGAAATACCAGTGAAGTTGAAGAAGCTGCAAAAGCACGCTCGATAACCTATCTGAACATGGTACTGCAGATCGCCCTTGTGCTGGTAATATTCATAACAGTCGGGCGCAATGTAAAAAGAAAGCAGAAAATACTGGATCTGATAACAAGTTCAAACGAAGAGCTTGAAAGAAAGGTTAACGAGCGTACTCTTTTGCTGCAGAAGAGTGAGGAGAGATTCAGGTCGACGATGGAGAACATGACCGAGGGCTGTGAAATAATTAGCCAGGATTGGAAATATGTCTATCTCAACCCGGCAGCCGAGAAGCAGAACAGGAAGAGGGGCAGCGAGATCATAGGGCAAAGTTACACTGATGTGTGGCCGGGGGTGGAAACCTCTGATCATTTTCTGAAAATGAAGGTTTGCATGGAGGCTCGGATATCATCTAATATCAGGAAGAGGCAGGTGTTTCCCGACGGAACGGAAGGGTGGTTTGAGCTTTCAATTCAGCCGGTGCCTGAGGGAATTTTCCTTTTATCGTCAGATATAACTGAAAGAATGATGGCCGAAGTGGCACTGAAGAGAAGCGAAAACCTGTATAAGCATCTTTTCGACAACAATCCACAGCCCATATGGGTTTATGACCTGTCCACCCTTAACTTCCTGCAGGTCAATGAATCTGCAATATTGCATTACGGGTACACCAGGGATGAGTTTCTTTCAATGAACCTGATGGATATACGACCAGCGGAGGAAATAGAAGCTCTAAAAGAAAACCTCATTAGTCATTCTGAGAAACTCCAGGAATCGGGCCCGTGGAAACACAGGACGAAGGACGGTACCATAATCTATGTCGACATAAAGTCGCATAATATCGAATTCAACGGAAGATCGGCAAGGCTCGTTCTTTCAAATGATGTTACAAGCAAAAAATTAGCCGAGGACCAGCTGATCCAGCTTAATGAATTACTTGAACAGAAGGTCAGGGAGCGGACCGAACAGGCTGAATATGCTAACAGGGCTAAAAGTGACTTCCTTGCTAACATGAGTCACGAGATACGAACTCCAATGAATGCAATAATCGGTTACTCCGAACTGCTCGGCTCGATAGTTAAGGAAAGAAAGCAGGTTGACTATTTGAATGCAATCAAAACCAGCGGAAGGGCATTGCTTACACTGATCAATGATATTCTGGATCTTTCAAAGATTGAATCAGGAAAGCTTGAACTGGACTATTCATATACCCATACCCGCTCCTTCTTCCAGGAGTTTGAGAACATAATTTCAGGGAAGCTTAAGGAAAAGGGTCTCCGGTATGTCCTGGATATTGCAGATGATGTTCCGCCACTTATCTATATAGACGAAACCCGGCTGAGGCAGATTATACTTAACCTGGCCGGTAATGCAGTAAAATTCACTCACGATGGCGAGGTAGGGATCAGGGTCTTCATTAACCAGGAAGATGACATCAGGGCTGAAATAATAGAGGATGTAACCGATATCGTGATAGAGGTGTACGATACTGGAATTGGTATTGCGACTGAACACCAGAAGGAGATCTTTGAATCTTTTGTCCAGGTAAAGGGAAAGGGAAGTATAGGTGGTACGGGCCTCGGACTTGCAATTTCCGGCAGGCTGGCAGCGCTGATGAATGGCAGGATTGAGCTTGAATCCGAGCCTGGCAAAGGCAGCATTTTCACGGTTTACCTTCCACGGATTAAAGTCGACTGGACAGAGATTCATGACATGGAAGAAAGACAGGTTGATTTTCAGTCTGTAGGATTTAAAAACGATGTTATCCTTGTTGTCGACGATGTTGAGTACAACAGGACTTATATTTCCGACGCCCTATCACATACATCTCTGAAAGTTTTGCAGGCCACAAATGGCACCGAAGCCCTGAACATGCTCGAGAAGTTTAAACCGTCACTTATTATCTCGGATATAAGGATGCCGGGAATGGATGGTTTCCAGCTTCTGGATGCGCTCAAATCGTCTGAAAAACTAAAAGCAATCCCTGTTGTTGCATATTCTGCCTCGGTAATGAAACAGCAGATGGATAAAATAAAAAACTCGATGTTTGAAGGATTTCTGATAAAACCGCTCAGGCTTGAGAAGCTGTACGAAGTGCTTATGAAGTTCATCCCTTATACCAGTGAGAATATGGAGCAAACTGGTATTGCCGGAAAGGTATCCCTTCCTTTAAAGGTTACGGACCGGGATGAACTTCTTAAGATTCTGAACGGAGAGATAATGGAAAAATGGAAGTCGTTCGGGGTACGCCAGCCGATTCAGCAAATTGCTGATTTCAGTACTAAACTGATGGAGCTGGGAAATAAACATAACTGCAAGGATATTGAAGAATACGGGACAGGCCTCAGGGAGGCAGCTGCAAGCTTCAATATTGAAGACCTGCTAAGCAGGCTCAAGCTCTTCAGATCTGTGGTGGGCAGGATATGAATGTATGCAGGTGAGAAACAAAGAAGCCGCACCCCCATTGTGCGGCTTTCTTTTACTTACCCTAACCCTGACCTAATCTAACATTTTTCGGCGGCTTTTCCAGATCATTTCCCATAGCCATGTTTTGCCGCCAGGTATTACCCCAAATACCTTTATGTTTCAGGTCAGTTACAAATCTATCATCCCGAACATGAAGTTTTAATGAATTTGCAGAAAAAAATGGACTTTTTAGAGACCTTCACAGCCTAACCTAAGGGTTAAGGAGTAAATCTTTGTTCCCTTGGGGCCTGTCTGCCGAAGCTGCAGCGCAGGCAGGGAAATTAGAAAGGGGATCTTCTAAATCAGGCAATATGAACAATGCAATTTATAAAATTCTATTATGGAAAATATAGCTTAGAAGAATTGACTTTTATGATTTTTACCACCTTCCCGGACCTTCTCCCGGGGAGGCAGGAGCAAAAATCGTTAATTGCTCTTTATCCTGAACAGGAAAGTTGTGCCTTTCCCGATTTCGGACTCAACATCGATTTCAATTGCATGAAAATCAGCTATTGATTTGGCTATTGCAAGCCCGATCCCGGTACCGCTTCCTTCATTTCCCCTTTCCTTGAACCTTGAAAAGAGTGTCTTCATCTTTTCCTGAGGAATACCTTTCCCGCTGTCTGAAATACCAGCGATGACCGTCTTGTCGGCCAGGTATGTGACAATTTCGACCTTTCCCCCGCCTGGGGTATTTTTAAGTGCATTGTTCACGATATTGTAAAACATCGAAAACAGCAGGCTCTTGTTCGCCTTTGCAAACCTGAAATTATCGTTGAAATTCTTATTGATCGTTATTGCCGCGTCATCCGCCACCGGGGAAATTTCTTCAGCTACCTCGCTCAGTATATCGTCGAGCGATACGGCATCCTCTTTCAGGTATTGCCTGCTTTCGAGCTTTGCTATAAGCAACAGTGAATTTATCAGGCTCTGAAGCCTGTGCAGCGTCTTTAGTGATTCTTCGATTTTATCAGCGATCTCGGGCGATATGTCCTCCCTGATGAGAAGGTTCTCAAGCTTGCTCCTAATCACCGATACTGGTGTGAGCAGTTCGTGAGATATGTTAACTGTTGTCTCTTTCTCTTTCCTGAACAGAAGATCGATATTGTCCATCAGGTCAATAAGTGTCTTATCGAGACTGATGAAATCGGACGTAGATGTGAGTACTGGTTTCCTGTCGTAGGATGACGGGTCGGAGATGCTCTTAAGCTTGTCGATAATGCGGTTGAGCGGCTTGAGCAGCCTCATCGTGTACAGGAGATCCGTGATGAAGGTAATTATGATTATGAACGCAAGGAAGAGGAGCATCACCAGTCGTATGTTCTTCTCGGCCAGCTGTATGCTTGTCATGGATCTGCCAACTGACAGGATATAGGGTTTCCCGTTAATGTTTAATGAATAATTGAGAACCCTGTAATCTATCTGCTCATTATCGATGAGTCTTTTTGTCTCCTCGATGTAATTGATATCCTCATTCCTTGTAGTCCTTTCTATACTGATAAATTCATCCCTGAGGATATTATAGCTCCCGAAAGCGTTGCTTGAATCGGATGCAATAAATGGTTCAATACCGATCTGGGAAATAAGTGAAATGACCTGTTCCCGTTTTCTCACCAGGTCGTTATCTGTCTGGATAAGATTTACCCTCTTGACAATATAAGGAAGCAACAGTAGAAAAGCTGATGTGAAAACAAGCTTTGTAAGCAGGTTGAAGAGAGGTAATTTTGTCCTTAGTCTGGCCATTCCGTGACGACATTATTGAAGGGAGACCCGGTAGCCTGTTCCCCTCACTGTTTCGAGCCAGGGTGTTGATGCATATTCATTCAGCTTCTTTCGCAGGTTTTTTATATGAACATCGATGAAGTTGCTGTCGTACTGGTCGTCAAGAATATTGCCCCAGATATGTTCGTAAAGCTGTTGCCTGGTAAGTACCTTGTTCCTGTTAAGGACAAGGTAGACAAGCAGATCGAATTCCTTTTTCGTGAGTCCAACCTCCGCACCCCCCGAACTTATTTTCCTTGATTGAAAGTCTACCGTGAAATCTCCAATCACCAGGTTTTGATCCTGGATCTTGAATTTCCTCCTGGCAACTGCCTGCATCCTCGAAAGGAGCTCAATGAGTGCAAAGGGCTTGGCGAGGTAATCGTCTGCCCCCAGGTTCAGCCCCCGAACCTTGTCTTCAACGGCTCCCCTGGCAGTCACTACGATGAATGCGGCCTCGCTTCCTAGTTCCCTCGCTTCTCCTATGAGATCAAGCCCGTTATATCCCGGCAGCCCGACGTCGAGAAGAACAAAGTCATAAAGATTAACTGCAATCTTTTCCGATGCCTCCATGCCGGTAAAAGCCTGGTCGCAAATATATCCTTCAGATCTGAGAAATGTTCTTACCTCTTCTGACAGGCTTTTCTCATCTTCGACAATCAATACATTCATTCCACGGAAAATTAAAAAATCCTGAAAGTGGCTGTCATATAAAATGTGAACCCCTTGGGCGGCTTAATCATATTATCTTTAAATGTCGGCAGGATGTAACAGGGATCTGCCTCAAGGCTGAATCCTTTGTACGAGAAAGTTACCGGGGAGGAGAAGTTTAAATAAACCGGTGCAAACCTTGTTGACACTGTTATTAACGGCAGGGGCTGATCGGGCCTTTGCCTGAAGAATGGCGGCATATAACCCTGGATGGGATTCCCTGAATCGTCATCCACCTTTACCAGCTGTCCCATAAGAAGGTTGATTTCGGGGAAGAATGATACATATGCCTTTTTCTTCAGGAAGTATGGTGTCTGAAAGTACCTCGAATTGCTGATCTGGAGGTAGCCTTTGGTCTCACCCGAATAGATTAAGCTGCTGGTAATCCTGGTATATAAGATCTTCCAGTCGAACCCTGCTGTGAATCCTGCATATGTAAAATCGCTGAATAGCTTCTCGCGGCGCCTGAAATCTGTCTTATACCCTGCTACTTCAGCTGCAACATCAAACCACTTGTTGAAAGTATGCTTATAATCGGCTGCTGCTGAGAAAAATGCACCGAATGGTTCGATATCCCGGATATGAGTTGCAGATGCTGACAGGAAGAATGAGCCTTTGTATCCATAGACTAAGCCTGCACCATAATATGGATTGTTGCTTGAAATCGAGGACCCGAGGAAGATCATGTTGCTCCCGAATGCAGTTGAAACAAACAGGCTGTGCTTTTTTACAGCAGCACTCTTTGCAGCGCTGTCGGCAATGGCAACAGGCAACGAGTCCGTCTGGGAGTATGACCTGCCTATTCCTGACAAAGTGAAGCAAAGCAATGATGTTAGAATGATTTTGGAAGAAGTCATTTGTTATGGGGATGAATTAATGTCCGCCAGGTCTGAAAGCGCCGCCCGGTTTGCCAATACCTCTTGGAAGCAGGGGACCAGAAGGCCTGAGAATATCAGGAGGCCTGGCACCTCTCATCCTGCTCATGTCAGGTCGCGCACTGTTGATCCTTTTCACCGGATCCCTGCCACCCTGCCCGTTTGTTCCCTGTTGCTGATCATCAGGCGAATTATCCTGATTTACATCCTTTTTGTCTTTCTTGTCCTTGTCCTTGTCGTGTTTCTGTTTACGGGATTCATCAACCTTCTTGTCATTCTTTCGAATAACATGTGTCGAATCGGGAGGTGTAACAACAGCCTGGCTATGGGATAGTTTTCCCGGGCTGACCAGGATAATAATAAACAATATCCTTAGAAACGTTTTCATTCTTCAGATTCTGCCCGTGACGGACACTTACCGGACAGATCATACTACTTAATTTCCAATATATTAATGGCAGAGTGCAAATTTATTCAAATAAGATGAAGAAATGATGAAATCATCCTTAAAGATTATGATGCCATATTTAACGATTTGCCCCGGGCCGGATGCGGGTATTTTCATTATTGCTAACTTAGATGGATAATTTTAATCACATGAAAAGAGCTATTATTACCCTGCTTGCGGCAGTTCTTGCTTTTCCTCTTCTTAATGCCCAGAAAGAAGGACTTAAGTACATAAACAGGAATGACCTTGTATCCTATATGAAGTTTCTTGCCTCGGATGAAATGAAAGGGCGCGAGACTGGAAAGGAAGAAAATAATATTGCAGCCGCCTATCTCGCAACGAACCTTTTAAGATTAGGAATAAAACCTATACCGGGCTCAGACACTTATCTGCAGGATATTCCCTTTATTTCCAGGTCGATAGAAAGAAATGCATCAAAGCTGACTGCCACCGACGGATCAGGTAAAACAATTTTTTCAACCGATTCTGTTGTTGCCCTTATTCCACCCACTGCAAATCTGACTGTTACGGGCGACCTGGTTTTTGCAGGCTACGGATACGAGGATAAGGCTTCAGGCTACAGCGACCTGAAGGATGTCGACCTGGCTGACAAAATTGTTATGATCATGACCAGGAACCCGGTTCTGACCGGCGATCCCAAAACAAAGAATGAATACAGGTTCGACGAAAGTGTCGAGATAAAGAAGATCATGATGCTGATGGGAAAGAAGCCGAAAGCTATCCTTTTTGTATATGATGCGAAGAACCATTTCCACGACCCGTATACATCGGGCCTATCAGATATGCTGGGGGGAGAAAACTCCGTATCGCTTGCTAACAGCCAGGGGATGACTCTTCCTATTAAAATACTGTTCATAACTGACTATACCGCCGACATGCTTCTCGCCGGCACAGGAAAGACACTGGCCCAGCTCCAGTCAGGGATAGATACAGGTAATAAACCATTATCGCAGCCGATGAAGAACGAAACAGTTACTTTTTCTATAAGAGTGGTTACCAGGAATTTCACCGGGCATAATGTCGTCGGTCTGGTTGAAGGATCAGACCCTGTGCTTAAGGATGAATGTGTCATTTACTCTGCACATTACGACCACCTTGGTGTAAATAACAAGGGTGAAGTGTACAACGGTGCCGATGATAATGCTTCAGGCACAACGGGTCTGCTCGAAGTGGCGGATGCTTTTGCCCACCTGAAAAAGAAGCCGTCGCGAACCGTAATATTCCTGTGGGTAACGGGAGAAGAGAAAGGATTGCTGGGATCGCAGTATTATGTGAATCATCCGGTAATGCCGATGAACAAAACAATACTCAATATTAATCTCGACATGATTGGAAGAAGCATCTCACCTGCCGATACAGGCACACTGATGGGCTTTAAAATGGATATAACAAAGAAAAATGAGGTACTTCTGTATAGCGATCGCAAGAGTTCGTGGTTGATGAAAACTGTTATGGATGAGGCCGCTAAGCTGGGATTAAAGGTGGACGATGTTGGTCCGAAGCTTGAATCGGGGGGGAGCGACCATATGAGCTTTGCCTCAAAGAAGGTGCCATTCCTTTTCTTTAATTCAGGCATTCACGCCGACCTTCATTCGGTGAGGGACGATGTCGAGAAAATTGATTTTGAGAAGATGGAAAAGGTAACCGACCTTGTCTACCTCATAGGGTTCAGCGTGGCCAGCTCGAAAGAGGGAGTAAAAGCTGATTCGGCGAAATAGCGACAGGAGAATTTTTACATTAAAAAGAGGAAGGATAAATGATAGTCACTTGTGTATATGTATCTGTTAAGCCGGGAACAGAAGAAGTGTTCATTAAGGAAACAACACTAAATCATCTGGAATCGGTCAAAGAACCCGGGAACCTGAGGTTTGACATTATAAGGGAGGAGGATAATCCTCTCCACTTTATGATATATGAGGCATATGTATCGACTGAGGCTGCTTTAATGCACAAGGAAACGGCTCATTATCTTAAATGGAGAGATGCTGTTGCTGGAATGATGGCTGAACCACGGAAGGGTGTACGGTATAAACTGATACAACCTGAGTTTCATTAAGCGGATAAATCCGGGTATCGGCCGACAGCCGGCTTAATTTGAATTCTCGAGAGCCATCCTGATCTCTTCAATCAGTTCATCTTTTCTTACTGGCTTGGCAATGTATGCGCAGCATCCGGCGCTGAGGCAAAGTTCACGTTCCTCGTACATGGCGTACGCGGTGTGTGCAATTATCGGCAATTCGGGCCTGAATTCCTTTATCTGCCGGGCCGCATTATACCCGTCGAGCTCTGGCATCTGAATATCCATTAATACGAGGTCAATCTCGGGATGGTTCTTGCACTTGAACACTGCTTCAATGCCATCCTTTGCCCACATCACTTTCGCATTATTCAGTTTTGAGAGCATCACTTCAAGATACTTAAAATTCCAGTCCAGATCCTCTGCAATCAGGATCGTCTTACCATCAAGAAATGCCTTTTTATCCATATCAGAATCTTCACCTGTCAGCGATAACGCACAAAAATGTCCGGTTGGCGCAAACGAAATAAATCCCCGGAAAAACTCATCCAATTTAAATCATTTTTTAAATCATAGCAATGAGATTTTTTAAGTTTTTTACTTTCTATGCGATATTTGCTAATAGATTATCTTTATTGCTGAATATTTTTACATTTTGTATATAGCCATGCTTTCTGATTTTCAGTTTTCAAGGTTACCCGCCATCCACTTCGGACCCGGGAAATTATCGGTGCTCCCGGGAATTGCGTATGGATTCGGCTCGAGGATTTTACTGGTGACAGATCCGAATTCCTTCGCTGACAAAAACAATGAGGTGAGCCTGCAGCAGTCATTTCATGAGCATTATTTAAGAGTTGAAAATGTGGTGGTCGAAGGGGAACCGTCGCCTGGGTTTGTGGATAATGTCGCGGAAGTTCACAGGGATTCACCGCCTGACGTGATAATTGCAGTAGGAGGTGGAAGCACAATGGATGCCGGCAAGGCAATATCGGCTATGATTTACGAGGATGGGAGTGTGACTGGGTTCCTCGAGGTCGTGGGGAATAAATTACCCTCCGGCAGAAAGGTACCTTTCATCGCGGTTCCCACAACGGCCGGAACAGGAAGCGAAGCAACAAAGAACGCAGTGCTGTCCACCATCGGCCAGGGGGGATTCAAGAGGTCATTACGTCACGATAATTATGTTCCGGATATAGCTGTGGTCGATCCCCTGATGTCGGTCAGTTGTCCTCCACAGGTAACAGCTTCATGCGGGATGGATTGCTTCACCCAGCTTGTTGAGGCATATCTTTCAACTAAATCGGGTGAGTACACCGATGCCCTCGCATTAAAAGGCCTCTTGTCACTGAAAGCTTCTCTTCTGAAAGCATACGCCGACGGCAGCAATACGGAAGCGAGGACAGGAATGTCATTTTCGGCTCTTACATCGGGTATCTGCCTGGCTAATGCGGGCCTGGGATCGGTGCACGGATTTGCATCATCAATCGGGGCCAGGTACCATGTGCCCCACGGGGTGATCTGCGGAACAATGA
>Ga0335069_10014662_pt1 | contig 10966 bp, 8 predicted proteins | sample Lox_Sample_11_FD_206714 | JGI IMG/M metagenome (GOLD analysis project Ga0335069, IMG submission 206714) | Soil microbial communities from Loxahatchee National Wildlife Refuge, Florida, United States - Lox_Sample_1.1 | ecosystem: Environmental > Terrestrial > Soil > Wetlands | place: USA: Florida... | reverse complement strand
TGTCGTGAACTGTCGCACCGAGGACCCGCCCCAAATATTCGGCAACGTCCGCAATGGAAAGCGGGCCACTCGCCATGGATAGGCTCCCGATAACGTCAGGAGTTCCGTCATTCTGGGGGCGCATCTGCACGGAGAGCCGCTTGGGGAATGCGAGGATGACGTCGAGCGTACCGGGGGGTGCGACCGCCATGTCCGCCTTCTGCAGCTTCGCGCCTCCTTCGGCGACCAATAAGTCATAGGCGATCGGAAAGTCTCTCTTGTCGACGTGAACCGCGAGATGGATCTGCTCGGCCAGGAGATTCTGGAGCATGACTTGGAACTGCTCCTTTGTGGTTCCCACAGGAGCCATCGCTGCAACGTTGTACGGCACCGTGTTCATCGAGGGTGGACCGGTGATCTGGAAATCCTGTAGATTGTACGCTCGCAGCAGAATCTTCCTGAGCGTAAAGTGGCGGTACGTGATCTCGTTCTGACTCTCCGGATAAGGGCTCCCTGGGCCGCCACAGCCGCCCCAACAAAGTTCGCCAGAAACGGGAGGTCCGGCGAGTTCAATCGATCCGCTGACGAAATGGGGACCACGAACCGGTGCCAGGGCAGTTGACAGTGGAGCAGGCGGCGCCGGCGCGGGTCGCACGGGGGCCGCAGGCTGGCGCGCAGGAGCGTCCTGGCGGGGGGGTGCGGTTGGACGAGACGGAGTTGCTTGCGCGATGAGCGGTTCCTCCACACGCGGCGCGGGCGCCGGAGGCTTCGACTGCGGCGCGCGAGCGCGGCCCAACTCGGTTGTCGCGGCCAAGCACACCAAAGGCAGTCCCACGATAGCCAAAGCCAGTGCCGGCCGGGGGAGCTTCTTCGTCTCCACAGCCGAAAGTTTGAAGGCTTGGTCGATGCGCTTGCGCATGTCGGCGTTCGCGGCCATCGCCAAGCCCGGCAGCGTAACGCGCGACCTGCCGCGGTTCACCGTACTGGCGAACTCCAGCAGGATGCGCGAATACGTCCCAGGATCGGGCACGCGTTCCAACGCCGCCGCGTCGCAGGCGAGCTCGGCGAGCTCGGAAAGCTTGCGCGCCAGCCACCACGTGAGCGGGTGGAACCAGAAGATGCATTTCGCACACTGGGCAAGACCGGAAACCAGCGGATCGCGGCGCCTGATGTGCGCGAATTCGTGTGCCAGGACTGCTGTTCGCTTCTCAATGCTCCAGTCGCGCCATGTCGGCGGCAGCAGAACCACCGGGTGCCACAGCCCTACGGCGACCGGGGCCGAGACGTCCGGGGATTCGCGTAACGAGGGCGAACGAAGGGGGCGAGACCGGGAGACGACTCGCCGCAGGAGCGTCCACCCGATGAGGCGATAGACAAGCATGGCCAGCACTCCGGCGAAGTAGATCCAGAGAAGGGTAGGGGGCTGTTTTCGAGCTGGTCGCGGGGCCGATCGCGGTAATGGGCCTGGATTCCGTTCAGGGGCCGACGCCGCGATGATCGCGGGCGCGGCAACAGGTGATGACGGCAAGGTCGCGGACGCGCGAGGCGCGGGCAACACGGGAGCCATCCAGTGCGGCGCGATCACGCTGACTACCGGGACCATGACAACGCCGATCAAAACCGCCGCCCAAACTGCGTGCCGCGACGCCGGGTGACGAATCCGGAACGCCAACAACAGAGCTGCCGCCGCGAACGCGAGCAACACAGGCCGAAGCAGGGACGCGGAAAGCAGCCCGATCATCTCACGTTCCCAGTTCATGGCTTCTTCCTCTGTCTATTTCTTCCGTTTCCGCTCTTGCGTCTCGATTCTTTCGGCCAGGCGGCGGAGCTCCGCGCTATCCACGACGCGGTGATCCACAAGCCCGGTTAGCAGCTCTTCCATCGATCCTCGGCAAAAGTTCTTGAGCAGGTTGCGCACGGCCTCGGCCGCGACCTTGCGTGGTTCCCGCGCGCTGGAGTAAAGGAACTGGCGGCCGTCGGTAGTATGGCGCACGTACTGCTTGGCTTCGAGACGCCGCAGGACGGTGCGGATGGTGGAGTCGGTCAAGGAACGGTCCTTGGATACCGCGGCTCGCACCTCTTCGCCCGTGGCGGGGCCATTCCGCCACAGGAAGTCCATCACTTGCTGTTCCAGTTCTCCCAAACCTTTTTGACGAGCCATGATGATGCGTTACCTATCGTACCGTTACCCATGGTAACGAAAGTGGCGGGAAAGTCAAGGAAATTTTATGCGAGGAGTGCGGCTTAGCGGGGAGGCGCTCCGCGCCGACGGCGAGCGCCCAGGAGTTCCATCACCACAATCCCGATAAGCGCCAGCCCCGCCGGCACCGCGGCAAGCACGAGGAATTGGCCGTCGCGGAGGCCGATGAGCTGCATCACCGCCGTAATGGCGAAGAGCGCTCCGATCGAGCGCGGCAGTAGTTTTGGGGATCGCAGGAAATAGACCGACAGCAATCCAAGCGTGACGGCGGCTAGGGCCCAAGATGCGAAGCTGGCGCTGCGGATGGCGTTGATCATTCGACCGGTCGTCTGGAAGAGCGGCACGTCGAGCAGGCGGAGGACGGCGACGCTCGCGGCGATGTTGAATGCGGCGGCGGCTCCGGCGCAGACGAACCCGGCGGGTGCGAGCATGCGGCCGGGTCCCCCGGCGCGCTGCATGAGCAGGGCGAGGCAGACGAAGAGTCCGGTGTACGCGACGATAAAGGCGAAGCCGACGCGCACTTTGAGGCGCATGACTTCGCGGTCCTGGCTGGGCGAGTCGCCAAGCACGTAATCGACATCCATGACGCTGCGCGCGAATTCGAGAGCGATTACCGGATCGGTGATGCCGCGCACCGGCAACGAGGCGTTCGAAAAGGACGGGTTGCCGAGGAGCAGCGCCGCGATTGCGAGGCAGAGAACCGCAAAGCCTCCGGCGAGCCGTTCAAGCGAGTAGACGCGCGGCATCGAAGGCGAAGTAGGTGAGGATGATGCTCGCGCCGGCGCGGTGAATCGAGGTCAGCGTTTCGAACATGGCGCGCTCATATTCGAGCCAGCCGCGCTCCACTGCGGCCATCAGCATGCTGAATTCGCCCGAGACCTGGTAGGCGGCGATGGGGATAGGGAAGCGATCGTAGGCTTGGCGGATCAGATCGAGGTACGGCATGGCGGGCTTGACCATGAGCATGTCGGCGCCTTCCTCGAAGTCCAGATCCATTTCGTGCATTGCTTCGCGGGCGTTGGCCGGGTCCATCTGATAGCTGCGTCGGTCGCCGAATTGAGGCGCGGATTCGGCCGCTTCGCGGAAGGGGCCGTAGAAGGCGGAGGCAAATTTGGCGGCGTAAGCGAGAATCGCGATTTTCTCGAAGCCATTCTTATCGAGGGCGGCGCGAATGGCCGCGACGCGGCCGTCCATCATGTCGGAGGGCGCGACGATATCGGCTCCCGCGCGGGCGTGGGAGACAGCCGATGCGGCCAGCCATTCGAGGGTTGCATCGTTGTCGACATCGCCGCCGACGATCTTGCCGCAGTGGCCGTGGCTGGTGTATTCGCAGTTGCAGACGTCGGTGATGAGAAGCAGCTTCGGCACGGCGCGGCGCACGGCTCGAAGAGCCTGCTGGACGATGCCGTCATCGGCGTAGGCTCCGGATGCGGATTCGTCTTTTGAATCCGGGATGCCGAAAAGAATGATGCCGCCGATGCCGAGAGAGTGCGCCTTTTCGCATTCCGTGACTAGCTCGTCAATCGAGAGCTGGAAGTTGCCGGGCATGGAGCTGATCGGCTTGCGGACGCCTTCGCCAGGCACGACGAAGAGAGGAAGGATGAACTGCGAGGGTTCTAAATGATTCTCGCGAACCAGCCGGCGCATGGATTCGGAGACTCGGAGCCGGCGCTTACGATGAACGGGGAACGACATCCTTGACGATTGTAGCGCGGGCTTTACTTTAATCCCGAGGCAACGTAGAGGTCGGTGAGGCGAATGTTGTAGTTGTAGGCGTAGGATCGGCCGTCAGGGGTGATGCGGAGGTATTCGACCTCATCCACCGGGTGCGAGGGATGCACTTCCGTGAAAAGTGTCCGCTTGCCAGTGAAAACGTTTAGGGACTGGGCTTGAAATTCGGGCTTCGCGCCGGTATTCGCCATTACGTAAACCGATTCGTTGTCGGAACGCCAGCCGGTGGTGTATTCCTTCTTAGGATCGAAACCGGGGACAATCCTTGGTTCGCCTCCGTTGATCGGATAAAGGGCGAATTGGGTAGCGCCGGGAGCTTGACTCAGCAGCCATTTGCGATCGGGGGAAACATATATCATGTCGTCAGGAATGCCTTCGGGGCATACGGGCTGAAGCGCGTTGGTGCGCGCGTTCCAGAGATAACAGCGCCAGGATTTGGGGTACTCCTTACCCTTTTCCAAGCCGACAATGATGTACTGTTCGTCGCCCACCCATGCAAAGGGCACCGCAAAGGTCATCTCGGGAAGGTCTACGGGGCGTTCTTCACCTGCGCCGGTGGGCAGAAGCCGGAATTGGCGCTTGCTATCCGCGCCCATCGTGTAACCGGAGATCCATTTGCCGTCAGGCGAGAGGACGAAGGCGTGCCCGTCGCCGGTGCGAACCGGCTCGGAGCCATCGAGCTTGCGCGTATAGATGCTGCCTTTCGGGCCTCCGGCCTCGCCAGTGACGCTGACGGCAATCATGCTGCCGTCGTCGGAAATGCCTGCGAGGATGCCGGATTCGAGAACGGAGAGGTCGCGCTCTGTTTTGTCGTTGGGACCTTTACCGAGGATGCCGATCTCAGTAGACTCCGTGCGCAGGAGCACACGGCCGTCGCGTGCAATATCGAAGATGTTCGTGTGACTGGGGAAGCGATGGACTACGCGTCTGCGGCCTTTCAAGTTGATGGCGTAAAGTGTCCCCCATTCATCGGGGTTGAAAGAGCGGAACCAGATCTCGTTGGCATCGGGTGACCAGGAGAGCACGGCAGCGTCAATCATCAAGGTCTGGCCGGAAACAGCGCCTAGGATGCGCGGCTTGCCATCTGGCAGGTCGATCACGCCGATGCCGACTTGCGAACCATTGCCGGAGAACGTCGCATAAGCGATGCGTTTGTTATCGGGCGAGATGCGGATGGCGAAGTAGGGATACTTACCGGAATCCTCGTGCACAGCCTTGCCGATCGGGTATTCGAGCCGCCAGTTGTCGTTGACCTTGCGAATCACGGCCAGCGAGGATCCATCAGGAGACCAGTCGGCGGCGCTTACTCCGTCAAGCTGCGGCCGCATCTGGCCGCCGGAGAGCGAGCCTCGGGCGAGGGTGCCTGAGCCATCGTCCGAAGAAAAAGGAGGCTCAAGAAAAGCGACCTCGCTGTTCGAGGATACGGCGAGCATTAAGCTGTCTTCTGGAAGATTGAGATCGCGAGATTCGGGATCGCCGGGGATCGAGAGAAAGGTATGGGACTTGGCGCCGTCCCAATTCGCGGTGTAAACCACGCTGCGGCCGTCTGGCGAGAAGCGGGCATTTCTGATCACGCCTCTTCGAAAGGTCAGGCGCTGGAATTGCGGAAGCTCGCGCTGAAGCGTGCGCTCGCGGACGTAGAATCCGCCGGCGAATAAAGTGGCGCCGGCTAAGACGGCGGCGACAGGCCTGATCCAGCGATTGCGGTTCTGCCGCGGTGGAGCAACTTGCGGAGCAACGCTGAGGACAGATTGCGCACCGGACCCGAGCGTTGTTCCGGATACCGAGCGCAACGCGAAGGCGAGGTCGGCGGCGGATTGGAAACGCTGCTCCGGTTTCTTTTCGAGGCACCGGCGGATAATCGTGGCGAGAGCGGGAGGGATGGATGTGCCGGCGGGAAGCTCGGGCGGATCGGCGTGGAGGATGGCGTTCATGGTCTCCACTTGCGATTCGGCTTGGAAGGCTCGCTGACCGGCGAGCATTTCGTAGAGAATGACTCCGAAGCTGAAGATATCCGAGCGATGATCGGTATTCGCGCCGCGCACCTGTTCGGGGGACATGTAGCCGACGGTGCCCATCACGGTGCCGGGCGTGGTGACTGCCCCGATCGTGACGGTGGCGCCTTCGTTCGACGGCGCGGTCGTTTGCTTGGCGAGTCCGAAATCGAGGACCTTCACAGCGCCGGCGTTCGCCGTGAGCATGATGTTCTCGGGCTTAAGGTCGCGATGAACGATGCCCGCGGAGTGTGCGGCGGCCATGGCGTCGGCGATTTGCGTGGCGATTTCGATAGCGCGGCGGGTGGGAACCGGGCCCTGGTCCATAAGGGCGCGGAGCGATTCTCCATCGACGAGCTCGGAGACCAGGAAAGCTTGGCCAGTCGCGTCGTCGGGATGATAGCCGACTTCGTAAACAGCGACGATATTTGGGTGGTTTAGCGCGGCGAGCACGCGCGCTTCCTGCTCGAAACGGGCGCGCCGGCTTGGGTCGCGGGAGAGTTCGGAGGGAAGAATTTTGAGCGCGACGATGCGATGGAGCTGCTCATCGCGGGCTCGCCAGACTTGGCCCATGCCGCCTTCGCCGAGCTTGCTCAGAATTTCGTATTTGCCCAGGCGTGAGCCGATCACCAGAACATCATACCCCGGCCTGTTCCGAACCGACGGGATAGGTACGCCGGAAGCGCCCGTACTGTGGCGGAATGCCTATTAAAAACTGGCAATTTCGAGCCGGATTTCACATCTGGCACAACAAATGCTGTAGCTCGTGGCATGGAATTGCAGGGGGCGCGAAATCAGGCCTTTAGCGGATGCGGGGGGAAGTATTTTCCGGTTTGGTCCGGGTATCTTCTACCGGCTCCCGTAAGCCATTCCGGCGCCCCTTGCTCAGATCCCGTGGTTGCTCCCGCGGGCTCGGCTCTCCGGGCTTGGCTCCAGTCAGCGCTCGCATTTTGGGCGCAGCCAGCCCGGAGACCGTTCAAACGGGGCAGCGGTATCCGAGATTGCAATTTCTTAATAAATTGTTTTGAACGTATTCCCGTTAGTTCGAGCAGTGCCTGTGGGAGCACATTTAAGAGAACCCGAAAGTAGGAGGGAGGAGTAACACACAATGAAATCGAAATTAATGTTGACTGGTGCGATCGCTCTGAGTTTTCTGAGTGCGAGTTGCGCCACTAAGAAGTACGTCGCTAAGACGGTTTCCCCGGTCGAGGCGCACGTGAAGGACGTCGAGGCCAAGAACGACGCCAAGAACGCGGATCAGGACAAGCAGATCAGCACTCAGGGGCAACAGATTTCGGAAATGAATACGGATCTGTCGCGGACCAAGGAACGCTTGACCGATACCGACGCGAAGGCAACCGCAGCTGGACAGTCGGCGCAGCAGGCTAACAGTGCGGCGCAGGAAGCGAACGCCGCCGCTGGCCGGGCTCAGGCGGCCGCCGATGGCGCTCGGACGTTTGCGGATCAGGGCATCAATCGCCTGGAGCGGACCATGGACGCGATGAACAAGTACCAGATGTCGAAGAATGTGACAGTGCTGTTCGCCACGAACCAGTCCACGCTGACTGCCGATGCCAAGAAGGAGCTGGACGATTTCGCCGCTCAGACCCAGGGCCTGGACCGGTATGTGATCGAAGTCCAGGGATTCACCGACAAGACTGGTCCGGCCAGCGTGAACGAAGCGCTGAGCCAGAGGCGAGCCGAGGAGGTTGCCCGGTACCTCAACAACGAGCATAAGATTCCGGTCCGCAGCATCGACATGCTGGGCTCCGGCTATGCTCAGCCGGTCGGCGACGATAAGACCAGAGACGGCCGGAAGCAGAACCGTCGCGTCGAAGTGCGGTTGTTCGTTCCCGAGACGGCTTCGGCTACGGTAGCACAAGCTCAGCAGTAACGAGCTTTCGAGACCCCCAGCAGACCGCCGGTACCTCCGACCCGACGGTCCAGACCTGGGACAGCGCGCGGTTGGGCTCACCCCCAGCCGCGCGTTTCTGCGTTTGGGGTATGTTTTGTTACCGTTCGCTGCTTTTAGAAGGAGTGATCGATGAGATCCTTCGCCAAAACATCCGCGCGTTTGGCGAGGTTGACTGCGGTAATCAGGTCTTGTTCCTGCGCTTGCCGCGCCTGCTTCATGAAATCGCGAATCTGCTCGATGCGGTCGCGCTGTTCGGCGTTCAGATTGCGCTTCGAAAGCGTATCCAGGGAATGTTCGACACGGTCCAGACTTTCATCGAGAGTCCGGGTGTAATCGCGTAACTGGTCCGGCGTGAAGATTTGGGCGATTTTCGGTGCCGGAGCCGGTGCAACGGCCGGCGGCGGAGTGGCCCTGGCAGGCGTCACCACGCGCGCCGGATGCGGCGGGGGCGGCGGAGGCGGGGGTGGCTGGAACTCCACCGATGGAAATCCGATAGAGGCGAAGAGCGTAGGAGTTTCGGGATTCTGGACGGCGACGTCGGGAGCGGCCGCAATAGTGGGCGGCTTCAACGCGGCCGGATCCATCTTCTTGGGCGGCGGGGGGACGAAGACCCGGGTTTGCTTTTTGGGGCCGAAGAGGCAGCCTGCAGTTGGAAGGAAAGCCGCCAGGGCCACCGATATGATCGCGGTCCGCCGCAAGGACGCGAGTTTTCGCAGCACGCTGGGCGTCCGCGAGACGCGAGAAATGTCCGGGCTGCTCGGCCCATGAACGTCAGGGAAAGCAAACATCAAATCACGCATGCCGGATGGCTGCCGGAAACCGCAGAAGGAACCTGGTCCCAAGCCCCTCCTCACTGTCAAAGGCGATAGTACCATTATGCAACTGGACGGCGCGGTACGTAAGTGCCAGCCCGATTCCCGACCCCTTGCCTTTGGTGGTGAAGTACAGCTGAAAGACTCTATCTCGTTGAGAAGCCGGGATTCCGGGGCCGTTGTCGGAAATTTCTAGCGTTGCCTGACCGTCTACGGGCGCGGTCGTAAGACGAATGTTCCCTCCGTTCTTCATGGCCTCGATGGCATTCGTAACCAAGTTGAGCACAGCCTGCTTTATAAGATCGGGATCTCCGCGAACTATTACTGGCTCGGATGGAGAATTTACCTCCATGTCTATATGCGCCAAACGGGCAGGCGGCGTCATCAGGTCCGCGACCTCATGAGCTATGGCGGCTAGATCTACATCCTCGAAATGGACTTCCACGGGGCGGGAGAAGTCCAGGAAGGTCTTCACCACCCGGTCGAGACGCTGGATCTCTTTGGCCAGTACGTCGATATCCTGGGCCAGTTCCTCTTCTGGGGCGCCGAGCTTGGCTTTGAGGAAATCCAGGCGCAGGGCTATAGCATTGAGCGGATTCTTGATTTCGTGAGCGACGCCGCCGGTGAGCCGGCTGATCGCGGCGAGGCGGGAGGCGACATCCAGCTGCGACGCCAGACGCTCCAGCAATTGATCGACGTCGTGCCGGAGCTCCGTGGCGTTTTCCCGCGCGCCACGGTACTGCTGACCGAGCAGATCGAGTTTACTTTCAATCACGGCGAATTCTCTGGGCGCGCTGTGGCGGGACTCCGCGGCGTTCAAGCTGCCGGCGCCGTAGTTGCCTTGTACAATTCGATCGATGGTCCGGTCCAGGCGCCTGAGCGGGCTCAGGGCCAAGTTGGTCGCGAGGAGCGTGACGAACAGCGCTGCCAAAAGCGAGGCCCCGGAGACTATAGCGAGCCTCTGAACTTCGGAGCGAAACGGATCGCGCAGGAGCGCCGAGGAAGTGACAGCTTGAATCGAAAGAATGCTCTCACGTTCCCCTTTGATTCCGAGCGGCACGATGACTTGCCAATCGGAACCTCCTTTGATCAGGTCCAGCACACGGGAACCCATCGGGCTTGCGATCCATTTAGCGAAGTCGCGCAGCTGAACGAGAGGCCGTCCCTTGCGGCGGCCGCTTGAGGAGGCGAGGATCACTCCGTCGGGGCCGGCAACATTGATCTCGACGAGCGAGGCCGTGTTGGCCATGGTGGATTCGAGCATGCTCGAGACATCGGGATTATCGGAGACGAATAGCGACCACAGGTCCTTCGTGCTGATTACTTTGCTCGTTTCCGGATATTCCTCGGCCGCGTGCTGCGTGACGTTAGAGATGAGGAAGGAACTTACTTGCTGAGTGGCGCGCTGGCTGCGATCAAGAGCATCATCGGAAAGCGTTCTGACCAGCGATACCAGGTGCAGCGCAGATAGAGCCACGGCCACGACGGCCACCAGCGCAACTGTTAGCAGGACCAGGCGTGCCCGCAGCGACATCCGGGACTAGTCGGCGCTGGCTAGCTGAGCGCCATACTCCTTCAACTTATTAAACAGTGTCTTCTGACTGATACCGAGAATCTCCGCGGCACGGGTCTTGTTGTTCTTGGTGTGGTCGAGCGTGAGCTCGATCAGCGCTCGTTCGGCTTGTTCGATCGTGGAGCCGACGGGAACATGCAACTCTCCGCTGGTGGATGTGGTGCGGGAGACCGGCGCCCCCCCGAAGCCGGGTGGAAGATGTACGACTTCGATCGTCCCTTCGCCGGCGAGGATGGTGGCGCGCTCGATCACATTTCGGAGTTCGCGCACGTTTCCCAGCCAGGAGTGAGCCTGGAGCAGTTCCATCACGGCGGGAGAAATGTCGGTAACTTTGGTAGAGTGCTTGCGGTTCAGGTCCTCGAGAAGAGCGTTGGCCAGCACCGGGAGATCCTCCAGATGTTCGCGGAGCGGCGGAAGATGGATCGGAAAAACGTTGAGGCGGTAGAAGAGATCTTCGCGGAACTTGCCTTCGCGGATGGCGGAATCGAGGGGGGCGTTGGTCGCGGCGACGACGCGAACGTCAAGTTGAACCTCGCTTTTTCCGCCCAGGCGGCGAACGCGGCCATCCTCCAGCACGCGCAGGAGCTTGGCCTGGGTGGTGACCGGCATGTCGCCGATTTCATCGAGCAGAACGGTTCCGTTCTGGGCCAGTTCAAAACAGCCGGCGCGACGCTCGACCGCTCCCGTAAATGCGCCTTTTTCGTGACCGAAAAGCTCGCTTTCCATGAGCGTGTCGGGCATGGCGGCGCAATTTATGGCGAC
>Ga0335069_10014661_pt1 | contig 10967 bp, 12 predicted proteins | sample Lox_Sample_11_FD_206714 | JGI IMG/M metagenome (GOLD analysis project Ga0335069, IMG submission 206714) | Soil microbial communities from Loxahatchee National Wildlife Refuge, Florida, United States - Lox_Sample_1.1 | ecosystem: Environmental > Terrestrial > Soil > Wetlands | place: USA... | reverse complement strand
CCGCAGGGCCAGCGCGCTGCTGTCGATCCGGACGCTCGACCTCGCCAGCGCTGGTGCCGCCGATCGCGCGGCCGACTCCCTCGTCAGCGAGCTCCAGATGCTGCGCGTGTTCCAGACCGAACCGGTGACGATCTCCTATCTGGTCCGGCTCGCATTGTGGGAGCGGGCATGCCTGAGCTTGCCAGCGGTCCTGGGTGCCGGAACGCTGTCCGAGCCTTCACTGGGAGATCTGGAACGGGCCCTCGCGCGGGCGGAAGCGCCGGACCAATTGCAGCGCAGCCTCGAAGGCGAGCGCGTCTGGTACCTCATGTGGGCGGCCACGAATCTCGGCCCCGACTGGCCCGACGACGAGCTGCGAGTCGCGGGCGCCCGCCGCCAGCCCGCCGGCGAGCGCCTCCGTTTCTTCCGACAGGCGAACGACTATCTCACCGCCAGCGCCACGATGATCCTCGCCGCCGGAGAGCCCTGGCCGCAGGTGCGCGACTCGATGGTCGCAGCGGACCCTGCGCCGATGTTCTGGAGCGTGCCCATGGAGCGAGCCGGGCAGGTCCTCGCCGCAACGCGTGCGGGCCGCGTGGCAATCGCGATCGAGCGTCTGCGACGTCGGCGCAGAGCGCTGCCGACCTCGCTCGCCGAGCTGCCGTCACCGCGGCCGGTCGATCCGTTCACCGGCAGCGACCTGTTGTACCAGCGGGACGAGGACACCTACCTCGTGTCCAGCGCCGGCTCCGGCGCGCACCTCGTGGAGCAGAACGGCTGGGACGCCGGCGTCCGCGTTTGTCTGCGCTCGGCCAGACGATAGACGGCAGCGCGGGGTCGACGCCTCCGGCCGCGGCGCCTACGTACGCCGGACCCGTGAGGCCCGCTCGACCGCCCGAGGGCCGGTATCCGTGGCTCGTTCTGTTCGTCCTGACGCTGGTCTACGTCCTCAACTTCGTCGACCGGCAGATCCCGTCGATCCTGGCCGAGCGCATCAAGGGCGACCTCGGGATCTCCGACGCGCAGATGGGGTTCCTCTACGGCACCGCGTTCGCGGTGTTCTACGCGGTGTTCGGGATCCCGCTCGGCCGGCTCGCCGACGCATGGGTGCGGACGCGGCTGATCGCGCTCGGGCTCGCGGTGTGGAGCCTGATGACCGCGATGTCGGGGATGGCTGGTAGCTTCACGGCGCTGGCGCTCGCGCGCGTCGGCGTCGGGGTCGGCGAGGCGAGCGCGTCGCCGGCGGCGTATCCGCTGCTCGCCGACTGGTTCCCGGAGAAGCGCCGCGCGACGGTGCTCGCGATCTACCAGGGCGGGATCCACATCGGGTCCGGGATCGGGCTCGGCATCGGCGGGTTGATCGTGAATCGCTGGGACATGGCGTGGGCGGGAGCCGTGGCGCCGTTCGGGCTCCGCGGGTGGCAGGTGGCGTTCTTCGTCGTCGGGCTGCCGGGGTTGCTGCTGGCGCTCGGCGTCGCGGCGCTGCGCGAGCCGGTGCGCGGGCAGTCCGACGGCATCGTGACGACGGCCGAGCCGCATCCGTTCCGTGCTTTCGGGCGCGAGCTGCGGGCGGTGGTGCCGCCGTTCGGGCTGCTGCATCTGTGGCTCGAGCGCGCGGGCGGCGCCGCGCTGCTCTGGAACCTGGTCGCGGCCGGCGTCATCACCGCACTCGCGTGGCTGCTGACGCTCTGGCTCGGAACGGCGATCCAGTGGATCTGTCTCGGCGTCGGGCTGTATGCGGCGGTGTCGTGGGCGCAGGCCCTCCGGCTCCGCGACCGGGTTGCGTTCGCACTCCTGTTCCGGACGCCGTCGCTCAGGTGGGCGGCGTTCGCGTTCGCGGCGCTCGCGAGCGTGCAGTACGGGCTCGGCTTCTGGATGGCGCCGTTCTTCATTCGCGTGCGCCACGTGCCGGAGGCGGAGGCCGGGCTGATGCTGGGCGGTATCCACGCGCTCGGCGGCTGGATCGGCGTGACGCTCGGCGGCCTGCTCGGCGACCGCTGGCGCCGGTCGCGGCCGGCGGGCCGCATCCAGGTGACGATGCTGACCGCGACGCTGCCGATCCCGCTCGCGCTCGGCGTGCTCACGTCGAGCAGCACGACGCTCGCGTACGCGCTCTACTTCCCGCAGTCGATCCTGGCGGCGCTGTGGGCGGGACCGGCGGTCGCGACGATCCAGGATCTCGTGCTGCCGCGGATGCGCGGCATCGCGTCGGCGGCGTACCTGCTGCTGGTGACGATCGTCGGGCTGGCGATCGGGCCGTACATGATCGGACGGCTCTCGGGCGCGTTCGGCGACCTCCGGCTCGCGATGCTGTGCGGGCTCGGCGCGAACCTGGCCGCGCTCGCGTGCGCGCTGCTCGCCGCGCGCCACTTCGCGGCCGACGAGGCGAGCCGGCTCGCGCGGGCGCGTGCGGCGGGCGAGCCCGGCGTCTGACGGTTGACGCTCGGCCGCGGTCGCGACGATAGTCGGCGGCATGGTGAAGCTCGTCTTCTGCCTGCGCCGCCTGCCGCATCTCTCGCGCCTCGAGTTCCAGCGCTACTGGCTCGAGCAGCACGGCCCGCTCGTGCGGAGCCACGCGACGGCGCTCGGCATCCGTCGGTACGTGCAGACCCACGCCGATTTCGAGCCGCTCGCCACGGCGCTCGGCGCGACGCGCGGCGCACCCGAGCCCTACGACGGCGTCGCCGAGCTGTGGTGGGACTCGACCGACGCGCTCGCGGGTGCGAGCGCGACGCCGGCCGGGGCCGCCGCCGCGCAGGCGCTGCTCGAGGACGAGCGGCGTTTCATCGACCATGCCCGCTCGCCGATCTTCCCGGCGACCGAGCATCCGCTGATCGGAGGCTGATGTGCGCCTCTACGCGATGACGACGGGCTGGCTCACCGGCTCCCTCGCGGGCTTCATCTCGGGCGGGAAGGGTCGCATCAAGGTGCCGATCCCGTGCTACCTGATCGATCATCCCGAGGGTCGCGTGCTGTTCGACAGCGGCATGCATCCCGACGTGGCGACGGATCCGGCCGGCCGCCTGGGCCTCGCGGCGACGATCTTCGAGGCCGACTACCATCCGAACCAGGACGTGCGCGCGCGGCTCGCGACGCTCGAGGTCGACGCGGGGCGCATCGACTACCTCGTCAACTCCCACCTCCACTTCGACCACGCCGGCGGCAACGTGTCGGTGCCGAATGCGCGGCTGGTCGTGCAGCGCCGGGAGTGGGAGGCGGGGCAGGACCCCGACCTGCGTGCGAAGAACTACTTCGACCCGCGCGACTACGACCTGGGCCACGACCTGCTGCTCGTCGACGGCGAGCACGACCTGTTCGGCGACGGCAGCGTCGTCTGCGTGCCGACGCACGGGCACACGCCGGGGCACCAGTCGCTGCGCGTGCGGCTCGACGGCGGCGACGTCGTCCTCGCGGGCGACGCCTGCTACCTCCGCCAGACGCTGGAGGAGCTGCGGCTGCCGAGCGTCGTGTACGACGAAGGGCAGATGCTGGAGTCGCTGCACCGGCTGCGCGGGCTCGAGGCGGCGGGCGCGCGCATCTTCTACGGGCACGATCCGGAGTTCTGGGCGTCGGTGCCGCAGGCGCCGGTCGCGGTCGGCTGAGCGCAGGATCGATCGCGGCGCGTCCCTCGAGTCGTGCGGTCAGCTTCGGCGGAGCGAGTCCACCACCTTGGTGCCCGCCGGCGGATCGAGGTCGATGGCGGTCGTCTCCATCAGGCGCGCGACCGTCATGTAGAAGCCGATCGCGAGCACCAGCTCGACGATCTCGCGGGACGAGAAGTGCTGCTGCATGGCAGCGAACGTGTTTCGCGACGCACCGACGTCGCGGATGACTTCGGTCGTGAAGCGGAGGAGCAGCCGCTCGACTTCGTTGAAGCAGGCGGGGTCGATTTCGCTTCGACGGAGGGCTGCCACCTGCACTTCGGTGACGCCCGTGGCGTGCGCGATGGGCACGTGCTGCACCCACTCGTACTCGGCGCCCGAGAGCTGGGCGACGCGGAGGATCGCCAGCTCGCGGAAGTTCCCGGCGAGCTGCTGCTGCGAGAGGATGCTGGTGCCGAGCTGGAGGAGCGGACGGAAGTTGGTCTCGGCGTGCGCCATCAGCTTGAAGATGTTGAGCTTGACGGGCAGCCGCTCGAGCACCTCGCGCACCGCGGCCGGCGCGGTCGCGGGCTCGACGTAGGGAATGCGGGCCATGCGGGTCTCCTTCAGGCCATGTAGAGGCCGCCGTTCACGTCGAGGGCGACCCCGTTGATGTAGGAGGCGTCGTCGGACGCCAGGAACGCGATCACGGCGGCCTGCTCCTCGGGCGTCGAGAGGCGCTTGATCGGCATGAACCACGCGTAGGCGGCGATGCGCTCGGCGCGCGCCGCCGCTTCGGCTTCGGAGCTCGCGGCGCGGACGCCGCCCGCGCGGATCATCGGCGTGTCGACGCCGCCCGGGCAGATGGCGTTCACGCGCACGCCCTTCGGGCCGTAGTCGAACGCGAGGTGGCGCGTGAGGCCGAGCAACCCGGCCTTGCTGGACGAGTAGGCGAGGCCGCCGTTGGCACTCTTCGAGCGCCCCGCGAGCGAGGAGACGTTGACGACCGCGCCGCGGCCGCGCGCGGCCATGCCGGGGAGGAGGGCGCGGCACCAGTAGAAGGCACCGCTGAGATTCACGGCGAGGACGAGGTGCCAGCGCTCGTCGTCGAGCGTCTCGATACCGCCGAGTCCCGCGGTGTCGCCCGTGCCGGCGACGTTGGCGAGGATGTCGGGCGGGCCGAGGTCGGTGGCGATCTTTGCGGCGGTGGCGTTCACCTCGGCGCTCTTCGCGATGTCGCAGGCGTAGGCGCGGGCGGCGGGGCCGATCTCGCGCGCGGTTGCCTCGGCGCCGTCGCCGTTGCGGTCGACGCAGGCGACGCGGGCGCCGTCGGATGCCAGGCGCAGCGCCGTCGCCTTGCCGATGCCGGAGGCGGCGCCGGTGACGACGACGGTGCGGGAGGCGAAGCGGGGGGAGGACATGGAGGGGAGACTAGCGCCCTGGTGGTGGTGGGCACAATGCGGGTGAGCAGGGCGGAGGATGGATCGGGCGGCTGCCTTTCTTGTGGGAGAAGTGTTGTCCCTGGATTCGGGCACGCCTATAGTCGGGCCCGATGCGAAGGGAATGCATGATCCGGACGGCCGGCGATCATCGCCGTCGGGATGCGAGGAGCACGAGGCGGCTCGGGTGTGACACTGCCGCCCGCCGCTGGATAACGCTCCCGGGGGGCTCGTTCGCCGAGGAGTCCAGGATCGGAGAACAACACTGAAACGTCGGATTGTCGGATGCGCCGGAGGCGGTGCTAGGTTGCGAGGGTGGTCAGCCTTTGGGTGTTACGCGGAACCGTCCATATCTCGTTGGACGGCGACTCGATGAACTCCTGGGGTATGCCTCAGTGGCTCGAAGAGGAAGTGCGGACGCGCGACACGGCGTGCGTCTACTGCGGCATCCGCATGATCGAACACGTCCCTCGGCGTGGTCCTCGCAAGGCTGCAGCAACGTGGGAACACATCATCAACGACGCGACGATTGTCACTCGTGAAAACATCGCCCGGTGTTGTGCTGCCTGCAATTCGAGCAAGGGGACCAAGTCGCTCGCTGAATGGATCGAGTCGAGGTACTGTAGAATGCGCGGCATCACGTTGGATACGGTGGCTGAAGTGGTGAAACGGGCGTTGTGGGCTTCGGCGCTCGCCGGCCAAACCGCCGTTGGAGCGGACCGGCGCTTGCACAGCGCTTCGGAAACCGCCGCAGCCGGTCTGCGCCGGCCGCTCAACGGCTGAGGCGTGAGGCTCTCGGAAGGGGAGGACGTTGCCAACGGGCGACTTGACGCGACGACACCTTCTAGCCCGCTCGCGGCGTTCGGGGGTAGCGTGTGCAAGCAGAGCGAAAACTCGCGGGCGATGAACGGCAATCGGTTCTTGAGAGAACGGGCATGAAGATCGGACGCATCTACGCAACCGCGGACGGCGAGTCCCACATCGGCGAGTTGGAAATCGCGTTGGCGCAGAATGAAGGCGGCCTCTTCTTCAACTCCACCCGATTTGCCGCGAGGACCGTCGGGTTCCAGCACGTGCGGGTAGGCGGGGTGACTGCGTGGCACAACCCTCCGGAACGGTGGCTCGCCTTCATTCTCGTCGGAACCTGGGCGATCGAGGCAAGCGACGGCTCGCGCCGCGAATTCCCTGCTGGGAGCGTATCGCTCGTGGAAGACACGACTGGCAAAGGCCATCGCGGCTGGGCGGTCGGGAACGTGGATGTGCTCGTGGCCGCTGTTCGCCTGCCGGATGAGGCAGTCATCGCGTAAGATGGGCAGACGGCATAAGCCTAGCCCGACGATGGAGCCGACCGGCTTGAGCCTCGCTCTCACTCGCGAGCGCCGCTGTGCCGGCGGCTCATCGCCAGGTCGTTGGGTGGCATGAAGCGAGTCGCAGTCTTTGGCAATGCCGGCGGCGGCAAGTCAACGCTTGCCCGGGAACTCGCTGCCGTCACTGGATTGCCGCTCGCGGTTGTTGATGAGCTCCAGTACGGAGCGGGTGGCGTTAGAGTCCCGCACGAAGAGTATCTTCAGGCGCACGCGAAATTGCTCGCCGATGACGAGTGGATCATCGATGGTTTTGGTGGCATCGAGTTGCTCTGGGGAAGGCTTGAAGCGGCGGATACGCTCATTCACGTTGACCTGCCGCTTGCAGTGCACGCTCTTTGGGTGACGAAGCGGCTCGTCAAAGGGCTCTTTGCGGCTCCGCAAGGCTGGCCCGAAGACAGTCCGGTCGTAAGGAGCTCAATCTCAAGCTATCGGGTACTCTGGCCTTGTCACACTCATCTGACCCCCAAGTACCGCTCCTACATTTCGGGAGCGGCGCAGCGGAAGCGTGTCTTTCATTTGCGCTCCAGGCGAGAACTGATGCAGTTCCTGGAGTCGATGAAGAAGGAGTACGCGCAAGTCCGCCACCAAGCCGCCCAACCACCCGTTGCGGCGGTGCGCCGCTGAACGGGAACGTTAGCCCGCGTAGCGATCGAGTGATGCAGCGCAATCGAGGATGGGATTCGAGATCGTCGCCCCGCTGCGCAACGCGCGGTGGCAGAGGACGCTTCGTGGTGTGTGTTCGAAACACCGGCTACCCCACCTCGTTGGAGGTGCGGAGGATCTACCGAGCTGCTCCCCGATCGGACCGCAGAGGCGCACAAGATGATTCGCATCGTGGACGAGTCGGGCGAGGACTATCTGTGTCCCGCGAAGCTCTTCATGGCGGTGGATCTTCCACAGCCGCTACGGAGCGCGTTGCGCCGCGCCGCATGAGGGCGCACCGCTGGCGGCGACTCCCTCGGAGTGGCCGATGCGCGGCTTCTCGAAGCGCCACGCAGGCGAAGCCGATCGTCTGACAGCCGCAATGGCCGTGGACATCGTTCCGTTCCAGCCCGCCTTCGGCGACGATGTCGTCCGTCTCATCGTCTCGATCCAGCGCGACGAGTTCGGCATCGACATCACCGCCGAGCAGCAGCCCGATCTCCGCGCTGATCGACATCGGGAATCACCAGGGCGCGCTGCGGAAGATGTGCGTGGATCGCGCATTCCGCGGCGCGCAGGTGGGGACGGCGACCCGTCTCCTGGGAACCCTGCTCGCGTGGGCGGAACGCCACGCCGTCCGCGAGCTCTTCCTCGGCACCACCGCGCAGTTCCTGGCGGCGCATCGCTTCTACGAGAAGCACGGCTTCGCGGAGATCGACCAGTCCGCGCTGCCGCCCGCCTTTCCCATCATGCGGGTCGACACGAAGTTCTTCCATCGCGCAGTGGGGCTGAAGATCACCGACGGCGGCCTCGACAATCCCCGCGTCCAGGCGCTCCTCGCCCACCACTTCCACATCGCCCGCGCCCAGACCGCGGCCGGCAGCGCGCATGCGCTCGACCTGGGGGAATTGCAGTCGCCCGCGATCCGGTTCTGGACCGCGTGGGACGGCGACCGCGTCGTGGGCGTCGGCGCCCTGAAGCGACTCTCCCACTCCCATGGTGAGATCAAGTCGATGCACACCGCCGACTCACATCGACGCCGGGGCGTGGCGAGCGCGATGCTCCGCCACATCATTGCCGTGGCGCGCCGCATGGGGCTGTCTCGCCTGAGCCTCGAGACGGGCTCCTGGCCGTACTTCGATCCCGCGTGCGAGCTGTACAAGCGGCACGGGTTCCTCGAATGCGCGCCCTTCGGCGACTACGTCCCCGACCCCAACAGCGTCTTCATGACACTCGCCCTCGGGGGAGACGCCTGAGGCCCCGATGACGCAGCCGTCGCGTTAGACCGCGATCCGACGCGCGACCGCTTCCCCCGCCGCCCGCCCGAACCGCGCCGTGAAGTGGAAGACCGTCCCGCGCCCGACCTCGCTCTCGACCCACATCCGCCCGCCCATCAGCTCGACGAGGTGCGTGCAGATCGACAGCCCGAGCCCCGTGCCGCCGTGTGTGCGCGTCGTCGACACGTCGGCCTGCGCGAACGGCTCGAAGATCGCGGTCAGCTTGTCGGCGGGGATCCCGATGCCGGTGTCGCGGACGCTGAAGTGCAGCACGCCGTCGCCGCCGGTCGCCGACTCGCGCACTTCGAGCGTCACGCTCCCGCTGGCGGTGAACTTGACCGCGTTGCCGAGCAGGTTGACGAGGATCTGCCGGAGCCGCACCGGGTCGCCGCGGACCTGCTCCGGGAGCGCCGCCGCGACCGTGCAGCCGAGCGCGAGCTTCTTCTGCTCGGCGGCGGGCCGAATGATCGCGACCGACTCCTCGATCGTCCGGCGTAGCGGCATATCGCCCACCTCGAGCGTCATCTTGCCGGCCTCGATCTTCGATGTGTCCAGCACGTCGTTGATGATCGCGAGCAGGCTGATCGCATTCGCCCGCGCTCGCCCGAGCTGGTCGCGTTGGTCGACGTCGAGCGATCCGTCCAGCACCATGTCGATCATGCCGATCGTGACGTTCATCGGCGTGCGGATCTCGTGGCTCATGGTCGCGAGGAACGTGCTCTTGGCGGCGTTCGCGGCCTCGGCGGCGCGCTGCGCCTCCTCGAGCTCGGCCGTCCGGTGGTGGACGAGCGCGTTGTCGCACACCGCGCGCCAGTACCAGTCGTGCAGCCGCCGCGCCTGCACCAGCAGGAACGTCAGCTCGAGGCCGATGGCGACCGCCATGGTGCGGCCGGTCTCGCTCCCTTCGGCCAGGCACCAGCCGACGGCGGGCAGGAAGCCGGCCAGCAGGTACCAGCGGATCAGGTTCAGGTCCGGCGCGAGCGTCGCCGTGGCGCCCGCCATCACGCCCGTCACGAACACGAGCAGCAGCCAGGTCGTCGAGCCCCAGCCGTAGAGCTGCGCGGTCACGCAGAAGAACGCCGCCACCGACGCCGACGTGAGCAGCGCGCCGCCGCGGAACCGCCGGCGCCAGCGCGCGGGCGCGTCGTCGAAGCGGGTGCGGACCTGCACCGCCCAGACGATCCGCACCGCGCTGAGCAACGCCACCGCCGCGACGAACGAGAACAGCACCGTCGGGTGCTCGCGCCAGTAGGGCGTCCCGAAGCCGAGCATCAGCAGCACGAGCAGGTACGCTGCGACCGCGGAGCTGGCGCGCGTCGCCAGCTCCAGCTCGCCCTGCTTCGCGAGCGCGTCGCGGACGTCGGCGGGGAAGTCCGCCAGGTAGCGGGCACCGGCCGTCCGGGCGGCCGCGGGCGCAGGCTGGTTCACCACTGTCCAGTCTCGGCTGAATCGCCGGCGGTCTTGCCAAATCCAGCCGTTGTGTGAGCGTGCGCCCCGATGCAGGCGGTCCGCGTGCACCGGTTCGGGGGCCTCGACGCGATGGTCGTCGAGGACGTGCCGCCGCCGGTCCCGGGGCCGGGACAGGTCCTGGTCCGCGTCCGGATGGCGGGCGTCGGACCGTGGGACGCGTGGGTGTGCGCGGGGCGGAGCGCGCTCCCGCAGCCGCTGCCGCTCACGTTGGGCTCCGACGTCTCGGGCGTCGTCGAGGCCGCCGGCGCGGGGTTCGCGCCCGGCGACGAGGTCTTCGGCGTGACCAACGCGCAGTTCACCGGCGGGTACGCGGAGCTGGCCGCGTGCGAAGCCGCGATGCTCGCGCGAAAGCCCACCGGACTCACGCACGCGGAGGCGGCGTCGGTCCCGGTCGTCGCGACGACGGCGTGGCAGATGGTGTTCGACCACGGGCGCGTCGAGACCGGAACACGCGTGCTCGTCCACGGCGCGGCGGGCAACGTCGGCGCCTTCGCCGTGCAGCTCGCGAAGCGCGCCGGTGCGCACGTGACGGCCGCCGTCCGCACGCGCGACGTCGAGGCCGCGCGGGCGCTGGGCGCCGACGCCGCCGTCGACGTGCAGCGGGCCCCCTTCGAGCAGCAGGTCGGCGACCTCGACGTGGTGCTCGACACGATCGGCGGCGAGACGCTGGCGCGCTCATTCGCGGTGCTCAAACCGGGCGGTGTGCTGGTCTCCTCGGCTGGCGAGCCCGACCAGGAGGAGGCGAAGCGGCGCTCCGTGCGCGCGGTGTTCTTCCTGGTCGCGGTGACCACCGCACGGCTGGACGAGATCGGCGCGCTGCTCCAGTCGGGTGCGCTCCGGACCAACGTCGGCGAGGTCCTGCCGCTCGCGGAGGCGCGCCTCGCGCACGCGATGCTGGCCGGGACGCCGCACCGTCCGGGGAAGATCGTGCTCGTGCCATGAGCGCCGACCGCCGGTTCCGTCGGCCGCGGCAGTCGTGATACGGAGCGCGCATGTCGCGCCCACGCCTCCTCCTGTGCGTCGTCTACGCGGCGATCGCGGTGCTCGCGCTGGTCGGCACCTGGAGCCAGAACGCCGCCTACGTGCGCCCCGGCGACGGGGCGGCGGGGTTCGCGCTCGCCACCGCCCGCTTCTGGCCGGACACGCTCAGGACGCCCGCCAGCGTGTCGATCACCGTCGACATCGGGCTCTTCTTCCTGGCGGCGGCGATCT
>Ga0335069_10014660_pt1 | contig 10967 bp, 22 predicted proteins | sample Lox_Sample_11_FD_206714 | JGI IMG/M metagenome (GOLD analysis project Ga0335069, IMG submission 206714) | Soil microbial communities from Loxahatchee National Wildlife Refuge, Florida, United States - Lox_Sample_1.1 | ecosystem: Environmental > Terrestrial > Soil > Wetlands | place: USA... | reverse complement strand
GGAAGACATCGAACAAGACCGGGCTGCTGCGAAGGGATAAACCTTAACCTTAAAATACCTGTATGAACCTCCAAGACCTCCGTATCCTGTTTGCAACTGAATCCAAAAAAGCGACTGCCGCCTATTTCCAGCAGCGCAATGCGCCGGAAATCGTTATCAGCGAAAAAGCTAAAGCGGCTGCTAAAATCATCCGCGAAGGCAAATTCGGCTGTAACACCGCAGCGGTCACCGCGTTGGTTTCCACCATCATCGGGGAGAATTTGGAGCCGTTGATGTATGCCGTTAGGGTAGCACTGGAACCCGGTGTCATTATTGTTTTTCAAAGTACGCGGGTTGCTCCCGGTCAGTGGATTCCCGAATTGGTCATCAACCGAGAGGGCGGTGATCTGAATAATCTTGAAGCGGGACCGAGTGGTCGTGCCGGCACAGATCAAATTAAAAATGCCAAACAGCCCAGCGATCAGGAGATTGATGCTTTTTTTGAGAAGATGTCGGTGCATAATCTGCGACTGGTGTTGGGTTCTGAATTTGGGGCACGTGTCCTGTTGAAGTAAATTATTCTGTTGACAGTTGTTCCATTCGCGTATACGTTTTTAAACGCGTATGAAAAAGATCGTATTGCGGATTTACAACTATGACCGGCAGTTTTTCAAGGTGCTTTTGATCCTTGGAACGCTTTGGCTGCTGGTCTGGATACACGAGCAACTTCGCGGATGATTTGCCCGCCTCGGCGAAGAAGCTTCTTTGAAGTGGGTTGGAAGCCCTTCGTTATACCCCGGAGGGGTTAGGGGTGAGGCGGGTATACAGGTTGAGTATGAATAATTTGAGCGATGCCGGCAAGGAATTGGCCGGGTTTGTCCCATCGTTCATTGCCGAGGCGGTGCAGAAGGCCAAACGTTTTGCCATCCACCGTGAGGGTAATGAGATCATGGGCAAGGTGACCGCCAACGATCTGGTGCTGGCGGCCAAAGCGCTCAAAAAGCACATCGCGATGGTCGAAAAGGAGCGGAAGCCCACGGCGGAGGAGCTTCTGGGTGAGTCGGTGCGGCGCATTTACCAGTACCAGCAAGGAAACACCGATTCCGCAACTCAAGACGGAAATGGAGAATAAGTTATGAATCAAGTCAAAGTTAAAAAGAGTGAACTGCTGACGATTCTGCGCAAAAATCGCACTGAACACCGGGATATTTTCTTGAAGGCACAAACGAGGTACCGGGAAGTGGCCATCAAGGAACTGGACGCCCAGTTGAAGGCGGCGCGCAACGGCAGGCCATTTGTGCTGGCCAAGATCGTTGAGCTTGTTCAGCCCAAGGATTACACGTCGCAGTACGACCGGGCGATCCAGATGCTGGAAATGAGCGTGGACGAGACTGTCGTCATCACAGCGGTTGAATTCCAGAACTTTGTTCAGGATAAGTGGAATTGGAGCCGTGACTGGGCCTTTTCCAATTCCAGCTACGTGAAGTCAGCCAAGCTCGATGCGCTATCCTCGGACGAGTAGGCTTTTAAAGGGGGTGAGAGACAATGAAAATGAACCAACCATGCGGAGATGGGCAGGGAGGCGGTCGGAAGTAGCTCACACTGTCCCAAGGCATGGGTCGGCACACCACCGGCCCGTGCTTTTGGTTTTATGATTCCCGAAGCCGGCAGCCAGCGCGCTTTCAAAACCTGTCTGCTGGCCACGGTCGATGGTTTGCCGGTTGCCGGTTACGTATACCGTATACCTGATTGGGTTAAGCCTGTAGCGGTAATCGATGTTGACCGGCATTGGGTGCACATCATCACCACTGATTTAAAATCGTCTACATCGTATGAACTGGAGGCATGGTATCAGGGTGCGGCGGCGGGACGGATTCAGCGGACGAACGAGCCGTGGCGTGATCTGGAAGAATTGCGCCAGATGCTTTTTGGTGGATAACCAGCAGTTGATGCTGTAGCTATACAAGAATGAACGCAAAAGATGCTATTCGTCAGGTCAGGGAGGATCAGCCCCCGCCTGATCCCGCTGTTGTCGGCGGGGCCGCCCTTGGCAAGTCACTTACACCCCCCGCCGTACCTCCAGCTGCCGTACCTCCTCCAGTTGAGCCAGCGGCCCCTGCCGCTGCGTCAGAGGGCAAATGGGAGCCGTGGATGCAGCAGCAACTGGATTATATCAGGAAGCGCTTTATCGATGAGCGGGTGCAGGGTTTCACCCACACTAAATCAGGTCAATACTTTGGGCCGGTTCCTTTGGAACAGGCAGAAGCGCGCTGGCTGAAAACGGAGCCGGTTTTTCGCGACGTATTGATGAATGATCCTGAAATACGCGAAAGATTCGGCGGTCATCCGGCTCCTGCGCCTGCTGCCGCTGTTCCTGTAGCTGAGCCACCAGCGGCGGAATTGCCGGTTGAAGCGCCGCCGGTTGAGCCGCCGGAGGAATCATCAGATGCTGTTACTGGTGCCGGAGATAAATGACTTTGTACCGGACAGGCCGGGCTGAAACGCCCAACGGCTTCTGGACGCCTGATCTGGAATACGCCCGTTACATCCGTGCGGGTGACCGGCCAATGATCAAGGCCGATCTGTTAAACACGGCCCGCACCAAAAAACTTACCGGCAGTCCCAGTCCCGGTGTCATTGACCGCGAGCGCGCTATCGGGGACGCTGACGTGTTGATTTTCGACGCATGGGATTGGAACACGCAGGAATACGTGGTGTTGAACACGGCGGTACTCAGTAATGTCGAAGCTTATGCTGGTATTTAAGACGGAGTAACGTTTGGGTAGGGGGCAGCGCGGTTGGTGATGACTTCCAACCGCGCTGTTTTGCTTGACGGATGATAATTAGTTTGTTAATCAGATTAACAAACTAATTATGCCTCAACGGACCTTACGCATTGATATTGAAGTAGATGACGTTTTCGTAAAACAGATCGATGCGCAGGTAAAAGCGCGCTGGAGCCAAATGTCGAAGGACGAGCGTGCGATTGTCAGCCTTCTGGTCAAAGCCCTCAACGACGCCCGACAGACCAAGACCTCAGAATTCCACTCTGCTTCGCTTGATGCGGGCGTGGATTGCATTGTGGAGTCGTTGCGGGCCAACCACAACATTCCGGTGATTGCCAGCGTTGGCCGCAGCGGGGGATACCGCCTGCCGCTCAGCCGGGCTGAATGCCAGCTATACATGCAGTCTGAAGCTGCCGTCATATTCAGGAAGATCGAGCGGCTGGTGCTTGTTTATCGAGCCATGGCCGAATACGGTGTCACCAAGCCTGAAGGCATGGATAGCCTGATCACCCTGTTCAAGGTGCAAAAACTGCGGTCTCTCGACGGCCAAGCGCCTTCAACCACCAAACATGTGCGAAGACGCGGTTAAATCCTCCAGTCAGCCGGCGGAAGCTGAGCCGCAAAAGAACCCTCTGCCCTTCAAGGGGAAGGCCCGCAAGGAATTTGTCCGGCGTTTGATCGCCACCGGTCGGTATACGATCAACGCTTTGGACGGTACGCCGATTACCGATTGGAAAAGGCTGTTTAACGATCTCCACGAGCCGAGTGCTGCTGAAGCACTGGATGGTGAAAAGCCAATACCGACAACGGAGATAATCCAGCCTTCGCCAGAGATTGTTTCTATTCCACGACCCGCGCCCGCGCCCCGAGTTCAAATTCAATCTCCGGCCATTATTATAGGGGCTAAAAAGTATACAAACCGCCAACTGGAGCATTTCGGTGATGCCATTTTTGCCATCACCGGGCGGGTGATGGTGCATGAGCAGTGCAGCACTGACCAGCGGCTGTATTTCGATTTTTCGGGCCAACTCATCCGCAACGACAATTTGGGCCATGGTGACGTGCGCCGGGGAACGGCGGCAGAAATCGATGTGGGTACCTGTTATGTTGAGCACGGCATCACTGCTGCCATGGAGCACGCCAAGGGTATTATCGAACAGACCCTCGCATGGAAAAATCTTGTTGGCATTATTGAATTGCGCCGATGGAAAGGTCAGGAGCCGCCGGCTGTGTCTGATGTGGCTGCTTCCGCAGAGGAAAGTAGCGCGCCCATGCCGCTGGCTGGAACGTCTGAGGTCAAGCCGGATGCGGTTTTTTGTGTTGAAGGAAGCTGGATGCCGTGGCGGGTCATGACGCAGGAACAAAAGGCCAAGCTCTGCCGGCGGAAAGTAGAAATTGCGCAAGTGCTGCATCATGAGGCAGACGAAAAATGGTGGTCGGCTGTCAATGTACTATGAAATGGTTCGGCAAATTGATGTGGTGGTTTTTCTTCCAGTGGGTACCGAAACACCGGGAGCCGGATGACGTTGATCCCAAGGATATGCTGCGCGAGCTACCTCCTAAAGAACCAAATCGGGTATGGATAAGGTGCTGTGATGGTGAAATTAAGGGGCCATGTGAAGTGAAGTACTTCAAAGGCGGAAGGATCATGGCGCGTCCTTATCCACACGGCAGTTGGTTTGAAATATACCCGGACGGGACAGGTACCAGCTTTTTGAAAGAATGGTGGCCTGACGACGACGATGAGTGAGTCACGGCGCAAATGGGAAAAGCGGTTGAGGCTTTTCAGTCTGCAAAATGGGCTGTGTTATTGGTGTCACCAGCCCATGCAATTGTTGCAGGGGCATGTCCGGCATCAACCGCAGCCGCCCGATTTGGCAACCTTTGAGCATCTGGATTCCCGTTATTCTCCGGAACGTGGAAAGCATAGCGGGGAAAGGCGGGTGGTGCTTTCGCACAGTTACTGTAATCATGTATACAACGTGATCACCGAAAGGCAGGTCGGTGTCGAGGAACTGCGGCGGTGTGCCGACAGCGGCAAGGTACGCTCGCGGTTAAAAAGGAAAGGCAGATACGCATGAACAACGAAAACAGGCTGGATAAAATTCAAGTGGGCGACACGGTTACGCGGCTGCTGGCGGGTGAAATACCAATGCCGCTGAAAGTAACAGGGGTCACCGAGGATCGCATTTATTGCGGTCCCTGGGAATTCAGCCGTAAAAATGGGGCGGAGATCGACGAGGAGATGGGTTGGGACGAGCAGAACACCGGTTCTTTTATCAAGCTATGATCCCGGAAGAAGGCAGCGTCATCGATTTTAAACGGGCAGCTTTACAGGCGCTGCCGTCGATACCGCGCTATCATGAACGCCACTGGCTGGACGATCCGATAGCTAAGTGGTATGTCATATTCAACATATCTGTTGGGATACTTCACTTTGGCGTAGTGTTGATTGAACTTGCGTACGGTGTCAGTACGTGGTTGACGTGGCTGCGGATTCCGATTGGTTTGGCTCAGTTTGGTTTTGCGTGGTTTATTATTTCATCTTTGCGCCATGGTGAGCGTAACCGGACTGCTCTTTTTGAAGAATTCAGAATTCAGCGCGATAGAGTTTACGAGCATGGTTATTGGATGCTCGGAGATATGATGGAGCGCCGGATGGCCAATATGATCCGGCGCAGGTCGTGCAGCATATTTACGGATTGGCAAATTCAACGGCGGAACAAGCGCCATGTTGATACACGCCAATGCCCGTGTTGTAAACAGATTGTCGGCGGGTTGCGGTCAGAGGAACCGGGTGTATTTTTTACCAAAACGGTATACACGTTTTTGGAAATCTGCCCACTATGCGGCTGGGATTGGCGCTGATACGCAAACTCCGCCGATAGGTTGTAAAAACTTTGTACCCACAATAGAGTTGTTTTTAATGTCAACAAGTTGGTGTTATATCTATGGTATTGCTTGGGGCAGTAATTGAATTATTACCCGCATCCCGGCCAATTACACGGCACCAAGGATGAAAACAGCCATAACCCGGAGAACCTACGTCAAACTGGCGAATTGAACCGGCAATACTTGTAGCACCGGTCAAATCAGTGGAATCGTGCCAGTTTATATTGTCATCCGAATACTGTAGACACCAATGGTCTGGATTAGAACCACTCCAAGTCCAAGCCAAATAAGGAAGTGGCAGCGAGGCTACAGGAGCCACCGGGGGTGCCGGAATCACTGAACCAACTGAAATACGTTGACCTATATGTATCTGTCCAGCCCAAGATATAAAAACAAATGCCAGTAGTAACAACAAAATTACTGATTTGTATAAACGCATGGTATGAATAAGTTGGTTGTACCAAATTTGGTGGCGATTTTAAAATATCCGACGATTGTATTAGTCGGTGGTGCCGTAATCATCGTACCTACCAGTGAAGTTATATTGATTGAGTCCTGAACAATTCCTGAAGGTAACGGCTGTGAAAACATGCACCCGGTTGAAACAGTAGTGGTAGCGAGATAGCCAGCAAAATCTGCCGCTCCCGCATTGTCTGATTTGAAAATGCAATTAAAAAAGTGATTGGTGCATGAAGCTGACGTAACGTATACGCAATAGTTGTTAATGGAATTACTAACAGCGGTAAACATGCTGTCATACGCATAAATCGTTCCGGCTCCTGCTCCACTATCATTCCACAATGCGCGACCAATACTGCCGCTATTGATATAATTGCCATATAGCGCTGAAGGATTTTCTGTAAAGGTAGAGTTGAAAATTTTAAGCGTTCCACCTTCCCATACAACATTATCCCAAGAGGTAAAAAAATTGCATCTGTCTACAATTAGATTTCTTGGGGCATTGTTGAAAAGTACGTCCGTGCCACCTTCCAGATTCAAATCTGCAAATATAGCCGTGTTGGTTAAAGAACCCGGAATTACCCAATCTCCAAGAGGGTAGCCATTATTCGACGCTGTAGCGTCCACAAAAAGCGAAAAGTCCATTAAAATACTTTTTTCGCCATAGGTTATTGCAGGCATTTCTCCAGTCCCTCCCTCCGCTATGTTTCTAATAAAAGTTTTGTTTGCGCCACATCCAATCAGACTTATGCTGGCAGTTCCACCTTTACTGAGGTCCAGCGTATTGACAGCCGAAATATCAAAAGTAGCCGGCGAAAGCTTAATAATACAAGCATTAGTGGCTGAATTAACAGCAGAAATCAAAGCATTCCCGTTAGAAACATCGTTAGTACCAGTAAATCGGCTGGTGTTTCCTTCCGGCCATATTATTGTTGCAACGCCCGCAAGTTGAGCATCAAAATTGGTGCCCGAAACGACGGCAGCATAGGGTATGGTTGAAGTGCCAGTAAGCGTGATATTGTTGCCGGTGCCCCCCGGCGTGGAAATGTTGGCTGCGGGCACGCCCACGCAGATCAGCAGGGTCAAGACGATCAGAGAAAGTATGGTTTTCATTGCCATTGGTGCGTATTAGGGTTCCAGTTCATGGATGGAAGAGACACATTGAGAGAATAAGTGTATGCCGGTAGCGCGGTATTGGCCGGCAGGAGACCTTCCGCGTTCGGATCGGCCACGTAAATAAGCGGCGCGTTGCCGCCTCCAAGGGCAGCAGCGGCGGTACCGGGAGTCGGTACCACAGTCACCGGCATACCAACCATGTTTGTTGATGGCGCGCTCATTAAGCAGTGGTAAAGATAGGCGTCAGATAAGACAGCGCTGGTGGACTTGGTACGGTTGGAATCACATCCGCCACTGAGGTTATTACGCCACTGGAATTGGGATAAACGACCGACGGTGCTACATTGATTGTGCCGGAAAGATTGCTAAGTGCGGCTGTGGTGTTGGTTCCCATGTTTTGGATCGTGGTGTGATAGTATAGTCCAGTAACGCAGGAATTATCATTGCTGACAGCCCCCACCGCAATACCACCACCGTCAATAACGCAGTTGTAGAGATTCAAATTACCCGGCAGACCTCCCGAACCCAGATAGTTGCTGATGACAGCACCACCGGGGCCGTTAATGACCGGCAGTCGGAAAATTAGATTTGAATTGTAAACATTTATACTCTGTCCGGCGCGATTGCCTCCGTCGTGTTCGATGACGCCGTAACCACCATAAATGGTGCAGTTCACGATACTAGCGCTAAGCGCCCCCGCAGCGCCTATGTCTGATTCAATTGTGGCATCAGGGAAGGAACTAAATCCAGCATGTTGCCAGAGCACCGCACCGGGTTGATAGCCCTTCTTGAGCACCGTCGTATCCGGCAGCATCCACGGTACCGGATCAAGATAAAGATCGTAGAGAAAAGCATTTTGTGAATCAGAGTCACCGGCTTGAAACTCTCTGCCTCGAATCCAATCATCTGGCCGGTCCCAGTAGCCCGTGAGTTTTAAGCCCGAAACGACAGAGCCGTTGGCTCCCAACCTGATGGGACAAAACTTACCCCACGTTGATCCATCACATGTAAAAAGTACTTGGGTTAGATTGCTGCCGGCTCCGTAGACTGAATTGCTGCTAAATCCAGCATTGCCAGAAAGACTCAAATTGCCAGCGCTCAAATCCAGCCAAATGTTACGGTTGATATTAGTCCAGTTGCCTGCGCCACCACTGACACCGCCGCCTGTGTCAAACGTGCCCGGACTTATCCAAAGATCGGCGTTGAACAACGAATTGATGGCGAGCACGGCTTGATTGAGTACGTCTCCTCGGGAACCGGCAACGGGATTGCCGTAAAGGTTGCCACTGAGAGTACAACTGCCATCATCGTCCACCGTGGCTGGAAAGGTCGTCCAAATTTGGGTGCTTTTATTAAAAACGGCTGCTCCGCCATAGGGCATGTGGATGAAGAAGGTAGTGCTGGCGACAGAGGGCGCAGATTCTGCTGGAACATAAACTACCGGTACGCCGACTGTGCCTGACGTAATGAATGCCGCCGGCACAGTACCAGACAGATCATCCAGTATGGGCGTTACTTCCATTCCAATTTTTGAGCTTGTTGGTGCTGCCACGTTTTAACTACGGTCGGGTTGGGTGTCGCTAAAAATTGTGCAAAAGTTTTTGTTGATTGTTGTTGGAAAAGCGTATACAACAAATGCTGTGGCTGATTTTTGCAGACAATGCAGCATGGAGCTTCTGGGTGAGGATTTTGGTGACTTGCGCGGTTTGAGCACGCCAGAGGACACGGGACAGGAAAAGTTCATGGAAGTGCTGTGTGAAGGGTGTGGGCCTACCTACGTTGATCACGATGGCGTTTGTCGCTCACCCGACTGTACACGCCGCCACGGCGCGAAAGTTGTTCTTTAACATCATGAAAACAATTGGAACATGCTCAAACTGTGGCGGCCCCGTTCAGGTGCCGGAGGATAACGCGTCAGCGGAACCCAAGTGTGTGAACTGCGGGGCAGTGGCGGAAAGCTCGCACGGTCCCACCATCAAAATGAAGGTGGTGGCAACTTCGTCATTGGATGAACTGCGCAACACGTTGAATGCGGTCGTTGACCGTTGGTGCCCGAAGATCAATAAAAACGCCAAGGAAGTTCCGCCGGAGTCTTTCGAGCAGCGGATGGCCAAGGCCCTGCTTAGCATCAACGCGTTTGAAATCGATTATCGGCGCGTGCTGGCCGGCGGTAAGCCTCTGCACACGGAATATCCGCTTCCATTTCCGGTTAAAACCGAATAGTATACAGCCGTGCCTGAGCCTGACGATTTAACATCAGCAGAAGCCAAACAGCGGTTGATTAAGCTGGCTGTTCGTACGCCGATTTTTAAATTCGAGTACAGCTATTATAATGCTGAAAGCATCATTGGTGTGGGCAGCTACGCGGATCAGCCCGATGCTACAAAATTTAGTGCTTATGTTCGATTTCGAGGAGCTAAAAAAGCCGAACACGTGTTTAATACTGCCGAGGCTAGAAATAATTTCGTAGATAACTTTGCCAAAGCATGGAAGGAAGCGCTATCCCAGCTTTACGAATGACAACTGCAATCGAACACGATCCTAAAATTGATCCTCAGCCCGGTGATGTGCTCACCGCCTTTAACGGGCGGTCGCGCAAGGTGATTCGTCGGGATAAAAACTACATCTGGTACCTGCTCGACACCGGCAAAAAGGAACACAAGTGCTGGCTGGGCCAGTGGCTGGAGTGGACACAGCAGCATGTGCCATAAAGTTGTTGTCTTTGTTTTGGTGGTTGTATACTTTTTGTGGAATGGCGCTGCTCGCTATTATCGAAGAGGACTACATCGTTGGCTTGGTGCGTCAGCATGTGGCCAGCACTGGATGCTGCTCAGTGGCGGGACACATGCGCCATTCTTCGCAAACGTACGCGGAAATAATGCATTACGGCTGGTTGGCCTTGCCGGGAATTTTCAAGTACATGTATCTGGAACGGAGGTTGGGTCGATACGCCGGAATGAATGTGATTTTGCTGTTAATGGACATCACCCACGAATCCCCCTACAAGGCCAAGGCCGAAAAGGGATTTGTTCAATACGATGTTTACGCTACCCAGAACGCATGGTTGCGCTGGGCTTACGATCACGGTTATTTGGACACCGAGGAATACCCGCCCTTTCATGCGCTGCGTGTGGTTGCTGTGTCGAAGCGCTGGTGGCGGCGTTTACAGTTTTGGAGGCGTAAATGATTCCGGAATCCGGATCACGGAAGGAACTTAAGGCTGCGGTGCACGCGCTCCTGACCCGATATGGAATATGGGACACGTCGGGTAGATGCTGGATGGGTAATGACGACGGGCCGCTGGTATACACGGATGAAATGATGGCCAGAGCCGCGCTGACCATTATATCCGAGCAGTTTCAGTCAACGCATTTTTGCAAGAAAATGTTCTGGGAGGATTCCGTCGTGCTGAAGGACGAAATAAAGCCGCGCATGTCGCCGGTGGAAGCTCTTCGGCGGATCGAGGGTTTCAACGACGGCAGTTGACGACCGGCATAAAACCGGTTCTACTGGGTATATGCCACAATTGCTTTGTCACTTGTTTGGTGATTACTTTTTGCAATCCGATTGGATGGCAATGAACAAATCCAAGCGGTCGTTGCCTTGTCTGGTTCACGTCTGTCTGTATACGCTACCGTTCCTGTTGCTGACGCACTCGTGGAAGGCACTGCTCATTATTGCCGGTACGCATTTTGTTATCGACCGGTTTGGCGTGGTCCGCTATTTCATCTGGTT
>Ga0335069_10014658_pt1 | contig 10967 bp, 8 predicted proteins | sample Lox_Sample_11_FD_206714 | JGI IMG/M metagenome (GOLD analysis project Ga0335069, IMG submission 206714) | Soil microbial communities from Loxahatchee National Wildlife Refuge, Florida, United States - Lox_Sample_1.1 | ecosystem: Environmental > Terrestrial > Soil > Wetlands | place: USA: Florida... | reverse complement strand
CAGTACGGCGAGAAGTTCGCGCCACCGAACATGCCTATTTCCACCAAGGATTATCTCGGAAACGAACTCTCGCGCGTGTATTCCGACCACTGGGGAGTCTATGACGGGCTGACCTTCTCCAGTTGGGACGTGAACCCGCCCAATATCACCGGGTACTCACCGGCCATGATGGTGCAGTGCATGAACGACCCCGGGCCGATTCCTAATGGCAGCGGGGGTCTGATGCAGGATCCTCTGTACAACCCGGCGTACAGCGATTTCTGTTATGAAGAGCCGTACATGCCGGGGTTGACTACCTATCTCGACACCCCGGTAGTGCCCACGGAAGGCTTCGTAGGTGCGGCTTACAACAATCCCGACTGCAGCTACCCTGACGCCACACCGGCGATCGCTGAAGTGGACGGCGATGGCATAGGTCCCTGGGTCAGTGCAGCAGGTACCGGTCACACGCTTACCATTACCGCGCTGGGCAACGTGCAGGTGAACAACAGCGCATACTCAGGTCCATCGGCGACGGTGGCTCCTTTCAATGCAAAAACCATTACCCGCCACTATGGGTTTGGCAGTCCATGTCTGACTCCAACAGCGGGGAGCGCGACTTGCAATACGTTGTCCTCAGTCAGCATCGGCGGTATCGTCGTCCCTGCAACAAGCAGCAGCGTTACTTGGAGTGACACGAGTATTTCGCTGACAGTGCCCACCGGCGTTCCGAACTGCGTAGTACAGCAACAGAAGCAGTACGGGGGCTCGACCGCGCAATGCGGGCAACTGCTTATCACCGCAGGCAATGGAAAACAGTCGATCGACTCCGTTACGGTCACGATTGGCGGTAAAGCGCCCACTCACGTGAGCGCCGCCGGCAGTATCCAGTTCGCGATCGACGCGGCGGCTCCGGGCGACTTGATCATCGTCGACCCGACTTGCACTACCTCCACTTCCGCGACCACTGGAGGTGCGTGCTCAGGGACTGTTAACAACACCACCGTCGGAACAATCAGCAGTAAGGCCGTTGCTGCTCATAGCGAGATGCTCCTTATGTGGAAGCCGGTCCGGCTGCAAGGTGTTGGCGCTGCTTCGTCCATCATCGACGCCAATGCGCACCCGGCGGGCAAGCTGCTTGACCCCTGGCGTCGGCATGTCAACTGCCTGTTCGGCTTATCGCTGTCGGGCGTGCCGTCCGTTGGAACCGGCGCGACTGCGGGTGCCCCGTATGATCCAACGGGTACCTACAGCTGCCCGGACTCGGGTACTCCAGGAGATACCTGGAATTTCTACACCACTCCGACCGGGCTCAATGTTCCGCAGATTGACCGGCTGCCACTGGAGGCGGTCGTGGGCTGGGACGCCACTGTAAACGGCAACCTGGCCGAACAGCTGCAAGAACCCTCGCTGATGGGCGCCTATGAAGGTGCCGGAATTACCGTCTTGGGGAAAGGCGTCTGGACCTCACCTGGAGAAACCATCTGGACGGACACTAACGAGGGAGGCGCGTTCCCTCCGGACGCCCTGCTCCTGCAAGATGTCCCGATAAACCCGGACGATGAAGGAGCTGCGCTAGGACCGCAGTATTCGTATTGCTTCACTACCACGCCAACTGGTTCAACAACGACTGAACTCGTTCCCAACCCTTATCCCAGCAACTATGAGTGCAACCCGTCTTCGATTGACGGCCTCACGATCAGGGACAGCTCGCAGGGCGGCGGCGGCATCTTCGTCCACGGCTGGGCGCACAACCTGCAAATTGCGAACGACCGCGTCTACAACAATGCCGGCACTCTTTCTGGCGGCATCAGCGTTGGCCAGGGTGAGTTCCCGATCGCTTTGACGGTCGTGGACCAGGAAGGCACCTCCGGTGCCACGGCCCCCGTTGGAGAATTTGTCCCCGACAATCCCCCATCGTGCCTGTGGATCCCGGTGATCGGTGCCCATCTGCCGTATTGCCTGGATACGCACGTCAACGTACACAACAACATGATCACCGGCAATTCGTCGCTCGGTGACGAATTGTTCTCCGGAACTCTGTCAGGCGGTGGCGGCGCCAGTTTCTGCACCGGCTCCGACTACTACAAGTTCCAGTACAACTGGGTGTGCGGCAACCTCAGCTCTGGTGAGGGCGGAGGTGTCGTCCACCTAGGGTTCATCTACAACGGGGACATCGAACACAACACGATCACCCTCAACCAGAGCACCAACCCAACCATCCCCACAAACGGTGGCGGAATCATGGTCATGGGCACGCCGGATACTGATCCGGTCTGCGGAACTCAAATCGACCAGGATTGCCCGCCAGGATTGAGCGACGGAACCGGTCCGGGTCTGGCGATCAACGCCAACCTGATCCAGGGCAACATGGCTGAAAGCGGCAGCGGCGGCGGAATCCGTCTGCAGCAGGTCAATGGCACCGATGTTTCCACCTTCCCGAACCAGTGCGTCAAATCTGGAGCTGGGGCTTTGGTAAGTTGCGCGACCGCAGGCTCAGTTCCGGCCTACACCTACTGGAACAGTGCGTCTATCACCAACAACATTATCGTGAACAACGTAGCGGGTTGGGACGGCGCCGGTATTTCGCTGCAGGACTCGCTGAACGTGCAAATTGTCAGCAACACTATCTCCAGCAACGATAGCCTTGCGTCGTCAGGCGTGCTGACGCAAAGCATCGGGACACCCCAGGCCAGCGCGCCGGCGGGGAACTGCGTGCAACTCGGTCCCACCGGCCCGACCACGGCGTCGTGCCCACAATCCGCTGGTGTGACGAGTACGCCGAACTCCTCGTTGCTCACCACGACGTTCACTGGATTAACGATTACATGCCCGACTGGGCAACCCACCTGCAGCGGATTCTCGAATCCGCTGCTACAGAACAACCTAATCTGGCAGAACCGCTCCTTCCAAGTCGGGATCACCGGCCCGGGCACGGGAAGTAAGAACCAGCAGAACCTGGTCGCGCTGTTCGATGCCTTCACTGGAGCGGCTGCCCCGACGCAGACCACCTCGGGCGCCTGCTCCACGGGCGTTAGCTACTGGGATATCGGCGTGCGTGGTGACACGGCGCCGAACAATCACGGCTCTGGATACACACTGAACCCGACGTATTCGTTCCTGGACGACCCGGGCGATTATTCCAGTGGGCATAACTTGGGAGCGAATCCTGCGATTACGAGTCAATATTGCAACGGTTCGCGCGTTCCCCCAGAGTGCAGCGTAGCGGATGGTTGCGGAGGACCGAGCGGATACGGCGTACCTCCGGGCATTGTCGACGCGCAGACCCCAAATCCGGTGTTCAGCCTCACCCCATCAGCGACGGTGGACGAAGGCAACAACTGGATCAACGTGAGCTGGGGCCCGCTCTCCCTAAGCAACGATGCCGTAACGGGTGGAACAAATGGTAACTACGGTGGTGGGCCTTCGTTCGCTAACTATGCTTTGGCAGCGAACTCGCCGGCCATCGATTATGTTCCGGTTGCGCAGCCCCACCCGACCACGGACTTCTTCGGAAATCCGCGGCCCGATACGGGCACAACTTTTGACGTCGGCGCAATTGAGTTCCAGGGCACGCATACCGGCGAAGTGTACGTATCGCCGACCGAGCTCTTGTTCACGCAGTTCTTCGGAGCCGCGGCCGGCCCCGCGCAGACTCTGACGGTGACCAACGGCACCGCCGCAGGCATCACTGGTTTGACGGTCGCCGTTGCTACTACTAGCCCGACCACGACCGCGCGCTTCTCGCGTACAGGCGGCACTTGCGGCGCGGCCCTGGCTGCGGGAGCGAGCTGCACGATTAACATCACGTTCACGCCGCCTATTACAACAACGAACGTCACTTATACGGGTACGGTGACCATCACGAGCAGCACGACGGTGCTCGGTTCGCCGGTCTCGCTGACTGGTGAGGGAATCGTGCCAGTCCGGACGGCGTCTGTAACCCCGAGCAGTCTGGTATTCGGGAACCAAGCCGACGGCAGCACCAGCGCAGCCCAAACGTTGGTCGTCACGAATACCGGCAACGTCGCTTTGGCTGGAGGCGCATTCACCTTCGGTGGCGGAACGCCGCAGCCCTTTGCGCGTGCTGGAATATTCCAGGGGGGACCTGGCAACTGCGGTGCAACCCTGGCTGTTAACGCGAGCTGCACGATAAATGTGGTCTTCGCGCCACCATTGGCGACGACTACGACCGCATACACCCGAACGCTGACCGTGGCCTATACGGGTGCGACCGTAACAGGGTCTCCGGTGAGCTTGACCGGCACCGGAACGCCCGTCGGTACGCTGAGCTTTACCGCAGCAACCAACGGAACGTTGAGCACGGTTGCCGGTGTGCGAACCCTGACGTTCACGATCCCAGCGGGACGTCCGCCAGTTACGAGCGTTGTGACTATCACCAACACGGGCGGAGGAGCTCTCCAGATCACCGCAGAGACTCTGGCTCTCAACATCGGGGGGCTGTATAGCATCACAGGCACCACCTGCTCGTTCACGACTCCGCTTGCTCCTGCCGGAACGTGCACGGTCAGCATCCGTTACGCAACCCCGGCGACTCGACCGACACTTCCCGATATCGGTCTGGCGACCTTCGCCAATAACGGCTCGGGCACAGTGCTTGGAGTAACAGGACTCGCCCTCGTGGCGCAGTGATGGCCGACGGGGCTTAACCCCTCGGGAGTGCTGCAATGCTCCCGAGGGTTCGGAGAACTTAGGGAACTTAGGGACCGAACCTGAGCACCTGATCAAATGTCGCTCGTTAGTTATGTTTCGCGGGCGGCATTTGAACTGTTAAGCAGCCAGGAACGTTACGGGAGGACAACTGATGTGGAGAAAAATTGCCATCGTTTCAGGGTTAGGCGTCTTGCTTTCGATTTTGGTTCCGGCACAGACGGCGCCGCCAACTTTCGCCGAACTATTAGGCACGCTGGATGGAACCGTGAATTTTTGCACCAAAGTCAATCCAAAGTCAGCGGCCAAGTACAAGGAGATGGTCCAGCTTGTTACCAATGGCCACAGTGATGAACTGATTGCGGAGATACGCGAGGGCAAAGAGTACAAAGACACTGTTGATCAGATCAGCAAAAAGCTCGGCGCTATCACCGAAAGAAGCTTCAGCGACCTGCAAAGTTCAAGGGAAGTAAGGGCTGTGGATAGGGGACACTAAGATCAAAATGCTCAAACAGTCAATTCGGCGCACTTATCGTCGTCTGCTTGCCATCTTCTTTGCCTCGACCGTGGTGTTTTCTGGCGCCCAATCAGCAGCGCAACAGGCATCTCAGAATGCCGCCAAGCCCGCGCCAGCACCGGTTTGGCGTGGCTCTCAGCTCAATCGCCATTCGCAGCGAGCGGAAATGTATTACGAGGGGGTTTGGGGCGTTAGCGAACTTCGAGTCAAGACGGCAGAGTCGGGCGAGCTCATTCGATTTGACTATCGCGTGTTGGACCCGGTGAAAGCCGCAGCGCTCAACAATAAGAAGGCGGAGCCGGAATTGTTGGACGCACAGGCTGGCGTCAAGCTTGTGGTCCCGCAGATGGAGAAGATCGGAAAGCTGCGCCAGGAGAGCACGCCAAAGGCGGGCAAGACTTATTGGATGGCTTTCTCGAACCCAACCCGGGTGGTAAAGCGCGGCCATCATGTGGATGTGGTCATCGGATCATTCCGGGCTAACAACCTCGTGGTGGAATGAGGGCGCCTCCTGGCTCACGATTAATAGTCTGTCGCACAGCGAAGATTAGATGAGTTTTACAAATTTCGAAACGTGGGACAATGCAATGCGAAGAAAAATTTGCGGGATCTTCACCTTTGTGACGCTGTCAGTTTCGCTGACCGTAGCTGCTGATGCGCAGTCGGCGGGAATGGGTCTATCGGCTGCTCAGATCGTAGAGAAGAACGTCGCGGCCCGGGGCGGCTTACAGGCGTGGCGCGCCGTCCAAAGCTTGTCGCTAGAAGGAAAAATGGGCGTCGGGGGGAACCAGCGTGCCGCGCTGCCTGCGGTCACGCCACACATGAAAGAACTCGCGAATGCTGTTCCTCGCCGTCCTGCTGAAGAGGCGCAACTGCCTTTTCTGATGGAGATGAAGCGCCCCCGAAAGATGCGCGTGGAGCTGAAGTTTAAGGGGCAGACCGCAGTTCAAGTATATGATGGCGCCAACGGGTGGAAACTTCGACCGTACCTGAACCGGCACGAAATCGAGCCGTTCAGCGAAGCGGAGCTAAAGATCGCATCCAATCAAGAGGACCTCGATGGTCCCCTGGTGGATTACGCCGCCAAGGGCAGCAACGTCGAATTGGCGGGCACAGAGAAGGTGGAAGAGCGTGACACCTACAAGATCAAGGTCACTGAGAAGACTGGGCGTTCGTTTCACGTGTGGGTCGACGCGAAGACCTTCCTCGAAGCAAAAATTGAAGGACAGCCACGCCGCCTGGATGGTACAGACCATCCGGTCGAAATTTACTACCGCGACTATCGGACCGTTGATGGCCTTAAGTTCCCGTTCGTCATGGAGACCAGGGTTTTATCCGTGGGTAGGAACGGGCTCGGCTTGAGGGATACTCCGGTGCCGCCCGAAAAGATCGTTATCGACAAGGTTGTGGTGAATCCGAAGGTGGAAGAAAAGCTGTTCTCTAAAATGGACGTCCCGGCTGTATCGAAGAGCAAATAGGGAGGATTGTACCTCACATTTTGAAGCGAACAAATGTCAGGACCCGATCCGAAGCGAGAGCGGCGTGAACGTATTTCTCTCTCCGCCACCCGCGTCTTGTAGAAGACTAAAATGATCGCTTCCCGAAGGAGACTGAAATGACCTTTCGTAGTGCGGCTGGAGTCATTGTGGTTTTGGCGGCAACAGCGGCTTTGGCCCAGAACGGTCAGCCCGGCACTACACCGGTGGCGCCGATGCTGAATCAGAGTGCACCGATCCCGAATCGCCAGAGCTTGGCCGAGCGGAGAGGTTCGGTTGGGAACAGGAAAGCAGACCCCCAGAGTCTGGCCGTGATGCGTGAACGGGTCCAAGATATGGAGAGTACAATCTCCCAGATGCGAGGGGTGCTAAAGGAAATGCATGCCAGGGCTGCTAAGAACAAACCCACTGATTCGCTAGCCAAAGCTAACCTTGATATGTGGGAGCTGATGGTCGGCCATCTGGACAAGGATCTCCAGCAACTGCGCGAGACTTTGGCAGCACGCGAAGACTTAGAGGCTCGTCGTGCCGATCTTTACCGACAGGCGGATGCCAAGGCAGCGGCCGCGGCTCAAGCAGGTCGAGCCGCTCAGGCTGCGCGATTTTCCCAACCAGATAAAAATGCTACCGGCACTCCGACACCCGCATCGAGCGGACAGAGCACAGAACGAAGCCCTGTTGTGCAAACAGCGCCTGCGCAGCCTTCGGTAGCCCCGGCAACGAATAAGGCTGCTTCACCAAATTAAAAGCGGAAGCGTCCGCGAGAGGTGGAGATTTGTAGTGGCTCAAATTCCTGAAAGCGGGTACATGGTGCTGCCGTTTCGAGATTCGAGCGGAACCCCGCTGCCACTTGGGCTAACGGGTGCGGTCATTTTGCTGCTCCTGTCCGCGTCCTGGGTACAAGCCCAAAACCCACTGACCAGCAACTCGACTGGAAAGAGCAAACCAAGTAGCGCAGTAATCCCGGTTCCGGCGCAAGAAGTTGCCCCACCTCCAGTTGTCCCGCCGCCATCGCCCCCGAGGATCGAGCAGAAACCTCCCCAGCAGCCGACGATTGCCTGGGATGGCAAACAACTCACCATCGATGCTGATAACTCCACCTTGGCGGCAGTTCTCCGCACCGTGCGAGAACGGACTGGTGCCTCGATCGAAATACCCGGGGCGGCTTCGGAGGAGAGAGTATTCGTACATCTCGGACCCGGACCAGCGCGCGACATCATTTCGTCTCTGTTGTATGGAACGTCGTTTGATTACATCATCGAGGCCGCGGACGACGATCCGGATACCCTTCGACGCGTGGTGTTGACCTCGCGGGGCCTGGGCGATAATTCCGGTGACGTTGTGGTTGCCGGAGCGGCGGAGACTGGTGAGGGAAGTGGGCCCGGAGGCTCAACTCTGGCTGCCGATGCACATAGTGGTAGAGCGACTGAGCCCCTAGCTCATCCAGAACGAGTACGGATGATGCCCGGATGGTCGAGTCCTGGCAAGCCGACGTACCAAGCTGAAGCGGAGGCGGCCTTGGCCGCCCAGCTGGCTGCGGCCCAAGATGCTGCCGCTGCAGATACCAGGGAATCGGCTCCAAACGCACAGAACCCAGATGCTGGCGTCGTGGAATCGCAGGCGGCCAACAGCGACCCGCCGTCCTCGTCTCGCGCAGCTGCTTTGCCAGCTAGTTCCATCTCAGAGACCAATCTCCCGGCCACGACAGCTGAGGCGTCATCTTCTCTATCCACGTCTCTATCCACGTCGAACTCCGACGACCCATCGGGTGTCGGGTCGATGATTCAGAATATGAATCGCATGTTCGAACAGCGACGCCAGCTCCAGGTCCAGCAGAACCAGGGAGCGCAGCGGCCTTCCTCCAACTAGTTGTCAGGTGGGGCCGCTACCCTGCAGGGCCGCGGTCACAAAGTTATCTTCCCAACGAATTAGCGAATACGGCGGCGAAGACTCCAAAAGCGGCACGGGCTACCCTGTTCGATGCTAGCTAGAGAACGCAGGCCGCCAGAACCCAAAAAACAAGACCAACCGCTGAAAGAACTGGCACCGTTTCATACTCCTAGCACTCGACTTAAGTAGTTAGGAACTGCCACCAGATCCTTCGCTAGCGCTAGGTCAAGCAACGCACCCCATTCGTTTTCTGGCATGCCGGCAAATTCATCCATCACCGCTTCGGCGAGCAGATCGGTGGTCCAGAGGAGTTCCACATACTTCTGCGGCCGAGGGCCGCAGAGGACCTCCGCCGTATTGCCGACGGGACAAAATGCTTGAATTCCGTCATGAGTCGTGGCCACCGTTCGAGGCAAGACTAGTTGCCCAGCCGCAGCATACATCGCCTTGTTGCCTGGCCCGTGTTACGGGCGTAATGTCCGTCGCGCATGTGTGCCCTCGCACCTGCCCGCGAGCCTGAAATAGCAAGCCAGTCTCAAATCCATTACGCGGAATTGTTTTGAGTTACGGCAGGCCGAAGCAACATGCCAGATGGGCCGCGATAGACGCCTCCTCATTCACTATGCAACCTAGTTCGTGGATGGTCGCTAGCCTTGATCGGAAACGCCTCGGGGAGGACACTTCGCGTTTGGGAAAAGTCGATCCGAGGCGTTTTCGATAAGGAGACTAGGAGGAAGCCGCTGGCGTTTGCGGCGGACGCGGTGCGCTATGGGGTTTGAATGCCAGTTTGGGTCGGAAGAGCTTTGTGAGTAGGGGTGAGAAAGGCGGATTAGCGATGGGTGCAGTGCTGCCGAGAGCGGAAAGACGGAGGGCGGAAGATGGGGAGAGCGGTCGTGGAGGCTCCGTAAGCACACGAATGCGTCCTCGTGCTTGCGCACGTCCAAGGGCCGAAACCGATCTAAGGGTTAGGAAGAATCGAAGTACGTGCATGCTGATGATTCCTCAGCAGTAAATTTCTGAATCACGATCATCGATGCGCCACAGCGTGGGCAGTGCCAGACACAAGCGTCCTCGGAGCGCAGGTCGTGGATTCCAACTCGCTGTTCTGTTGCGCTACTCGAAGCTAGTAGTTGTCGGCTCAACCGCAGACGAGAAGCCCGAAAGCGATTCGCCAGAAAGCCAAAATGACGAATGCGAACAAAGCCTTTGGGCAGCACGTGCAAAAAGAAGCGGCGCAAAAACTCCGTCGCTGTCAGAGTCATCTGGCCTTGTTTGCCGCCGCGGGCATAATCCTTCCAGCGGAAAGTTACGCGTTCTTGATCGAAGGCCAACAAGCGGTGATTGGAAATAGCCACGCGATGGGTGTAGCGACCTAAATAGCGCAATACCTACATGGGACCGCCGAAAGCAGGCTTCGCGTAGACCACCCAGTCGTGATGATGCAGACGACGGAGCAGTTTTGAGAACTGTCGCGGGTCAGCGAAAGTCGCAGCCGGGCCGGCACATTGGAGCTTCTTGCTGCGGTGGAGGCGTTTGAGGCCGGCGAGAAACTTGCCGCGAAAAACACGACTCCGGACTCTGACGGGTAAAAAGAAGAGATAATGCGGACGAACCCATCGACGATGATCGGGTGAGAGCCCGCCCGCAGGAATGACACAGTGAATGTGAGGATGCAGGAGTAGGTTCTGCCCCCAGGTGTGCAGAATCGCGACCACACCGATCTGGGCTCCCAGGTGTTTCGCATCAGATGCGATCGCGAGCAAAGTTTGTGCGCTGGCCGTAAACAACAGATCGTAAAACAGGCGTGGGTTCTCCAACGCCAGCACATTCAGTTCGTGAGGCACAGTGAACACCACATGGAAATAGCTGGTGTCGAGGAGTTCGCGTTGCCGTGCTGTGATCCAGCGCTCGCGAGCTTGCGCCTGACACTTGGGGCAGTGGCGATTGCGACACGAGTTGTAAGAGATGGTCTGATAACCGCAACTCGGGCAAGCATCACGATGCCCGCCGAGGGCAGCTGTGCGGCAACGTTGAATGGCACGAAATGCTTTGAGCTGCTGAAAATCAAAGCTCGATCGATAGCGATCCAGGAAGCGTTCGCCCTGCACGCGTAGAATGTCGGCCACCTCGAGGGTGGGCCGAGTCATTCGTTATCTTTTCGTCTAAACCTGCGACTGACTTTCGCATCTGACCAGATTCCGCGCTACTATTACTTGCTTTGCCTCGGACACGATCACCTAAATCGGCGCGTATTGCTCGCTCACAAAATGTGCGCTTTCTGACTGTCGGGCAAACCGCCCGAATTCTAGGAATCAGTTCCTCGACCCTGCGCCTTTGGGAAAGCGTGGGGCTTGTAACGCCCGCCCGAAGCGCAGGTAGCTATCGCCTATACACTCCCGAGCTCCTTGATGTTT
>Ga0335069_10014657_pt1 | contig 10967 bp, 7 predicted proteins | sample Lox_Sample_11_FD_206714 | JGI IMG/M metagenome (GOLD analysis project Ga0335069, IMG submission 206714) | Soil microbial communities from Loxahatchee National Wildlife Refuge, Florida, United States - Lox_Sample_1.1 | ecosystem: Environmental > Terrestrial > Soil > Wetlands | place: USA: Florida... | reverse complement strand
AGGGCGGGGTCGTAGCGGATCCGGCCCGCGAGCGGCAGGGGCACGGCGACGATCGCCCGGCGCCCGCGCCACTGTCCGGCGGGGCTCGTGATCGTCACGCCTCCGTCGTCCTGTTCGATCGCCGAAACCGGCGCGTCGAGCACGAGGCGATCGTGGAGCTCGACGCCGAAGCGGCCCGCGAGCTGGTGCATGCTCCCCGGCACGTGGAACGCCTGCGCGGCGTCGGTCTCGCCCCAGAGCTCTTCGAGACTGTTGCCGGAGCGCACGTAGTACAGGAAAAAGAGCAGCGACAACTCCTCCGGCTCGACGGTGAAGAGCCCCCTCACCATCAGGCGAGCCAGATCGCGGATCGCCGGATTCCGGACCTCCATCCGGATCCACTCCTCCATCGTGATGCGGTCCCATTCCGCGGCTCTTCGCGCCGCCCACGGCTCCTCCATCGGGACCTGCGCGACCAGGCCCCGGACCTTCGAGAAGAACCTCTGGAGGGCCGCCTCTTCCGCCGCCGGAAAGCCGGTCGCCTCGCCCTCGCCGAAGTAGCGCTTGCCGTGCAGTTCCATCAGGCCCCGGCCCTCGACGTACTGCGGCGTCGTGGGAATGCCGTATTCCCGGAGCAGCGTCATCAACCGCGTCTGGCTCGGGCCGACCCACATGCCGCCGAGGTCGACCGTCTGCCCGGCGATTCTCCCGGCTTTGACCCGGCCGCCGACCCGATCGCGCGCATCGAGCACGACGACGCGACGGCCCCCCGCCACGAGGGCGCGCGCGGCGCAGAGCCCCGCAAAGCCCGCCCCGACGACGACCACGTCGACGCTTCGCGTGCCCTCGCCGCCGGGACGACGGATGGCCCCGGCCGGGCGCGGCAGGAGCGTGGCCGCGGCGCCCGCCCCGAGGAGCCTCAGCGCGTCGCGGCGGGAGAGCGTCACGGCGTGCGGTGCCTCGGAATCAGCAGGTAGCCGACGACGACGGTCACCAGCATCTCGCCGGCGAGGATCAGCGCTTCCTTGAGGGGCGCCTGGCTCGTCGGCGACGGCACGAAGTAGAGGATGCAGGCCCCGAAGATGTACAGCGTGCAGACCCAGGCCGCCGTGGCGGCGCCGACGGGACCTCCCGGCACGACGTACGGGCGGGGCTGGTCCGGGCGGCGCCGGCGCAGGACGAGAAATGCCGGGAAGACGAGCAGATAGCACAGGAGCAGGCAGAGCGACGTCAGGCGGAAGGTCATGAAGAAGATGTTCGACTGGTCGTTCGAGAGCAGCGCCCCGCCGACCAGCAGTCCCGTCGACACGAAGCCCATGACGACGAACGCGAGGGCCGGCGTCTGGAAGCGCGGGTGGAGACGCCCGAGCGCCTCCGGGAGGACGCCCTCCTCGGCGGCGACCGCCGCGACGCGATTGGACCCGAGGCTCCAGGTGACCACGTTGGCGACGCACGCGTAGAGAAACCCGAGGCCGAGCAGGAAGACCACGGTGTCGCCCGCGCGTCCCCACTGCTTCCCGAGCACCGACAGCGCATCCCACGTGCCCGTCACGATCGAGAGCTTCCCGGCCGGCACCGCGAACAGAATCCCGCCGATCGCGAACGAGTAGAGCACGGCGATCAGCGCGCCGGACCAGAGAATGACGCTCGGGACGTCGCGCTTCGGGTTCTTCATCTCACCTCCGGCCGAGCTCATCAGCTCGAAGCCGAAGGTCGAGTAGAGGAGCGCCGGCAGGTAGGCCACGGAGTCGTTCCATTTCGGCAGCAGCCCTCGCGCCGAAAACGCGTTGGCCGACGACCGGCCGTTGAAGATCGCCGAAAGGCCCAGCACGCCGAGGGCTAAAAAGATGAGCGCCTTGATGACCGCGCCGAGGTTGGGCACCCACTTCGAGATCTCGAGGCGGACGACGCCGATGGCGACCGTGATCCAGGTCAGGACGATCGCGATCGCCGCGTCCTGCCACGGCGACTTCGTCTTCAGGAACATCTCGCCGAACGTGCCGGCGAAAATCAGGTACACCGACGGGATCCAGTAGGCGTTGTTGATCCAGTACATCCAGGCCACGAAGGAGCCCCACTTCGGGCCGAACGCCTCGCGGACCCAGACGTAGACGCCGCCTTCCCCCGGCCAGGCCGACCCGAGCTCGGCCGTGATCAGCCCGTACGGGATGAAGAACACGACCATGGTGATGACCCACCAGGAGAACCAGGCGTAACCCATGGCCGCCGAGGAGGCCAGGGTGTCGATCGTCAGGATGGCGCAGACGGTGAAGAGCACCAGGTCCGAGCGGCCAAGAACCCGCTCGAGGGCCGGGGTGTCCGCGGAATGCGCCGACGCCGAGCTCACTGGCGGCCAATCCTATCGCAAATCACGGTGCCCCAGTGACTTCCGGTCACGGCTGGCGGCATTCGGGGACCGCGTGATAGGCTGCCGCCCTCCGGTTTCGCCCGACCTGGTGCTCAGATGCCAACGACTCGCATTTCCTCGATCCGCCTGAAGACCGCCCTGCCGGGCCCCCGGTCCCGGGAGCTCGCGGCGCGGCGCGCCTCGGCCGTCCCCGGGGGCGTGGGGCACGCCACCCCGGTCTACGCCGGGAGCGCCCGGGGGGCCCTCGTCACCGACGTCGACGGCAACGTCCTGATCGACTTCGCCGGCGGCATCGGGACGTTGAACGTCGGCCATGCGAACCCGGAGGTCGTCCGGGCTGCGGCGGCCCAGCTCGAGCGCTTCACCCACACCTGCTTCAGCGTGGCGCCCTACGAGGGCTACATCGCGCTGGCCGAGAAGCTGAACGCGATCGCCCCGGGCCGAGGGCCGAAGAAGACCCTGCTCGCCAACAGCGGCGCCGAGGCGCTCGAGAACGCCGTCAAGATCGCCCGCCACGCGACCGGCCGCGAGGCCGTCGTCGTCTTCGAGCACGCCTTCCACGGGCGGACGCTGCTGACGATGAGCATGACGAGCAAGGTCCGGCCGTACAAGTACGGCTTCGGCCCGTTTGCGCCCGAGGTCTACCGGCTTCCCTTCCCGTACGAGTACCGCGGCTACCGTCCCGGGCCTCGCGGGGTCGCGGCCGACCTCGAGGAGTTCTTCAAGACGCAGGTCGCCGGGGAGAAGGTGGCGTGCGTCGTCCTCGAGCTCGTTCTCGGCGAAGGCGGCTTCGTCGTGGCCCCGCCGGACTACGTCGCCGCGCTCGCCCGCGCCTGCCGCGAGCACGGCATCCTCCTCGTCGCCGACGAGGTCCAGACGGGCTTCGGCCGCACCGGCAAGATGTTCGCGTCCGAGCACTACGGCATCGAGCCCGACCTCGTCACGATGGCCAAGTCGCTCGCGGGGGGCCTGCCGCTCTCGGCCGTCACCGGACGGGCGGAGGTCATGGACAGCGCCCAGGTCGGCGGCCTCGGCGGCACGTACGCCGGCAATCCCGTCGCCTGCGCCGCAGCGCTCGCCGCGATCGAGTTCCTCGAGAAGAACCGCCTTCCCGAGCGTGCCGCGGAGATCGGCCGCGCGGTGGCCGCCCGGTTCGACGGCTTCCTCGCCCGCTACCCGTTCGTCGGCGACGCCCGCGGGCTCGGCGCGATGCGGGCCCTGGAAATCGTCCGGGACAGGGCGACGAAGGAGCCCGACAAGGACCGGACCGACCGCGTCCTGAAGAAGGCCTACGAAGCCGGCCTCCTGCTCGTGGGCGCCGGCACCCACGGCAACGTGATTCGCACCCTCATGCCGCTCGTCGTCACCGACGACGAGCTCGCCGAGGGACTGGACGTCCTCGACCATGCGCTCCAAGAAGCCTAGACGCCACCTCTTCTGCGTCGGAGACTCTTAGCCGTCCCTCCCATCGCGGCCGGACAGCGGCGACGCCTTTCATCGAACGGAAAACGGGGGACGACATGGCCACGCAGGAACTGACGAGCGGACAGGGAACGCGCATGAACACGCAGGAGCTCATCCGGGAATCGCAGCGCTGGCTCGACATCATCTCGGCCAAAGAGCTTTCGCCGGAGCAGAAGGAAAAGATCGCGACCGACACGGTCGACAATTTCTCCTTCTATTACAACCGCGGCTACCTCGAGTACCGCAAGTCGGTCATCGAGATGCGGGACAACCCCGCCCTCGAGTGGGACGGCGAGGGCTCGACTTTTCGAGACCTCTCGGGGCGGACGTACATCGACTGCCTCGGCGGGTACGGCATCTACAGCCCGGGCATCCGGCATCCCAAGGTGGTCAAGGCGGTCGCCGACCAGCTGCAGCGCATGCCGCTGTCCTCGCAGGAGCTGCTGGATCCGCTCCGCGGCGCGCTCGCCGAGCTTCTCGGCGAGATCACGCCCGGCGACCTCCAGTACTCCTTCTTCATCAACAACGGGACCGACGCGGTCGAGGGCGCGATCAAGCTCGCCCGCGTCTTCACGGGGCGCACCAACTTCATCAGCTCGCTCCGCGGCTTCCACGGCAAGAGCTGCGGGTCGCTGTCGCTGCTCGGCAAGTGGGAGTATCGCGAGCCGTTCCTCCCGCTGCTGCCGGGCATCCACTTCGTCGAGTTCGGGGACGCCGACGCGGTGATCGAGGAGCTCTACAAGGCCGACCAGACGGGCAAGGGCATCGCCGGCGTGATCATGGAGCCGGTGCAGGGCGAGGCCGGGGCGATCGTTCCGCCCGACGACTTCTGGCCGCGGATCCGCAAGGCGTGCGACGAGTACGGCGCGCTCCTGATCGCCGACGAGGTGCAGACGGGCCTCGGCCGTACGGGCAAGCTCTTCGGCGTCGACCACTGGAACGTCGTCCCCGACATCATGTGCCTCGGCAAGGCTCTCGGCGGGGGCGTCATGCCTCTGTCGGCCTTCATCTCGACGCCCAAGATCTGGAGCGTGCTCGAGACCAATCCGTTCATCCACTCCTCGACCTTCGGCGGCAACCCGCTCGCCTGCGCCGCGGGGATCGCGGCGATCAACGTCACCCTCGAGGACGACCTGCCGGGCCAGGCCGCGAAGAAGGGCAAGTTCCTCCTCGCCCAGCTGATCCGCCTGAAGATGCGGTTCGACCGGCTCGTGCACCGCGTCGGCGGCAAGGGCCTGCTCCTCGGCATCGAGTTCGTCAACACCGAGGTCGGCTACAAGGTCGTGTCGGGCCTCTTCCGTCGCGGCGTGCTCGTCGCCGGCACCCTGACCAATTCCAAGGTCGTGCGCATCGAGCCGGCGCTCAACATCCCGGACAAACTGCTCAAAGAAGTCCTCGGCGCGCTGGAGGAGACTCTCAAGGAAGTCGACGACGCCACGCCCGACATCAAGAAGGACGAAGACTGATGGGCCCGATCGCCGTCCGCGCCCCCCTCCCCCTCCCCGCTTCCCCCGCCGGGGAGAGACGGTAAGGGAGGCTCGTGCGCATCGCCATCCTGGGCGCCGCGGGCGCCATGGCCCAGGTCGTGGTCCGCGACCTCCTGGAGTTCGTCCCGGAGGTCGCGATCACCGCGGCCGACCTGAAGCCGCTCGCCCGCGCGGACCCGCGCGTCACCTTCGCGCCGCTCGACGCCCGCGACGAGGCCGCGACCGCGCGCCTCCTCGAGGGTCACGACGCGGTCCTGAACTGCGTCACGTACTACTTCAACGTCCCGATCATGAAGGCCGCGCTCGCCGCCCGGGTGCCGTACTCGGACCTCGGCGGCCTCTACCACGGCTCGCGCGAGCAGTTCGCGCTCCACGACGACTTCGTGAAAGCGGGCGTCCCGGCACTCCTCGGCATGGGCTCGACGCCGGGAATCACCAACGTCATGGCCGGTGTCCTGGCGCAGGGACTCGACGCCGTCGAGGCGATCCACGTCCGGGTCGGATGCCTCGACCGCGGCGCCTCCGGTCCCCTGCCGGTGCCGTACGCCCTCGACACGGTGATCGACGAGTTCTCGCTCGAGCCGATGGTCTTCCGCGACGGGAAGGCGGCGCCCGTACCGCCGATGAGCGGCCGGGAGACGATCGAATTCCCGCCGCCGGTCGGCCGCGCGGAGGCGCTCTACACCCTGCACTCCGAGGTCGCGATGTTTCCGCGCTCGTTCCCGAATCTCCGCGAGGCGAGCTTCAAGGTCGCCTTCGAGCCGTCGTTCACCGAAAAGATGCGCTTCCTGGTCGAGCTCGGCTTCGCCTCGCGCGAGAAGATCGCCGGCCGGCTCTCCCCGCGCGAGGTCCTGCTCGATCTTGCCGCGCGGCAGGCCGTCCCCGCCGGGGAGCCCGCGGACTGCGACGCGCTCCGCGTCGAGCTGACCGGCCGCCAGGCGGGCCGGACGGTCGCGCGCCGGGCCGACCTCTCCGTCCTCCCCCACCCCGTCTGGAAAGTCTCGGCCGGAAGCCTCGACACCGGCGTGCCCCTCTCGATCGCGGGCCAGCTCCTCGCGAGCGGGACGATCACGACCCCGGGCGTTCTCTGCCCCGAGACCGCCGTCCCGGGAGAGCTCTTCTTCGAGATGCTCGAGCGGCGCGAAATGCGCGTGCGCTGGAGCTGAACGCCTCCGACCGCGAAAGGACGCTCATGGCGATCGCTTCCGTCAACCCGGCCACCGGAGACACCCTCCGGACCTTCACGCCGCTGACCGACGCCGAGGTCGAGCGGCGCCTCGCGCTCGCCGCTGCCGCGTTCCCCCGCTGGCGGGCGACGTCCTTCGCCGAGCGCGCGGGCGTGGTCTCGCGCGCCGCCGACGCCCTCGAATCCCGCAAGCAGGAGCTCGGCCGGATCATGACGCTCGAAATGGGCAAGCCCATCGGCTCGGCCGTCGCCGAGGCCGAGAAGTGCGCCTGGGTCTGCCGCTACTACGCCGAGAACGCCGAGCGCTTCCTCGCCGACGAGCCCGTGGCGACGGACGCCCGACGCAGCTACGTCCGCTACGAGCCGCTCGGAGCGGTGCTCGCCGTCATGCCCTGGAACTTTCCCTTCTGGCAGGTGTTCCGCTTCGCCGCTCCGGCGCTCATGGCCGGCAACGTGGGCCTCTTGAAGCACGCGTCGAACGTGCCGCAGTGCGCCCTCGCGATCGAGGAGATCTTCCGGGAAGCCGGAGCGCCGGAGGGCGTCTTCCAGACCCTGCTCGTCGGCTCGCAGCGCGTGGCGGCTCTCGTCGCCGACCGCCGCATCGCCGCCGTCACGCTGACCGGGAGCGAAGGCGCCGGGGTCAGCGTCGGCCGCGAGGCCGGCGCGCAGATCAAGAAGGCCGTGCTCGAGCTCGGCGGCAGCGACCCGTTCGTCGTGATGCCGAGCGCCGATCTCGAGGCCGCGGCCTCGACGGCGGTCAAGGCGCGGACCATCAACAACGGCCAGTCCTGCATCGCCGCCAAGCGCTTCATCGTGCACGAGAAGATCGCGGCGGAGTTCGAGCGCCTCTTCGTCGAGAAGATGGCGGCCCTGAAGATCGGCGACCCTCTGGATCCTTCGGTCGAAATCGGCCCGCTCGCGACCCCGGCGATCGCCGCGGAGGTCGACGACCTCGTCCGAAAGAGCGTCCGCGCGGGCGCCCGGCTCGCCCTCGGCGGGAAGCCTCTCGACCGCCCGGGAAGCTTTTACGCCCCGACGGTGCTCGCCGACGTCCCGCCCGGCAGCCCGGCCGCGGCCGAGGAGATTTTCGGCCCCGTCGCGAGCCTCTTCCGGGTCCGGAGCCTCGACGAGGCGATCGCGGTCGCCAACCAGACCCGGTTCGGCCTCGGGGCCTCGGCGTGGACGCGCGACGACGCCGAGCGCGAACGCCTCGTCCGCGGGATCGAGGCCGGCGCCGTCTTCGTCAACGGCATGGTCAAGAGCGACCCGCGGCTGCCCTTCGGCGGCGTCAAGAAGTCGGGCTTCGGGCGCGAGCTCTCCGAGCACGGCATCCGCGAGTTCGTCAACGTGAAGACGGTCTGGGAGGCTTAGGAGGCCGTTCTCAGCGCCGCCCGGTGAAGAGCGTCGCCGGGTCCACGAAGCAGAGGGAATTGCCGAAGGGATCCTCGACGTAGAAGGAGCGCTCTCCCCAGGGCCGCCTGACGATCGCCCCGGCGGGAGCGCCGTGCACGTCCCCGCGGTCGAGGCATCCCATATCCTTTGCCCGCGCGTGGACGGCCTCGAGGTCGCCGGACGCGAAGTACATCGTCGGAATCGGCTGCGGCCGCTCGGAGCCGAGCGACACGTCGAGGATCGCGAGGATGACCGGGCCGCAGTCGAAGTAGCAACGTCCGCCGCCGATGCCGCGGCCCTCGATGCCGAGCAGGCGTGAATAGAACGAGGCCGCCCGGGCAAGGTCGGTGACGTGCACCGCGAGGCGAAAGAGCGCGGGGGCGCTCGCGCGCGGCGCGGCCGTCTTCGCCGTCTTCTTCGCGGTCTTCCGCGCAGCGGCGCGCCTGGCCGCCGGCGGTCGCCGCGCCGCCGGCCTCTTCGCCGCCTTCGCCTTCGCGCGTTTCACGACGGCAGGAAGCTCGCGCCGACCGTCTGAGCGATCCGCGCCATGACGTGCTTGACCTGCGTGTAGTCCTCGAGCGCGTACATCGACATGTCCTTGCCGTAGCCCGACTGCTTGTAGCCGCCGTGCGGCATCTCGGAGACCAGCGGAAGGTGGTCGTTGATCCACACCGTACCGAAGCGAAGCCTGCGCGCCGCGTTCAGGGCCCGATTGACGTTCGTCGTCCACACCGAAGCCGACAGGCCGTAGTCGACGTCGTTGGCCCAGCGCAGCGCCTCGTCGTCGCTCCCGAAGCGCGTGACCGTGATGACCGGCCCGAACACTTCCTTCTTGACGATCTCGTCGGTCTGCTTCGCGTCGGCGACGATCGTCGGCTGGAACCAGAAGCCCTTCCCGTCGCCCGCGCCGCCGCCGGTGAGCACGCGGACGTGCCCGGTCGCCCGGGCCCGGTCGAGGAAGCCCGCCACGCGCTTGCGGTGTTCGGCCGAGATGACCGGCCCCATGTTCGAGTCCTCATCCTTGATGCCGCCGACCTTGAGCGACTTCACGGCCGGCACGAGTTCGCCGAGGAGCCTCTCGTACACGCGCTCGCTCGCGTAGAGGCGGCACGCCGCGGTGCAGTCCTGGCCGCTGTTGGCGAACCCGGCCATCTTGATGCCCGGGATCACGAGCTCCATGTCCGCGTCGTCGAAGATGATGACGGGCGCCTTGCCGCCGAGCTCGAGGTGCACCTTCTTGAGCGACGCCGCCGCCGTCCGGGCGATCTCCTTGCCCGTCGCGACGTCGCCCGTCAGCGAGACCATGTTGACCTTGGGGTGCCGCACGATCCCGGCGCCGACGGGCTCGCCGTGACCCGTGATGACGTTCAGGACGCCCGGCGGGAAGACGTCGCCGGCGAGCTCCATCAGGCGCAGCGACGTCAGGGGCGTCTGCTCCGACGGCTTCAGGATCACCGTGTTGCCCGCCGCGAGCGCCGGGCCGATTTTCCAGACCGCCATCATCAGCGGGTAGTTCCACGGCGCGATCGAGCCGACGACGCCGACGGGCTCGCGCCGGATCATGCTCGTGTAGCCGGCGAGGTACTCCCCGGCGGCCTTCCCTTCCATGCAGCGGCAAGCGCCCGCGAAGAAGCGCAGGTTGTCGACCATGAAGGGAACCTCGGAGCGCGCGAGCCCGATGGGCTTGCCGACGTTGTCGGCCTCGAGAACCGCCAGCTCCTCGGCGTTCTGCTCGATCCGGTCGGCGAGCTTCAGGAGCATCGCGCTGCGCTCGGCCGGCGTCGTGTCCTGCCAGGTCTCGAAGGCGGCCGCCGCGGCGTCGACCGCGCGGTCCACGTCCTTCTCGCCGCACTTGGGAACCTTCGCGAGGACCGACTCGTCGACGGGGCTGATGATGGGCTCGTCCTGGCCCTCCACGGCGTCGACCATCTTCCCGTTGACGAAGTTCTTGAAGCTCTTCATGAATCCCCGCTCCTTTCGCCCGTATGTTACTGCGCCTTGATCTCCGTCCAGTACTCGTCGAGGATCGTCGTCGCGTCGCCGATGTCCTGGACGAGCTCGCAGCGCGCGAGCGCCTCCTCCGACGGATACACGGCGGCGTCGTTCAGGATCTCCGGCTCGATGAAGGCGCGCGCCGCCCGGTTCGGGCTCGCGTAGCGGATCGCGTTGACGATCCGCGCGTCGACTTCCGGCTCCAGGACGTAGTCGAGAAACGCGTAGATCGCCTCGACGTTGCGGGCGCGCGCCGGGAGGCACACGCTGTCGATCCAGAGCGTGGCGCCTTCTTTCGGGAGCACGTAGCCGAACCGCTCCGGGTTCTCCGCGACGACCTTGGCGAGCTGGCCGTTGTAGCCGTGGGCGAACCACACGTCGCCCGAAGCCAGGATGTTCTCGTAGTCGCCGCTGTTGTACGTCTTGACGAGCTCTTTCTGCTTCTTCAGGAGGTCCGCGGCCTGCTTCAGGACGGTTGGATCCGTGCTGTTCAAGGAGTGCCCCAGGTACTTGAGCGCCACGGCGAAGCACTCCCTCATGTCGTCGAGCATCAGGATCTGGCCCTTATTCTTCGGGTCGAAGAGAGGCGCCCAGCTGTCCTCGTTCGCCGGCGCCTTCGACCGGTCGTAGCCGTATCCGGTGGTCCCCCAGAGGTACGGCAGCGAGTAGGCGTTGCCCGGGTCGAATTCCTTGTCGAGGAACCGGGGATCGAGGTTGCCGAGGTTCTTCAGGCGCGCCTTCTCGAGCGGCCGGAGGAGCTTCAGGTGAATGAGGATGCGGACCATGTAGTCCGAGGGCACCACGAGGTCGTAGTCGGCCACGCCGGACTCGAGCTTCGCGAGGACCGCTTCGTTCGAATCGTACAGGTCGTAGCGCACCGCGATACCGGTCCGGCGGGTGAACTCGTCGATGACCTCCTTGGGCAGGTACTCCGACCAGATGTAGATGTTGAGCTTCTTCTCGCCCGGGCCGGGATACGGCGCCTGGTCGCCCCGGGGGCCGCAGGATGCGGCGGCGAGGCAGGCGCCGAGCAGCAGGACCGCGGCGCCCGCGGCAGCCGCTTTCTTCGGCGCCCGGCCCGCGCGCCACCCGGCCCGAA
>Ga0335069_10014656_pt1 | contig 10968 bp, 8 predicted proteins | sample Lox_Sample_11_FD_206714 | JGI IMG/M metagenome (GOLD analysis project Ga0335069, IMG submission 206714) | Soil microbial communities from Loxahatchee National Wildlife Refuge, Florida, United States - Lox_Sample_1.1 | ecosystem: Environmental > Terrestrial > Soil > Wetlands | place: USA: Florida... | reverse complement strand
GGAGGGATCGAGCACCGCCGACCGCGGCATGGGCTGACTCGCGGTGTTGATGACCGACAAGCGGACTGGCAGGTCGGTGTACATGGCGGCCGCCAACGTTACGAAAGTGCGATCGGGCAGCGGGGCGCGCTCGGCTTCGATGGCGCGGTGTGCCCACGCCAGTCCGACCACGACGTACGCCAGTGCGGCGGCGACCACCAGCGCTATCCCAATCAGGACCTTCCTCAGCATGCGCGCGCAACTCTCGGCGGCTTGCTACTAGTGCACTTCGTTGTGCCCTTCAAGCACCCGCCGCACCCGCCGCGCGTGGCTGCCGTGGCTTGACGTACGCCAATCGACTGCGGCATTGAGAGACACACACATGAGCCGACTGCTTCGCATCGTCAGCATACTCGTGGCGTTGGTGCTCGTCGGATTCATCGCCCTGCGCCTGTTGTTCGGCGGTGGCCAGCGCTTGCCTGACCGTACCACGGCTCCGGCCCTGCCCGCCTCGGCGCTCGAGGTTGTCGCCAACCTCGACTATCCGCCGGGCAACATCGCGGTATCGGCGAGTGGCCGCGTCTTCTTCACACTCCACCCAGACGGCGATCCGCCCAGTCAGGTGCACGAACTGATTGACGGCAAGCCGGTGCCGTACCCAAACGCCGCTTTCCAGCGGCCGGCGCCGGAGACGTACCATTTCGACTCCATCCTATCGGTGCGCATTGATCGGCAGAATCGCCTATGGGTGCTCGATCACGCCAACTACGGCCGCGGCCAGCCACGCATCGTCGCATTCGATCTGGCGACCAACAAGTTGGTACATCACTTCGAGTTTCCACCCGACGTCGCCGGGTTTCTGTCGATGCTCAATGACTTTCAGATCGATCCGCAGGGGCGCATGATCTACATCGCGGAGGCCAGCCCCATCCGCCAGACGCCCGCGCTGATCGTGTACGACAGCGTCGCAGGCAAGGCGCGCCGGCTTCTCGACGGCCATCCGTCGGTGCGTGCCGGAGACTATCTCATTCAGGCGGCGGGGCGCGACATGGTCGTCTACGGCTTCTACACGCTCCGCATCGGCATCGATTCCATCGCCCTCGACACACGCGGCGAGTGGCTCTACTACGGGTCGGTAACCGGCGATCGCATGTACCGCGTGGCCACCAAGGATCTCAACGACACGTCGCTTGCACCCGAGGCGCTTTCCGCGAAGGTAGAGGACTTCGCCGCAAAGACGCTCAGCGACGGGTTGACGATGGACGTCCTCGACAACATCTATGTCAGCGACATGGAGCACTCGGCCATTCTGTCGCTCGGCCCGGACCGGGTGCTCAAAACGCTGCTCAAAGACCCGCGTCTGCGCTGGCCTGACGGATTCAGCTTTGGCCCGGATGGCTGGCTGTATGTCACCTGCAGCTCGCTGCAACACGTGTTGTTCGTCAGCAAGGAGCACATGCGTGCCCACGCTCCGTATCAGATCTTCCGCTTCAAGCCGGGGCCGCCAGGGGTACCGGGACAGTAGGATGCCGCGTGCAGGTCTGCGCGCCGTGCTTTTCGACGCCGGCAACACCCTGGCGCATCTCGACTACGGGTTCATCGCCGGCGTGCTGGAAGCGCACGGCCATCCCCGAACACCGCTGGAGATCCGCATCGCTGAGTACAGTGCCAAGGCGGCCATCGACCAGCACCTGACACCACACACCACCGCCGTCGAAAACATCGAAGGGTTGCTGTGGGTCGATGTCGCACACGAGCGCCCCTCATACTTCGGCACGGCGCTGCGGGCGTTGGGCGTTCCCAACGCCGCAATGCAGCCGATCCTCGATGCCTTGCAGGCGCACAATCAAGAGGAATGCCTGTGGCGTGTGGTCGAGCCAGACACTGCGGATGTCCTCACGGCGCTGCGGGCCCGTGGTCTGACGCTCGCGGTCATCTCCAACGCCGACGGGCGCATCGAGGCGGATTTGGAGCGCTATGGGCTGCGCCCGCATTTCGCCACTGTTGTCGATTCATACGTGGTGGGCGTCGAGAAGCCACATCCCGGCATCTTCAACATCGCCCTGGACCGCATTCAGGCAACCCCCGATACGGCCATGTATGTGGGCGACGTGTTCAGCATCGACGTTCTGGGAGCACGGCGGGCCGGCCTCGAGGCCGTTCTCCTCGATACGCTGGGGGGCTATCCGGGCAACCTGGACTGCCCGCGCATCGCACGGCTCGGCGAACTGCTCGGTCTCCTCTCGTAGCGTCGGGGTGTGCGCGTGCGGCGCACGAGCGAGGCTCACCCGAGGATCATCAACTTGAAGTTGCTGCTGCGCTTGCCGAGAAACTCGGCGACCGCCTTGTTCACGTCGTCGCGCATGCGGCCCCCCTTCCCTTTGCCCCAGGTCAGGCTCGTGTGCCGCCATTCGCGCTCGGGCCCAACACCCACAACCGCCAGCATCCAGCCGAGTGTCCGATAGCGCAGGATGAGGTCGCGAGCCCGGCGATCGAGTCCCACACCGCTGCGCCGTGCCAGCTCTCCCTGGCCGCCGTAATAGTGCACATGCAGCCCAGCCTGGTGCGCCGCTTTGCTGACCACGGAGAAATCGACCAGGAACGTGATGTCGTCCAACCCCGGCGCGCGATACACACTGGCACCAGAACGCGGCGGCCCGGCGAAGACGCGCCGCGTCTCAGCAGCGCGCAGGTGAAATTGTCGGGTCTCGCCGTAGTCGATCCACAGGCTTTCGGAGCGCCCGTACAACCGCGCCGCGTTGCGCACGAGCCCCTCGATGGCAGGGCACGCAAAGTACGGCTTGTACTGCCGCTGCGCCCGAAAAAACTCGGGGTAGTGGCGTTCGAGAAACTCGTGCAGCGGCGCGTTGACCGTCACCGGCAAGGCGACTTCACGGAAATTGAGCTGGTGGCGCAATGCATCATCAGCAAGCGCCTTGACCAACTCGCGGCGCGGGAGCGCAGCGTCGACCCCACCGGCGTGCACCACACGCAGCGGTTTCACCGCACCATTCGCATGACCTCTGAGCACCGGAACCACGAACACCACCCCCGGTGTGCCGTCGTGACGGCGGACGATCTTGTGATGCGACAAACAGTCCAGCACTTCGTTGGCAAAGATGATTCCCGCCGATGCAAACGGAGCGCCGCTCGCCGGACGCTCTGCAAGATCGGCACGTGTCCAGCGGGCCTTGTCGCACAACGTCCCGATCTGTTCGCGCTGCCGTGCGATCAATGCCGGACTCCGCTCGATGATACGGTAGCGGAACGCACGGTTGAACCAGTTCCACGAGCGCTCATGTCGCGCACGTTCGGTGAGCCAGATGAGCACGTCGAGACACAGCTGGCCATTGCCCGCCCCCAATTCGCAGATCTCAAATTCGGTCGGTTGCCCGACGCGGCGCCAGAAACGATAGGCGTACTCCACGAGCATGCGCCCAAAGATCGGAGACAACGCCAGCGGAAAGGTGTCGTAGTGTCCACCCTCCCCGAAACGGACCTTACCAGTGCTGTAGTAGCCCCACTCCGGGTGGAAAAGGGCATCGTCGACGAAGTCGCGGAACGCGGGGAAGAGACGTGCAATGCGGCGCACCTCGGCGGGATCGGTAATCGGGGCCGGCTGGTTGCCCATGGGAAGGGTGTTCTAAGACAGAAGGGTTCGCGGGTTCAAGGCTTTCAGTCATGCCAGCCGCAGGTGTGCGAAACTCATCCTCTTCCAACAGATGCGGGTGATCAGTACTCCACTCCTGTCGACTCCACTCGGTCGCCGACTTCGGCACGGGCTACGAGCGAACCGACCGCGTACGTGGCGAACGCCAGGAAGACGCCACACACCAGGCCCATGGCGACCACCAACCCCGCTGCTAGCGCAGTGCCAGCACCTTGAACCTGAAAGCTCGCGGGCTGTGCCCGGATGTCGCCTACCAGCTTGAGCACGTCGTCGGACCGGAACGCCGCAAAGCGCGACGCCGCACTGCCAGTCAGCCAGGCCATGACACGCGTCGTCAGGATTGAGCCCATTTCATAATAGTCACCAGTGAGGCAGTAGAACGGCGCCAGGGCAAGAACAAAAGCGGCTCCCAACAGCGCCGCCCGGCGGCCGCGGGCGCACGCCTTCAACAAGGGCACGCCGATGAAGACGGTGAGCAGAAACGGCAGCGCATCGGTGGCCAAGTAGACGATGTCGGAGCCGTGCGTGTCGAAGCCCGAGAGACGACCGGCATACTCGCTGTTGCCGACGACGAACGGCAGGAAGCGCGCGAACAACGCGCCTCCATATGCCGGAGCGATTTGCAGCTCGGTCACCGTGCCGCCGGTGACGTAACATCCCAAGGCATGCAACAACTCGTGGATCGGTACGTAGACCCACCAGGTCGCCACACTCGCCAGCAGTACCCCAACCAGCGCGCGCGGCGGGTGGTGGGCCCTGACAATCTGCGCCTCCATCGCCCCCATGAGGTCGCGAATCGGCTCGTTGAAGAACCGCATGGCGCCGCTCGTTGTAGCGCAATCAGCGCCATTGTGCTTGCCGCGTCGTTACCCCTTCGCGACCCGTGCGCGCCCCGCACACAGCGCTGCCACCGGGTCCATGTCGCGATGGGCGCGAAAGCCATACAGCGCCGCCGCCAGAAAGCAGACGCCGCTGACGGCGTTCCACAGCGCGATCCACGGATCGTCCGGACTGGTCGGATCACTTGCGCCCAAGTTGGCAATGGCGATGCCGGCATGAATGCCGAAGAACACCAGGCTGACCCACTGCACCGCTCGGATACCGACGCGTTGTCCCCACACGGACGCAGGGAAGAGCGTGAGCGTCAGCAGCAGATGCCACCCGGCCATGTGATTCGCCATCTTCAGCGCCCACTCACTTTCCAACAGGTGCGCCTTTACCAGATAGAGGTAACTGGCCGTGAAGCCCGCTGCCGAGGCGGCCAAGGCGAGACACGCGTGGACCCATGCTGAGCGCGTCGGCCGCGCCCGCAGGGCGTCTTCACGCAACGCCGGCTGGCCGTTGGCCCACACCTGCAGACCACCTGACCGCCCATCCTCCGCAAGCCGCACGGCGACGTCGACTCCCGTGATCGGCAGGGTGCCGCGGACGCCACGCTCAAGCTGCTCGCGGGTGTTTGCGCGCACCACGGTGCAGGCGTCGACAACCAAGCGCCCGCCATCATACGCAAGGTCACTCTCGAAGACCGCCCGGGGCCAGCCGTCGAGCGGCAGCCGGAACGCCAACTCCAGTTCGGCCACGGCCGCTGATCCGCCCCCTGCGCTGCACGCCGTCTCAGCCGATGGCGCCTTTCTCTTTGAGTGTAGCGATCTGCTCCCACGAGTATCCGTGCTCGAGAAGAACCTCCTCGGTATGTTCGCCGAGTTCAGGCGCCGTCCGCCGTATGCCCGCCGGCGTGGCGCCAAACTCAATCGGGCTGCGCAACACGTCGATCTCTTCGCCGCTGCGATGCGGCACCTTGGCGAAGACGCCGAGCGCACGCGCTTGCGGGTCGTGCACGACCTCGGCGACGCTTTGCACGGGACCCCACACCAGCTCGAAGCGATCGAACAGGGCGCCCCATTCGTCGCGCGTCTGCGTCGCGAACACCTCGTCGAGCAGCGCGATCAGCTCGAGGCTGTGCTGCGCGCGCACGACCACGTTGGCGTAGCGTTCGTCGGTAGTCAGGTCGCGGCGATCAATGGCCTCGCAAAATGCCGTCCAGTATCGATCCGCCTGCAGCATGACCAGGTGGAACCACCTGCCGTCCTTGGCCTTGTAGTGATTCCACAACGGATTCGGCACGGCGCGTCCGTTCGGCGCCGGCCCGAACCCGGTCACCGCGCACGTCTCCACGTCGGTGGCCATCATCCACAGACCCGCGTGGAACAGCGACAGGTGCAACTCCTGCCCCTGACCGGTCCGCTCACGATGATAGAGCGCGGCCGCCACCGCACCGGCGAGGGATAGTCCAGCCGGGTGATCGCCCATGGCTGGCCGCTGCGTCGGCGGCGGCCCCTCGGGCTCACCTAACGAAGCCATCGCGCCAGAGCGCGCCCAGAACGCAGCGTAGTCGAACGCGGCGCGGTCTTTGTCCGGTCCGCGTGTACCGTAGCCGCTGAGCATTGCATAGATGAGCCGCGGGTTGCCTGGCCGGACATCATCATATGCCAGACCGGCACGCTTGAGCGCCGCTGCACGCAAGTTGGTGACGAAGACGTCGGCCGCACGCAGCAGGCGCTGCACAACCGCCCTGCCCTCCTCTGTCTGGACGTTGACAGCCACGCTGCGCTTGTTGCGGTTGTCCAGCTCGACCGACGGATTGACCGGCAGCTGCACCGGAATGCCAAGTGCCATCAGGGCGCGTACCGGGTCGCCACCGGCAGGGTTCTCGATCTTGATGACCTCGGCACCCCAGTCGCCAAGAACGGCAGCTGCCGCCGGGCCGGCAACCCAGATGCCCATCTCCACGACCTTGATACCCTGGAGCGGTCCGGTGTTCGCGTCAAATCCCATCTGACTCACCTCCCGATTTACTGCGGCGGAACGCAGATCAAATCGCTGCTGCGGACGCATGGAATATGAAGCAGTCGCGGTCGCTCTTCAATCCGTGTACCCGCCTACGTCGTGTCTGCCGCAACCCTGCACTGCAGGATGCTACCTACGCGGCAATGGCCGCGATGCACACCACGTACCCCAGCGTCGCTGCCGCCAAGACGCCGGCCAGCGCGCTGGCCGCTCTCGCTGTCCGCCGCAGGTCGTCACCGGACGCCTGTGCTGCGGCGCGGCGCGCCCGCCTGATCACCGTGGGGCAGAGGACAAGCGCGGTCAGCACCAACGGAACGATCAAGAACCACGACACCGCCAACCACGGCTGAGGACGCATCACCTCCGCCAGTGCCGCGGTCGCCTTGCGCAGGCCGCCGAGATTCTCCTGATGTCGGAGCGCCTCCAGCCAGAGGTCCAGCCCACGCGTGGCAAACAAGCCGGCCGTCCCCAGAACACCCAGCCATGCGCCAGTGTACGCCGTATGTGCGTCGCGGTGCGCCGCGTGCATATCACCTGCCGTCGCCAGACGGCTGTTGAGCGTGCCGTAGGACACGTAGATGACGAAGCCGCAGTTCAGCCATGACGCGAAGCGCAGCCACGAGGTCGGCGGCAAGTACCACACCAAATAGCCACACGAGAGGATGCCGAGGATGGGAAACACGTGGTTGCGAAACACGATGAAGGCCAGCGCACCGAGCAGCAGTCCCACCACCGCCTGGGTCGCGGAGACGGAGATGAAAACAACGCCGACCGCGCAGGCGCTGTACAGCACCAGACTCCATGCCCAACCACTGGGGACTCGAAACGGGCGCGGCCGTTCCGGTTCTCTCACCCGCAACACGATGATGCCGGCACACACGAGCATGAAGGCGAACAGCGTGCCGATGTTGGTCAGGTCGACCATTTCGTCGAGACTGGCGACGGCAGCGAAGCCGCCGACGAAGACACCGGTCAAAATCGTGGAGACGTGCGGTGTACGGAAGCGCCCGTGCACGCGGCCGAACAGCGGCGGCAACAACCCATCACGCGCCATCGAAAACAGAATGCGCGGCTGCCCGAGCTGCCACACGAAGAGGACCGCAGTGTGCGCCACCACCGAGCCGAACGCGACGACGCCGACCGCCCAACCGAGGCGCGGGCTGGCGTACTCGAGGGCCAGGGTCAGTGGCTCGGCCTGGGCGCTCGCCAGCGCCGCCTTCAGGTCCGGATATGGGATGAGCCCCGTGAACACTGCCGCCACGACGACGTAAACCACCGTGCAAATCAGCAGCGAGGCGATGATGCCGATGGGCATGTTGCGATGCGGCTCGCGTGTTTCCTCGGCCATCGTGGTGACGGCATCGAAGCCGACGTACGCGAAGAAGACGATGGCCGCGCCGGCGCTCACGCCGGCCCAGTGGTTGGGAGCGAACGGCGTCCAGTTGGCGGGCCGCACCCAGTAGACGCCGACGATCACGAAGAGGGTCAGGACAATGACCTTGACGCCGACCATCACCGCATTCAGCCTGACGCTCTCGCGCACCCCCCAGACCAGCACCACGGTGATTGCCGCAACGATTGTAACCGCCAGCAAGTTGAAGACGATGGGCACGCCAAGAACGTGCGGCGCACTCTCGTACACGCCGGCGACCTTCGCTGCCGTGCGATAGTCCATCGACAACCAGTCAGGGACGCTGATGCCGAAGCCTTTGAGGAGCGTCTTGAAGTAGTTCGCCCAGCTGATCGCGATGGCGATGTTTCCGACGGCGTATTCGATGATCAGATCCCAACCGATGATCCACGCCAGCAGCTCGCCGAGCGTGGCGTAGGAGTAGGTGTAGGCAGAGCCGGCAATCGGCACCATGGCGGCGAATTCGGCGTAGCAGAGCGCGGTGAAACCGCAGACCACGGCGGTGATCACGAAGGACAGGATGAGCGCGGGGCCTGCTCCCGGGCGCAACGCGTCGCCGGCGGCCGCCGTTCCGATCGTCGCGAAGATCCCTGCACCGATGATCGCCCCGATGCCCAGCAGCGTCAGCTGCACCGGTCCAAGGGCACGTCGGAGCCGAAACTCCGGAGCCTCCGCGTCGGCGAGGATCATGTCGAGCGGCTTGGTACGCAGCAGCGCACGCACCATGGTCATCGCCCCGACCGGGGCGACCGGCGTTGTCGCGTTCTGGTCCATCGCGCCCGACCTCGGATGCGCCGCGCAACCATAGCACAGACGGCAAAACCAGCCGTCAGGCGGCCGCTTCGATTTGCTGGCAAACCTGGCTAACGGATGCCCGGCCCGCGATTCGGGCACCTGATCAGTATGTTACTGCCCCAGGCTGTCTTCGATGCGGATCAGCACCGACTTGGCGCGCACTGCTGCCAGGCGGTCGATGGCCTTCAATGCCTTGCGCAGATTGCGCTCCAACGCCTGATGCGTACGGATGACGATGGGTACGCTGGCGCCGTGCTCGCGTTCCTTCTGGATGACTGAGGCGATCGAAATGTCGTGCATCCCGAGGATGCCCGAGATCTTGGCGAGCACGCCGGGCCGGTCAACGACCATGAAGCGCAGATAGTACTCGGTGACCAGGTCGTCGATGGATTTGAGCGCCACGCGGCGCTGCTGCGCCAAGGGGTAGCCGAGCGGCGCGACGCGGCCGCGGCTGCTGCCGAGGAGATTGCGCGCCACGTCCATGAGATCGGCGACCACCGCCGTCGCCGTGGGCATCATGCCGGCGCCCAGGCCGAAGTACATGCTGGCGCCCAACGCCTCGCCCTGCACGGCGATCGCGTTGTACGCTCCGCTCACGTCGGCCAGGAGGTGTTGCCGCGGCACCATGGTCGGATGGACGCGTGCCTCGATGCCGTTGCCGTCCTGCTTGGCGATCGCCAGCAGCTTGACGACATAGCCGAACTCGCGTGCGAAGTTGATGTCCAGCTGCGTGACGTGGCGCATGCCTTCCACGGGAATATCCTTGCACCGCACGCGCGTGCCGAAGGCGAGTTGGATCAGCAGGGTGAGCTTGTGTGCCGCGTCGATGCCATCGACGTCGTACGTCGGGTTCGCTTCGGCCAATCCCTGACGCTGGGCTTCCTTCAGGACGACATCGAACTCGCCCCCCTGCTGCGTCATCGTGCTGAGGATGTAATTCGAGGTGCCGTTGACGATGCCGTAGATGGCCCGGTTGCGATCGGCTGCCAGGCCCTCCTTCAAGGTGCGGATGATCGGTATGCCACCGCCGACGCTGGCCTCGTAGCCGACGTCGACGCCAGCCTTCTCCACCGCACGAAAGATTTCCGCACCATGCACGGCGAGGAGTGCTTTGTTCGCCGTCACCACGCTCTTGCCGTTGGCGATGGCGCGCAGCACGAAACGCCGCGCCGGCTCGTAACCGCCCATCAACTCGATGACAATGTCGATCGACGGGTCGTCGAGCAGTGCCGCAGCATCGTTGGTCAAAATGCGGCGATCGACCTTGACGCCGCGGTCGGTGCGCAGATCAATGTCGGCGATGCGCGCCAGCGTCAGGCGCGCGCCGAGACGGGTACGAATCTGCGCCTGGTTGCGCTGCAGGAGCTTCACCACCCCGGTGCCGATCGTTCCAAAGCCGATCAGCCCGACCCGGACCTCCCGTGCCACGCGCGCTCCCTAGTCCAGCGAACGCCGAGCTGGGCAAGACGCGAAATGGAAAACAGGAAACGGAAAACAGAAAACCGGAGACCGGCAAACGTGCGATCGCGCGTTGTCTCCGTTGACCGGCTTTCCGTTTCCGGTTTCCTGTCTCCGGTTTTCCATTCTGTTCATTGGCGTCTCAAACCGCTTGCCGGATATTCGTCTTGGGTGCGTTCGCGAGGGCGCGCCTGATGCCGCGGATGGCTTGGCGTGTCCGGTGCTCGTTCTCGATCAGCGCGAAGCGCACGTACTTGTCTCCGTACTCCCCAAAGCCAACCCCGGGCGACACCGCGACCTTGCCTTCCTGCAGGAGGAAGGTGGAGAACTCCAGTGAGCCCATGTGCTGCAGGTGCTCCGGGATCTGCGCCCAGACGAACATTGTGGCCTTTGGTTTCGCCACCGGCCACCCGACGCGATTGAGACCATCGACGAGGACGTCGCGGCGCTCCTGGTAGCGCCGGCGAATGTGTTCCACTTCGTCCTGCGGGCCGTTCAACGCATGGATCGCGGCGATCTGAATCGGCTGGAACATGCCATAGTCGAGGTAGCTCTTGATGCGCGCCAGGGCCCCGATCATCGCTGCATTGCCGACCGCAAAGCCGACGCGCCAGCCCGGCATGTTGTAGCTCTTCGACAATGTGAAGAACTCGACACCGACTTCCTTGGCGCCGGGCACCTGCAGAAAGCTCGGCGCTTCGTAGCCGTCAAAACACAGGTCCGCGTAGGCGAGGTCGTGGATGACGAGCAGCGAGTGCTCGCGCGCGAAGTCGACGATTTTTTCGAAGAAGTGCAGGTCGACGACCTC
>Ga0335069_10014655_pt1 | contig 10969 bp, 10 predicted proteins | sample Lox_Sample_11_FD_206714 | JGI IMG/M metagenome (GOLD analysis project Ga0335069, IMG submission 206714) | Soil microbial communities from Loxahatchee National Wildlife Refuge, Florida, United States - Lox_Sample_1.1 | ecosystem: Environmental > Terrestrial > Soil > Wetlands | place: USA... | reverse complement strand
ATGGGCACATTCTGGGCAGCGGATCCGGCCGCGAACCGAACGCTTAGCCTTCGTGTTCTCCGGCCGGCCTCGCTATACCCTCGGCCGCATGACCGTGATCAAGGCAGCCCGGGTCGAGCGGCTCGGCCGTGGCGGCGGCGTGCAGACGATCCCGCTGATCACCCGGAAGACCGCGGCGGAGGAGAACAAGATCACCACCGGGATCAGCGTCTACCCGCCCGGCACCGGCGCGCCGCTACACTCACACAACTGCGACGAGCACGTGACCCTGCTGGCGGGCACGGCCGAGGTGGAGATCGCGGGCGAGATCACCCCGCTCGAGCGGGAGGACACCACCTACGTCACCGCCGGCATCGTGCACGCCTTCCGCAACACCGGCGACACCCCGATGAAGATCCTCTGGGTCTACAGCTCCGACTACGTCACCCGCACCTTCGCCGACACCGGCCGGACGGTGGAGCACCTGTCCGCCGACGACCAGATGGTCCCCGATTAGTCGGCCCTGCTAGCCGGCGTAGACCTCCGCCAGGAACTTGCGCAGGGCGTCGTTGAACAGGTCCGGGGTCTCCCAGTACATCGAGTGCGGCGCGCCGGGCACGATCTCGACCCGGGCGCCGGGCAGCAGTTCCCCGGCCCGCCGCACGGTGGCCGGGCTCAGCACGGCGTCCTTCTCGCCGGCCAGCAGCATGACCGGGAACGGGGCCCCCGCCACCTCGTCCAGCCGCGGCCCGTCGCTGTTCAGGTTGCGCAGGTCCTGCATCGTCGCGGTGTTGAACGTGCCCATCTGACGGAACAGGAACGCCAGGTCCGGCCGCCGCTCGCGGAACTCCGGCGTGAGCAGCCGGTCCAGCACCGGCAGCCGCTCGGCCGCGGCCCGGTCGGCCCGCACGAGTCCGGCCAGTTCCTCGTGCCGGACCCCGCCGAGGGAGTGGGCCAGCACCAGGCCGGCCACCCGGTCGGGCCGGCCCAGCGCCGCACGGAGCGCGGCGGCCGCGCCGATCGACTGTCCCACGAGTACCGAACGGTCCGGGCCTCCCGCCTCAGCGACGGCATCGAGCACCGCGAGGATGTCGCCAGGGAAGGCCCGGGCGTCGTGCTCCCCGTCCCAGCGGGTGCCGCCGAACCCCCTCAGGTCCAGCGTGATCACCGTGTAGTCGTCCCGCAGCGCCGCTACCTGCTGCCACCAGGCGGCATGGTGCCCGCCCGAGCCGTGCACGAAGGTGACGGCCGGGCCTGAGCCGTGGACCTCGTAATAGACCTGGACGTCGTGGTGGTCCGCCAGGCTCATCGGGACAGGACTTCCCGGGCCTGTTCGGCTGATTCGGCCGCGGGCGCGTCGGCTGGCCGCTTCTCCGCCGGGTCGTGCTCCATCGGCGGCGGGAACTGGCGGCGGTGGTGGTAGACCAGCTCGATCATCGTGTGGTCGGGGTCGTGGATGTAGCAGAACATCGAGTTGTTCTCCGGCCGGGTGATCGGCCGGGTGTGCCGGATGCCCAGCTCGCGCAGGTGGGCGAGAAACCCGTGCCAGTCCTCGACCTCGACCGCGAAGTGGTAGGGCGCCATCCGGTCCATCTCCTCGACCGGCGTGAAGTGCAGGTCGAAGTTGCCCCGGGTCATCAGGACCACCTTGGTGTTGCTCTTGGGCTTGATGTACTTCATCCCGAACACCTTGGTGTACCACTCGATGGTCCGCTCCGGGTCGGTGGTGGGGAAGTTCACGTGATGGATGTAGGCGGGCCGTTCGCTCATGTCCTGATTGTTTTCCATAGCTAGCAGAGCCTCTCTTCGGTGACCGGGTTGGCCAGCGTACCCAGGCCGTCGATGCTGATCTCGACGACCTGACCCGGCACCATGCCGGCCGTCTCGTCGGTGCCCAGCCACAGGACGTCGCCGGGCCGCAGGGTGATGTAGCGCGACATGGCGCAGATGAAGTCATACGGGCCGAACAGCATGTCGCCGGTCGGGAACGACGCCCGCACCGCGCGATCGACCCGGACCGTGGTCGTCGCGCGCAGCGGGTCGGTGCCGGTGACGAGGTACGGGCCCATCGGCTTGAACGTGTCGCTGTTCTTGCTCCGCCAGAACGTGCGGTCGGACCGCTGCCAGGCGCGGGCGCTGACGTCGTTGCCGATGGTCCAGCCGAGCACGGCCCGCTCCGCCTCGGCCCGGCTGCAATGCCGCGGCACCGCGGCACCGATGACCGCGACCAGCTCACCCTCGGCGATCAGCGGCTCGTCGTAGTCGGCGGGGCGGACGACCGGCTCCAGGTGCCCGGTCAGCGCGCTGTTGGCCCGGTAGCCCACCTCTGGGCGGGTCGGCAGAGCCTGGCCAGCGTGCCCCTTGTAGTTGAGCCCGGCACAGAAGAACGTGCCCGGGACGACGGGCGGGAGCCAGCGCAGGCCGTCGAACGGCCGCGTCTCGCCTGGCTCACGCCGGTGCGAGGTGAACGGGTCGCCGGTGACCGGGATGACCAGATCGCCCTCCACCAGGCCGTAGCGGGCCCGTCCGGCGTCGTCGAAGCGGCACCAGATCATGGGCGCAGCTTGTGCGACACGCGCTTGCTGATCAGGTATCCGGCCAGCCCCTCCGGGCCGCCTTCCTTGCCGTAGCCGCTCTCCTTGACCCCGCCGGACGGCGCGTTGGGCACCGACCCGCCGCAGTGGTTGATGGACAGGATGCCGGCCTCGAAGCCGGCGATCAGCTTCTCCGCGGTGGCGGCGGAGTCGGTGAACCCGTAGGCAGCCAGGCCGTACGGCAGCGAGTTCGCGATGGCCAGCGCCTCGTCGAGATCGGTGAACCCGATGATGGGCGCGAGCGGGCCGAACGGCTCCTCGTGCAGGATCGCGGCCTCGGCCGGCACGTCGGCCAGCACGGTGGGCGGGTAGAAGAAGCCGGGTCCCGGGACCGGCTCGCCGCCGAGCAGGACCCGGGCCCCGCGCCGGGTCGCGTCGGTGACCAGCGCGTGCACCGCGTCCCGGCGGCGCGCGTTGGCCAGCGGGCCCATCTGCACGCCGTCCGCCAGGCCGTCGCCCACCGTGACCGCCTTCATCGCGGTCACGAAGGCGTCGCTGAACTCCGGCAGGATCCGCTGGTCAACCAGGAACCGGCTGGGCGACGTGCATACCTGGCCGGCGTTCGCCACCTTGGCCGCGACGCAGGCCCGGACCGCGGCCGCAACGTCGCTGTCCGCGCACACGATGACCGGCGCGTGCCCGCCCAGCTCCATGGTGCTGGCCTTCATGGCCGCGGCGGCCAGCCTGGCGAGGTGCTTGCCGACCGGGACCGAACCGGTGAACGCCACGTACCGGATCACCGGCGACGCGATGACCTGGCGGGAGATCTGGTCGGGCACCCCGAACAGGACGTTGAGCAGGCCGGCCGGGAGCCCGGCGTCGGCGAACGCCCGGGCCATCAGGCAGGTCGTACCGGGGGTCTCCTCCGACGGCTTGATCACGATGGAGCAGCCGGCCGCCAGCGCGGCCGCGATCTTGCGCATCGGCCCGCCCGCCGGGAAGTTCCACGGCACGAACGCGCCGACGGGCCCGACCGGAGCGGTCCGCACGGACAGCACCTGCCCGGGGTCGGTCGGGATGATCCGGCCGTAGGCGCGGCGCGCCTCCTCGCAGTAGACCTCGAGCTGGGCCGCCGCCCGGTGGGCCTCACCGGTCGCCTCCGCCAGCGGCTTGCCCTCCTCCAGCGTCATCACCCGGCCGATCTCGCCGGCCCGCTCGTGGATCAGCGCGGCGGCGCGGCGCAGGATCGCGCCCCGGCGCTCCGGGCCCGCGTCCCGCCAGCCACCAAACGCCGCGCCGGCCGCGCCGATGGCGCGCTCCACGTCGTCCGGTCCGGCGAACGGCACCCGGCCGAGTACCTGCCCGGTGGCCGGGTTGAGGACGTCGTCGCCGCGGCCGTCCTGGCCCTCGGTCCAGTCGCCGTCGATGTACAGTCCGACCTCAGGGTAGGTCAACGGTCCTCCCGGGAGCTCTTCAGCGCGAAGATGGTGTGCGGCGGGGTTTCCTCGTGGTCGCGCGGCCCGTAGCTGTCGTCGACCCGGTCCATGTCGGCGGCGAACTCGACCCGGCCGCCGCAGGGCGCGTGGATGAAGCGGAAGAAGTTGGAGCCGATCGTGTGCCGTCCCAGCCGCCGTGCCTCGTGCCAGCCGCGGTCGATCATGTCGTTGGCGCCCACGATCACCTCGTCCACCGTGGCCACCTCGTACGCCGTGTGATTGACGCCGGCCCGGTCGGCGCGGTGGCCGAGCAGCAAGGTGTGGTGATCGGTGTCGCCGGGAGCGCGCATGAACACCCCGACGTCGCGGACCCGGTCGGTCGGCACGAAGCCGAGCCGGCCGGTGTAGAAGGCCACGGCCTGCTCCTTGCCGGCCTTCGGGATGTTCAGCGCCACGTGGCACAACCGGATCGGGCGGACCCGGCCCGGATGCCGCACCGGCTGGTTCCACCGGGTCGCGGCGCCGGTCCGGTTGAGACCTGGCCGGTCACCGTGCCAGGTCCGGGGCGTGCTGACCGCCAGCCCGACGCCGAACCCGGTCTCGTCGACCGTGTGCACCTCGCCGTCGTCGCCTGGGCTGGTGCCGAGCGCGGCCGCCAGCTCGGCGAGCGCCTCGGCGCCCTCGACACCCCAGACGACCTCCCTGATCGTCGGCCCGTCCTCCACGGCCGGGGGCAGCGACGGGTCGTCCGCCGCGCGCAGTTCGAGGACCTGCCCGGTCTGGGTGACGAACCGGCCATCTCCGGCCGGTTCCAGCCCGAAGTCCTCGAAGAAGCGGGTGCACTCGCCGAGGTCCGCCACGCCGTAGACCACCCGCTCCACCCGCGTGATCGTCATGGCCAGCAGCTTAGACGCGCCCAGCTGACCGGGCTCGAAGCCTTTTGTTGCAGGTTCAGACCGCCGGGTAACCCGGCCTAGCCGCAAGCCTGCTTTCACTGCAGGATGGGGGTGTTCACCGGCCACGGGAGAGGGAGGGTGCGGATGGAGATTTTTCTCCTGCTGACCGTGGTCGTGGTGGCGATATCGAGCCTGTTCGTGGCGGCCACCCTCAATCGCCGCTCCAGGCAGGTCACCAAGCCGCTGATCGACGACGCGGTAACAGACATCTCCAGCAAGGTTGATGCGGCTCTGAAGAGTCAGCACCAAGAGCTTCAGAGCGGGCTGGACCAGGGCCGGGACCTGGCAGCGGATCGCCAGCGAGAAAATGCCGAGCAGCTCGAGCAGACGACGACCCGGCTGTTTTCGGATGTGAGGCGCGAGAACGAGAAGACCCGGGAGCAACTCGGCCAGATTGCCAATCAGGTCGAGGATATCGTCAGCCGTCTCACGGTAATCGAGCTGCTGACGGCCGACCCCGCGGCGGCCAGGACATCTCCGGGAGAAATTCCTGTGACCGAGGTGACCGACGCCAATAGTCCGCTGGCTGTGGCCGTGCTGGAGGCCGAATCCGACCGCGAGCGCGACGGGTGGGGTAAGCCGCCGCAACTGTATGCCCTGGTCGGCAAGGGCGCAGTCAGCGCTGCCGATCCGGAACTGGGGGCCAGGATCAGCGCGGCTCCGGACAACTCGCTGATCCCGGTCAAGCAGGAAGCGCTGCCACCGGGTGAGCCCCTCGAGGTTCTGGCCCGCGTTCAATGGCCGGATGACGTGACCGGATGCGTGCTGGTGACCGAACTGGTCGTGCTGCCGCCCGACGCCGAGGGGGAGGGACCCCCGGATCCGGCCGGGGTCGAGCAGTGGGCACGTGGTTATCCTGGCGGCCGGCCGGCGCGACTGGCCGTCGGCGTGTCCAGGAGCGGAGATTACACCTGCATTGTGCGGCTGCAAGAAGACGACAGCGTCCGGCTCGATCCGCGGCTGGCCGACGATCTTGTCACCGCCTTGCTGGCAACCTTCTGACGCGGGTCTTTACCAGCCGAAGGGGCTCATGCCCGAACCGGGACCGTCTACGGGGTCCGGCGGACGGCGAATGGGCAGAGCCAGGCGCGCAGCGGGTGGCGCGGCAGGCCTGATGTAGTCCGGCCCGTCGACGGCCTGCGGTGCGGATGCGGGCTCGTCGACCGCTTTCGCTATCGAATCCCAGCCGGTCAGGGCCATCCGGCGGATATCGACCGAAACCCGGTCCGTCCGGGTGTTGCCGATTCCTATTTGCGCGCCGGCGCTCTCGTGGACAAATAGGTTTCCGCCGGGCAGATCCTGGTTCAGGATCCTGAGCGACGGTGCGCTGGCGCGGGTATATGCGGCGGAGACCTGCCGGGTGAAGGAACGCTGCACGGCCGGGTTGCCAGGGTGGCGAACCGTCATGGCCAGGCTCCGGGCCAGATCGGGGCGGTCGTGCAGCATCCGCCCGAGGGAAAGCTCCTGGCCGGTCAGCTTGTAGCTGAAATCATTGCGCATCCGGTTGTGGTCGCCCACCTGAACGCCGCGGGAGTTGTCCACCACAGTCGCACCGTGCTCATCCACACGGGCGCTGATCCGCATCGTCGGGGTCCGAGACGTGTCCGCGAACAGGACACCGCGGCCCGGTGTCGCCGGGCCTGTCGGCAGGCGGTGGCGGAACGCGTAATTGGCCAGCCAGCTGCGCGGATTCGCGACCAGCCTCTCGAAGGACCGCAGCGTGGCCGGATGCCCCTTGAGCAGGTGGTCAAGAGACACCTGCGGCCGGTCCATTCTGAATTGGTACCGGTTCAGCTGCCGGTTGTGGTTTCCAACCTGCACCCCGGCGGACCTGGCGACCGTGATCCTCCGCACATCCGGCCCCAGCCTGACCCGGTGCACCGTGACATCTGCGCCCGTGACAGACCCGGCGGTCACCGTGCGCGGGGCCAATATGTCCTGCGGCGCCGGCGATACGCGGACCGGGGCCGGGATGCTTCCCGCTGGCTGCACTCGCGGGACAGGTCTCGGGTATGCCATGCGCTCAGCCCTTAGCTAGGCAAATCCTAGATCTATGGTGAGTGAACGGCCCCCGCAAGGCAAACGGCTGGGTGAAGGGTCAGGCCGACTTGGTGCTGGCTTCCGCGCGCGGCTGGACCGGCCCGGTGTGCTGCGACCGGGCCTGGCGGCGGAACCAGTCGGTGACGAAGTCCAGGAACAGCTGGACCCGGGCCAGCGTCTGGCCACCGGGGGCGTACAGCGCGTACAGCGGCCGGTCCGGCACGTCGCACCCGGGCAGCACGTTGACCAGGGTGCCCTCGGCCAGGTCGGGCTCGACCAAGCGGATCGGCAACAGCCCGACGCCGCGTCCGGCCAGCGCCGCCTTGCGCAGCGTCTGGTAGCTGTTGGACGAGTAGACCGGGTCGCTGATCTTCAGGTGGACGTCGTGCCCGCCCCGGCGCAGGTGCCAGATCGGGTCGTTGGTGTTCAGCAGGCAGTCGTGGTCGCCCAGCTCGCCCACCTCGGCCGGCTCCCCGGCGCGGTGCAGGTACAGCGGCGCGGCGCAGAGCGCGAACTCCAGGTCGGCGATCTTCCGCAGCATCAGGTTGCAGTCCCGCACGTGCCGGGTGTGGAAGGCGACATCGAAGCCGCGGTCCAGGAACTCGTACGAGCGCTCGGACATCCCGCCGACCTCGAACCTGATGTGGATCTTCGGGTAGTGCGCGGAGAACGCCACGATCGCGTCGCCGACGTCGTTGCTGCCGATCCACTTCGGGCTGATGATGGCCAGCGAGCCTTCGGGCTTGTCCCGCAGGCTCTTCAGCTGGGCGTCCTCCCGGTCGATCTCGTCGATGATCCGGGCGGCGAACTCCGCGTACCTGGTGCCGGCCTCGGTCAGGCTGATGGTCCGGGCGGTGCGGTTGACCAGCCGGACGCCGAGCGAGCGTTCCAGCTCGGCCACGTGCCGGGAGACCAGGGACCCAGAGATGCCGAGCGAGCGGGCAGCCTGGCTGAAGCTCCGGGACTTGGTCACGCCCACGAAGCTGCGCATGATGGTGAGCCGGTCCACGCTCTGACCATACCCAACGTCATGTTTGCCAGTTATGCATCCTTAGCTTGCAGGTTCGGGAACGGGCACGCCGAGCGAGCTGGCGGCCCCGGCCAGCTCGCGCCAGACCTTCGGCCCCAGCGGGATGCCGGCGGCCAGCCGCTCGGCCTCGCACCGGTCGCCGCGCTCCCCGGGCACCAGCACCTCGGCCGCGCCGTCCGCGGCCGGCAGTGCCTTGATCGCGTCGATGGTGTCGTCCACGGTGCCGCCGAACTCGCTGGGGTCGCAGAACGCCGCCACGTCCACCGCGAGGATGAACCCGTTCTGCCGGTGCCGCCGGTCGCCGGCGTGGTAGGCCGGCACGATCGGGTTCCCGGCCAGGCCGCTGGCCAGCAGCTCGAAGACCAGGCTCATGCCGGCGCCCTTCGGCCCGCCGACGGGCAGCGGCACCGCGGCCAGGGCCGGGTCGGTGGTCGGCTCGCCCTCCTTCGTCACCGCGACGCCGGGCGGTAGTTCCTGTCCCGCCGCCTTGAGCTGGGCGATCCGGCCGAGCGCCATTACCGCGGTGGCCATGTCGAGCAGCACCGGCCGGTGCCGGCCCGCGGGCACCGCCACGGACAGCGGGCTGGTGGCGACGGCGGCGCCGCGTGCCCCGGCGTAGGCCATGTTCGGCACCCCGGCGACCACGCCGACCGCGGCCATCCCGGCCTCGGCCGCCTGGCTGGTGTAATAGCCGATGGCGCCGGTGTGCACGGTGCCGCGCACCGACGCCCAGCCGACGCCGCAGGTACGTGCGGCGGTCACCGCCTCGTCGACGGCCCGGTTCATCGCGACCGGGCCCGGCGCGCCGTGCGCGTCCACGATCGCGAGGGCGGCGCGCGGCCGCTGCACCGTCGGCACCGCGTCCGGGGCGGATTCGCCCTTGTCGAACAGCTCGAGGTAGCGCGGCACCCGGGAGACCCCGTGCGAGTCGATGCCGCGCAGGTTGGCCCAGACCAGCGCGTCCGCCACCGCGGCGGCGCCGATGGTCCCGCGCGCGGCGAAGATGCCGGTCACCAGGGCGCGCAGGTCATCGGCTCTGACCCGGATCTTGCTCGGTGCTTCGGTGGGCACGCGCCTCACTCCGTTCGGTAGGTAACTGGGACACGACCACGTTGACCAGGGCACTCTGGCCGCCGCGGACGGTGGCTACGGCCTTCTCCAGCGACGGCATCAGCTCCCGGGTGGTGGCGATGGTGAAGCCCGGGGTCCCGGCCGCGGCGGCCACCGCGGCCGCTTCCGGCTGGGCAGACAGGTCGACGCCCAGCTGGTAGCCGGTGCGGGCGGCGGCACCCTGCGGGTACGCCCGCCGGTGGTTGTGCCGCATGGACAGGTACTTGCCGTTGCTGAAGATCACCACGAGCACGGGCAGGCCGTGCTGGGCGGACGCCATGAGGCCCGGCAGGACCGGGTTGTACAGCCAGGACCCGTCGCCGACGGTGAACGCGACCAGGCGCTCCGGGCCCAGCGCCAGCTTGGCGCCGAGGGCGACGCCCAGGCCCTGGCCCAGGCCGCCCTGCACGTACCGGTACCGGCCCGGGGTGTCGGCCATCAGGTGCCGCGCGATCAGCCGGCTGTGCGTGATGGTCTCGTCGATTACCACCGCGTCGGCCCCGATGACCTCGCGCAGCGCGGCCACGGCCGCCACCGGGTCCACCCGTCCTTCGGTGGCGGCCAGCGCGGCCTGCTCCGCGTCGCGGCGCGCGGCGTCCGCCGCGGCGTGCGCGGCCTCGGCCCGGTCCCGGCGGGCCCGGACCGCGCTCGCATCCACGTCCAGGGCGCGAAGCTGCGCGGTAATCGCCTGCAGCGCCAGCGCCAGGTCGCCGCCGACGTAGCGGTCCGCGGCGAGCACCTGGTAGGCCATCTGCGGGCGGTGCGGGGTCTCGTCGATGACCAGCACCTGCGCGGTCCCCGGCTTGGCGCTCGGCGGGTACCAGGGGGCCCGGCAGCCGGCCAGGACCACCAGGTCGGCGTCGGCGGCCAGCGGGCTGAGCTCGTCCCCGGCGTGCAGCGGATGGGTCCGCGGGAAGCTGGCGCAGACCGCGGACTGGGGCTCCACCACCGGGATGGCCAGCGACTCGGCCAGATCGACCAGCGCGCCGAACGCACCGGCGTCCCGGCCCGCGGTCTCGGTGACGAGCACCGGGCGTTCGGCGAAGGCGAGCAGCCGCGCGGCGGCGTCGACATCCGTCCCGGCAGGCGCGGTCCGGGCCGCGGGCGGTGCCGGGCCGTCGGCGGGCGCCGGCTGCCACGGGGCGAGCAGCGCCTCCGCCGGCGTGTTCACGTACACCGGCCCGGCCGGGACCTGGGCGGCCAGTTCGCCGGCCCGCTTGACCATCCCGTACAGCACGCCGATGTCGGCCGCTGCGCAGGCCCATTTGGTGAACGGCGCGGCCATCGCCTGCGGCCCGCCGACCACCGACAAGTTCCGGTACCACTGCGAACCCGGGTCGCGACCCGCTGCGTCGCCATATCCGGTCGACTCACCGGAGCAGATGACGACGGGGACGCCGGTGAGCAGCGCGCCGTGGATCGCGTTGGCGCCCTGCAGCAGCCCGGCCGCCGCGTGCAGCAGCACCACCTGCGGGCGGCCGGTCACGGCGGCGTACCCGGTGGCCATGCCCACCGCGCTCGTCTCGTGGGCCAGGTCCAGGTATTGCGGGCCCGGGATACCGGCCTCGTGGCGGCGCGCGAGGGCCTCCCAGACCGGCGCCCACTCCGACCCGGCGGAGCAGAAGATGTACTCCGCGCCCAGGTCGGCGGCGGCCCGGATCAGCGCCTCTCCACCGTCGAAGGGGCCGTCGAAGGGGCCGTTCGACGGCTCGCTCACGCCGTCACCGGCACCGGCCAGTCGAGGCACTCGCAGATCCCGCGTCCCATCATCCACTCCAGTTCCTTCCCGGTGAACGGGAAGTGCTTGGTGAACTGCTCGATCGTGTCGGTGTAGGTCAGCCCGTGACCCATCAGCCGGGTCAGGTCCGTGCCCCAGAAGCAGCG
>Ga0335069_10014654_pt1 | contig 10969 bp, 6 predicted proteins | sample Lox_Sample_11_FD_206714 | JGI IMG/M metagenome (GOLD analysis project Ga0335069, IMG submission 206714) | Soil microbial communities from Loxahatchee National Wildlife Refuge, Florida, United States - Lox_Sample_1.1 | ecosystem: Environmental > Terrestrial > Soil > Wetlands | place: USA: Florida... | reverse complement strand
ATCGGATGTGCCCTCCACCACCTGATGCCATTGCGCGAAGGAGCGCCGCGGCGAGAGGATGGCGGGATCGGTGCCGGCGGCGACCGGCTTTGATGGATCGCCGCCCCAGACGACGCGGCGGATACGCTCGGGCCGGAACCAGACGAGATATTCCCCGGGCGTGGTTGAGATCGGGGCGGCCATGACGCCGCTGGCGATCGGCTTGAGCGCCGCGAAGTCCGGCGCATCCGCCGGGAGGGAGGCCGTGGCCATCACCGGGGCGCGGGCCTTCTCGTCCAGCCAGGCGCCGATGCCGCGCAGCGCCGCCGTGCCGGGCACTTCGCCCGTGGTCAGGACCTGACCGTCGCAGAGGAGCGCCGCGCCGGTCGCGCCGACGGGTTCCAGAAGCGCGTGCGTCGTTTCGAACAGCGCCATCCGCCAGTCGCCGTCGCGGGCGACCGCTTCGATCATCCGCTGTTCCAGCCTGCGGACGGACAGCTCGGCCTGCGCCTGGACGAAGCTGTCGAGCGCGGCGATCCGGGTCGCCAGGGCCTCGGCGAGCAGTTCGCAGGCCGCCCGCACCTCGAAATGCACGAAGCGCGGGACGTAGTGGTGGCAGGCGACCAGGCCCCAGAGCCGGCCGCCCACCATGAGCGACAGCACCAGCGTCGCGCGCACCCCCATGTTGCGCAGGTATTGGACGTGGATCGGAGACATGCTGCGCAGGAAGCACAGCGACATGTCGGTATCCGCGCCGGTCAGCGCCGACAGGCGCGGCATCAGCGGCGAGGGGGCGGCCTCCACATCCACCAGGACGCGCACCCGGTTCCGCTCGTAGAGGCGGCGCGCGATGTGGGGAATATCGGACGCGGGATAGTGGTTGCCGAGATATGACTCGAGGCCCGGCTCGCACTGCTCGGCGAAGACTTCGCCGTGCCCATCCTCGTCGAAGCGATAGATCATCACCCGGTCATAGCCGGCGAGCGACTTGATGATCCGGACCGCCTCGTCGCAGAGCGGCCCCAGGCTGGAGGCCGACAGGATCGCCTGCAGCGCGCCCTCGAGGTCGCGCGACACGTCGATCGCGGGACCGGCGCGCTCAAGCTCAATCACCAGGCCGCCGCCCTCCGGCCGATGCAGAAGCCCGTCGTGCTCGACGCCGGCAATCGTGCAGCGGACCGCCTTGGGTATCGTATCGAGCGGATCACCCAGGACGGCGCCGACGCTGTCGGCCAGCGTGAGCGAGAGATCGGCCAGCCGCCGTGCCACGAGGTCGCCCGCCACGCCCAGAAAGCCTGCGGCATTTGCCGAGCACTGCACAATCGAGAGATCGGGCTCCCGAACCAGCAACAGAGCCCCGTGCGGCTGAATGCCCGCCGCAAGGTGGATTTGCTCGCGCTCGCAGTTCGACAGATCAGCCTCGCCGAACGCCGGCGACGGTTGATGGTCAGCGGCCACAATGGCCCCCTGCGTTTCCCCGGGAACGGAGGCTAGCGGACGGTGCCGCCCGAGTCTCCCCCATCGATCCCGTAGCGAGCGAGCTTCGCATACAGGCTCTGACGGCTCAGCCCGAGCAGCTCGGCCGCGAGCGTCCGGTTGCCGTTCGCCAGCTCCAGCGCGGCGTCCACATAGTGGCGCTCGACGACGCCGACCGTTTCATGGACGAGCCGCTTGAGCGATACCTTGCCGACCTGCTCGTCGATGTTGGAAAGCGCGGCGCGCAGACCGCCCGGCTCGGCATTTACCGGAAGGCGGCGCCCGACATCGCGCAGCAACAGGCCAATGGCGGTCGGATCCTCGTCGGTGTCGCCGATAGCGGAGATCTCGATTTCGGCCTCGCCGCCGAGTTCGCCCCGGAGCGTGGTGGAGAACAGGCGCACCGCCTGGTTGCGGAGCAGATGGCTCATCAGCACCGCCATGTCAGCCCCCGGACGGGACAGCCAGCGGGCGAGCGGCTGGCCCAGCACCGCCCCTTCGGAGCCCATCTGGGCGAGCATCAGGAAGGCGCGGTTCGCCCCGCGGATCAGGCCGGAACGGTCGATGATGACGAACGCGTCGGGCAGACGGTCGATCAGTTCGTGCGTCTGCACCCCCTGCGCGAGGTCGGCGGCGCCCTGCCCGTCGCCGGCGGCGACGAATCGCAGCAGGAACACCGCCTCGGGTTCGGAGCGCATCAGCGAGGCGCGGACGGTCCACGCCTTGCGCTCGACGCCCAGATGGACGATGACGCCGGCCGCCTTGCCGCTTTCGCGCACGCGGTCCAGCATCGCCCGCATGGCGGTCCGTTCCGGCCCGGTCAGGCTGTCGAGCAGGGGGAGGCCGGCGACGCGGTCCGGCTGCTGCGCGAGCCCGAGAGCGCGCAGCGCGGCCGGATTCGCCTCGCTGACGCGCATGGTGGAGGCGCTGAGCAGGATCACCGGCTCGCTGGAGACCCGGAACAGCATCCGGTAGCGGGTCTCGATCTCGCGGAACTTCCAGTAGTCCCGCTCCATCGCCTGCTGCGCGGCGACCAGACGGGATTGCAGCTCCGCGACCGCCTGCAGGCTTTTGCCGATGGCGAGGAGGCCCGCCTTGCCGCCGAGCCTGACGGCGGTGTACTCGACCGGCAGTTCCAGGCCGCTCGGGAACCGTTGATTGACCTGCCGGAAGGCCGAGACGCCCGTGTTGCGGGCGTCATCCAGGATGCGCTGAACCTTGTCAGCGCCCACGTCGGCCACCGTGTCCCGCCACTGCTTTCCCACCCAGGCGCCCATATCCTGGCCGATGATGGCGCTGGACAGGGTGGCACCCTGGATGAAGCCGCGCCCGTCAAGACGGAGCACGATATCGGGCTGAACATTGATGCCGGAGGCGATGTCCATCGGTCCGTTCCATATCGCCGACGCGGGCGTTCAGCGAGAAGATGTCAGTCAAACTTGACACGCTTATAGATGGGGGGGCCGGGGTCGTCCATCAACGTTGGCGTCAGGGCGGCATTGCAACTTTCGGGCCGTCAGCCGCACGAGCCGCCCCCAGGAGCGGCCATCGCCGGGGCGCCGGCGCTCCGAACCGCTCCGGGCTCCGGTTGCTTGATGCGGAACCACGCGACGTAGAGCGCCGGAAGGAAGATCAGGGTCAGCACCGTCGCGATCGCGAGACCTCCCGCGATGGCGTAGGCCATCGGTCCCCAGAAGATCGTGGGCGCGATCGGGATCATGCCCAGGATCGCCGCGGCGGCGGTCAGCAGGATCGGGCGGAACCGGTGCGCGGTCGCCTCGATCACCGCGTCCCAGGGTTCGCGGCCATGCGCCTTCTCGGCCTCGATCTGGTCGATCAGGATCACCGAGTTGCGCGCGATCATGCCGGTCAACGCGAGGACGCCGAGCAGCGCGACGAACCCCATCGGCTTGTCCGCGATCAACAGAGCCGCGACGACCCCGATGACGCCGAGCGGCGCCACGCTCAGCACAAGGAACAGCTGATGGAAGCTTTGCAGCTGGATCATCAGCACGGTCAGGACCAGGACCAGCATCAACGGCAGCACTGCGACGACCGAACTCTGCGCCTTGCCGCTTTCCTCCACCGTGCCGCCCACGTCGATGTGGTAGCCCTCGGGCAGACTTGCCCTCAGCGTCGCGAACGTCCTGGCCAGGTCTTGCACGACGGTCGCCGCCTGCACGCCGGGCGCGAGGTCGGCCTGCACGGTCACGGTAGGCAGCCGGTCGCGGCGCCAGACGATCGGATATTCCCGCCCGTACTCCACGGTTGCGATCTGGCTCAGCGGAACGGTCTGGCCATTCGGCAGCGGCACCTGCAGCGAGCGGATCGCGGACAGGGACATGCGCTGGTCGGCGGAAGCGCGGACCAGCACATCGACCAGATAGATGCCGCTCCGCATCTGAGTCGCGGTAACGCCCGATACGACCGCGTTCAGCGCGAGCGCCAGCTGCTGCGAGCTGAGCCCGAGCAGACGCGCCTGATCCTGGTCCACCTGGATCCTGACCGTGCGCGCGGGCTCGATCCAGTTGTAGTTGATGTTGCGGGCGCCGGGATCGGAACCCAGCACGTCGGCGACCTTGAACGCGATGTCGCGCACCTGGTCGGGCTCCGGCCCCCTGACGCGGTACTGCAGCGGCCATCCGACCGGCGGGCCCAGTTCCAGCGGATAGACGCGCCCGACCGCGTTCGGGAAATCGTTCGCCAGCGCCTGTTCCAGCCGCGCCTTCACCCTCTCGCGCTCCGCGACACCCTTGGTGACGACGACCGACTGGGCGAAGAAATCGTTCGGGAGCTGGACGTTGAGCGGCAGGTAGAAGCGCACGGCGCCCTGCCCGACATAGGTGCTCCAGTGATCCACGTCCGGATCGGTCTTCAGCAGCGCGTCGAGCCGGGCCGAGGCGGCCTGGGCCGCATAGATCGAGGCGTTTTCCGGAAGTTGCAGGTCCACCAGCAGCTCGGGCCGGTCCGACGAGGGGAAGAACTGCTGCGGGACGAAGCGCGTGCCGTACAGCGCCGCTCCGAACGCGGCGAGCGTGACGAGGATCGTGATCCAGCGCGCCCGCATCGCGATCGTCAGCACCCTGCGGAAGCTGCGCATGATGGGGCCGGGCTCGCCCGAATGCGCCAGCTTCGGCTTCTTCAGGATCCAGACGCCCAGCACCGGCGCGAACAGCACCGCGACGAACCAGGACGAGATCAACGCGATCGCAACCACGGCGAAGATCGAGAAAGTGTATTCGCCCGCGGCGCTGCGCGCGAAACCGATCGGCACGAAGCCGGCGATCGTCACGAGCGTTCCGGTCAGCATCGGAAACGCGGTATGCGTATAGGCGTAGCTCGCGGCGGTTTCCTTATCGTCGCCCGACTCCAGCCGGGAAACCATCATCTCGACCGTGATCATGGCGTCGTCCACCAGAAGGCCGAGGGCGATGATGAGCGCGCCGAGAGAGATGCGCTGAAGGTCGATGCCGAAGTACTTCATCGCCGTAAACACCGTGGCGAGAACGAGAGGAATTGCGATCGCGACGACGGCCCCCGCGCGCAGGCCCAGGCTGAGCAGGCTGACCGCAAGAACGATGGCGACCGCTTCCCAGAGGGCTTCCATGAACTCGTCAACGGCATGCGCGACCGTGACCGGCTGGTCGGCAACCAGCGCCGGCTCTATCCCGACGGGCAGATTCGCGGTGATCTCCGACATCGCCTGCGCGATGTTGCGGCCGAGCGCAAGGACGTCGCCGCCCTTGCGCATCGCGATCGCGAGCCCGATTCCAGATTGGCCGTTCACGCGGAACATGGGCTGGGCGGGGTTGATGGGACCGCGCGTGATATGCGCAATGTCGCCCAGGCGGATGATCCGGCCATTCTTCGCGACGAAGTTGACGGCCAGGACATCCTGTTCGGACCGGAATGCGCCCGAGACACGGACCAGGATCTTCTCGTCGGACGTCTGCACGACGCCCGCGGGCGTCACGGCGTTCTGCGCCTGCAGCGCGCCGATCAGCTCCGTACGGTCAACGCCGAGTCCCGCCAACTGCTCCGTCGAAAACTCGACATAGACGCGCTCGTCCTGGGCGCCCAGGATGTCGATCTTCGCAACGTCCGAAACTTGCAACAGCTTCTTTCGGATCTCGACGGCGTAGTCGCGCAGCTGACGGTCGGTGAACCCGTCTGCCGTGAGGCCATAGACGATGCCGTAGGTGTCGCCGAACTCGTCGTTGAAGCCGAAGGTTGCCCCCAACGGCAGCGTGTTCTGGATGTCGCGCACCTTCTTGCGCACTTGGTACCAAGCGTCGGAGACCTGGGAAGGCGGAGTGGAGTCTTTCAGGGCGACGAAGATCGTCGCTTGACCCGCGATGGTGTAGCTTTTCAGGTAGTCGAGGTTCGGCGTTTCCTGCAGCTTGCTTTCGATGCGATCGGTCACCTGCTCGAGCGTGTCGCTCACCGTGGCGCCGGGCCACACGGCCTGCACGACCATCGTCTTCACGGTGAAGTCTGGATCTTCGCTCCGGCCCAGTCCCAGGTAGTCCCAGACGCCCGCGATCACGATCATCAGCATGAAGAACGTCACCAGCGAGCGGTGCCGCAGCGCCCATTCGGAGAGATTGAAGCGGATCATTGGGCTTCTCCAAGCAGGCGAACCTTCTGGCCGGGGCGCAGCACCTGAACCCCGGCAGTGACGACGGTCTCGCCGGTGTCGATGCCCCGCGCGATGACGACGCTTGCGGGGTCGTAGCGCACGACATCGACTTTTCGCAGCGCCACCTTCATGGTCTGCGGATCGACCACCCATACGGCGGCATGGCCGTCGGCCTCGGTCAACGCGCTCGGTGGAACCTCGACGCCCGGCGGCGGGGCCAGCTTGATGCTGCCGGTGACGGTCGCGCCAAGCTGCATCGACTCAGGCGGATCGATGACGCCGACCTTCACCTGCCAGGTGCGGGTGACGGGATCGGCCTGCGGCGAGACCTCGCGCACACGGCCCTCGGCCTTCACGCTGGGATCGTTGGTGAGCGCCAGCTGCACCAGCGGATCGCGCGGACCGCTTCTGATGAGCTGTTCGGGCACGTCGAAGACCGCGTCGCGGCCGCCTTGCCGCGCGAGCTGCACGATCATCTGCCCGGCATGCACCACTTCGCCCGGCTCGGCGCCCTTCGCCGTCACCACACCGGCGGCATCGGCGAACAGCACGGTATATGCCAGCTGATCCTCGGCGAGCCCCACCTGCGCCCCGTCCGCGTCAACCTCGGCTTGGGCGGTGTGAAACGCCTGTTCCGCGGTGTCGAACTGCGCGCGCGGCGTCCAGCCCTCCTTCACCAGTGCCTGCTTGCGTCCGTAATTAAGGCGCGCGTCGGTCAGGCGCGCTTCGGCGGCGCCAAGCGTGGCCTGCGCGGAACGCAGGGCGTTCTGCTGGTCCTTGGGATCCAGCCGGGCGACAAGCTGCCCGGGCTTCAGCTGGTCGCCGACATTGACCGGGCGCTCCAGCACCCGCCCGTCGATGCGAAAGGCGAGGCTGACCTCGTCCTTCGCGCGGATCTGGCCGGTCAGCGACATGGTTTCGCCTTCCGCCTTGCGCTCGACCGTGACCGTCCGGACCGGCCTCGCGGATTCGGCCTGCGGCGGCTTCTTCTCGCAGGCCACGAGAGAAGCGGCCAGAAGGGCGGAGAGGCAAATCCGTAACGTGTCCATGACGTACAGCCTTCAGCGAGAACGGCGGCAACCGCGATCGGCCGGCGCCCGGGGCAGCGGCTTGGAAAAAGCGCCGCGCAGTGGGCGTCTTGTAATGCACTACACAGTGCAGTATAGTGTCTTACGCATATAAGTGCAATCGGCGGTGCGCATGGATTCACATCGCTTCACCGAGGCCAGGGCCCCGATCGCGCGCCGCGCGGGGTCCCGGGAAGCGATCGTCGAGGCCGCGGGGCGCCTGTTCCTGGAACGCGGCTTCGGCGCGGTGAGCATGGATGATCTCGCCGATGCGGCCGGGCTGGCCCGGCGGACGCTCTACAACCAGTTCTCAAGCAAGGAGGAAATCTTCCGCGACATGCTCGGCAGGGTTGCGGGCCAACTGGAGGACCGCTTCCCGTCCGGGCTTGAAACCCAGGGCGACGCCGAGGACGTCCTGGGCAAGATCGCGCGCATCATTCTCGATCTGCACACCGACCCCGACTATCTCGGCTTCCTGCGCATGGTGGTGGCGGATGCCCGCCAATTCCCGTGGCTGGCGGAAGCGTTCGGCGCGGTGATGGAGCCGCAGATCCGACGGCTGATCGACTATCTCGCGCATCTGACCGCGCTCGGCCTTCTCGATTGCACCGATCCGGTCCTGGCGGCGCATCAGTTCATCGGCATGCTCAACCAGTTCTCGCTGTGGCCGGTCCTGGTCGGCCGCGCGCCCATTCCGCTCGCGCCCGAGCGCCTGGTGGACGAGACGGTGCGGATGCTCCTGCAGCGCTACAGGCGCAAGGGACCGAACGGAGAGGCCCGAGCCAGCGCAGGACGGCACGCAAAGCGCCGGCGCCGGGCGGGGTGACGGGCGGCAGCGGTGCCCGATGCCGGCCCGCTCGGATCGCGGCGTTCGTCAGCCCGCGGCGTGGCGGCCGTTCCCCGCCACGGCGTGAAGCCACGCACAGTCGGGCAGGCTGACCGGCGCGCGCACGCCGCGCGCGGCCGCGGACAGGCGCATCTCCCGCAACCGCGCGCGCAGCGGCGGCTCCAGGTAGAGCCGCTCGTGGCCCCACAGGCTAGGCCCGTCATGCGTCTCGTGCGGTTCCCAGGTCTGCGGGTCGATGACGCGCCCGCCCCAGCCGTACTCCACGAAGAACCCGGACGGGGAGTGGGTGTAGAACGAGGTCATGTGATCGTTGGTGTGCCGGCCGAGCGTGTAGGCGACGCGCCCGTCGTCGAGCTGGGCGAGATCGTAGCCCTGGCCCACGTCGTCCAGGCCGCAAAGCTCGACCATGAAATGATGCAGCCCGCGCTTGCCGGACCCCACCATCGCGAAGCTGTGGTGCCGTCCGTTGATGTGGAAGAAATAGAGCCTGTAGGGCTGCAGCCCGTAGTCGCTGACCCGGAATCCCAGCAGGTCGCGGTAGAACGGCAGCAGAGGCGCCACATCCTCGACGTTCAGCACGGCGTGCCCCATGCCGAGCGGCCCGGTGCGGAAGCCGGAGATCGGGCGGCCCGGCTGGAAAGGATCGTTCGCAACCGCTGGTCCGTGGAACACTTCGAGACGGTTGCCCGCCGGATCGTGGAAGACGATCAGCTCGGCGACGTGACGCTCGTCCGCCAGGGCACGCGGCGCACGGCGGACCGCGACGCCATGCGCGTCGAGCCGCGCCGCAAGCGCATCGAGCGCCGCCGCATCCGCAACCTCCCAGCCCAGGAAGTCGAGCCCGTCGCCCTCGTCGCCGGTGACGATCAGTCGCTGCCTGCGGTCGTCCATGCGGAAGGCGCGCACCGCCCCCGCGCGGTCCACCGGCTGCATGCCGAGCAGGCCCGTCGCATACGATCCCCAGTCGTCGAGGCGAGACGAGCGGATCCCGATATAGCCGAGCGCGCGCAGAGCCGTGCTCGTGTCCATGGCCGTGTTCTCCCTCCAGGTCAGGCGGCTTCGGCGATCACCGGATTGCGCAGCACACCGACGCCGCTGATCTCCACCTCCACGATATCCCCGGGGCGCATGAACAGCGGCGGCTTGCGCTTCAGGCCAACCCCGCCCGGCGTGCCGGTCGCGATGACGTCGCCGGGCAGCAGCGGCAGGACGGCGGAAATGTAGGCGATCTGGCCGGGAATGTCGGTGATCATCAGGCTGGTGCCGGTGTGCTGCACGACTTGGCCGTTCAGCCGAGTCTCCAGCGTCAGGCGGGAGGGGTCGGGAATCTCGTCGGCGGTCACCAGCCACGGCCCGAAGCCGCCGGTTCCGGCGAAGGTCTTGCCGGCGAGATACTGGCTGGTGTGGCGCTGCCAGTCGCGCACGCTGCCGTCGTTGTAGCAGGCATAGCCTGCCACGTGGTCCAGCGCCCGTCCGGCCGGGATGCGCCGGCCGGGCTTGCCGATCACCACGGCAAGCTCGCCCTCGTAGTCGAATTCATCCGAAACAACCGGCTTCACCAGCGGCTGCAGATGGCCAACCTGGCTGCCGGCGAAGCGTGCGAACAGCGCGGGCTTCTCGGTGACGGTGCGCGCGGTTTCGGCCACGTGGTCGCGGTAGTTCAGCCCGATGCAGACGATCTTGTCGGGGTCGGGAATGACCGGGGCAAGCGTGAGGCCCTCAAGCGGCATGTCGGGCGCGGCGCCCTGCGCCACGCGCTCCGCCTCCCCGAGCGCGCCGGCCGCGAGCAGCGAGCGCAGCGTGGGCAGGCGGTCGCCGAACCGTCGGCCGAGATCGACGACGCCGCCGTCCTTCACGACGCCGTAGCCGGGCTTGCCCGATATGATGAACGAGACGAGCTTCATGGCAATTCCTTCCGGTATCTTTTGAAAGCGGTCAGACGCAGGCCGCGAGGGCGCTCAGCTCCTGAACGGAGCGCACTGCGCCCAGGACATAGCGGTCGGGGCGCAGCAGGACGGCCGATGCATCTGCAGACCGCAGAAAGGACGAGGTTTCGGGCGAGTCGTCCTGCACGATGACAATGTCGCGCTCCGCCAGCCGATCGCGTGCGTGGGATGGCAGGCCGCCGCCGAATTCCGGCTGCATTAGGGCGGCGAACCGGTAGCCGACCGCATCGTCGAGCCGCCTGCCGTCCCCAAGCCGGGGCTGCGGCGCGATCTGCCGGGCGATCCCGTTCCAGCCCGGCGCAAGGCCCGGACCCAAGGGCGGCACGATCGAACGCATCCGCGACGCCGCGCCGCCCTGGAGGACCGAGGCGGGGACTGCGGCTTCCATCGCCTTCGTGTTGATCAGGCCGCCGAGCCGGACCGCCAGCTCGATATACGCGCGCACATGCGGCGACCGTTCCGACTGATATGTATCGAGCAGCGCGTCGCCGTTGAGTCCGCGCAGCACGCGGCCGAGCTTCCAGGCGAGGTTGCCCGCGTCGCGCATCCCGGCGCACATGCCCTGGCCCAGGAACGGCGGCGTCAAATGGGCGGCGTCGCCCGCGATCAGCAGGCGCCCGCTGCGCCAGACCGGCGCGATGGCGGAATGGAAGGTGTAGAGCGCGTGCCGCTCCAGCGCGACGTCCTCGGGCCCGACCCAGGGCTTCAGCAGCTCCATCACCCGAGCCGGCTGCGTGATGGTTGCGCCATCCTCATCGGGAAGCACCGCAATTTCCCAGCGCCGCCGGTCGCCGGTGCCGCGCACGTAGGTCGCGGATCGCCGCGCGCTGCAATATTGCACGCTGTGATCGCCGAGATCGGGACGCGGGCGCTTGAGGATCGCGTCGACGACCAGCCACCGCTCATGGAAGCCCAGATCCGCCATCGGCGCGCCCATCAGGCGGCGCACCAGCGAGCGCGCGCCGTCGCAGCCGACCACGTAGCGCGCGCGGCATTCGGCGATCTCGCCGGTCGC
>Ga0335069_10014652_pt1 | contig 10970 bp, 9 predicted proteins | sample Lox_Sample_11_FD_206714 | JGI IMG/M metagenome (GOLD analysis project Ga0335069, IMG submission 206714) | Soil microbial communities from Loxahatchee National Wildlife Refuge, Florida, United States - Lox_Sample_1.1 | ecosystem: Environmental > Terrestrial > Soil > Wetlands | place: USA: Florida... | reverse complement strand
CGATCCTTCACTACCTGCTACGAACAGGGAATAGCACACTCGACTACCGTCAACCGGTCACACGAAGAAACTCGACCAGCTACTTGACCGACGCTCTAGGAGGCTGTCGGGCGGCGTGTATCGTCCTTCAGGGGCGCTTCCGGGTGCCAGCCGTGCGAGCGCCTGTTCCTTCAGCTTCATGTCGGCGTGTAGGTAGACGCGTGTGGTGGCCGGCGAAAAATGGCCCGAGCCACAGGGCGATGACGGTGATGTCGATGCCTGCGTGCAGCAGTGACATGGCCGCCGAATGGCGGAGGTCATGCATGCGCGGAGGCCGCCGGCCGGCGGGAACGGTGATCCCCGCGTGGGCGAGCAGCCGGGCGAACGCGTCTTCCAGCTGGCCGGGGGACAGCGGCGTCCCGGCCCGGGTCAGGAGGAACCGGTCGCACCGCGGGGCCGGGCAGAGCCGGTCCCGGCGCGACGCGTAATGCCGCAGCATCCGGGTGACGGTCTCGTGCAGCGGGACGTGCCGACTGGCGCCGTGCTTGCCGTTGATGATCGTGATGACACCGTTGTCCAGGTCGGCGTCCGCGCAGGTGAGCGCGACAGCCTCCCCGATTCTCATGCCTGTCGACGCCAGGAGGCAGATGACGGCCTGGCAGGACGCGGCGGCCAGCGGGGAGCCGAGCGTCCCGGCGGCATGGGCCAGCGCGTCGATTTCCTCCTGCGTGTAAGACGGGTCGGTGACGGCAAGATAGCGGGCGAAGCAGCGCGCGGCCGACAGGCGGCGCGCGTGCCAGACGGCGGATGCCCCGGCCGGACGGGTCGCCCAGGCCACGGCGTTCGCGGCGGTGACGGTGGACTCCCCGGCCGCTTCCAGGTCCGCGATATAGCTCATCAGCAGCCGGGCCTGGCCTTTGAGCCGGTAGCCCAGTGACCGGCGGGTCTGCAGGTATCCCTCGGCTGCCTGCCGCAGCGTGCCGGTCACGGCGCGGCCGCCACGGGACAGGGGCGGGCCAGTGCCCGCAGGGCCGTGATGTTGGCCTTCGCGTAGATCAATGTGGCGCGCTGGCTGCGGTGGCGGAGCAGCTGGCCGATCTCCTCCAGCGAGGCGCCGTCCGCGGGGAGGTCGCAGGCGACCGAGTGGCGCAGGCGGTGCGGCCCGAACGGCTCAATCCCGGCCCGGCGGCAGGCCCGGCGGACGATCGTGCAGATGCAGGTGTTGCGCGCCAGCCCGGCGAACGGCGCGCGGACCGTGATGAACAGGCGCCGGTCAGCGGTCCGCGCCCGGCCGCGGCGCAGGTAGTCCGTGACCGCCTCGCCCACGTCGGCGGGAGCGGCATCCGGTCGGCCGATCCGCCCTTGCCGTGCACGGTGCTCAGGCCGGCGTGCCAGTCCAGGTCATCCAGCATCCGGCGAGCATGGCAGCCACCGCCTGCGCGGTCGCCGGCGTCCTCCTGCCGGTCCTGCCGCGCCGGGAAACGGCCGGGACCGCGTCCGCCAGCGGCCCGGAGATCAGGCCGCGGACGTGCATGAACCGCAGCAGCGACCGCAGCGCTGTCGCGGCATGCCGGGTCCCGTCCGGGGTCTGCTCGCGGGCCGTGCGGACCATGAACGCGATCACGTCCCCGGCCGCCAGGCCTCCCGGCATGCCCTCGCGGGCAAGGCAGGCTTCCGCGAACGGGCGGGCGTTGCGCACGTAATAGGCCCGCGTCCGGGTGCCCAGGCCCCGCTCGCCTTCCAGGTAGCGGTCCCACGAGTCCAGGAGCAGCCCGGCCGGCCCCCGGGGGCCGGGTCCCTCCGGAGGCGGCGAGGCGCCGATGCCGCGCAGGTATCCCAGCAGCGGGCCGAGCGCCTGCATGTGCACGTACTCCCTGCACCCCCGGGCCTTCCGGCCGGCGAGGAACTCCGCCGTGGCATCCTCCGTGAGAACGGCAAGCCCGGCGGACTCCAGGTGGCGGCTCAGCTCAGCGGTCAGCCGCAACTGGACAGTCGCCGACAGCGGCGTGTACCCGAGCCTGGCGAGTTCAGCCTCGAATCCGGCGGCGTAAGGCTTGAGCGGGCCGCTGAAGCGAACGCGTGACGCGATGTCCATGATGCCTCCCTGAGATATACCGGCGAGGGCCAGTCATCCCAAGGTGACCCAAGGAACATGATCAACTACATAACGTGAATCAACAGTATTATCCCGTAACCACCGGCAGCGTCAGCCCTTGCCAGCCACGGCTTTCGCTGCAGTCCCCGGCATAATCCCGCACTCGGGATAATGGGCATTATTCCGAGTTCCCGATAAGGCGCGATGCCGCCGAAACGACGGCGGCGACCACGTTGCCAGGACGCGCTCCGCGAGACTGGCTAGTGGATTGAGGCCCAGATGACGATTGCCGCAGAGACGCTTCCTTACGAGCCTGACAGGTCAGGACGTCTTTGAGTCCCCGCTGGCAGCCACGGTTGGTTCGGTGGCAGGCTGATAGGTCTCCCTCGGCATGCTGAAGTAGTCCGATCTGCCCCAGAACCGCACGTAGAGCATGATCGCCACGCCGATTCCCAGCATGACGTACAGCGAGACGAGATCGCTGCCGCTCCAGCCGCCCAGCCCCTCTACAGATCGCACGATGATGTAGGCCAGGAACCCCGCCGCGGCGAGCGGGAACACCACGATGTGGATGAGGTTCCACACGCCGGTCGTGGCGAGCTTGCGGTAGTACACCGCGGTCGCGATGCCGGTCAGCGCGTAGTACAGGGCGAACAGCAGCCCGTCGACGCTGACGACCGTGGTGAAGGAATCCTGCACCGACCCAGAGCCGAAGGTGTACAGCCAGACCCCGATGGAGGCGATGACGCCGATGATGATGGTGGCCAGGACCGGGGTCTTGAACCTCGAATCCGTCTTCCCGAACGCTCGCGGCAGCACCCCGTCCGAGCCCATCGCGAATGTCACCCGCACGCCCGACACCAGGCTCGCGAGGGTCGATCCCAGTGCCGACAGGGCCACCGCCAGGATCATGTACTTGGCCAGCGCCGAGCCGGAGATCACCTGGGCGATGTAGGACAGCGCGTTGTCGCCGTTGGCCTCCAGGTCCTTGGTGTGCACGGCACCCTGCAGCGCGAAGGTCAGGAACGCGTACATCAGCGCGAGCACGATCACCGAGGCCACCACGGACTGGCCGGGCTTTTCCCTGGCGTCAGAGGTCTCCTCGTTGACGAGGATCCCGGTGTCCCAGCCGCTGAACATGTAGACCGCGATCAGCGAGGCGGAGATGAAGCCGCTGATACCGCCCATGCTGCTCCAGGAGAACCAGCTCCAGCTGAACGGGACCGAGTGCGGGTTGTGACTGAAGACCGCGACCAGGCACCAGATGGCGAGGATGCCGACCCCGGTGTACTCGATCGCGATCAGAACCCACTGGGTCCACGCCGTCAGCTTGATCCCGATGTAGGCGATGGCGGTGACCAGTATCACCGCGACGAACCCGACGATCGCCTCGCCGGGTCGGCTGCTGGAGTTGCCGAACAAGGACACGACGTAGGGGCCGATCGGCAGGGAGATCGAGACCACCCCGACCACGTAGGCCAGGATCGTGATCCACCCCACGATGAACCCGAAGTACGGGGAGATGGCACGGCCGCCCCAGGCGTAGGTGGCCCCGCAGTTCACCCGCCATCGGTTGAGGCGCCGGAACGCCGCCGCGATCGCGAGCATCGGCAGCCCGCAGATCAGGATCGCGATCGGGCTGGCGAACGAACTGGCGGCGACCAAGGCGGCCAGGACCAGGGCCATGGACGCGGTGGACGCGGACGAGCCGAGCGCTATCCCGATGTTCCCGGCTAGGCCCAGCGCGTTGCGGGCTAGCCGGTTGCCGTGTTCCTGCGGTTCCGCGGCGCCGACGTCGACGGCGGTGGCCTTTGCTGAGGTGTCGTCCATGCCTGGCTCCTCCTGATGCCTGGGCTAGCAGTGCTCGGACGGGCTGGGCGCCACGTCGAGCGCCGGGTTGCGGTCGAAGAACCCGGCCGGCTTGAGCATGAATCCGGCCCGTTCGGTCGGCATGACCGGCCAGTCTTCGGGCCTGGTGATGTGGTGACTGCCCAGCGTGTACCACAGCACGACGTCGGTGTCCTCGATCGGGCGGTCGGCCTTCGTCCATGCGGGCAGTCCGGCCCCGCCCGGGTGCTGGTTGGGGTAATCGCCGGCCGGGAACCGCTCATCGGGGTGATAGGAGGTGACCCACAGGTGCCGGGTCGCGAATGCCGCGCGCTGGGTCACCGGAGCATCGGGGTGGCTGAAAAGCAGGACGTTGCTGCCGGGGACAAGCTTGTACGCCGGCTCATGCCCGAGTTCGTTCCGGTTGCCCGGATTGGCGACCAGCCAGTACCGGCCGCGCAGCGGGTCGATCACGCGCTGTGCCTCCGATTCCCGGCGCAGCGGCCGTTTCACCGGCCGGAACGCGTTGCCGAACGGGTTGCCGGATCCCGGCGGGACGGCCTCGGTATCCACCTCATAGACGGTGTTGCGCAGCCCGTCCACCGCCATGTCCAGGCGAAGGCTGAGGAAATGCTGGTGATGGCCCGCCAGGGTCTGTGGCGCGACCAGGGTGCCGAACTCGCTGGACTCGCCGGCAGCCAGCGCGCTGGTCAGGACGATGCCGGTGAGCTTCACCTCGAACTCGATGGTGCCGTCCTGGTAGAAGTACCAGTAGAACGCGTACTCGTAATTGCCCGCCGTGATGATGAATGAGATGACCAGTCGGCGGCTGCGGCGGGTTTCGGTCGTCCCCAGCGCAGGGTCGAAATGCTTCCAGAGCAGGCCGAAGTCTTCCTCGTGCAGGCAGATGGCCTGCCTGATCGTGTACGGTTCGCCGTCCGAGCCGACGAGATCGACGTCGAGATAGCGGATTTCCCCGAGGCAGTCACAGCCGAGCTCGAGTGAGTTGGCCATGATCCCGATTCCGTATTCGCCGATGTCGAAGGCGTTACGCCAGCCCTGGAACGGCCGCGGGTCGGCGTAAGGGATGAACAGTTCTGCCACCGAGGCGCGCCAGATGACCGGCCGTACCCTGCCCTGATCCTCGTAGCCGACGGTGTACAGGACAAGGCCCTCGCGGGCGGTGTAACCCAGGCGAACCCGCCAGCGTTGCCAGCGGACCTCCCAGCCATTGATTTCGAAGCTCGGCCCGTCAGGCTGAATGATCTCGAGCGGCTTGAGATCATCTCGCAGCGGCCCGACGCGATTGGTGGCGTAGGCGCCCGAGCCCGGCGGCAATGGCACCATGCCCAGGTCCTCCACCCGCACCACTGTCATGTCGTCGAGGTCCACGATGGCATGAAGTCCGTGGACGGGCTTGGCGTACGGGTTGTCATCAGGCCGCTCGCGATAGAACAGCAGCGTCCACGCGACCCGGCGTCCTGCCTCGTCAGGTTGCGTGAACGTGCCGATCCCCCACGGCTCAACCAGCACCTGCTCGGGCCTGGTAATGCCGCGACGCTCAAGGCCCGCCAGAATCCTAGGGTCAGCCCTGGTCACGAGCCCGCACTCCTCGTATTCCGCCAACGTCACGGGGGCGTACGCATCTGGGACGGCCCGCCAGGACATGAGCGAGTCGGCGCTCAGAGACACGACAGCCTCATAGGTTGTGTGCTGCGCCGGTTCCAGCAGGACGACGAACGCCTCTCGCGGCACCGCAGTCGCGCCCGGTACGTGATGATTGCTGGCGGGCGGATCGACACCGGAGCTTGTGGCCAGGACGGCAAATGGCACCTGGCTCTTGAGCGGCTCGTTCAGGCTCACCGAGACGAACCGTGCGCCGGGTGTTGCCAGCCCATTCCGCCGGAGGATCTCGACCGCCTGCGAGATCTCGCAGGCATCGAGCGGATCTAGCGGATGGCGGGCTCGGCCGGCCCGCTGCTCATGGTCGGGCTGTGGCCCTTCATGACCTTGGCCGCAAGCTACCACCGGCGTTCCCTTCCGCCACCCAGCGCTGCCTTCCTCGGCGGCTCCGCCAAGTTTCGCCTGTGACACACCTAACTGCGTATGGACCTCTAACGGCAGGTTCGGCACCGGGAGATGGTACAGGAGACCTGAACAGCCTGGCTAGGCTTTGTGGCCCTATCGCCCTGTTCGTCTTGGTTCGCCCCCCCTCCGGAATCGGCGCATCGTCGGCGCAGATCGCGTTGCCTGGCGGCTGCAGCCGTCGCTCAGAAGCGCGCCGGACGCCGGGATTCCTGGCGGCAACGAACCGTTGAGTGCGGCCAGCGAGAGCTCGCAGTCGGCGTCGGCGGCTTCCCCTCCGGGGGCGACGTGAGCAGCGGGGCATGCCAGGGTGCCCAGGGCGCGCATATTTTGCCCGTCGTTATCACATGCTGCTGGGTTTGACCGTATGGTTTGGGGAGTGGCTGACCCGAGGGCCGGGCTGGCGACCGCTGCCTGCGGCTGGCCTGGAGATGCTATATCCGGTTTACGCGAGCGATGGCACAAGGAAGCCCCTGAGTCAGGCGGGCCCATACGATGGGAGTACGGATGACGAGCCAGACCCTGACTAACGTACAGGAACCCCAGACTATCGAGTCCCGGCTCCAGCCCAATGCCATCAGCACTGCCCAGGATACGGTCATCGGCATGGCCTATGCGGCCCCGACGCTAACGATCGGGCTGACACTGGCCGGGCTCGCCGCGGCGACCTCTTACGCCGTCGGACCGATCATCCTGCTCACAGCCGTTCCCATGATCATCATCGCGAACGCCTACCGTCGGCTGAATCTGTGGAACGCCAACTGCGGTGCCTCCTTCGAATGGGTCGGCCGGGCGATCAATCCGTATCTCGGCTTTTTCACCGGCTGGCTGATGATCGCCGCCACCCTCACCGGAACGACCTCCGGCGTAGTGGTACTCGGTCCGTCCATCCTGGCCCTCTTCGATGCCAATCCCACGGCCACCTGGCCGAATGTCTTTATCAGCACGGGCGTCATACTGGCGATGCTCGTGATCGCGATCGTCGGCATCCGCCTTACCGCACGCACTCAGGTCGGCATGGCCGCGATCGAGTACGCCATCCTTATTGCCTTTGCGATCGCAGGCTTGATAGCGGTGCTCAGCCACCGTCACGGCACTTTCCCGATCACAAAGGAGTGGTTCCAGCTCACGGGGATCGGCGGGCACGGCAGCCTCGCGGCAGGGCTCCTGATCGCGGTGTTCATGTACACCGGATGGGACGCGACCGTATACGTCAACGAGGAGGTCAAGCACCGGCGCACCAACCCGGGCCGGGCCGCGGTCTTCGCGGTTGCCATTGTCACGGTCATATTCGTCCTGACCGCGATGGGGCTTGCGGGAGTGGTGTCACCGGCGAAGCTCCAGGCGAATTCATCCTCGACCCTCGTTTACATCGCTCAGGTGCTGGGCGGCTCCGGCTGGGCCAAGGTAATGGCGCTCGCCCTCGCGCTCTCGGTGATCGCCTGCACGGGCGTTGCCGTCGTGATCCTCGCCAGGATGATCTACGGGATGGCCAACCACCGGGTCCTCCCGCCGGTCCTCGGCAACGTGAGCACGCGTTTCGCCACCCCCGCCATTGCCAGCATCGTCGTCGGCGTGATCCTCATCGTGATCACCTGGGTATACCTGCTTTCCGGCTCGATCGCGAACGTCTTCACCCAGCTGATCGACGTTACCGGGCTGCTGTGCGCGGCCTACTACATTCTCACTGCGCTCGCCGCCATCGTGTACTATAGGCGCCGCATCTTCAGCGTGCCCTGGGACGCAATGCTTGCCGGCCTGCTTCCTGCCGGGGCCATCGCATTCCTCGGCTGGATTCTGGTCAAGTCGGTAATCGGCGCGCCGTCGTCCCAGCTATGGTCCCTGGCCGGTGTTGGCATAGCCGGCCTTGTGCTGATGCTCATTGCGCGTTTCATCCTCCGGGCGCCATTCTTCAGCATCCCGCGGGAAAGCGCCGAAGGCCGACGGCGTTAGCCTCAATCCACCCGCTGATGTAGTGCGCTACCGTTGATGCTTTTCCGTATCATTGCCCGCCGCCGTCCAGTGTGGCCGCCGACCCGCAGGGAAAGCGGTCCGCTATGATCCCCGGAGTGATGCTTGTGGGAGCCCCCTGACCTGGGCCCGTCCGGCTGCGCACAGGCAAGCATTGAGCTGCACGTTATAGGAGAAGATATGACGGACCATCCCGCCGCTACTGTCGCGGGGATCACCCCGGCCCCCGGGGCGAAGCTTGAGCCCGATGCGATCGGCGCAGCTCAGGACACGATTATCGGCATGGCCTCATCGGCCCCGGCGGCTACGGTCGGGCTGTCGCTGGCCGCCCTGGCCGCGGCGACCGCCTACGGCAGCGGGCCGATCCTGATCCTCACCGCGATCCCGATGCTCATCATCGCCAACGCCTACCGGCGCCTGAACCTGTGGAAGGCGAACACCGGCGCGTCCTTCGAGTGGGTCGGCCGGGCGATCAACCCCTACCTCGGCTTCCTGACCGGCTGGCTGATGATCGCCGCCTACATCATCGGGACCGTCGCCGAGGTCCTCCTGCTCGGCCCGTCCGTGCTGGCCGTCTTCGGCTACAGCTCGACCAACACCGCGGCCTATATCGTCATCGGCTGCGCCATGGGCCTGATCATGCTGGTGATCGCGGTCATCGGCATCAAGCTGACGGCCCGCGTCCAGGTCAGCATGGCCGCGGTGGAGTACCTGATCCTGATCGGCCTGGCCATCGCCGGCCTGGTCTACGTGCTGAACGGCCACCCCGGCACGGTGCCCATCACCAAGGGCTGGTTCAGCCTCAGCGGCGTCGACGGCAAGGGCGACGCCGTGGCCGGCTTCCTGGTCGCGGTGTTCGTCTACGGCGGCTGGGACGGCACCCTGTACGTCAACGAGGAAGTCAAGCACCGCCGGGTCAACCCGGGCCGCGCCGCGATCGTGGCCGTCGCCCTGCTGGCCATCATCTACACGCTGTCCCAGGTCGGCTTCCAGGGCGTGCTCTCGCCGGCCAAGCTCCAGGAGGCAGCCAACAACGGCACCGCTCTGGTCACGGCGGCCCAGGTCATCGGCGGCGGCTTCTGGGCCAAGGCGATGGCGCTGTCGATCGCCCTGTCCGTGATCGCCACCACCGGCACCGGCATCGTGCTCAGCGCGCGGATCGTGTACGGGATGGCGAGCTACCGGGTGCTGCCGGAGTTCCTGGGCACCGTGTCCCGCCGCTACTCCACCCCGGTCGCCTCCAGCATCATCGTCGGCTTGCTGATCGTGATACTCAGCGCCGTCTACTACCTCTCCGCGTCGGTCGAGAACGCGTTCTTCGACGTCATCGACGTGACCGGGCTGCTGTTCTCGATCTTCTACATCCTCACCGCACTCGCGGCCATGGTGTACTACCGGCGCCGCATCATCAGCAGCCCCTGGGACTTCGCGGCCGTCGGCCTGCTCCCGCTCGGCGCGGCCGGCTTCCTGGGCTGGATCTTCGTCAAGTCGTTCGCCGCCGCGCCGTGGAGCCAGCGCTGGTCGCTGATCGGCATCATCATCGCCGGGCTGATCCTGATGATCTCCGCGCGCTTCATCCAGCGCTCCACGTTCTTCCAGATGCCGCGGGAGAGCGAGGTCCGCCCGCACCGCCGGACCGGCCGGCACTGAGCCGAAACCAGCACCGGGTGGCGACCTCGGCGGCGCCTACAGCGAGGGCTGGGCCCGTATCCTGCGACACCTGGCCGCGACGACCGGAGGGCAGTCATGAAAGCCGTGGTGTTCTACGAGATGGCCGACGGCCTGGCGGCCAAGGCGCCCGCGCACATGGCCGCGCACCGGGCCCACTGGAAGGAGTTCGCCGGCCGCGGCGAACTGCTCATGGTCGGGCCCTTCGGCAACGCGCAGGAAGAGGGCGCGATGGGCATCTTCACCACCCGCGCGGCGGCCGAGGAGTTCGTCCGCGGCGACCCCTTCGTCCTGCACGGCGTCGTCCGCGACTGGACCATCCGTGAGTGGAACGAAGCCCTGGTTCCCACCGTGCCTGCCCCGGCTGGCTGGCGCGACATCCGGCCCGAGCTGTCCGCCGAACCGTACGTCTTCGCCGCGGGGGAGACGCCGCCCGGCGTGTCCCCGTTCGCGGTCATCCGCGAAGACGAGGGCGTCACCCTGATCCTGACCAGGGCCGACGCCGACCGGGCTGGCCTGGCCTATGACTACCTGGCGGCGCGGATCACGCTGCGGGTCGGCTCCGCGCTCACCGACGTGGGCCTGACCGCGCTGTTCAGCCGGACCCTGGCCGGCGCCGGGATCAGCTGCAACGTGATCGCCGGGATGGCCCACGACCACCTGTTCGTCGGCTGGGACCAGGCCGGCCACGCCCTGGCCCTGCTCCGCGAGCTATGAACCCGCGACGTGGCGGCTGGTCGTGCGGTAGCGCCCGGGGGTGATGCCGCGGGCCCGGCTGAACGCGCGGTTGAAGGCGTACTCGGAGGTGTAGCCGAGGGACCTGGCGATGGCGCCCACGGTGTCCTCGGTGTCCCGCAGCCGCCGGGCGGCCAGGTCCATCCGCCAGCAGGCCAGGTAGGCGGCCGGGGTGGCGCCCACGGCGGCCGGAAAGCGGCGGGCCAGCGTGGCGCGGGACACGCCGGCGGCCGCGGCCAGCGAATCGACGGTCCAGTCCCGGCCCGGCTGGCCGTGCAGGGCGGTGAGCGCGGGCCCGGCCACGGGGTCGAGGAGCGCACGGAGCCAGCAGCCGGCGCCGGGTCCGGCCGGGCTGGTGTCGAGCCAGGCGCGCAGCATCTGGACCAGCAGGATGTCCACCACGCGGTTGAGCACCGCGACCGCGCCCAGGCGCGGCTGGCCGACCTCGTGCGCGAGCAGCCGGAGGGTGGTGTCCAGGGCGGTACCCGCCCGGCCCGCCGGGATATGCAGTACCTCCGGCAGCAGCGTCAGCAACGGCAGGCTGACGGCCGGGTCCTGCTGGTAGCGGGCGCACAGGATCCGGGTCTGGGCCGATCCGGTGCCCAGCTGG
>Ga0335069_10014651_pt1 | contig 10970 bp, 10 predicted proteins | sample Lox_Sample_11_FD_206714 | JGI IMG/M metagenome (GOLD analysis project Ga0335069, IMG submission 206714) | Soil microbial communities from Loxahatchee National Wildlife Refuge, Florida, United States - Lox_Sample_1.1 | ecosystem: Environmental > Terrestrial > Soil > Wetlands | place: USA... | reverse complement strand
TCGAGGACAAGTTCCTGGGCAGCGACCTGTCGATCGAGGCCCCGGTGGCCGAGCTCCGCGCGATCTCGCACGACCCGACCTGCCGCCGCCTGGTCACGCTCAAGGACGGCCGGAAGATGACCCCCGTCCAGCTGCAGGCCGAGTATCTCGAGCTGGCCCGCAAGTACACCGAGGACAAGTACGGCAACGACGTCGACGACATCACCACCGACGTCCTGGACCGGTGGGAGTCGGTGCTGAACCGGCTGGCCGAGGACCCGATGCTGCTGTCCAGGGAGCTGGACTGGGTGGCCAAGCTCGAGCTGCTCGAGGGCTACCGGAGCAGGGACGGCCTGGGCTGGGATCATCCGAAGCTGCAGCTCTTCGACCTGCAGTACTCCGACGTGCGGCCGGAGCGCGGCCTGTACAACCGGCTGGCGGCCAGGGGCCGGATGGTGCGGCTGACCGACGACGCCACCGTGACGCGGGCCGTGGAGAACCCGCCGGAGGACACCAGGGCCTACTTCCGCGGCCGCTGCCTGCGGCAGTACCCCGAGTCCGTGGCGGCCGCCTCGTGGGATTCGGTGATCTTCGACATCCCTGGGCGGGAGTCGCTGCAGCGCGTCCCCACGCTCGAGCCGCTGCGCGGCACCCGGGCGCACGTGGGCGAGCTGCTCGACCGCTGCCGCAGCGCCGCGGAGCTGGTCGCGGCGCTCACCGGCCAGGAGTAAGGCCCATTCCCGCGAGTCCCTGGCGCCCCACAAGGCTCCCAGATCTGATCCCGGCCGCGGATCGCGAGTTCGTACCGATTTCAGCCTGGCGGGATTGGGCGGGACTCCCACGGGTGACGATAGCGTTGGGACCTGACGGAGGTAGTGATATGGCAACCAGCAAGGACACAGGCGGTCAGCGGCAGACCACGAGGCGCGCCGAGGAGACCGAAGAGGCCGAGGCGGGCACCACCGAGGAAGTCAGGGAGCGGCACGAGAAGCTCTCCGACGACGTGGACGCGATCCTCGACGAGATCGACGAGGTACTCGAGGAGAACGCCGAGGAGTTCGTCCGGTCCTACGTGCAAAAGGGCGGCCAGTAGCCCGGATCGGCCGCGGCGCCGCCGGTTCGCCGCAGGCGGACGCGTCGGCGCCTCTCGCGTCCTGTCGCGCTCTGGCGGGGCAGTAGGGTCAGTTGAGAGCACGTTCACTATGACTATGGGAGGAGGTCCGCGTTGGGCTCGTATTTCGACGGCAGCCAGTCCGGCCCGCGTCCCGGGGACCCGAGAATCCCCGGCCGGGGTCTAGGCTCTGCAGGCGGTCCTCCGTCGGGCTTCATGGGCCTGCAGACCTCCTCGTTCACGGACTTCCTCGCCTCGCATTCACCTGGGCTGCTGCCCGGCCGGGCAGCGCGTGGCGTGCCCGCGGGCGCGGATCAGGTGACCCCGGTCCCCGGGCAGGCCATCCGCGACCTGCCGCACGCCACGACCATCGTCGCCGCCGTCTGCGACGGGGGAGTCGTGCTGGCCGGCGACCGCCGGGCCACCGCCGGGAACATGATCGCCAAGCGGGACGTGGAGAAGGTCTTCCGCAGCGACGAGTTCTCCGGCCTGGGCTACGCGGGCACCGGCAGCGTGGGGATCGAGTTCGTCCGGCTGTTCCAGGTCGAGCTCGAGCACTACGAGAAGATGGAGGGCCGGTCGCTGTCCCTGGAGGGCAAGGCGAACCGGCTGGCCTGGATGGTCAGGGGCAACCTGGCCGCGGCCATGCAGGGCCTGGTCGTCGTCCCGCTGTTCGTCGGCTACGACGAGGACACGGGCCAGGGCAGGATCTTCAGCTACGACGTGGCCGGCGGCCCGTACGAGGAGCAGAGGTTCTACTCCATCGGCTCGGGGTCGCTGTTCGCCCGGGGCGCGCTGAAGAAGCTCTACTTCGACGGCATGCCGGCGGGGGATGCCGTGCTGGCCTGCGTGCAGTCGCTGTACGACGCGGCCGACGACGACTCGGCCACCGGCGGCCCGGACCTGACCAGGCGCATCTTCCCGATCGTCGCCACGATCACGGCGGACGGCTTCAGGAAGCTGCCGGACGCCGAGTCCGGGCAGATCGCCGAGCAGGTCGTGCAGGAGCGGATGGCCAGGCCAGACGGCCCGCCAGCACCGCTGCGGAACGGCTAGCCTATCCCGCACCAGCCCCACCGACTACCCAGGTAAAGGAAGCGTCCGCGGTGTCAATGCCGTTCTACGTGTCACCAGAACAGGCCATGCGGGACAAGGCCGACTACGCGCGGAAAGGCATCGCGCGCGGCCGGAGCTGCGTGGCCCTGCAGTACGCGGGCGGAATCCTCATGGTGGCGCCCAACCCGTCGAGCGCGCTGCACAAGATCAGCGAGATCTACGACCGGATCGCGTTCGCCGCCGTCGGCCGGTACAACGAGTATGAGAACCTGCGCAAGGCCGGCGTCACCTACGCGGACATCACCGGCTACCAGTTCGACCGGCACGACGTGACGGCGCGTGGCATCGCCAACTGGTACGCGCAGACCCTGGGCACCATCTTCACCGAGAGCAACAAGCCGTTCGAGGTCGAAATCGTCGTGGCTGAGGTGGGGATCACTCCCGGCGACGACCAGATCTACCGGATCACCTTCGACGGCTCGGTGACCGACGAGCCCGGCTTCGTCGCCTTCGGCGGCCAGGCCGACCAGGTGTCCGCGGCGCTCAAGGAGCACTACTCCGACGGCATGTCCCTGTCCGAGGCCTTCGCCGCCGCGCTGGCGGCGCTGGCGGCGCCCGGCAACGGCGAGCGCACCGAGTTCGCCGCCTCCCAGCTCGAAGTGGCCATCCTGGAGCGCGCCCGCGACCACCGGACCTTCCGCCGTATCCGCGCCGCCCGCCTCGAAGAGCTCCTCCAGGAATCCCGCCCTGCCCCCGCCGTCGAGCCCCCCGCCGACGATGCCGGCTCTTCCGGTTCCGCCGGTTCCGCCCCGGTTGGCTCCGGCGCTGCTCCCTCCGGTACCTCCGACCCCTCCAGCCCCTCGGGCCCCAGCTCTCCCGCCAGCCCGAGCGCGCCCTCCGGCCCCGCCGACTCCGGTCCTCCCACCGGCCCCGCCCCCGGCAGCTCCGACCGGGGCTCCGGCCTCGGCGGCACCCCGCCCCTCTAGGGCGCCAGCCCAGGGCGCCAGCCGTCCCTCAGCGGATGCCTTCCAGGCGACCGCGCGCTATAAGGCGCCCGGATACGGACAGGCGCGCGTATTTTCAAGATCCCGAAGGATCTGGTACGGCCTGCGGTGCCAGATCCTTCGGGATCATGGGCGCGTCGTCGGCCTGCGGTACCAGATCCTTTCGCGATCATGGGCGCGTCGTCGGCCTGGGAGGACGGGTGGGCTTGCTGGGACTGCGGTTGCGGGTGGTGAGTTGCGTGGACGGGCCTTTCAAGGTCGCGAAGGATCTTCAGTCTGCCGGGAGCGTTCCGGGTCCGGGTCCCCCGCACCCCGTAACGCGCCCGCCCGCTGCCGCGGCCCCTCCAGGGCCAGGCCCGGCGAATCCCCGCAAAACGGGCGAAACGCCGCGAGATACGCGGCAGCCCCGCTGCGGCGGCTCATCGCGCCACATCTCAAGCCCGCGACACACCGAAGAATCACCTAATTTCGGAACGCTCACGGGAGACTCAAAATCGCGATCATGGGAATCGGCCGTTCCGCGTGCGCCTCTGCGGGCTGTGCCGCAATGCTCATGCAACCGTGGTGATGCTCATGCGGGCTGTGGTACGGGAGTGAGCAGTGGCATGAGATCTCGGTGGACCCTGGTCCGCGCGCAACCCGCGCTTGGCCCGCGCGGAACCTTCCCGGGAACCCTCAGGAAGCGCCGGGAGGCGCTCAGAGCGGGATGTTGGCGTGGGCGCCCTTCAGCTGGGGGGCTTCGGTGATGGCCCGGGCCAGTTCGCGGCGCGTCTGGCCGGGTTCGATGATCGCGTCGATGACCCCGAGGTCCAGGGCGCGCTGCAGGCCGCCGGCGGTGGCCTCGTGCTCCGCGGCCAGTCGGGCCTCGGCCTCGTGGAGCTGGTCGGGCGGCACCGTGGCGAGCGTGCGCCGGTGCAGGATGCGGACGGCGGCGACCGCGCCCATGACGGCGACTTCGGCGTCCGGCCAGGCGAACACGCGGGTCGCGCCGAGCGCCCGGGAGTTCATCGCGATGTAGGCGCCGCCGTAGGCCTTGCGGGTCACCAGCGTCACCCGGGGGACCGTGGCCTCGGCGAAGGCATGCAGCAGCTTGGCGCCGCGGCGGACCACGCCATCCCATTCCTGGCCGACGCCGGGCAGGTATCCGGGCACGTCCACCAGGACCACCAGCGGCACGCCGAACGCATCGCACATCCGCACGAAGCGTGCCGCCTTCTCCGCCGAGGCAGCGTCCAGGCAGCCGCCGAGCCGCATCGGGTTGCTGGCGACCAGGCCAACCGTGCGGTCGGCCAGGCGGCCGAGGATGGTCACGATGTTCGGCGCCCACCGGGGGTGTAGTTCGACGCCCGGCGTGTCCAGCAGCCTGTTGGTCAGCAGGTGCACGTCGTACGCGCGGCGCGCGGACTCGGGCAGCAGGCCGGACAGGTCGTGCCCCGGGGAGTCCGCCAGATCCTGGGAGATCTTGCCCTGGTCGCTGAGCATGGACGCGAGCAGCCGTGCCCGGTCCAGTGCCTCCGCGTCGGTCTCGGTCACCACGTGCACCACGCCGGACCGGCGGCTGTGCGGCTCGGGGCCGCCGAGCCGCTCCATGTCCACGTCCTCGCCGGTCACCGAGCGCACCACGTCCGGGCCGGTGACGAAGATGCGCCCCTGCCCGGACAGGATCACGATGTCGGTCAGGGCCGGGCCGTACGCGGCTCCGCCGGCCGCGGGCCCGAGCACCACCGAGATCTGCGGCACGCGCCCGGACGCGCGGGTCATCGCCGCGAACACCGTTCCCACCGCGTGCAGGCTGGCCACGCCCTCGGCCAGCCGGGCCCCGCCGGAGTGCCACAGCCCCACGATCGGGACGCCGCGCGACAATGCCTCATCGTAGCCCGCGACGATCGCGGCGCAGCCCGCGCTGCCCATCGCCCCGCCCTGCACCCGCGCGTCGGAGGCGAAGGCCACCGCCCCCGCGCCGTGCACTAGCCCGACGCCCGCGAGCACCCCGCTGCGCTCATCCTCGTCGGCCGGCAGGAGTTCCAGCGTGCCCAGATCGAAGAGGGCCGCGAGCCGCTCCCGCGGATCGCGCGGCAGAGCAGCTGGCCGCGGGTCTGCCTCCGCTACCGGCTGCGGGGCCGGCTCCGGTGCCGGCCGCGGGACGGCCCCCGGTGCCGGCTGGGCCGGAACGGTCACGGCTGGGCTCGAATCCAGAGCGGTCATCAGGTCTCCTCTACCGGTCAGCCGACGAAGGACGACGAACAACGATGAACAACGACGAAGGTCGATGATGAACGACGACTACAGAATCAGGCGGAGGTGAACACCAGCGACACGTTGTGGCCGCCGAACCCGAACGCGTTGTTCAGTACCGCCATCGGCTCGGAGCCGCGCTTGCTGAGCGGCCTCGGCTCGGTGGCGACGTCGACCGGCACGTCCTCATCGAGGTTCTCGAGGTTGATCGTGGGCGGGGACACGTGCTCGCGTACCGCGAGGACGGCGGCCACCGACTCGATGGCGCCCGCGCCGCCGAGCAGGTGCCCGGTCATCGACTTGGTCGACGTGACCACCACGCCGTCGATGGCGGAGCCAAGCGCCTTGGCCAGCGCCTGGGCCTCGACCACGTCGCCTTCCGGGGTGGATGTGGCGTGCGCGTTCACGTGTACCACCTGACCCGGGTCGGCCTGGGCGTCGGCCAGGGCGCGGCTGATCGCCGCGATCACTCCGGCCCCGTCGGGGGCTGGGTGCGCGATGTGATAGGCATCCGCGGAGTAGCCGGCCCCGGCCGCGATGGCGTGCGCCACCGCGCCGCGCCGCCGCGCGTGCGACAGAGATTCCAGCACTAGCATGCCGGCCCCCTCGCCGAGCACGAAGCCGTCCCTGTCCCTGTCGAACGGCCGGGACGCCCGTTCCGGCTCGTCGTTGCGGGTGGACATGGCCCGCATCACCGCGAACGCGGCGATGTTCAGCGCCATGATCGCGGCCTCGGTGCCGCCCGCGATGACCACGTCAGCCCTTCCCGACCGGATCATGTCAATGCCGTACCCGATCGCCTCCGCGCCCGACGCGCACGCGCTGACCAGCGAATGCGCGCCCGCCCGGGCGCCGAACTCCATGCTGATCCAGCCGGCCGAGCCGTTCGGCATGAGCATCGGCACCGTGAACGGCGAGAGGCGGGACCAGCCCTTCTCCTTGAGCGTGTCATAACCGGCCAGGATCGACCCGATGCCGCCGATCCCGCTGGTAACCGCCACCCCGAGCCGTTCCGGGTCCACCTCGGGGGTTCCCGCGTCGGCCCAGGCCTCGCGCGCGGCGGCCAGCGCCAGCTGCTCGCAGCGGTCCATCCGGCGAGCCTGCACCCGGCCGACGACCGCGGCCGGGTCGGCGGCCGCCGACGCGGCGAAACGTACTGGCAGGTCGTCCGCCCACGGCTCGGTAATGCTGCGCACGCCGCTGCGCCCTTCCAGCATCGCCGACCAGGTCGACGCGACATCCCCGCCGAGCGGGGTAATCGCGCCGAGCCCGGTGACGACGACCGTCTCGCGCCCTGCGGTCACGAGGTGCCCTCCGCGTTCTTGGATACGTAGTTCACCACGTCCTGCACGGTGGTGAGGTCCTTCAGCTGGTCGTCGGGGATCTCGACGCCGAACTTGTCCTGCGCGGCGACGGCGATCTCCACCATCGACAGCGAGTCGATGTCCAGGTCGTCGACGAAGTTCTTGCTCGGCGTGACCTCGTCCGCGGGCACGCCGGCGATCTCCTCGACGATCTCACCAAGCCCGGCGAGGATCTCCTGCTCGTTCATGGCCTTTGCTCCTTGTCTGAAGGGTTCGTAATGGCCTGCCGTCCCCGCTGGCGCGGGGCCGCCCCGGTCGGCGGGGCAGGGCGCGGCTAGGGTACCGTGATCACCTGCGCCGCGTAACACAGCCCCGCGCCGAATCCGAGTAGCAGCGCCGGAGAGCCCGGCTTGAGGTCCCCGCGCTCGGCCATCCGGGACAGCGCCAGCGGGATCGAGGCCGAGGACGTGTTGCCCGCGTGCACGATGTCGTCGGCCACGCGCTCGCGCGGCACCCCGAGCCTGCGCGCGATGGCCTCGACGATCCGCAGGTTCGCCTGGTGGGGGACGAACACCGACAGGTCGCTCACCGCGACGCCGGCCCGCTCGCACGCCTGCGCCGCGATCGGGTGCAGGGCCGTGGTGGCCCAGCGGAACACCGCCTGGCCCTCCTGGTGCAGGAACGAGTTGCGATCGGTGATCGTGATCTTTTCCGCCAGGTCTCCGGCGCTGCCCCACACCACCGGGCCGATGCCCGTCGGCTCGTCGTCCGCGACCGGGCCGACCACCGCGGCGCCGGCCCCGTCGGCGAAGATAATGCCGGTGGACCGGTCCGCCTGGTCGACCCATGCCGTCATCTTCTCCGCCCCGATCACCAGCACGTGCCGGGCGGTGCCCGCCCGGATCGCGTCCGAGGCGTTCGCCAGCGCATAGCAGAAGCCGGCGCACGCGGCGTTGAGGTCGTAGGCACCGGGCGCCACGATGCCGAGCCGGTGCGCGACCACCGCTGAGGCGTTCGGTATCGAAGCCTCGGTGCTGCAGGTGGCGACGATGACCAGGTCGATGTCGGCGGGGGACAGGCCGCTGGCGGCCAGCGCCTTGCCGCCGGCCACGACCGCCATGTCCGGCACGCTCTCGTCGGGCCCGGCGAACCGGCGGCTGATGATGCCGACCCGGCTGCGGATCCATTCGTCACTGGTGTCCATCTGGGCCGCGAAGTCATCGTTGGTGACCACGTTGCCCGGCTGGTAACCGCCGAAGGACAGGATGCGGGCGCCTGAGGCAGGCGGGAAGACGGTGAACGACCTAACGGGACCGGAGGATGTCAAGCGCCTTCCTTGCTTTCTGGTTGAACGCGGACAAGTGGCTGACCCTCGCTGACCGGATCCCCGTCTTCCGCCAGCCATTCGATGATCTCAGCGGGCCACGGCACCGTGACCGCGCGCTCGCCGCCGCGCGCGACCACCGTGCCCAGCAGTATCTCCCCCGGGGGGACCGCCCCCCCGTGTCCCCCCGACCGGAACGTTCCCGACGTCGGCGCCACGATCAGCCGCCACTCCGGCAGGTGCCCGTGCCCGTGGCCCTCGGGCTCGGCGAGGTGCTCGGAGATCAGGTCGCGGGCGGCGTCGAGCTGATCCGGGGTCTTGATGGCCAGCTGGGCCACGCCGGGCAGCGCCCGCCGGGCCAGGCCCGTCAGCGTGCCGGCCGGCGGCAGCTCGATGAACGCGGTCACGCCGAGGTCGGCCATGGTCCGCATGCACAGGTCCCAGCGCACCGGCGCGGCGACCTGGGCGACGATGCGCTCCAGCCACTCCTTGCCGGTGGTGACCGCGGCCCCGTCGGAGTCGGACAGCAGTGTCATCGCCGGATCAGCGACCGTGACGTCGGCCGCCGCGTTGCGCAGGGCCGCGACAGCCGGGGCCATATGCCGGGTGTGGAAGGCTCCCGCCACCTGCAGCGGGCGCAGCCGGGTCCCGGCCGGCGGATCGGCCGCGAAGGCTTCCAGCGCCGCCAGCGTCCCGGCGGCCACGATCTGCCCGGACCCGTTCACGTTCGCCGGGGTCAGCCCGCACTGCGCGATGGCCGCGAGCACCGCGTCCTGGTCGCCGCCGAGCACCGCCGTCATCCCCGTCGGCTCCACCGCCGAAGCCGCCGCCATGGCCTTCCCGCGCACCCCGACCAGGCGCATCGCGTCGTCCGCCGCGAGCACGCCGGCGATGACCCCGGCGGCCAGCTCCCCGACGCTGTGCCCGGCGGCGGCGTCGGCGGGCATGGCGTCCGGATCGCCAAGGGCCGATGCGGCGACGATCGCGGCCGCCACGAGCAGCGGCTGCGCGACCGCCGTGTCCCTGATCTCATCGGCGCTCGCGGTGGTGCCGAAGCTGATCAGGTCACAGCCCGCCAGCTCGGAGGCGGCGCCGAGGCGTTCGGCGACCCCCGGCAGTTCCAGCCAGGGGGCCAGGAAACCCGGCGTCTGCGCGCCCTGCCCAGGCGCGGTGATGATAAGCATCCTCTTACACTGCCCTGTAGAAGTTCGCTACTTGAATGTCGGACAGTACGAAGTTGCTCGTCGAAAATTTGTAGATTAGCTCCAACTAGCGTTCATCCAGATGTCACCGCCGCGTCACCCCTCGCCGTGCTGGCCCGGGGGGCGGCAGCTCTTTCCCGGGGGACCCATGCCTCCGGACCCCCTTGGGGACGCCCCGATCACAGGGCGGCTGGCCGCCCCCCCGTACCCCTCCGAAGGCGTCCCAGGACGATGGCCACCCACAAGGTGAAACCGTCACGCCCGGCCGACGGCGTGTACTCGGTGAGCTCGGCGACGCGACGCAGCCGGTAGCGGACCGTGTTCGGGTGGACGAACAGCAGCCGGGCGGTGGCTTCCAGCGAGGACCCCTGCTCCAGGTAGGTGGTGAGGGTGTCGAGTAGTGCATGACCGCCGCCGACCAGCGGCTCGTAGATGTCGCTGATCAGCGCCTCCCTGGCGTCGGGGTCGCCGTCCAGGGCCCGCTCGGGCAGCAGGTCATCCGCCCCGGCCGGCCTGGGCGCCTCCGGCCAGGCGCGGGCGGCGCGCAGCGCCGCCAGCGCGGCGCGCGCGGAGACCGAGGCAGAGCGCAGGTCGCGGACCAGCGGTCCGGCGATCACCGGTCCCGGGCCGAACCGCCCGGCGAACCGCTCGGCCGCGGCGATCGGGTCATCGGTGCCGCCCAGGACCAGGATCAGCCGGTTGCCCTGCACGCCGGCCAGCAGGTCGAGCCGGGCTCGCCGGGCCTGGGCGCGGATCTCCTCGATGAGCGGCTCCGCCCCGCCGGGAAGGCCGTCCTCCTCGCCGATCGTGCCGACCACGACCATCACGGGGGAGGACGACCAGTTCAGCGCCGAGGCCCAGGAGTGCAGCGACTCCTCGGTCTCCCCGCGGACCAGGGAGTCCACCACGAGCGCTTCCAGCCGGGCGTCCCAGGCGCCGCGCGCCTCCGCCGTCCGCGCGTACACCTGCGCCGCGCTGAACGCGATCTCCCGGGCGTAGGTCAGCACGGCTTCGCGCAGCTCCGCCTCGCCGCCGGGCGCGGCCAGCTCGTCGACCTGGGCTTCCACCGCGTCAATGATGACCCGGACCATCTCCACCGCGTGCTGCAGGCTGACCGCGCGGGCCAGCTCGCGCGGCGCGGTGCCGAACACCTCGGTCAGCGCCGGCCGGTTGCGCTCCGGGTGCCTGATCCAGTCCAGGAACGCAGCGATGCCGGCCTGGGCGACCAAGCCGAGCCAGGACCGGTTCTCCGCCGACATGTTGCGGAACCAGGGCAGCCGCTCGTCCATGGCCGCGATGGCCGCCGTGCCGAGCGCGCCGGTGGCACGCTCCAGCCGCCGCACGGTCTCCGCGTGCACCCGCGGCCGCACGGTTTCCGCCGGGGCCCGCGGCCCGGACCCGCGAACCCCCTGCTTCGCCGTCATTGCCCCAGCTTAAAGCGCCCGGGGCAGAGGGCGGGCCGCTAGCGAGCCGCTGGCGGCCCGCTACGCGAGCGCCTCGCTTACCGGCAGGTCCAGCTGGTACTTGGCGATCGCCTGGCCCGGCAGGCTCGCGTCCACCGCGCCGCTGCGCGCCAGTTCCCACAGCACCGCCACGGTGATGGACTGGGCGTCCACATGGAAGAACCGCCGGGCCGCCGGGCGGGTGTCGGAGAACCCGAACCCGTCGGTGCCCAGCGAGGTGAACGTGCCGGGCACCCAGCGGGCGATCTGGTCGGGCACCGCCTTGATCCAGTCCGAGACCGCCACCACGGGA